>Ga0182229_1000019_pt1 | contig 38241 bp, 28 predicted proteins | sample G6R1MG_32_FD_129663 | JGI IMG/M metagenome (GOLD analysis project Ga0182229, IMG submission 129663) | Miscanthus phyllosphere microbial communities from Michigan, USA - G6R4_MAIN_07NOV2016_LD1 MG | ecosystem: Host-associated > Plants > Phyllosphere > Phylloplane/Leaf | place: USA: Michigan...
CCGCCAGCCGCGCCAATCCGTCCCGCGTCGTCAGGGCCGGCTCCCAGCCGAGGCGGGCCAGGCCGTCGGAGCGGGCGACGAGGCCGCCGGCCACCCGCTCGAACAGCTCCCCCCGCCCGGTGAGGCGGCAGGCGAGGCCCAGCAGCGCCGGGGGCATCGGCAGCAGCCCCGCCGGGCGGCCGAGGCCGGAGCGGAGGGCTGCGAGCATCTCCGGCAGGGTCAGCGGATCGGGATCGGCCACGATCAGCGCCCGGCCGATCGGCGCGGGCGCCTCCAGCACGCTCGCCACCGCGGACGCCAGACTCTCGAGCGAGACCAGGGAGCGCCGACCCGTCAGGCTCGCCAGCGGCAGCGGATAGGGCGAGCGCGCCAGCCGCAGGAGGGCGGCCATGTTGCCCTTCACGCCCGCCCCGTAGACGAGCACCGGGCGCAGCGCAGCCCAGTCGAGCCCGGTCCTGGCCAGCGCCTCCTCCGCGGCGAGCTTCGAGCGGCCGTAGGCGTCGGTCGGCGCCGGGCTGTCGGTCTCGCAGAGCGGCGCGGCGGCGCTCGGGCCGGACTGCGCCCGGATCGAGGACAGGAACACGAAGCGGCGCACCCGTGCGCGCTGGGCGGCTTCCGCGAGCCGGCCCGTCGCCTCGGTGTTGGAGCTTCGGAAGTCGTCGTCGGGCGCTCCCGACATGGCGTGCGCGAGTCCTGCCGAATGCACCACCGCATCGACGCCCGCCAGCGCGGCGGCCATGTTGATCGGCCGGGCGAGGTCGCCCACCACGGCGCCGCTCGCGCCCTCGGGCAAGGCCTCGACCGGGCGCCTCAGCAGCACCCGCACCCGGTAGCCCCGCGCCGAGAGGCTGCGCAGCAGGTGGCGGCCGATGAAGCCCGTCGAACCGGTGAGCGCGATCAGGGGTCCGGTCACGCGTGACTCATCCTCTGGGTCCGGGGCCGGTGGGGACGGGGCGCCCCTGCGGCATGGCGAACCGGCGCAGCAGGGCGGCGACGAGCACCATTGCCGCCGCGAGAGCCGCGACCGTGACCGGCCAGGACGGCCAAAGCAAGGTCGCGGCCGCGAGGCCCGCGAGCGCGAGGTTGAGTGCGAACACCCGGCCGACCACCCCGGGGACGGTGAGGCCGTTGTCGGTGGCGACCTGGAAGAAGTGGCTGCGATGGGCCCGCCAGAGCTTTTCCCGGCGCCGGGCCCGCCACGCCAGGGTCAGGGTCGCGTCGGCGACCGGATAGAGCGGCAGGATCAGCGCGGCGGCGATCCCGCCTTCGAGCGCGAGCCGGAACAGCAGCCACGCCACGATCAGGCCCACGGGCAGGGAGCCGACATCGCCCATGAACAGCCGCGCCACCGGCCGGTTGAAGGGGGCGAAGCCCAGGAGCGCTCCGAGCAGGGCCGCGGCGACGAGGGTCGGCAGCGGCGGCAGGTGGCCCGCATAGCCGAACACCACCAAGGCGGCGGTGACCGGAACCATCCCGGCCACCGTCATCCAGTCGATCCCGTCCGTGAAGTTCACGAGGTTGACGAACCAGAGACCGGCCAGGATCTCCAGCCCCCGCTCGACCGGCAAGGGAAGGGCGGGCAGGAGCCGTCCTCCCGTCGCGATCACGAGCGCGCCGACCGTCAGCGCCTGGATGCCGAATCGCAGGGAGACCCGCAGGGGACGCACGTCGTCGATGCCCCCGACGACGGCGAGCGCCAGGACGGCCGTGACGAGAACGGGCCATTCCGGGCCGCCCGCGGCGACGGGGCCCGTCGCGATCAGCGCAAGGCTCGCGGCGAGGGCGGCGGCCACGATGGCGATGCCGCCGCCCTGGGGCGTAGGCACGGCGTGGCTGGAGCGGGCCGTGGGCCGGGCCAGGGCGTAGCGGCGCAGCCACGGCTTGAGCAGCACGATCAGGCCGGCGCAGAGGGCGCAGGCGAACGGCACGGCGAGAAGCGGCAGCAGGGTCATCCCCCCTGCCCTACCGCCTCCGGGACCGCGACGGGAAGCCGTCTCCCCGCCGATGGCGGCTTGTTTTGGCCGCAAAGCCGAGCGAACGCATCGGGTCACGGCCTCGCGGGCAACGAGCGGTGGGCACGTCCGGTCAACCACGGTCCGCCGCCTTGCCCGTGGGTTAACGCGCCAATACCACTGGGCCGGGCCGAACCGTTCGGCCGGGCCCAGGATCCGTCTCCACCCGCCCCCCTGTCCGCCGGCCCCAAGAACCCCTCCTGGTGCGCAAAGCCTTCCCCGTCCTCCTCCTGCTGGCGGTCCTCCTCGGGACGCTCGGATACAGCCTGCCCGCTCGGGCGGTGGAGGCCGTGCGCGTGTCGCTCGATGCGTCGGCCATCGACCTGACGCCGATGATCGAGCGCTACCGCTCGGACGGCGACCTGATCCAGATCTCGACGGCGCCGGGCAAGGACGGGATCGTGCGCCGCATCGTGGTCAAGGCGCGCGAGGCCGGCGCGCGGCCGGACTGGATGGTGTTCGCGCTCACCAACGACACCGACGAGCAGGTCGATCGCCTGCTGGTGGCCCCGCACTTCCGGCTGGTGGGCTCGGGCGTGATCTGGCCCGATCTCGGCGGCTCGCGCATCGCCGCGATCACGGCGAGCGAGGGCATCCGGCCCGACCGCGACGAGAGTTCGGGCGCCGACCAGTTCCTGATCACGCTCGATCCCGGCACCACCGTCACCTACGTCGCGGAACTCAAGGGTCCGAACGTCCCGCAGGTCTACCTCTGGGACCAGGACGCCTACCGGAAGAAGACCTCCGGGCTCACGCTCTACCAGGGCATCATCATCGGCATCAGCGGGCTGCTGGCGCTGTTCCTGACGATCCTGTTCGTGGTCAAGGGCGCGATCATCTTCCCCGCGGCGGCCGCGCTCGCGTGGTCCGTGCTCGCCTATGCCTGCATCGATTTCGGCTTCCTCCAGCGGGTGTTCCCCGTCACAGAGACCGCCGAGCGGGTCTACCGCGCCTCCGCCGAGGCGGTGCTCGGGGCGACGCTGCTGGTGTTCCTGTTCGCCTACCTCAACCTGTCGCGCTGGCACGTGCGCTACAGCCACGTCGCCTTCTTCTGGCTGATCTTTTTGGCCGGCCTCGTGGGGCTCGCCGTCTTCGACCCGCCCGTGGCGGCGGGCGTGTCGCGGATCTCGATCGCGGCGGTGTCCGGGGTCGGCCTGCTGCTGATCCTGTATCTGGCCGTCCACAACGGCTACGACCGCGCCATCCTGCTGGTGCCGACCTGGCTGATGCTGGTGGTCTGGGTGGCGGCCGCGGGCTTCGCGGTCACGGGCCAGATCGGCTCCGATCTCGTGCAGCCGGCGCTCATCGGCGGCCTGGTGCTGATCGTCATGCTGATCGGCTTCACGGTGATCCAGCACGCCTTCGCGGGCGGAGGGCTGAGCCACGCGCTCGTCTCCGACACCGAGCGGCGGGCGCTGGCGCTCACGGGCGCGGGCGACGTGGTGTTCGACTGGGACGTACCGGGCGACCGGGTCTTCGCCGGCCAGGAGATCGAGGGCCAGCTCGGCCTCAAGCGCGGCGCCCTGGAGGGGCCGGCGGCGAACTGGCTCGGCCTGCTGCATCCCTTCGACGTGGAGCGCTATTCCTCGGCGCTGGACACGGTGATCGAGGAGCGGCGCGGACGCATCCTGCACGATTTCCGCCTGCGCTCGGCGGCGGGCGCCTATCTCTGGTACCGGCTCAAGGCCCGGCCCGTGATCGGCACGGACGGCGAGGTCATCCGCATCGTCGGCACCATCAGCGACGTGACCGAGGTGAAGACGGCGGAGGAGCGCCTGCTGCACGACGCGGTGCACGACAGCCTCACCGGCCTGCCCAACCGCGAACTGTTCAACGACCGCCTCGATTCCGCCCTCGCCCTGGCCGGCCAGGACCCGCGGCTGAAGCCGACGGTGATCGCGATCGACCTCGACCGGTTCAAGGCGGTCAACGACGCGGTCGGGCTGTCGGCCGGCGACTCGATCCTGCTCACGCTCTCACGCCGGTTGGGCCGTCTGCTGCGCCCTCAGGACACCCTGGCGCGCGTCGCCGGAGACGAGTTCGCCGTCATCCTGCTGTCCGAGCGCGACCCCGACCGCATCCTGTCCTTCGCGGAGATGATCCGGCGCACCATCGCCACCCCCGTGACCTATGCCGAGCGCGAGGTCTTCCTCACCGTTTCGGTGGGCCTCGCCCTGCACGAGGCCGGGCCGGTCAAGCGCGACGAGGTATTCAAGAACGCCGAGATGGCGATGATCCAGGCCAAGCGCGGCGGTGGCGACCGCATCGAGATCTTCCGCGCCGCCATGCGCACGGAGCGCCCCGAATGGCTCGTCCTGGAGAACGACCTGCGCCGGGCCCTGGAGCGCAACGAGATCAAGGTGCTGTTCCAGCCGGTGGTGCGCCTGGAGGACCGCACCGTGGCGGGCTTCGAGACCGTCCTGCGCTGGGACCATCCCCGGCTCGGGCGCGTTCCCGCCATGACCTTCATGCCGATCGCCGAGGAGAGCGGTCTGATCGTCGCGCTCGGCAACTTCGCCATCGAGCGCACCGCCCTGGAACTGGCGGCGTGGCAGCGATCGCTCGATGTCGAGCCGCCGATCTTCGCCTCCGTCAACGTGTCCTCGCGCCAGCTGCTGCGACACGACCTCCTGCACGACGTGAAGACGGTGCTCGCCCGCAGCGGCGTGCTGCCCGGATCGCTCAAGCTGGAGCTGTCCGAGAGCCTCGTGATGGAGAATCCCGAATACGCCGCCCAGATGCTGGCGCGCGTGCACGACCTCGGCGCCGGCCTCTCGCTGGACGACTTCGGCACCGGCTACTCGGCCCTGTCCTACCTCCAGCGCTTCCCCTTCGACACGATCAAGATCGACCAGTCCTTCGTCCGGCAGATCAGCACCGGGCGCCACGTCATCCTGCGCTCGATCGTGAAGATGGCGCAGGAGTTCGGCCTCGCGATCGTGGCGGAGGGGGCCGAGACGGAAGCCGACGCGCAGGCCTTGCAGGCGTTCGGCTGCGAGTACGCGCAGGGCACCGCCTTCGGAGAGCCGATGACCGTGCTCCAGGCCCGCCAGCTCGTCGGCGCCGCTCCGGAAGCCGCCTGAACGAGGCGGCGGCTGCGGCCTGGCCTTAAACGTCCCTTAACCATGTCCGAGCAAGATCGCCCCGGGACAGCAGGATCGCTGTGGACACGGTCCGTTCGGGGGTTGGGCAATGGCAGAGTCGGCCAGACGGAGTGAGGATGGGGTCCCCGGCGACGCCCTGCGGCGCCTGATCGCCCGCCCGATCCGCGTCCACGCCGCCAGGGCCGCCGAGCCCGTGCGGATGGATGTCGTCCAGCCCGTGCTCGATCCCGCTCCCATATCGGCCGCCCCGCGCGACCTGCCGGCCGATACCACGTCCGCCCACCCGGCGCCGGCCGACCTGGGACGCCTGAAGGCCGAGATGCTGGTGATGAAGGCGGTGCTGGCCGCCGAGCGCCGCGAGACCAAGACCCTGCGGGCGACGATCGGCCTCGACGAGGCCGACGAGACCCTGGGCGAGGAAGCCCGCGCGGTGCGCGACCGCTGGGCCGCCCTGGTCGATCGCATCCTCCACACGACCGCCTGATCCGCCGTCCCTTTCACCCAAGGCGGAGATGGTCATGGCTGCCCGGTGCTCGCTCGTCGTCAACGGCAAGGCCGTGCGGATCTCGACGGGCGACACACCGCTCGAAGCCGCGCTTGCCGAGGGCGTCATCGCTCCGATGCAGGCCGTGCACGGCACCGCCCTGCTCGGGCAGGCGGCGAGCCCGTCCGCCCGGCGCGCCCGCGCGCGGACACGCTCGGACTCGGTCAAGCTCTCCGCGATCCCGGGTCCCTCCATCGACAGGGCGGCCGAGAGCCGGCCGGCGGACACGGCCGCGCTCCGGCGCACCGGTCAGGTCAGCGAGGTCTCGGCCCTCGGTCCCCACCTGACCCAGGTCGTGGTGACGCTCACCAAGCGGCTGGCCTTCGAACCGGGCCATCAGGTGAGCGTGATCCCCGAGGGTCTTCCGCCCGTCTCCCTCGCCCCGAGCCTGCGCCTCGACGGCGGGGCCGAGCTGAACGAGCTGGTGTTCCATCTGCCCGCCGAGCACGCCTTCGCCGAAGGGGTCGCGGTGGGTCACGCGATCAAGGTGAAGGGCCCCATGGGCCGCGGCTTCTACCGGCCGGGCGGCGGGCGCCTCGTGCTGGTGGCGGGCGAGACCGGGTTCGCCGGAATCTGGGCGATCGCCCGGGCGGCGCGCTACGTCGAGCCGGCCCGCGAACTCCATCTGCTGATCGGCGCACGCGATCCCCTCGACCTCTACATGCGCCCGGCCCTCGACTGGCTGCGCGCCACCGGCGTCGCCCGTATCGTCATGGTCGCCGACCGGACACGGCAGCGCCCGCCCGACGTCCGGCCGGGACCGCTCACCGCCCACGTGCCGCAACTGCGCAGCACCGACGTGGTGCACGTCTCGGGCTGCGCTTCCACCGTGGGCGCGGTGGAGGTGCTCGCCGCCCATACCGGAGCGCGCTGCTACACCATCCCGCTCCCTCCGCGCGATTGACGACGGACACGAAAAACCCGCCCCGAGCACCGGAGCGGGCGTCTTCGTGCCTGTCGTCGGTCGGCGTCAGGCCACCGCCACCCGCCAGATCTCGTCGGCATACTCGCGCATCGAGCGGTCGGACGAGAACCACGCCATCCGGGCGGTGTTGAGGATCGCCGTGCGCCACCACGCGTCCGGGCGCGTCCAGGCCGCGTCGATCTCGCGCTGGACCCGCCAGTAATCGTCGAAGTCGACCGTGGTCAGGTAGCGGTCGCGGTGGCGCAGCTCGTCCACCAGCGGCGCGAAGCGGCCGGGCTCGTCGCGGGAGAACAGGCCCGAGCCGATCGCGTCGAGCGCCGCCGCGAGGCGGGGAGAGGCCGCGATGGCCCGGCCCGCGTAGTCGGGCTCGGCCGAGCGCGCCTGCACGCCGTCCGTGTCGAGGCCGAAGATGAAGATGTTGTCCGCGCCCACATGGTCGCGGATCTCGACGTTGGCCCCGTCGAGCGTGCCCACGGTGAGGGCGCCGTTCAGCGCCAGCTTCATGTTGCCGGTGCCCGACGCCTCCATGCCGGCCGTCGAGATCTGCTCGGAGAGGTCGGCTGCCGGGATGATCTTTTCGGCCAGGCTCACGGAGTAGTTCGGCAGGAACACCACCTTGAGCCGGCCGCCGATCTCGGGGTCGTCGTTGACCACCCGGGCGATGTCGCCGGCGAGCTTGATGATGAGCTTGGCCTGGACGTAGCTCGGCGCCGCCTTGCCCGCGAAGATCTTGACCCGCGGGGTCCAGTCCCCGGCCGGGTCTGCCTTGATCGCCTGGTAGAGCGCCACCGTCTCCACGAGGTTCAGGAGCTGGCGCTTGTACTCGTGGATGCGCTTGATCTGCACGTCGAAGAGCGCGGCCGGATCGACCGCGATGCCGGTGCGCTCCAGGACGACCCGGGCGAGTTCGGTCTTTCGCGAGTGGCGCATGGCGACGTAGCGCGCGCGGAAGGCGGGATCGTCGGCGTGGGGTTCGAGGCCGCGCAGCAGCTCGGGATCGTCGAGCACGCCCTCGCCCACGGTCTCGACGGCGAGCGCCGTCAGCTCCGGGTTGGCGTTGTGCAGCCAGCGGCGGAAGGTGATGCCGTTGGTCTTGTTGACGATCTTGTCCGGCTCGATCGCGTGCAGCTCGGCGAACACCGTCGACTTGAGCAGGTCGCTGTGCAGGGCCGAGACGCCGTTGACGCGCCGCGCCCCGTGGAAGGCGAGATGGCCCATGCGCACGCGCTTGCCGTGCGACTCGTCGATCAGCGAGACGGCGGCGATGTGGGCGGCGTCCGAGCGGCCCTGACGGCTCTGCTCCTCGAGGTGCATCCAGTTGATCAGATAGATGATCTGCATGTGGCGCGGCAGCAGCCGCTCCATCAGCTCGACGGGCCAGGTCTCCAGCGCCTCGGGCAGCAGGGTGTGGTTGGTGTAGCCGAGCGTGCTGGTGGTGACGTGCCACGCGTCGTCCCAGGTGAAGCCGTGCTCCTCCAGGAGCAGGCGCATCAGCTCCGGCACCGCGATGGCGGGATGCGTGTCGTTGAGCTGGATCGCGGCGTGGTCGGGCAGCGTCAGCAGCGAGCCACGCTCGGCCACGTGCCGGCGCACGAGGTCCTGCAGCGAGGCCGAGGTGAAGAAGTATTCCTGGCGCAGGCGCAGTTCCTGGCCTTCGGCGGACGAGTCGCTCGGGTAGAGCACCCGCGAGATCGCCTCCGCGCGGGCCCGGCCCGCCACCGCGCCGATATGGTCGCCCGCGTTGAAGCGGGCGAGTTCGACGGGGGCGTCCGACTCGGCCTTCCACAGGCGCAGCGTGTTCACGTGGCGCCCGCGCCAGCCCACCACGGGGATGTCGTAGGCCACCGCGTCCACGGTCTCGGCCGGGTGCCAGTGGCGCCGGATGTGGTGGTCGCCGTGCGCCGTCATGGTGACGTGGCCGCCGAAGCCGATCCTGTAGGTGATCTCGGGGCGGGCGAACTCCCAGGGGTTGCCCTCCGCGAGCCACGTCTCGGGGGCCTCCCGCTGCCAGCCGTCCTCCAGGGATTGCCGGAAGATGCCGTGGTCGTAGCGGATGCCGTAGCCGATGGCCGGGATCGACAGGCTCGCCATGCTCTCCATGAAGCAGGCGGCGAGTCGCCCGAGGCCGCCGTTGCCGAGCGCCGCGTCGGGCTCGGCCTCCTCCACAGCGGCGAGCGCGACGCCGAGGTCGCGTAGCGCCAGCCGCGTCGTCTCCATCAGGCGCAGGTTGTTCAGCGCATCCGACAGCAGGCGCCCGATCAGGAACTCCAGGGAGAGGTAGTAGACGCGCTTGTTCGGCACGTCCCCGCCGGTGCCCTCGTGGCAGGCGTCGATGATGCGGTCGCGCAAAGCCAGGGCGGTGGCGGCGAACCAGTCGCGCTCGCGCGCCGTCTCGGCGGTCTTGCCCAGCGCGTAGATCAGCTTGCCCCGGATCGCCTCGCGCAGTTCGGCCACGGCGTCGCCGGGAAAGACCTTCTCGGCGATGGCGGCCCGGGTCAGGGCGGAGACGGTGGCGGACGGGCTCTCGGAGCGGGCGGGCATCGCCTCGCCGGGCCGGTCGAGACCGGTCTGGGCTTCGTTCAACACGTGCAGATCCCCCTTCGTCGCGTGCGATGCGCGATCGGATTCCCTCGGCCTCGACGGTTTCTTCCGGCGTTGATCGGCGGCGGGACCCTGTTTCGGCATCGTGTGTCCAGGTTGGAGCCTTGTCGAGACGTGGGCCGGGGGCCGAGGCGCTTGCAAGCCACGTGCCCGCGCGCCGTGTCCCCACCGACACATAGAACCCCGAGTGCGGCCGAACCGGGACCGAGATTGCGCCTCGCCCTTGAAGCCTTCCTGAACGCGGCGCGCGAGCGCCCGCACTCTTGCGACAGGGTGAGCGGATGGTGAACCGGCCGGCGTGGCCCGTGCGAAGCGCATCGGTGCGGCGGGCGTTTCGTGGGAGACAGGGGATCACGCGCGCGATTCGCCGCCGGGAGGCCCCGATGCCCGAAACCGTCTGGTGGAAGACCGGCACCGTCTATCAGGTCTATCCGCGCTCGTTCCAGGACTCGGGAGACGACGGGGTCGGCGATCTCGCCGGAATCACCGCACGGCTCGACTACCTCGCGTGGCTCGGCGTCGACGCGATCTGGATCTCGCCGTTCTACCCCTCGCCCATGGCGGATTTCGGCTACGACGTGGCCGACTATTGCGGGGTCGATCCGCTGTTCGGCACGCTCGACGATTTCGACCGGCTGGTGGCGGAGGCCCATCGGCGCCGGCTCAAGGTCATCCTCGACTTCGTGCCGAACCACTCCTCGGTCCTGCATCCCTGGTTCCGGGAGAGCCGGGCCGACCGCGAGAACCCCAAGCGCGACTGGTACGTCTGGCGCGATCCCGGCCCCGACGGCGGCCCGCCCAACAACTGGCTCTCGAACTTCGGCGGCCCGGCCTGGACCCGCGACGAGGCGGGCGGCCAATATTACTACCACGCCTTCCTGCCCGAGCAGCCGGACCTGAACTGGCGCAACCCGGCCGTGCGCGCGGCCATGCACGACGCCCTGCGCTTCTGGCTGGAGCGCGGCGTCGACGGGTTTCGCGTCGACGTGATCTGGCACCTGATCAAGGACGAGGGCTTTCGCGACAACCCGGAGAATCCCGGCTTCGCGCCGCACCAGCCGGAGATCAACCGGTTCGAGCAGGTCTATTCCTGCGACCGGCCGGAGGTGCTCGACATCATCGCCGGGATGCGCGCGGTGCTGCGCGACTACGGCGAGCGGGTGCTGATCGGCGAGATCTACCTGCCGATCGAGCGGTTGGTGAGCTACTACGGCACGAACCTCGACGGCGCCGACCTGCCCTTCAACTTCCAGCTGATCCAGACGCCCTGGCGGGCGGATGCGGTCGCCGCCCTGGTGGAGGAGTACGAGGCGGCGCTGCCCGAGGGCGGCTGGCCGAACTGGGTGCTGGGCAACCACGACCAGCCCCGCATCGCGGCCCGCGTCGGCCCGGCGCAGGCGCGCATCGCCGCGATGCTGCTGCTGACCCTGCGCGGGACGCCGACGCTGTACTACGGCGACGAACTCGGCCTGGGACCCGTCGAGATCCCGCCGGAGCGGACCCGCGATCCGTGGGGGCGCAACGAGCCGGGCCACGGTCGCGATCCGGAGCGCACCCCCATGCAATGGGATGCGGGCCCCCAGGCCGGATTCAGCGCGGGCGAGCCCTGGCTGCCGCTGACCCCGGATTGGGTGTGCCGCAACGTCGAGGCGATGAGCGACGACCCCGCCTCGATCCTCACCCTGTATCGTCGCCTGCTCGGCCTGCGCCGCGACCACGGCGCGCTGTCGGTCGGCGGCTACCGGACGGTCGCGCTCGCGCCGGAGCACGCCGAGCAGGTCTTCGCCTACGAGCGGGCGCACGACGGCGCCGTCCTGCGGGTCGTGCTCAACTTCGGTGGCACCGGGCAGAGCCTGCCGCTGGAGGCCGGGTGGGCCGGACACGTCCTGCTCTCGACGCATCCCGGCCGCACCGGGGCCCGCGAACGGGGGCAGCTGAGGCTGGCGCCGGACGAAGGCGTCGTCCTGCGGCTCGACGGACCCGCCTGATCCGGCGGTTGTTGCCGCGATGCAAAAACATCCGCTGGAAACGAAGCTGGACCCGAGCTAAATTGTGCGGCGCAGCGGAACCTCCGCTCCCCAGGAGCGTTCATATGCCGGCGAATTGCGCGAAGTCCGATCATCGCCCGATGCGGACCGTGCTGCGCGGGGATGTCTCGATGGCTTATGCGGGTCGCGTTTCAGGGGCCGCCGACGATGTCTCGGGACCGGCGACCGGCAAGACGACCCGCACGGCCCTTCTGCCCCGCATCCTCTACGCCACCCCGGAGATGGCGGATTTCGTGAAGACCGGCGGCCTCGGCGAGGTCGCGGGCTCCCTGCCCCGGGCGCTGCGGCGCCAGTACGACGTGCGGGTGCTGATCCCCGGCTATACTCAGGTCCTGACCGGCCTGCGCGACCTCTCGATCGTCACCCGCCTGCCCGGCTTCGCCGGCGCCCCGCACTGCGACCTCGCCTTCGGCGAGACGGCCGACGGCATCGGCGTCTACGTGCTGCTCTGCGCCGACCTCTACGAGCGCGAGGGCACGCCCTACGGCAACGGTGAGGGCGACTTCTGCGACAACGACGTGCGGTTTGCCCGCCTCAGCCTCGCCGCCGCCGAGATCGCCCGCGGCATCGACCCGGCCTGGGCCGCCGACCTCCTGCATCTCAACGACTGGCAGACCGCGCTGGCGCCGGCCTACCTGTCCTGGCGTGGCATCCGCGTGCCGAGCGTGCTGACGATCCACAACCTCGCCTATCAGGGCCTGTTTCCCCGCGACGCGATGGCCCGCATCGGGGTGCCTGACCACGCCTTCCAGATGGACGGCGTCGAGTTCTACGGGCAGCTCTCCTTCCTCAAGGCCGGCATCTACTACGCCTCGCAGGTCACCACGGTGAGCGAGACCTACGCCCGCGAGATCACCACCCCCGAGAGCGGCTGCGGCCTCGACGGGTTGCTGCGCATCCGCGCCGCGCAGGGGCGGCTCGCCGGCATCCTCAACGGCATCGACGAGAGCTGGGACCCGCGCACCGACCCGCACCTCGCCACCCGTTTCGAGGCCGACGACTGGAAGGGCAAGCGGGCCAATGCCGACGAGGTGCGCAAGCAGTTCGGGCTCGGCGTCTCGCGCGGACCCCTCTTCGCCATCGTCTCCCGTCTCGTGCATCAGAAGGGCATCGACCTCAGCATCCAGGCCGCCGAGACCATCGTGGCCGAGGGCGGGCAGCTCGTGGTGATCGGCCAGGGCGAGAGCCGGTTCGAGGGCGCCTTGCGCGACCTCGCCGCGCGCCACCCGACCCATGTCGGCGTGCATGTCGGCTTCGAGGAGACCGACGCGCGCCGGATGTTCGCGGGCAGCGACTTCCTGCTGATGCCCTCGCGCTTCGAGCCCTGCGGTCTCGCCCAGATGTACGCCCAGCGCTTCGGCTCCCTGCCGATCGTCCACCGAACCGGGGGGCTCGCCGACACGGTGGAGGACGGCGTGACCGGCTTCACCTTCTCCGATCCCTCGCCCGCGGGCTTCTCGGGAGCGCTGCGCCGGGCGCTCGATACCTTCGGCCAGAAGCGGCGGCTCAACACGATGCGCCGCACGGCGATGTCGCGCACCTTCGGCTGGGACGAGGCGGCCGAGCGCTACGGCTCGCTGTACGCGCGCGCCTTCGGCAACAACACGGCACGGCGCTGGCAGGCGGCCTGAGCGAGTCCCCCTCGTCGCGAGCCCGCGCCGCCGACGAGGGTTTCTCCGTGTCCGGCAAGGCCTCGTCTCCTCGATAGATTGAAGCGATTCTAATCCATTCCCGCGCTGCGCTTCAGCCATGCAATGCGGAACAATCCCCGCCGACGGACGATTTTCCGGATCGAGAGCACGGCAGCCGCCGACAGGCGCCCGCGCCCACCCGAACCGTCATCTCCCAACCCAGGAGCTCCCATGGCCAAGGCCAAGCCGTTCAACCGCGTCGAGAGCGATCGCCTCAACACCCCGACCGATCTCGATCCCAACGATGCCAAGAAGATCGCCGAGGGCCTGACCGTCCTGCTGTCGGACCTGTTCGCGCTCTACATCAAGACCAAGAACTTCCACTGGCACGTCAGCGGCCCGAATTTCCGCGATTACCACCTGCTGCTGGACGAGCAGAGCGAGCAGATCTTCGGGATCATCGACGCTGTGGGCGAGCGCGCCCGCAAGATCGGCGGCACCACCCTGCGCTCGCTGGGTCAGGCCGAGTCGCTCAAGCGCGTGTCGGACAACAACGCCGAGTACGTCTCGCCGCTCGACATGCTCAAGGAGCTGCGCGACGACAACAAGACACTGACCGCCAACATGCGCGAGCTGCACGGCGTGACCGACGAGGCCAACGACGTCTCCACCACCTCGCTGCTGGAGGAGTGGATCGATCAGTCCGAGGAACGCACGTGGTTCCTCTACGAGTCGACCCGCGACGCCGGCCAGGGCGGCCACTGAGTCTTTTGCAAACGGACTCTCGTTCGAAGCATGTCGGCCCTCGCATCGCAGGATGCGGGGGCGTTTCGCCGCGAAGATACCGCGCTTCGGCAACGCGCTTGAACTCGGTGCGTATTGGCGCTAGTTCTCAACCGACATTCTGGTGCAGTCGATAGGCTGTTTGCGGGAGTGGGCCCCACCGGGTCCGCTCTTTTTTATTTCCCGCAAGGCCTCTGCCCCGGATCAGACCCGTCCGTTCCCACACGAGTCCCCAGAGCGCAGCATGGCGGAGCCCACCGAGAAGCGTCTGATCGTCGAGACCGGCCCCGCCGCGCGCGTGGTGCAGGTGATCGAGGCGTCGATCGAGGGTCTCGGCTACCGCCTCGTGCGCGTGAAGATCACCAACAAGCCCGACACCACGGTGCAGATCATGGCCGAGCGGCCGGACGGCACCATGACGGTGGAGGATTGCGAGATCGTGAGCCGGGCGATCTCGCCGTTGCTCGACCTCGACGATCCGGTGGGCGGGGCCTACTACCTGGAACTCTCCTCGCCGGGGATCGACCGGCCGCTGGTGCGCGCCTCCGACTTCGAGCGCTGGGCCGGCTACGAGGCCAAGGTCGAGCTCGCCCGGCCCATGGACGGGCGCAAGCGCTTCCGCGGCCTCATCGGCGTGCCCAGCGCCGACGGGCTGACCGTTCCCATCGACCTGCCCGACGTGAAGGAGGGCCTGCCGAGCCGGATCGACCTGCCTCTGGCGGATCTGGGCGACGCGCACCTCGTCCTCACCGACGACCTCGTGCGCGAGTCCCTGCGCCGCGGCTCGGCCCCGCCGCAGGACGGCGACGAGGAGGATGAGACGGACGAGGACGAGGTGAGGGCGCCTCCCCCGCCGCGCGCCGTCCCGGGTCCGAAGCGCCCCAAGAAGGCCGGCAGGGTCGCGAAGGGCAAGCCGTCCGACGCGCCCGCCAAGCCGAAATCCGGTGCGCCGGTCGTCACCAAGGCGAACCGGCTCAAGAACCGCGACTCCCTGCACTGACCCGTGCCGCCCCCGGGCGGCACGCCGAGACCACGACCGAGAGAAGGAACGACACCCATGGCCGTCGTCAGCGCCAACCGGCTCGAACTCCTGCAGATCGCCGAGGCGGTCGCCCGCGAGAAGGTGATCGACCGTTCCATCGTCGTCGAGGCGATGGAGGAGGCGATCGCCAAGGCCGCCCGCTCGCGCTACGGCGCCGAGACCGACGTCCACGCCGAGATCGACACCAAGACCGGCGCCCTGCGCCTGTCGCGCCACCTGCTCGTGGTGGACGAGATCGAGAACGACGCCCGCGAGATCACCATCGAGCAGGCCCGGCGCCACAACCCGGCGGCCCAGGTCGGCGACGTCATCTCCGACACCCTGCCCCCCTTCGACTTCGGGCGCGTCGCCGCGCAGTCGGCCAAGCAGGTCATCGTGCAGAAGGTGCGCGACGCCGAGCGCGCCCGCCAGTACGAGGAGTACAAGGACCGCATCGGCGAGATCGTCAACGGCACGGTCAAGCGCGTCGAGTACGGCAACGTCATCGTCGATCTCGGCCGCGGCGAGGGCATCGTGCGCCGCGACGAGATGATCCCGCGCGAGACCTTCCGCCCCGGCGACCGCATCCGCTCCTACCTGTTCGACGTGCGCTCCGAGGTGCGCGGGCCGCAGATCTTCCTCTCGCGCTCGCATCCGCAGTTCATGGCGCGCCTGTTCGGCCAGGAGGTGCCCGAGATCTACGACGGCATCGTCGAGGTGAAGGCGGTGGCCCGCGACCCCGGCTCCCGCGCCAAGATCGCGGTGATCTCCAACGACGGCTCGATCGACCCCGTGGGCGCCTGCGTCGGCATGCGCGGCTCGCGCGTCCAGGCCGTCGTGGGCGAGCTTCAGGGCGAGAAGGTCGACATCATCCCGTGGTCGCCCGATCAGGCCACCTTCATCGTCAACGCGCTCCAGCCCGCGGAAGTGGTGAAGGTGGTGCTCGACGAGGAGGCCGACCGCATCGAGGTGGTGGTGCCCGACGACCAGCTCTCGCTCGCCATCGGCCGCCGCGGCCAGAACGTGCGCCTGGCGTCCCAGCTCACCGGCTGGGACATCGACATCCTGACGGAGGCCGAGGAGTCGGAGCGCCGCCAGAAGGAGTTCACCGAGCGCACGCAGGCCTTCATGGAGGCGCTCGACGTGGACGAGACCGTGGGCCAGCTGCTGGCGGCGGAAGGCTTCCGCAACGTCGAGGAGATCGCCTACGTCGACACGGGCGAACTCTCCGGCATCCAGGGCCTCGACGAGGAGACCGGCGCGGAGATCCAGGCCCGCGCCCAGGACCACCTCGCGCGCATCGAGTCGGAATACGACGCCCGCCGGACCGAGCTCGGCGTCGAGGACGATCTGGGTGAGATCGAGGGCGTGACCACGCCGATGCTGGTGGCCTTCGGCGAGAACGACGTGAAGAGCGTCGAGGATCTCGCCGGCTGCGCCACCGACGACCTCGTGGGCTACACCGAGGGGCGCGGCCCGGAGGCCGTGCGCCACGCCGGCTACCTCGACGGCTTCGAGCTGTCGCGGGCCGAGGCCGAGGCCCTGATCATGGCCGCCCGCGTCAAGGCCGGCTGGATCGAGGCGGCGCCGGAGGGCGAGGCCGAGGACGGCGAGGGGGCCGACGAGGCCGCCCCCGCCGACGAGCCGCAGACGGCCTGAGGGGGAGGGAAGCGTACCCCGTGGCCGAGGCTGCCGACATCGACGTGCAAGAGATCGACGCGCGAGAGATCGACGCGCGAGGGGCCCACCCTTCGGGCGACCTCTCCGATGCCCTCGACCCCGGCTTCGGCCGGGGCCGGCGCGGTGCGGAGCGGACCTGCATCGCCACGCGCGTGACGGGCAACCCGGCCGGGATGCTGCGCTTCGTGCTCTCGCCGGACGAGGCCGTGGTGCCGGACCTGCGCGCCCGGCTGCCCGGCCGCGGCGCCTGGGTGACGGCGACCCGCGAGGCGGTCGATCTGGCGGTCAAGCGCCGGGCCTTCCAGCGCGCCTTCAAGGTGGCGCGCGCCGAGACCGGCGACGATCTCTCCGCACGCATCGCCGACCTGCTGCGGGCGGACCTGCGCCAGGGGCTGGCGCTGGCCAACAAGGGCGGCGGCGTGATCACCGGCTTCGGCAAGGTCGAGGCCGAGATCGGCAGCCGGAAGGGCATCGTCGCCCTCGTCCACGCCTCGGATGCGAGCCTCGACGGTCGGCGCAAGCTCGGCGCCGCATTGCGCAGACGCTACGGCGAGTCCATATTCAACATTCCCGTCGTCGATGACCTGTCCAATGCCGAATTGGACGTGGCCTTGGGTCGGGATCATGTGATACACGCAGCCCTCGTCGTGGGACCCGGCGCAACCGGATGTCTCGCGCGTTGGCGTCGGCTTCGCACGTTTCTCGGTGCGACGGCGATGTCCGAGGAGGCCGGCGCGACGGATGTCGACGCGGTCGCCGACGAATTGCACGACGACGAGATGATGGATCGGCCCGGCTTGCCGTGTGTTGCCGGTCGACGGGACGATGGAAACCCTCAGGGTTCTGACTAAATGAGCGATACGAACAATCCGGGCGACAAGACGCAGACCAGGGCTCCCTCGAAGCCCTTGTCGCTCAAGCGCCCGATCGAACAGGGTACGGTTCGCCAGAGCTTCTCCCATGGCCGATCGAAGTCGGTGGTGGTCGAGACCGTGAAGCGTCGCACCATCGGCGCGGCGCCGGCTCCGGCCGCGCCGCGCGAGACCGTGCCCGCTCCGGCCAGCCGCGTCGCTCCGCCCGCGCCGCCCCCGTCGAGCGCCACCCGCCCGGCCGGACGCAGCGCCTCCGGCGTGGTGCTGCGCACCCTGAGCGACCAGGAGCGGGATGCCCGCGCCAGCGCGCTCGCCGACGCGCAGCGCCGCGAGCAGGACACCCGCGCCCGCGCCGAGGCCGAGATCCGGGCCCGCCGCGAGCGCGAGGAGGCCGACCAGCGCGAGCGCGATGCCGCCGAGTCCCGCCGCCGCGAGGAGGAGGAGCGTCGCCGCCAGGACGACGAGCACCGCCGCAAGGCCGCGGAGGATTCCCGTCGCCGCGCCATCGAGGAAGAGGCCGCGCGCGCTGCCGCGCAGCAGGCCGAGGCCGCCCCGGCGCCCGCGCCCGAGGCTCCCGTCGCGGCGGACGCGCAGGCTCCGGCCGCTGGTGCCGCGGTGTCCGCCGCCGCTCCGGCCGCCCGTCCCGCCGCCCCCGCGGCGCGCCCCGCCGCGCCCTCGGCACGGACCGGGACGCCTCGTCCGGCCCCGGCCGCGGCGCGCCCCGCCGGCGCCCCCGTCCGGCCCCCGCTGCCGCCGCGTCCCGCCAGCAGCGAGCCGCGCCGCGTGCTCACGGCCGACGTCAAGAAGCCGCGCGACCTGAACTTCATGGCCCGCCCGGCCCCGGCTCCCGAGCCGGAGAAGGCCCCCTCGCCCACCACCGCCGCGCGTCCCGCCGGCGCCGGTGCCGGCGCGCGTCCGGCCGGACGCGCCAACGCGGCCGAGGAGGAGACCGAGACCAAGCGGGTGATCCGCCGTCCCGGCATGCCGCTCAAGATCATCACGCCGCCCAAGACCCCGAAGTCGCCCGGCGGCGATCGCAACCGCGGCCGTCTGACCATCGCCACCGCGACCTCCGGCGAGGACGAGCGGACGCGCTCGGTCGCCTCCTTCCGCCGCCGCCAGCAGCGCATGAGCGGCCACCGGAACGAGGAGCCGAAGGAGAAGATCGTCCGCGAGGTGACGATCCCCGAGACGATCACGATCCAGGAACTCGCCAACCGCATGTCGGAGCGCGGCGTGGACGTGATCCGGCTGCTGATGAAGCAGGGCCAGATCCACAAGATCACCGACGTGATCGACTCGGACTCCGCCCAGCTCATCGCCGAGGAGATGGGCCACACGGTGCGCCGCGTCGCCGAGTCCGACGTCGAGGAGGGCCTCGTCTCCGACGAGCCGGACCTGGAGGAGGATCTCGATCCCCGTCCCCCGGTCATCACGATCATGGGCCACGTCGATCACGGCAAGACCTCGCTGCTCGACGCGATCCGCAAGACGACCGTCGTCTCGGGCGAGGCCGGCGGCATCACCCAGCACATCGGCGCCTATCAGGTGTCGGCGCCCTCGGGCGATCTCGTCACCTTCATCGACACCCCCGGCCACGCCGCCTTCACCTCCATGCGCGCCCGCGGCGCCAAGGTGACGGACATCGTCGTGATCGTGGTGGCGGCCGACGACGGCGTCATGCCCCAGACGGTGGAGGCCATCGCCCACGCCAAGGCGGCGGGCGTGCCGATGATCATCGCCATCAACAAGATCGACAAGCCCGACGCGAACCCCCAGCGGGTGCGCACCGAGCTGCTGCAGCACGACATCCAGGTCGAGTCGATGGGCGGCGAGACCCTGGAGTTCGAGGTCTCCGCCAAGACCGGCGACGGCCTGCCCGAGATCCTGGAGGGCCTGCAGCTCCAGGCCGAGATCATGGACCTTCGCGCCAACGAGAAGCGCGACGGCGAGGGCACGGTGATCGAGGCGCAGCTCGACCGCGGTCGGGGTCCCGTGGCCACGGTGCTCGTGCAGCGCGGCACGCTGTTCACCGGCGACATCGTGGTCGCCGGCGCCGAATGGGGTCGCGTGCGCGCGCTCATCGACGACAAGGGCACGCACGTTCCCTATGCCGGGCCGTCCGTCCCCGTCGAGGTGCTCGGCTTCAACGGCACCCCGGACGCGGGCGACCGCGTGGTGGTGGTGCCGAGCGAGGCCCGCGCCCGCGAGGTCACAGAGTACCGCGCCCGGATCAAGCGCGACCGTCTCACCGCCCGCACGGGCGGCGCCAACCGCTCGCTCGTCGACATGATGCGCGAGGCCAAGGAAGGCGCCGGCCGGCGCGAGCTGCCCGTCATCATCAAGGGCGACGTGCAGGGCTCCGTCGAGGCGATCGTCGGCGCGCTGGGCAAGCTCGGCAACGACGAGGTCTCCGCCCGCATCCTGCATTCGGGCGTCGGCGGCATCACCGAGTCGGACATCACCCTGGCCGAGGCCTCCAAGGCCGTGGTCATCGGCTTCAACGTGCGCGCCCACAAGGAAGCGCGCGAGGCGGCCGAGCGGGGCTCGACCGACATCAAGTACTACAGCATCATCTACGACCTCGTGGACGACATCAAAGACACGCTGTCCGGCATGCTCCCGCCGACGCTGCGCGAGGAGCGGCTGGGCGAGGCGCAGATCCTGCAGATCTTCGACGTGTCGAAGGTCGGCAAGATCGCCGGTTGCCGCGTCACCGACGGCGTGGTCCAGCGCGGCGCCCATGTCCGCCTGATCCGCCAGGACGTGGTGATCCACCAGGGCCGGCTGTCCCAGCTCAAGCGCCTGAAGGACGATGCCAAGGAGGTGTCGTCCGGCTACGAGTGCGGCATGTCCTTCGAGAACTTCCAGGACATGCGCGTGGACGACGTCATCGAGTGCTACCGGGTCGAGGAGATCCGCCGCACCCTGTGAGGCGGCGATCGCCGACCGTCATCGGGGGTCGCGGTGAGAGCCGCGGCCCCCGTCTCGTTTCGGGCGTCGAGCCCGTCGTTCACATCCCACCGATCCCCCCCGGCCCGACCGGGGAGACGATTGCAGACCGGACCGATGGCCCCAAGACAACCTCAGGCCGGCCCCTCGCAGCGCCAGCAGCGCGTGGCCGAGCTCATCCGCCACGCGCTCGCCGAGGTGCTCCAGCGCGGCGACATCCAGGACCCCGTGCTCGGCGCCCACGTCGTCACGGTGCCGGAGGTCCGGATGTCTCCCGACCTCAAGCTCGCCACGGCCTACATCATGCCGCTGGGCGGCCAGGACGAGACACCCGTGATCGCGGCGCTGGAGCGCAACAAGAAGGCGCTGCGCCAGGAGGTGGCGCGCCGGGTGAACCTGAAATACGCCCCCGACCTGCGCTTCCGCCGGGACGAGACCTTCGACGAGGCGGCCCGCATCGACGCGCTCCTGCGCAGCGAGAAGGTGCAGCGCGACCTCGACACGGCGGACGACGACGGCGAACCGGACGCGCCGTCCGACCATTGAACCGGGGCGTACGCCCTTCGCCTCTCTCCCCTTCGCGATGCTGACGCGGCGCGGGTCCTGCCGACCCCGCCCCGGCTCGCCGATCCGTCATCGACCGAGGACAGACATGCAGGACGAACCGAACGAGTCGCCCACGGCGGCGCCGGCCGTGGACGCCCCCCGCGCCGAGGACCGGCACAGGGCGGACAGGCCGCGCCGCGAGGGCGGCCGTTCGACCGGCCAGCGGCCCCCGCGCGGCGGGCCGCGCCCCGACCGCCCCAAGAAGCGCGACGTGAGCGGCTGGGTGATCCTCGACAAGGGCGTCGGCATCACCTCGACCCATGCCGTGGCGGTGGTGAAGCGCGCCTTCAACGCCAAGAAGGCGGGACATGCCGGCACCCTCGATCCGCTGGCCTCGGGGATCCTGCCGATCGCGCTCGGCGAGGCGACCAAGACCGTCCCCTTCGTCATGGACGGCCGCAAGGCCTACCGCTTCACCGTGTCGTGGGGCGTGGAGACCGACACCGACGACGCGGAAGGCCGCCCCGTCGCCACCAGCGACGAGCGTCCCAGCCGCGGGCAGGTCGAGGCGGCGCTGCCGACCTTCGTCGGCGCCATCGAGCAGGTGCCGCCGCGCTACTCCGCCATCAAGATCCAGGGCGAGCGCGCCTACGACCTCGCCCGCGACGGCGAGGTGGTGGAACTCGTGGCCCGGCCCGTCCAGATCGACCATCTCTCCGTGGTGGCGCACGAGGACGGCCGCACCGAGATCGCCGCCGAATGCGGCAAGGGCACCTATGTCCGGGCGCTGGCGCGCGACCTCGGGCGCATGCTCGGCTGCTACGGCCACGTCTCGGCCCTGCGCCGCACCCGCGTCGGCCCCTTCGTCGAGTCCGCCTCCTGCGCGATTCCCGCCCTCGAGGAGGCCGGACCGGACGGCAACGCCGGCCATCTGCAATCGGTGGAGACTGCGCTCGACGGCGTACCCTCCGTGGCGGTCTCGCGCGATCAGGCGCTGCGCCTGATGCGCGGCCAGCCGGTGATCCTGCGCGGACGGGATGCCCCCGTGGAGGGCAAGGCGTACGCCACCTGCAGCGGGATCCTGGTGGCGGTGGGCGATGTCGAGCGGGGCGAACTCGTGCCCCACCGCGTGTTCCACCTCGGCGGGACAGCGCCCCAGCGCGACTGAAGGTCGTCGAACGAGGCTCAGTCCCGCAGGGGCAGAGCCGTCTCGATGAGCCGCGCCCACAGGGAGGCCCCGAAGGGCGCGGCCGCGTCGCAGAAATCGTACTCGGGATGGTGCAGCCCGGCCGAGGGGCCGTTGCCCATGAAGATGTAGGCGCCGGGCCGGTGGGCCAGCATGTAGGAGAAATCCTCCGCCGCCATCATCGGCGCGACGTCCCGCTCGACGTTCTCCTCGCCCACGATCCCCGCCGCCACGTCGGCGACGAACCCGGTCTCGGCCGGGTGGTTCTCGGTGGCGGGGTAGCCGCCGGAATAGACGACCGACGCCCGCGCCCCGAAGGCCGCCGCGACGTTCGTGACGATCGCGTCGATGCGCTCCTGCACGAGGCTGCGCACGGCGGGGGTCAGCGCCCGCACGGTGCCGCGCAGTTCCGCGCTCTGCGGCAGGACGTTGAAGGCGTCCCCCGCCTCGACGGCGCAGACCGAGACCACGGCGGAGTCGAGGGGATCGACCGAGCGGGCGACGATCGATTGCAGGGCCACCACGATGTGGCTCGCCACCAGCACGGTGTCGACCGCCGCCTGCGGCAGGGCCGCGTGCCCTCCCCGGCCCTCCACCGTGACGATGAAGCGATCGGTCGAGGCCATGATCGGCCCCGATCGGATCGCGAAGCTGCCGAGCCGCTGGTCGGGGATGTTGTGCAGGCCGTAGACCGCCTCGACGCCGAAGCGCTCCATCAGGCCGTCCGCGACCATGGCCTCGCCGCCACCGCCGCCCTCTTCCGCGGGCTGGAAGATCAGCACGGCCCGCCCGTCGAAGTCGCGGGTCTCGGCGAGGTATTTGGCGGCCCCGAGCAGCATGGCGGTATGCCCGTCGTGGCCGCAGGCGTGCATCCGGCCCGGCACGGTCGAGCGGTAGGGCAGGTCGCGCACCTCCCGGATCGGCAGCGCGTCCATGTCCGCCCGCAGGCCGATCGCCCGGTTCGCCCCGCGGCCCCGGCCCCGGATCACCCCGACCACGCCGGTGCGTCCGATGCCGGTGGCGACCTCGTCGCAGCCGAAGGCCCGCAACCGCTCCGCCACGAAGCCCGCCGTGCGGTGCACCTCGTATTGCAGCTCGGGATGGGCGTGGAGATCGTGCCGCCAGGCGGCGATCTCGTCGGCGATGGCCGTGATGCGGTCGAGGACGGGCATGGAAACGGGTGCCTTCGGTGGCGCCGGGCGTCGTTGCAGCAGGGGGGACCAGCAAACAGAGGGCCGGAGCCTCGGTCAACGGCGAAGCCCGGATCGCCCGGCTTACGAACCGTTTCCCAGGCGTTGGTCGGAACCGCCGGCCGCACGCCCCGTTCGAACCGTGGACGCGTGCCGGGCGAGACGGACATATCGTCATCCCGGCCCGACCGCACAATGCGGCGCGCTTAGCCCGACACGACCGACGAGGACATGGCCCGATGACCTACCCCGCGACCACCGCGCTCTACGCGGCGCTCTTCGCCCTGATCTACGTCGGCCTGTCGGGCTGGGTGATCGGGACGCGGGTCAAGGCCAACGTGCTGTTCGGGGACGGCAACGACGGGTCGCTGCAGAAGCGGGTGCGCTCGCACGCCAACTTCGGCGAGAACGTGCCGCTGGCGCTTCTCCTGATCGCCCTCTACGAGGCCGGCGGCGGCGCGCACGGGCTGGTCGAGGGGTTGCTGATCGTGCTGCTGATCGCCCGCATCCTGCACCCGATCGGGATGTTCGCGGCCCCCAACTCGCCCCGCCAGTTCGCCTGCCGCGGCGGCGGCATCGCCGCGACGCTGGGCGTGCTGATCGTCACCGCGGTCGCGCTGCTGCTGCGGGCCTCCTGACCCCCGCCCGACGCAGGCGCAGGGCGTTGGCGAGCACGAACACGCTCGACAGCGCCATGGCGCCGGCGGCGAGCACCGGCGAGAGCTGGGGCCCACCGATCAGCGCCAGCGCTCCGGCGGCGACGGGGATCAGCGCGACGTTGTAGGCGAACGCCCAGAACAGGTTCTGGCGGATGTTGGCCATGGTCGCCCGCGACAGGACCACGGCCTCGGCCACGCCCGTGAGCGCGCCCGACATGAGCACTACGTCGGCGCTCTCCACCGCGATGTCGGTGCCCGTGCCGATGGCGATGCCGACGTCGGCCTCGGCGAGCGCCGGCGCATCGTTGATGCCGTCGCCAACGAAGGCGACCGGACCGTGCGCCGCGCGCAGGCGGCGCAGCGCCGCGACCTTGCCGCCGGGCAGCACCTCGGCCGCGACCGCGTCGATGCCGAGGTCCCGCGCCACGTCCTCGGCGACGGCCCTGGCATCGCCGGTGATCATCGTCACCGCCAAGCCGCGCGCCTTCAATGACTCCAGGGCGGCGCGGGCCTCCGGCCGGACCGGATCGGCCACCGCGATCACGGCGGCGAGGCGACCGTCGACGGCGAGATGGAGCAGGCCGCCTCCCGCCGCGCCCAAGTGGGCAGCCGCACCGTCGAGGGCGGTCGCCTCGATCCCGAGCCGGTCCATGAAGCGGCGGGCGCCGACGGCGACGTCCCGGCCCTGGACGCGGCCGGAGACGCCGAAGCCGGGCAGCGCCTCGAAGGCGTCCGCGTCGGGCAGGGCGACGCCCTCCGCCCGCGCCGCCGCGACGACGGCCCGCGCGAGCGGGTGCTCGGAGCGGGCCTCCAGGGCGCCCGCGAGCGCCAGCACCTCGGCCCGGGAGACCCCGTCCGCCGGCACGAGGTCGATGAGGCCAGGGCGTCCTTGCGTGAGCGTCCCGGTCTTGTCGAAGGCGACCACGCGCACGTCGCGCAGGCGCTGGAGCGCACTTCCCTGCCGGAACAGCACGCCGCGCTCGGCGGCGCGCCCGGTGCCGACCATGATCGAGACCGGCGTGGCGAGCCCCATGGCGCAGGGGCAGGCGATGATCAGCACCGCGATGGCCGAGACCAGGGCGTGCCCGAGCGCCGGACTCGGACCCAGGACCAGCCATCCCAGGAACGTCAGGGCGGAGACGGCCAGCACGGCGGGCACGAACCGAGCCGTGACCCGATCGACCAGCGCCTGGATCGGCAACTTGGCCCCTTGCGCCTCCTCGACCATGCGCACGATCCGCGCGAGCACGGTGTCCGCGCCGACCTGCTCCACCCGCAGATCGAGGCTGCCGGTGGTGTTGACCGTGCCGCCGACGGTGCGGGCTCCCGGCCGCTTCTCCACCGGCACCGGCTCTCCGGTGATCATGGCCTCGTCCACGTAGGAGGTGCCCGAGACCACGACGGCATCCGCCGCGATCCGCTCGCCGGGGCGCACGCGCACCACGTCGCCGACGCGCAACGCGCCCAAAGGCACCTCGTGCTCGGCCCGGTCGCGAACCACGCGGGCGGTCTTGGGGGACAGGTCGAGCAACTGCGTGATCGCCGCGCCGGCGCGTCCCCTGGCCCGAGCCTCGAGGCTGCGTCCCACCAGGATCAGCGTGACGATGAGGACGCTCGCCTCGAAGTAGAGCTGGGCGGAGCCCGCCGGGAGCAGGCCGGGCGCGAACGCCGCCACCAGCGAGAACAGGTAGGCCGCGCCCGAGCCGAGCGCCACGAGCGCGTTCATGTCCGGATGGCCGCGCAGCAGGCCGGGGATGCCCTGCGCGAAGAACCTCCGGCCGGGTCCGGCGAGCACCGCGCCCGCCAGCACGGCCTGCGCCAGGGCGAGGCCGGCCTCGCCGATCCGGCCCGCCACGGCGGCGTGGACACCCGGAAGGACGTGTCCGCCCATGTCGAGCACGACGACGGGAGCCGCAAGCAGCGCGGCGAGCCCCGTGTCCCGGCGCAGCCGGGCCGCCTCGCGGACCTGCCGATCCTCGCGAGGCGCCGTCCCGGCGTCCTCGGCACCGCGGGGCTCGTAGCCGGCCTCGCGCACGGTCCGCTCGATGGCGGCGCGGGTGACCGCGCCCTCGCCGTGGCGCAACTCGGCGCGGCCCGTGGCGAGGTTGACGCCGGCCCCCGTCACGCCGGGGATGGCGTTGAGCGCCCGCTCGACGCGGCCCACGCACGAGGCGCACGTCATGCCGTCGATGGAGACGCTCGTCACCGTCTCGGGAACCGCGTAGCCGGCCTGCGCGATGGCCTCCACCACGCGGACCGGCGACAGCGCGTCGGGTCGGGTCAGGCTGGCACGACCGGTGGCGAGGTTGACGCAGACGTCGCGCACGCCCGGCAGGGTCCGCAGCGCGCGCTCGACCCGGCCGACGCAGGAGGCGCAGGCCATGCCCTCGACGGGTACGCTCATCACGGACAGCGCCGGCTCCCGGCGTTGCCCCGCGGGCGGCAGGGGATCGAGGGTCGAAGGCTGGTCCATGCCCTTCAGATAAGGGTTCCGGTCATGGCATGGTCGATGGGCCGTGTTGCGGGCCGCGCAGATCAGACCGCCTTCTTCTCGAGCCGGTGCTCGATGGCGTGGGCGTCGAGGCCGGGCGCGGACAGGGGCGGCTCCGGGACGGGCCTGGGTTCGGCCTGCTTGGTCTTCCAGGCGTTGGCCAGCCGCGAGCGCTCGTAGAGCACCACCACCACCACGGAGATCGCGAACGGAAGCCAGAAGTAGAACAGGCGGAACACCAGCAGCGCCGCGATGATCGAGGGGCGCGGCATGTCGGGCATCGCCAGCACGAACACGAGTTCGAACACGCCGAGCCCGCCGGGCGCGTTCGAGACGAGCGCCGCCGAGAACGAGGCGAGGAAGACCGCGAGCACCACGAGGAAACCGGGATTGCCGGCCTCGGGCAGCGCGAAATAGATGATGCCGGCGGCACCCAGCAGTTCGAGCGGCGCGGCGATGAGCTGGCGCGCCATGACGTTGGGACGCGGATATTCCAGCTTGAACGAGCGGATCGTCAGCGGCCGCAGGTGCAGCAGGGAGCCGACGACGTAGAGCGCGACCGCGCCGAGCAGGGCCGCGCCGAGGATGCGGGCCGTGGCGGGGTTGGTGAGGACCGTCGGCAGCGCGCCTTCGAGACGCGTCAGGGTCTCGGGCAGGGTCACCAGCACGACGCCGCCCAGCAGGATCGTGCCCAGCCCGAAGGTGAAGGAGCACAAGGCCACTAGCACCGCGACCTGGGCGGCCGAGAGCCCCTTGGCGGTGTAGGCGCGGTAGCGCACCACCGCGCCGGAGAACACCGAGGCGCCGATGTTGTGCGACAGCGCGTAGGTGGTGAAGGAGCAGACCGAGACGAAGAGCCACGAGATGTGGCGCACGCCCAGATGCAGCAGGGCGATCCGGTCGTACCACGCGAGCGCGGCGTAGGCGGTGAGCGTGGCGAGCGCCGCCATCAGGAAGCGGTGGGGCGGGATCGCCGCGAAGCTGTCCCGGATCTCGGCCACCGAGATGCCGCGCAGCTCGCGGTAGAGCAGGTACCCGGAGACGACGACGGCCAGGAGGCCGACGACCGGCCAGATGAATTCGCTGATCTTCTTCATGGAAACCGGCCGCACCTTCGGGGACCGGCCTCTCCTGCGCCACGGCGCCCCGCATCGCAAGCGGAGTCGGTCCGACCACGCCATGGCGGGCTCATGCCCGCCGATCGTGACGGTTTCGTGCCGGCCTCGGTCGGGGGGACGTCCGATCAGGCGCGGGCGCGCAGGCCGATCGCGTCCATCTCGGCCTGCTCGCGGGCGGCCTCGGCGGCGCGGCCGGAGGCGCGCTCGCGGTCCTCCAGGATCTCGACCTTCTTCAATTCCTCGAACGCCTCGCCCAGCTCGGCCTTGGCCTCGGCGAGCTGGCCTTCGAGGGCGGTGGCCGACTGGCGCATGTTGTCCCGGCGCGTGGTCGCGGCGCGGGCGTAGGTCGGGTAGGCGAAGTGGCCGGGATCGGTGATGCCGGCGCGGGCCTCCTCGTGGGAGACCTCGCGGTCGAGCTCGGCCGCCATGCGGTTGAAGTCCGCCATCATCATCTCGATCTGCGCGACGCGCCGACGCTTCTCGTCGACCTGGAAGCGGCGCAGCCGGATCAGCGTGTCACGCGATTTCATGTCGAGCCATCCACTCCACGCAACGCGACGGCCGGGCCGCTGCCGTCGACCGATCCCGAAGGACGGGCGCTTGGCGCGATCTCGTCTCGTCAACCGGCGCCGACGATCGCCGCGAGCCGTGAGTAACCCTCGCCGATGGAGGTTGCTTCTTCCTTACCCTGCCCCAGAAAAGCCTCAAGATCCGGCATGAGCGCCACGGCCTCGTCCACCTCCTGGGAGGAGCCCGCGCGGTAGGCGCCGAGGCGGATCAGCTCCTCCATGTCGGCGTAGGTGGAGAGCACCCGCCGCGCCCGCCGCACGGTGGGCAGGTGGGCCGGATCGCAGGCACGCGGCATGGTGCGCGAGACCGAGCGCAGCACGTTGATCGCGGGGTAGCGTCCGCGCTCGGCGATGGCGCGCTCCATGACGATGTGGCCGTCGAGGATGCCGCGCACGGCGTCCGCCACCGGCTCGTTGTGGTCGTCGCCCTCCACCAGCACGGTGAACAGGCCGGTGATCGCCCCCTCCCCCACCCCGGGGCCGGCCCGTTCGAGCAGGCGCGGCAACTCGCTGAACACCGTGGGGGTGTAGCCCTTGGCGGTGGGCGGCTCGCCGCCGGCGAGCCCGATGTCGCGCTGCGCCATGGCGAAGCGGGTGATGGAATCGACCATGCACAGGACCTGCGCGCCCTGATCGCGGAAGTACTCGGCCACCGCGAAGGCGACGTAGGCCGCGTTGCGGCGCATCAGCACCGGCTCGTCGGAGGTGGCGACCACCACCACGGAGCGGGCGAGCCCCGCCGCGCCGAGGTCGTCCTGCAGGAACTCCTGCACCTCGCGCCCGCGCTCGCCCACCAGCCCGATCACCGCGACGTCGGCGGCGGTGTAGCGGGCCAGCATCGACAGCAGCACCGACTTGCCCACGCCCGAGCCGGCGAAGATGCCCATGCGCTGCCCGCGGCAGAGCGTGAGGAAGGTGTTGATGCAGCGCACGCCGAGATCGAGGGGCGCGCCCACCCGCCGACGGGCGTGGGCGGGGGGCGGGTCGGCCCGCAGCGGATAGACCGCAGGCCCCTGGCCAAGCGGACCGAGGCCGTCGATCGGCCGGCCGAGCGCGTCCACCGTGCGCCCGAGCCAGGCCGCGCTCGGCCGGATCGCGCCCGCGGCCTCGTCCCGGACGTAGGCCGGGCAGCCCCGGCGCACCCCGTCCAGGGAGCCGAAGGGCATGGCGAGCGCCCGGTCTCCCTGGAAGCCGATCACCTCGCAGGGCACGACGGCCTCGACGTCTCCTCCGCCGCCGCGCGATTCGACCGCGATGTCGATGCGCCCGCCGAGCCGCATCGCGGCGACCGGTCCGGCCACCTCGACCAGCAGGCCGCGAATCGCCGCGACGCGTCCGTAGGTCTGGAGCGTCTCGACCCCGGCGATCGAGGCCAGTGCCGATTCGAGACCTCCGCGGGCGGTCCCGCGCCGATCCTCGCCCATGCCGCACCCCTCAACGGTTCGTTTACCTCCCTCCTTAACACTGCCCCCATCGAGCCAGTAGCGGTGCGTGGCATGCACGGAACGGTCTCTTCACGAGACCGACGGGCATGCCGGTTCCCGTGGCCCTCCGGCCACAAGCGGGGACGGAACCGTGATCGGCGAGGGACTTGACCGGAGACGGGAGAACGCCGGAGCCGTGACGACAGCGGACCCGGCGAGAACAGACCGTCAACGACTCGGACGCGCATTCGACGGACTCGTTAACGGCAGGCTTGCAAGCGGGATTCCGGTTTTGTTAACGGTTAAGGAATAGCGTTCACACCAACGAACGAGGGGCGCCCGCCGCGGCCGTAGGCGGGCGAACGGCGGGGCGTGCCCGAACGCCAGAGACGGCCGGGCCGGGCTGGGGATCGACGATGCGCGTACTTCTGATCGAGGACGACAGCGCCACGGCGCAGAGCATCGAGTTGATGCTCAAGTCGGAAAGCTTCAACACCTACACCACCGACCTCGGCGAGGAAGGGATCGATCTCGGCAAGCTCTACGACTACGACATCATCCTGCTCGACCTGAACCTGCCCGACATGTCGGGCTACGAGGTGCTGCGCAACCTCCGCGTGGCCAAGGTGAAGACCCCCATCCTGATCCTGTCGGGCATGGCGGGCATCGAGGACAAGGTGAAGGGCCTCGGCTTCGGCGCCGACGACTACCTCACCAAGCCCTTCCACAAGGACGAGCTGGTGGCGCGCATCCACGCCATCGTGCGCCGCTCCAAGGGCCACGCCCAATCGGTCATCACCACGGGCGACCTCGTCGTCAACCTCGACCAGAAGACCGTGGAAGTCTCGGGCTCGCGGGTCCACCTCACGGGCAAGGAGTACCAGATGCTGGAACTCCTCTCGCTGCGGAAGGGCACGACGCTGACCAAGGAGATGTTCCTCAACCACCTCTACGGCGGCATGGACGAGCCGGAGCTGAAGATCATCGACGTGTTCATCTGCAAGCTGCGCAAGAAGCTCGCCAACGCCTCCTCGGGCAAGAACTACATCGAGACGGTCTGGGGCCGCGGCTACGTGCTGCGGGAGCCGAACGAGGGCGAGGAGCGGATCGCCGTCTGATCCCCGCCCCTCCCTCGACCAAAGAACCCCGCTCCGGCGGGGTTTTTTGTTGCCCGACCACCCCGACGCCGCCCGCCCCCGCGTGCGGGAGGGCGGTCCCGCTCATGAGCAGGCTGCTCGCTCACGGACACGGCGGCTTCCTCCGTCTCTCCGTGATCGCACGATGATTCCGGAACGTCGGGATCCCCCTGTCCGCATCGTGCTCTAGAAGCCGGCGGCCAGGCGAAGGGGGGCCGGAGGGCGGGCCGCGACCGGTGCGGCCACGGTGCCGTGACGGTACAGCCCGCGATGGGCCCCGTCCGGGACGAGGGCGTCGGTGAGGCCGATCACGGTCTCGGCCGCCCCCAGCAGCACCGCGCCGTCGGGCGCCAGCACCTTGGCGATCCGGCGCAGCACGTCGGCCTTGGTGGGCGCATCGAAATAGATCAGCACGTTGCGACAGTAGACGATGTCGAAGGTCCCGAGATGCTCGAAGGGCTGGAGCAGGTTGAGGGGCCGGAAATCGACCATGCCGGCGATCGAGGCGCCGAGCCGCCACTGGTCGCCGGCCTGCGTGAAGTGCTTCACCAGCATCTGCACCGGCAGGCCGCGCTGCACCTCGAAATGGCTGTAGAGCCCGAGCTTGGCCTTCTCGAGCACCTCCGTCGAGAGATCGGTGGCCACGATCTCGATGCTCCAGCCGGCGAGCCGGGGCGCGGCCTCGGCGAGCAGCATCGCCAGGGAGTACGGCTCCTGCCCGCTGGAGGCGGCGGCGCACCAGATCCGCAGGCGGCGCGTTCCGGCCCGGGCGCCGAGCATGCGCGGCAGCAGCACGTCGCGGAACAGGTCGAAGGGCATCCGGTCGCGGAAGAAGAAGGTCTCGTTGGTGGTCATCGCCTCGACCACCGCCCGCTCCATCGCCCCCTGGCGGGAGAGCCTGAGCGCGCCGACGAGGTCTCCGAGGGTGCCGAGACCGAACCGGCGGCAGACGGGCCCGAGCCGGCTCTCGATCAGGTAGCGCTTCTCGGGCCCCAGCGAGAGGCCGGAGCGCTGCTTGAGGTAGTCGCGCAGGTAGTCGAACTCGAGGTCGGTCATCAGGCCTGTCCCCCGAGGTTGGCGCGCAGCGCCGGCCCGATCTCGGCGAGCGGCAGGACGGCATGCGCCAGCCCCGCCTTCGCCACGCTGCCCGGCATGCCCCAGACGGTGCTGGTGGCCTCGTCCTGGGCGAGCACGATGCCGCCGGCATCGCCCAGCGCCCGCACGCCCGCCGTCCCGTCCGAGCCCATGCCGGTGAGGATCACGCTCAGGGCGGCGGCGCCGAACATCGCCGCCGCATCGAGGAAGAGCACGTCGACCGCCGGGCGGCAGAAATTCACCGCGGGGCCGTCGTCGAGGCGGATCGCGGGCTCGCCCGGCGTGCCGGTGAGCCCCATGTGGCGCCCGCCCGGCGCGACGTAGATCCGGCCGGGCATCAGCCGCTCGTCGGCCCGCCCCTCGGCTGCGGGCAGTCCGGTGCGGGCCCCGAGATGCTCGGCGAAGACCGCCGTGAAGACCGGCGGCATGTGCTGGACGATCATGACCGGCACCCGGCGCAGGGTCGCGGCGCCGACGCGCTCCAACACGTCGCCGACCGCGCGCGGGCCGCCCGTCGAGGCGCCGATCAGCAGCAGGCGCGGCGCCGTCGCGACCCGCGGCCTCGGGCGCAGGCCGATCGGGGCGCCCGGCCGGGGCGGCGGCGGGGCCGCGAGGGCCGAGCCGGCGGATGCGGCGCCCGAGGCCGGGCCCGGGCGGCGGCGCGAGCGGGCGGCGCCGAACAGGCGGATGCGCTCGATCAGGTCGTGGCGGAAGGCGTCCGAGGTGGTGACGCCGCGGTTGCTCTCGGGCTTGGGGATGTAGTCGATGGCGCCGAGCGCGAGGCAGCGCAGGGAGATGTCGGCGTTGCGCTGGGTCAGGGTCGACATCATCACGACCTGAAGGCCGGGGGCGCGCTCCAGCATGAGCGGCAGCGCCTGGACGCCGTCGAGTTCCGGCATGTCGATGTCGAGGAGCACCACGTCCGGGTCGTGGCGGGAGAGGGCGTCGAGGGCGATGCGGCCGTTGGAGGCCGTGGCGACGACCTCGATGCCGGCCTCGCCCAGCCAGCGGGAGACGAGGCCGCGCACCACGGCGGAATCGTCCGCGACCAGGACGCGGATCGGGGTTCGTGGCACGGGGATGGCGGACGAGGAGGCGACGGCTGCCGGCATGGGTATCACGCACCTCGGAGGTGGAAACGGCCGCGTGGATCGGACCGGCCCGCGGCGGGCGCGGCGGCCCGCCCGTGGGCGGATCAGGCGGCGGCGGAGAGGCCGACCTGCTCGAGCTTGGCCGTGACGATCTCGCGGTCGAACGGCTTCATGATGTACTCGTCGGCGCCCGCCCGCAGCGCCCGGGCGATGGCGCCGACGTCGTTCTCGGTGGTGCAGAACAGGACCTTGGGCGCCCGCCCGCCCGGCGCCCGGCGCAACTCGCCGAGGAAGGCGTAGCCGTCCATCTTCGGCATGTTCCAGTCGAGCAGGATCACGTCCGGCATCGCCGCCCGGCAGAGAACGAGGGCCTTCTCGCCGTCCTCGGCGTCGGCCACCGTGAAGTTCATGGTCTCCAGGATGCGCCGGGCCACCTTCCGGATCACGGCGGAATCATCGACGATCAGGGCGGTCTTCATCGGAACTCTCCCTCTGCTCTCAGGCCGCGCCGGCCTCGATGCGCTGCTCGAAGGCGAGCAGCGCATCGACGTCGAGGATCACGAGGAGACGCCCGTCGAGACGGTGCACCCCCTGCGCGAGGTCGCGCCAGCGCGCGTCGAGGTTGATCGGCACCGGCTCGTAGGTGTCGGGGCCGAGCTTCAGCACCTCGCCGACGCCGTCCACGACCAGTGCGAAGGTCTCGCCGCCCTGCTCCAGGCCGATGGCCATGGACCCGCCCTCCGGCTCGCGGTGGGGCATCGCGAGCCGGCGGCGCAGGCAGAGCGCGGTGACGACCCGCCCGCGCAGGTTGATCAGGCCGACGATCTCAGGGGGGGCGAGCGGCACCGGGGTGACGCCGGAGGGCACGAACACGTCGTGCACCCGGTCGATGGAGAGGCCGAACATCGTCTCCCCCACGAAGACGGTGACGAAGTCGGCGGGATCCGCGGCGGCGGCGTTGCTGTTGGCGGCCTGCATGGAAGGGTCCTCGGTCGCGACGTCAGGCGGCACGGGGGAGATCGACGGCGTCGATCTCGGTGAGCGCGGCGACGAGGCCGCTGCGGTCGAACTTGGCGACGAGGTCGCTGATCGCGAGGCGGCGGGCCTGCTCGATGGCCTCCGGCCCGATCGAGCCCGACAGGGCGACCACCGGCAACTCGGCGATCCGGCCGCCGGCGCCGCGCATGGCGGCGACGAGGTCGAAGCCGCTGCGGCCGGGCATCTCCAGGTCGGCGACGACCACGTCGATGCGCGGGTTGGCGGCCATCTGCGCCATGGCCTCGTCGGCGCTCGCGGCGGTGAGCACGCCGTAGCCCGCGGCCTTGAGGACCGGGGAGAGCATGTCGCGGAAGAAGGCGGAATCGTCCACGAGCAGCAGGGTCCGGGTGCGGGCCGAACTCCTGCGGGGCCCGCGCGCCCAGTCGTCGTAGGCGAGCGGCAGGAAGTGGGCGATGTTGATGATGTCGGTGGCCCGGCCCCGCAGCACGGCCGAGCCGATCAGGTCGGAGCGGTCGGCCGCGATCTCGATGTCGAGGCGCTCCTCGACGATGTCGACGATCTCGTCCACCACGAGGCCCATGGCGCGCTCGCCGTCGGAGAACACCACCAGCGCCTGCCGGCCCTCCGAGCGGATCGCGATGGCGTCGTCGGCCGGCACCAGCGGCATCAGCCGGCCGCGGTACTGGATCAGCGGACGCCCGCCGAGCCACTCGACCTTGGCCGCGTCGATCTCCTCCAGGCGGGTGACGAGGGACAAAGGCACGGCCTTGAAGCCGCCGGCCCCGCCCTTGAACACGAGGAGCGTCGCCTTGGCGTCGGCCGCGTCTGCGGCCTCGCCCTCCGCCTCGGCCTGGATGCCGGCCGTCTGCGCGCTGCGGCCGACCTGGCGGGCGACCCCGTTGGGATCGACGATCAGCACGACGGCGCCGTCGCCCAGGATGGTGTTGCCCGCAAACAGCGGCAGGTGCCGCAGCTTGGACGACATCGGCTTCACGACGATCTCCTCCGTGTGGAAGACCTCGTCCACGAGGATGCCGAAGCGCTGGCGCCCGACCTGGGCGACCACCACGAAGCCGGTCTCGACCGCCTCGGTCTCGGCGGGCACGGTCTGCCCGCGCAGCACGCCGGTGAGCGTCACGACCGGCAGCAGGCGCTCGCGCAGGCGCAGCACCGGCGCGCCGTTGATGCGCTCCACCGCGTTGACGCCGTTGCCCCCGGCATCGACCCGCACGAGTTCGAGCACCGCGACCTGCGGCACCGCGAAGCGCTGCTCGCCCGCCTTGACGATGAGCGCCGAGACGATGGCCAGCGTCAGCGGGATCTTGATGGTGAAGGTGGTGCCGGTCCCGAGCTCGGTGGCGATGTCGACCACGCCGCCGATGGTCTCGATGTTGGACTTCACCACGTCCATGCCGACGCCGCGGCCCGAGACGGAGGTCACCGCCGCCGCGGTGGAGAAGCCGGCGTGGAAGATGAACTTGGCGACCTGGGCGTCGGTCAGCCGCTCGACCTCGGCCTGCGTGGCGATCCCGCGCTCCACCGCCTTGCGGCGGATCGCGGCGAGGTCGAGGCCCTTGCCGTCGTCGGCGATCTCGATCGTGATGGTGCCGCCCTCGTGGTAGGCGGCGAGCCGGATCGTGCCGCGGGCGGGCTTGCCCGCCTTCACCCGGTCCTTGGTGGCTTCGATGCCGTGGTCGGCGGAGTTGCGCACCATATGGGTGAGCGGGTCCTTGATGACCTCCAGCACCTGCCGGTCGAGCTCGGTCTCGGCGCCGACCATGACGAGGTCGATGCCCTTGTTGAGTTCGGAGGAGAGGTCGCGCACCACGCGGGGCAGCTTCTGCCACGCGTTGCCGATGGGCTGCATGCGCGTCTTCATCACGCCCTCCTGCAACTCGGCGGTGACGTGGCTCAGGCGCTGGAGCGGGACCTTGTAGCCGGAATCCTCGTGGCGGCGGGCGATCTCGAGGAGCTGGTTGCGGGTCAGCACCAGTTCCGAGACCATGGTCATCAGGTGCTCGAGGGTGTCGACGTTCACGCGGATCGTCTGGACCTTGGACACGGCGGCCTCGCCTTCGGGGGGCGTCTCGCGGGCCGTCTCCTGAACCGGTGCCTCCGGCATCTCGGGCACGGGCAACGGCGTGGCCGGGGCCGGCGGGGCGGCGGCGACGTCGTCGGGGCCTTCCGCCTCCATGAAGGCGCGCTCCAGATCCTCCAGCGAAACCTCGCCGGGCTTCAGCTCGCGGGCGACCGGCTCGGGCATCGCGGGGACGGGCGCGGCGGCCGGCTCCTCGCAGGACATGCGCTCGAGTGCGCCGATCAGGTCGTCGTCGGAGCCCGCGGGCTCCGCGCCGGTGGCCTCGAGGTCGGAGAGGATCGCCTTCAGGCGGTCCAGGGTCGACAGGATCAGGCTGACCGAGGCGCCGCTGACCGGAAACCCGTCGCGGTAGCGGCCCATCAGCGTCTCGGCGGCGTGAGCCAGCGCCTCGAGCCGCGGCAGCCCGAGGAAGCCGCAGGTGCCCTTGATGGTGTGGACGAGCCGGAAGATGTTGCGCAGGATCGTCTGGTTGTTCGGGTCCTGCTCGAACCGCACGAGTTCCGCGTCCACCGTATCGAGATGCTCGCCGCTCTCGGTCAGGAACTCGCGCAGCAGATCGTCCATAGTCGGTACTCGGGGCAGACGCGCACGACGGGCCGTGCGGGGCGACTGTGGCGACCCGTGGTTAGGGAAGGGTTGCCGCTCCGGAAGATTCGCGGCCCTGCCACCCGAGACCATGCGGGAGCCGTCGCCTCCCGCGACAATCCGCAAGTCCGGCCCCTCTCATCCCCGGTGCGGGCGCGAAAGCTCCCGCGCGCGCAGCCGGGCTCCCCCGTCGCTGCTCGGCCGCCCCCGCGGACCGGTTCTCGGCGGGCGCGGCCCCGGAGGGCCGCACGGCCGCGCGCCAGGGAAAGCGGCCGACCGTTATGCTCCCGACCGGGCGCGGGCTGGCCACGTCGATCACCGCGACGTCGCCCGAGACACGGCCGGTGGCGAGCAGCCGATCCTGCTCCGGCATCAGGGCGAGGTGCCGGACCCGGCGGCCGACGAGGATGGAGCTGAGCAGCCGGCAGGTCCTGGCGTCGGTCACCGCGACCCGGTCGGAGGGGCCGAGCGCCGCGAAGGCGAAGCGCCCGTCGCCGGTGAGCGCGATGCCCCCGGGCCGGATGCGGTCGCCGGAGATGCCCTTCACCCCGAAGCCGATGGTCTCGACCACCTTGCGGGTGGCGGCCCCGATACCACCGCGGTGCCGCCGATCTCGGAGGGGACCCACGGCCATCCGCCGTCCCGGCCGAGCTCGGCGTGGCGCGGTCGCCGCCCCGCCGGCGTCGCATCGACCGCCCGGAGCGGGCCCGCGTCGATCCGGGGGAGCATGTTCGTGGTTCCGGAGGCGGTCGGAGCGGTCGTCCCGTCGGGGCTCACCGCCATGCCCTCCGGCTCGCCGCTCCCGGAGGACTGCTCTCGGGCCGTTTCCGCTTTCGGGCGAACGGCTCTAGACCGTCGATCACGACATCCACCCCCGCGGCCTCCCTTCGGCCGGAGGGCATCCGGTCCGACGGACGGGTCACCGTCGCGGGCCGTGCGGGCTTGAGAGGGCCGGGAGACCAGCATGGCCAACCCGACGGCGACCACGCGCTCCCCGACCGATGGGGCTGCCCCTCCCGCGATGGACGCGAACGCCCCGGGCACCGCGGCCGGGGCCGGGCTTCAGTTGCTGATCGTCGACGACCATCCCCTGTTTCGCGAGGCGCTCGCCAGCGCCGTGTCGCTGGCCTTTCCGGGGTCCGTGCTGCACGAGGCCGACGGCCTGCGTTCCGCCTGCCAGTGCCTGGCCGGGCACCCCGGCATCGATCTCACGCTCCTCGACCTGACCATGCAGGGCGTCAGCGGCTTCGACGGCCTCGTCACGATCCGGACCCGCTTCCCGCGGGTGCCGATCCTCGTCGTCTCCGGGCTGGAGGAACCGCGCCTGATGCACGAGGCGGTGCGCCACGGCGCGGCCGGCTTCGTGCCGAAAGCCGTGGGCAAGGCGACCCTCACCCGCGCGATCTCCGAGGTGCTGGGCGGCGCCCTGTTCCTGCCGGAGGAGACGGGGCCGCCCCCTCCCCCCCGCAATGTCTCCGGAGCGGCCAAGCCGACGCTGGCCGAGCGGGTCGCCCGGCTGACGCCGCAGCAGTTGCGGGTGCTGATGATGATCCGCCAGGGCAAGCTCAACAAGCAGATCGCCCACGACCTCCAGGTCGGCGATTCCACGGTGAAGGCCCACGTCTCGGAGATCCTGCGCAAGCTCGGGGTGATCAGCCGGACCCAGATCGTGATCGAGACCGCCTACCTCGATTTCGATCAGTCTCTGCAGACCCCCATGCCCCCGGCCTGACGGGCCCGAGGGGCCGCGCACGCCCACGATCCGGCCTTCTCAAGGAAGCGCCCGCGTGATATCGGCGTCCCCACGCGGGTGTAGCTCAATGGTAGAGCAGCAGCCTTCCAAGCTGAATACCCGGGTTCGATTCCCGGTACCCGCTCCAC
>Ga0182229_1000020_pt1 | contig 37903 bp, 36 predicted proteins | sample G6R1MG_32_FD_129663 | JGI IMG/M metagenome (GOLD analysis project Ga0182229, IMG submission 129663) | Miscanthus phyllosphere microbial communities from Michigan, USA - G6R4_MAIN_07NOV2016_LD1 MG | ecosystem: Host-associated > Plants > Phyllosphere > Phylloplane/Leaf | place: USA: Michigan...
ACGACGATGTCGCCCCCTGTCGGACATTCGAAGTGATCGCCGAACCCGGAACTCCAGTCCTTCGTCGTCGCGTCGTAAGGTTCCCGGCCGGCCGCGCCTGCGAAGGTGCTGCCGATGGTGGACTCCAAGCGAAGGGTCGCGCAGTCGAAGAGTTGATAGTCCAAATCGCAGACCCGATTGCGCAGGCGGTCGACGGCCTTGGGTGTCTTACCGTCGGCTGTGGCCTGAAACGTCCCGGTGAACAACGAGCGCGTCGCTCGGTCCATGTTCGCGTCGAGCGACATCTGGGCGGCGATGAGGAGACCCGCGTCGAGGGGAACGCAGATCAGCGACATGAATGGGAGTGCGACGAGGGCGAAGTCCACCGCACTCGCCCCCGACCGGGAACGCGCGAACCGTTCGATGGTCAACCGCATCCAGATCATCCCGAGATCCTGAGATCATTGATCTGCGCACCGATCGACCGGAACACCGCGGTCAAACCGGAAGAGTTCTGCACATCGAAAAACATGGACTCTTGCGAGGCGCAGTTCTTGAGCACCTCGTTCGTGCCTTCGGCGACCTCCACTCGCACGGTGAAAATCTGAATGCCCGTTTTCTTCATGTTCTCGCAGAGAAGGGTCAGGCGATCGTCCATTCTCTGACGGCGGACGTCCGTGTCATTGGACGTGGTGCCGACCCGGCCCTGCCAGCTGTAGCCCAAGCCGGAATAGACCGAGTTGTTGGAGTTGGCGGTGACGGCCGAGGCGTTCTGACCGTCGGTCATCAGCACGACGTACTTCGTCGTCGGCACGGTGGCGTTTTTCTCGGAATAGGCCGCCCCATCCCGGAACGGGAGATCAGGGGACAGCACGTGCCAGCCCCACGTCAGACCCATGGGAATGTTGGTGTCTCCAATCACCTTCATGGCATCGATGGCGGTGTCGACGGTCGATCGCGTCGTGGTCAGACGCGTGATGGGGGTCAGTTCGCAGCCGGCATTCGGGCCGTAGGTATACCCAGTTCCTGGTTGAGCTCCCGATTTCTTCAAGGAGTTGCGAGAGTATTTGGCCGTCCGCTCTTGCCGGACGCGATTCTGATCGCTTCTCCTTGCCGAAGATGTACTAGCGGGATAATCATCCATGTAGTTATTGATGGCGAAATAAGGCCAATACTGTGCCGGCGGGTACCTTCCCGGATTCGTGTTTTCCTCCAAATCCGATTCATCAGGTGCGAAAAACGGTACAAACAGCGTTTCGGCGTTCGCTTTCGTCGGAGGTGTGCCGTCGATGTCGTAGGGAGCCGGCCTAGATTCGACGCATCCACCCCAGCTGATACCCATCTGCTTGAACAGCTCGAAGCGATTCTTGACGATGACGTCGCTGCCGAAGATCTGGGTGTGGGTCGACGACAGGGCGTTGGTGTCGAGAAAGTTCGCACCGAGGTTCGACGCACCGATGTTGACGGTCATCGAGAAAGGGACCACGGCGATCTTGAGGGAGTTCGGCTGGTCTGGATCCGTTTCCGAGTAGAGAGCCGCCACGAAATCTTTTGCTGCGGTCTTCAGGTTCCCGATTTTCCCATTCAGCCCCATCGATCCCGTGTTGTCGAGCACCAGCGCGACTTCGAGGTTGCCGGCTCCCCGGCGGACGATGCCGGTTACCTCCAGGCCGAGGCTGGTGAAGCCGCCGAGACGGGTCAGCGTCGTCTGGGTCTTGCCGGTGGCGGTCACCACGATGGTGTCGCCGACGCGTTTGCTGACGACGGAGAAGTCGAACAGACGACCGTCCGCGACCATTGAGTGGACCTGTGCATCGGCCCTCGTCACCAGTTCGGCATCCGTGACCGTGCTCGGCAGTTTCGCCAGCGTCAGCGCAGTGCCGTCAACCGCGTTCTGCACCTTCTGCCGGACGGCCAAGTTCGTTCCGTAGTCGATCCCCATGCCGCCGAGAAACAGGATCGGGATCAGGGACAGCGAGAACATGATGACGACGTTACCGGACCGGTCGGCTCGGAATCGGGTGATGGACCGCCCCTGCTCCAAGGCGGACAGCGGCCTCGCCTCCGACATCGCTTCGCTTCGCGCACATGAGGCTCGATGTTGCCCTTCCGAGAGGCGCTTGAGCACCCTGTACATCTGATCCTCGCCCCGGAACGCGCCGAACGGAGTCGAGGCCGGTTCGCTCGATCCGGGATGGATCGGGCCATGTCGACGACCGTTTCAAGACCAATCTTGCCGCACGAATTTTAAATATGTGTTTTTCGCCAGTGGCGCGGTCGGGCTGCGAGAGTTCCATGCTCGGTGCCCCGACCCTTTCCCGGTTTGCGTCGTGCCCGCGACCGCTTACACAGCCTCACACCGTACGATGTGAACCAGAGAGTGGGCCCGCCGCGGCCCGTCATCCGCCATGCTGATGCAGACCGACCCCCGGCCAGAGGCCACCCGCTCCGCCGATCCTGTCGGGCGGCGGCGCACCTTCGCGATCATCTCGCACCCGGACGCCGGCAAGACCACGCTCACGGAAAAACTGCTGCTGTTCGGCGGCGCGATCCAGCTCGCGGGCGAGGTCAAGGCCAAGCGCAACCGCGTTTCGACCCGCTCGGACTGGATGGGCATCGAGAAGGAGCGCGGCATCTCGGTGGTCACGTCCGTCATGACCTTCGAGTACGGCGACTGCGTCTTCAACCTGCTCGACACGCCGGGCCACGAGGACTTCTCGGAGGACACCTACCGCACACTGACCGCCGTCGATTCGGCGGTCATGGTGATCGACGCGGCCAAGGGCATCGAGGCGCGGACCCGAAAGCTGTTCGAAGTCTGTCGCCTGCGCGACATCCCCATCGTCACCTTCGTGAACAAGCTCGACCGAGAGGCCCGCGATCCTTTCGAGCTGCTCGACGAGATCGAGAAGACGCTGGCGCTGGACGTGGCTCCGGTGACGTGGCCGATCGGGCGCGGGCGCTCGTTCGCAGGCACCTACGATCTCGGCGCCAACCGGGTGCGCCGGCTCGACGCGGCGGACGACGCGGGCACGGTGGCGGTGTCGGGCATCGACGACCCCCTCTTCGACCAGTTGCTCACCGAACAGGGCGAGGCCGCCGCGTGGCGGGAGGAGGCGGAGCTCGCCGAGGGCGGGCTCAAGCGCTTCGATCTGGCTGCCTTCCGCGAGGGTCATCTCACCCCGGTCTTCTTCGGCAGCGCCCTACGCAACTTCGGCGTGCGCGACCTGATCGACGGGTTGGCCCGCGTTGCCCCGCCGCCCCGCGGCCAGGACGCGGACAAGCGCCGCGTCGAGCCGGCCGAGCCGAAGATGACCGGCTTCGTGTTCAAGATCCAAGCGAACATGGACCCCAACCACCGCGACCGCATCGCCTTCATGCGGGTCTGCTCGGGCCAGCTCCGGCGCGGGATGAAGGCACGGCTGGTCCGCACCGGCAAGCCGATCCCGCTGACCGCGCCGCAGTTCTTCTTCGCGCAGGACCGCGCCATCGCCGACGAGGCCTTCGCGGGCGACGTGGTCGGCATCCCAAACCACGGGACCCTGCGCATCGGCGACACGCTGACCGAGGGCGAGGAGATCGTGTTCCGGGGCGTGCCGAGCTTCGCCCCCGAGATCATGCGCCGGATCAAACTCACCGACGCGATGAAGGCCAAGAAGCTGCGCGAGGCCCTGCAGCAGATGGGCGAGGAGGGCGTGGTGCAGGTGTTCGTGCCCCACGACGGTGCCCAGGCCATCGTCGGCGTGGTCGGCGCGCTCCAGCTCGACGTGCTGAAGGAGCGCCTCCAGGCCGAGTACGGCCTACCCATCGACTACGAGATGAGCCGCTTCACGGTCTGCCGCTGGATCGAGTCCGACTCCGAGGTGGAGATCGACCGGTTCATCGGCTCGCACGGCTCGGCCATGGCGAGCGACCTCGACGGCGCGCCGGTCTTCATGGCCACCACCGCCTTCTCCCTGCGCTACGAGGAGGAGCGCTGGGAGAAGCTGCGATTCACGGACGTCAAGGACTACCAGAAGCGGGCGGAGTGAGGTGCGCGGATCACGCGAGCAGCGCCGCCTTGTCCACGGACAACGCCTGCGCGAGCTCGTCCAGCACCGTGTGCTCGCTTGCCGTGACGCCGCCCTTGTCGGCGACGTCGGCGGCGATGAGCAGGATGTCCTGACGTTGCTCCACGGGGCGGTCGGCGAGCGCCGCGACGAGACGCAGATTCTCCATCCGGCCCGCGCGCAGCTCCGCCCGGGCAATGGCTTCGTAGAGCTCCTTCTCAAGGGTCAGCGTGTCGTAGGACTTCTCGAGGATCGGGTTGGCACGCATGCCGACGAGAGCGGACTCGATCTCGTCCTCGTCCACGTCGCCGTCCGCGACGATCACGTTGGCGGCCGCCGCGACCGCCGCCTGCATGAACACGCCGTCGCCCGCATAGGACATCACCGCCCGGTTGAAGCGCAGCAGCGCGTCCTGAAAGAAGCCCATCACCGTCCCCGTCCACTTGGTCCGGCGCGACCGCCGGTCTTCGTCATCCAATCTAAGCGCAATTCCGCCAAGCTCCACCTTCAAGATCGGGAGAACGCATTGCGCCTGTACCGAAGAAGGCCCCGACGTATGGCCGGCGCCGCGTCAAGCCACGTCTCCGCCGCCATCGTATTCCTCATTCCGGAACGGAATCGGGTACGCGAGCCTTGACGCCGTCGGGGGCCTTGCGGGACGGCCCAGCGTGGGCCGCCCGCAGGCTCGATAGGAGTTCGTCATGCCCGATCGCGTGGACGAAGCCGGCAGGCCACGGCCGGCGGCCCGCACCCTGCGCGGGCTCGACGCCCTCAACTTCTTCCTCGCCGACGTCCGCGACGGGCTGGGGCCGTATCTGGCAATCTACCTGCTCGCCGTGCGCGGTCCCGATCAGGGCTGGAACGAGGCGACGATCGGTCTCGTGATCACGATCTCCGGGATTGCAGGTCTTGTCGCCCAGACGCCGATCGGGGCCGTGATCGACCGCAGCCGGCACAAGCGTGCCGTGATCGTCGCCGCCGCCCTCGCGGTGACGCTGAGCTGCCTCGCCCTGCCCTTCGTCTCGAATTTCTATCTCGTGGCCGCCACGCAATCGCTGGCGGGGATCGCCGGTGCCGTGTTTCCGCCGGCGCTCGCGGCGATCACGCTCGGCATCGTCGGGCCGAGGTGGTTCTCCCGGCAGATCGGCCGCAACGAGGGCTTCAATCATGCCGGGAACGCGGCCTCGGCGGTGATCGCAGGGGCGAGCGCGTACGTGTTCGGACCGATCGTCGTGTTCTGGCTGATGGCGGTGCTGGCCGCCGCCTCGATCGCGGTCATGCTGCTCATCCCGGCGGAGGCCATCGACGACGACCTCGCCCGCGGTCTCGAGCACGACGAGAAGGCGGTCGACTCCACGTCGGGACTGTCGGTCCTCCTGCGCAACCGCACGCTGCTGTTGTTCGCCGGCCTTTGCGCCGCGTTCCATCTGGCCAACGCGGCGATGCTGCCGTCTGTCGGCCAGTTGCTGACCAAGATCTCCGGCAAGGACCATGCGACCTCGCTGATCGCCGTCTGTATCGTCGCCGCGCAGTGCGTGATGGTGCCGGTCGCCATCTTCGTCGGCAGGCGGGCCGACGCCATCGGCCGCAAGCCGATCTTTCTGGTCGCCTTCGGCGTGCTGGCATTGCGCGGCGTGCTCTACACGCTGGCCGACAACCCATTCTGGCTCGTAGCCGTGCAGTGCCTCGACGGGATCGGCGCTGGAATCTACGGTGCGCTCTTCCCCGTGGTGGTGGCCGATCTCACCCGTGGAACCGGGCGCTTCAACGTGGCTCAGGGGGCGGTCGCGACGGCGCAGGGGATCGGCGCCGCCTTGAGCGCGTCGCTCGCGGGCCTGATCATCGTCGGTGCGAGCTTCTCCGCCGCCTTCCTCGCGCTGGCCGCGATCTCGGCGGCGGCGTTCCTGGTTTATTGGCTGGCGATGCCGGAGACCTCCGGCTTCACGCCGGCCGAGGCTGACGACGGCGGCGCCGGTCCGATCCCGATGCCCGAACGCTCTCCGGTTGCCGCGCGCGCCCGGTGACGGCGGTCCGGTCGTCGCTTGCACGAACCAGGGTCGACCTCTGGATTTCCCCGACAAATTGCCGTGCGGGTTCATGCCCCTATTCGCCTTCCCGTCGGTCGGCATGCTACAGGACTGACAGTAACCACCCGTGGTGGTCCGCCCTGTGGGGCCGATGGACGGTTCCCCCGCCCAGCGTCGCCGGTTCGCCATGGGTTTCCCAATGGGTTTCCCGTTCGGCGGGCACGACCGCGTCAGGTCCGTGGAACCGACGCGCCCACAGCCGGAACGACACGGCCGGGACAGGACGGAAGACGTTTGATGAGCGATGTGACCGACGACGCGACCGCCAAGACCCGCCTTGAGGAGCGCGCGGAACGCGCCGAGCGGGCCGAGCGCATGGCCCGCGAAGGCGCCGAGGCGATGGCCGAGCATCTCGCATCCGTGAAGGCCGTCGACGAGCGTACCGTACGCCTGAAAGCCCTGCGTCTGGCCAAGGAGGCGGAGGACGCCGAGGCCAAGGCCGCTCAACCGGTGGCGGTCAAGCGCAAGCGCAAGACGACGAAGACGGCTTGAGGGGATACGGTATGGCTTTCGATCGCTCGCGCCGCGCAAGCGACCCACGGGAACGGGCCGAGGCGGCTTTCAAGGCCGCGACTACCCGCAAGCCGGAAGCGGCAGCCCCGGCCGCCTCTCCCGCGGCAAGCACTCGGGACTCGATTCCGGGTGCTCGGGAGATGGTTTCGCTGCGCATCGACAAGGCCGTGCTGGAGCATTTTCAGCAGGACGGCCCCGGCTGGCAGGACCGCATCAACGCCGCGTTGAAGGCTGCTGCCGGGCTTTGACGGCCCCTCGCCCAACGTTTGGACACCCGAAACACCCCGGCCGGCCGTAGGGACGCGACGAGTGTTACCTCGGAAGCGTCTCACGGCGCGGGGCCGGCGCAACGGGCACGCCGACTCGATCATCCGCCAACCGAGCAGATGCGACTGTCGGACTCAACCTCGCTTTTGACCCTTTGAAAAACTCGTGATCGCAGCTTGGCAGTTCGGCGAGAGTTTCGTCTTGTTCTGCCTGAAGCAGGCTTGAACCTCTGGGCCGTCCGGGGAGAGATCGCCGCAATAGGTCAGATAATCCCCGGTGCAGTGCTGCCTGAGGGTGGCGCGGTCGGCGGTCGGCGCAGGGGCCGGTGCCGCCAGGACCACGCTCGTCTGCAGGCTCACGGCGACGGCAATACGATACAGCATTCGGACGACTCCACATACCCAGACGGGCCGGGCGGAGGTCCATAGAGCAATCGATCTGGACCAGAGTGCGGTACCTTGGCCGTTTCTCGACCACGCAGCGAGATCATCGGCCCGAACAGCGGATGCCGACTTTCCGAAAAGGCCTATGCGGCACGACAATTTAGAGCATCGTCCTGAAAGCCACATCAAGGACGATGCTCAAAGACCCGCCCGGTGCGGTATGGGGCGGGTTCTTCGCGTCGGAGCGGATCAGGCGACCTTACGGCGACCACGGCCCTTTGTTTCTTCCTGCGCGGCATCCGCGCGCTCCTGCTGGGCACCGGGGCGGCCGAGGCCGATCTGCTTGGCCAGGGCGGAGCGCTGGGCCGCGTAGCTCGGCGCCACCATCGGATAGTCGGTGGGCAGGCCGTAGCGCTGACGATACGAGTGCGGGTCGAGGCCGTGCGTCCCGAGATGACGCTTGAGCGTCTTGTACGACTTGCCGTCGATGAAGCTGATGATCGCGTTGTCGGTGATCGACTTGCGGATCTGGGCGGGACTGGGCTTCTCGACCGTCTCCTCCACGACCGCCGGTGCGGCCTCGCCCGTGAGGTGCGTCAGGGCCTGATGGACGCTGGTGATCAGGCTGGCCAGTTCGGCGATCGGAACTGAGTTGTTCGAGACGTAAGCCGAGACGATGTCGCCTGCGAGCACGATGAGGTTCTCGTTTTGCGGTGGAATTTCGTCGGACACTTCATACTCCGGTGATTGCCCCTTGGCACGCAAGATCACACCGGTGCGTCCGAGATCAAGAGGGTAGGCTGGAAAATGTCCGGGAGAAGCGCATAGATCAGAGTCAACGCACAGTATATTTCCAGCCTAGAACGCATCAAGATCACCATCCTGCGCCCCGCCTTTGCTTCACCGTGCCGCAGAAACGACCGATGGTTTAGCATCCGACGACGATTGCAACCACTTGTTAACCAAAGAACATCCCGTCTAACTCGGTGGGCGCGGATCTCGGGCCGTTCGCACGCGGGGAGGCCGTCGGGCCGATGCAGGAGCCGACGGTCGAGGTCGTTCGATCCGCTCTCCAAGCTCCGGGCGGAGGCGGAGATCCCGAGATCCTAGCCAATCACGGACAGCCTTCGCCTCGATTCGATATCAAGGTGTGACTGCCGCCGCGGTCTCCTCCAGGACCCAGGCCGCCGTATCGGGGTCGGCCCCCGTCACCGGAAGATGAAGGATGATCGGAGTCCCGTGGGGATGCCGGGCCTTCAGGGCGGAACCGAACACTTCCGCCAGGGTCTCCCGGCTCTTCAGGATGGCGACGACTTACCCGGTACGCTCCACCATGCCCGGCCACGCGTAGACCGAGCGCATGCCGGGCAGCGCGATGGTGCAGGCCGCGTGCTTGGCCCTCACCAGTTCCTCGTCGACGGCAAGGGCGGTGTCCGCATCGGGAAAGGTCGTATACACGAGGAGTAGGCGCTCCATGCTATGCCTCCTTAGTCGGGAGTGATCCGTGCGGTGCCGAGACAGACGGGCTCGGGTCCCGAGCGTCAAGACGATGGACAGACCTCGATGCCGCGGCGCTTCCATCGGATCGCCTTCATCGCGAGCCCCACGCCGGACGCCCGCGACGCCGCCGGTGCCCTGATGCGCCTCTACGACCACGTCGCGCCCGAGGAGGCGGACGTAGTGGTGGCCCTGGGCGGGGATGGCCTGATGCTGCAGGCGCTGCACCGGTTCATGGACGGGGCCAAACCGATCTACGGCATGAACCGTGGCACCGTCGGCTTTCTGATGAATGAGTTCCGCGAGGACGGATTGTTGGAGCGGTTGGAGCGCGCGCACCGCAGCGTCATCCATCCCCTACTCATGACGGCACAGGATACCGAGGGGCGGACCCACACCGCGCGCGCCATCAACGAAGTCTCGATGCTGCGCCAGACTCATCAGACCGCCAAGCTGAAGATCTCCATCGACGGCCACGTCCGGCTGCCCGAACTCACAGCCGACGGCGTCCTCGTGGCGACCCCCGCCGGCTCGACGGCCTACAACCTGTCGGTCGGAGGGCCGATCCTGCCGCTCAACGCCCATTTGCTGGCGCTGACCCCGATCTCGGCGTTCCGGCCGCGGCGCTGGCACGGCGCGCTGTTGCCGAGCTATGCCCGGATCCGCGTCGATGTCCTGAATGCCGAGCATCGGCCCGTCGCCGCGGTGGCCGACCACACCGAGTTTCGCCGGGTTTGCTCGGTGGAGACCTCCCTCGACCACGCCACCGATCTTGTGCTGCTTCACGATCCCGGCCACAGTCTGGACGAGCGGATCCTACGCGAACAGTTCGGCTGATCTGCCGAAGCGCACCTCGATCAACCAATTCCGTGAATTCGGTTCGAAGTACGGCGGCGGTCGCCGTCGCCTCTAAGCTCAGCATCTCGGATCGGGGGTGCCGATCCATGCAACGTTCGACGATGTTCCACCGAACCCGGGTCTTCGCGCTCGGTCCGGCGTGGGCTGGTCTCCCTGCGATGAACGGTGGGGCGAGCGCCGCGTCGTCTATCACAATGCCGGCCACGGCTTCCGCACGCAGTGGGGCATTGCGGCGTTCGGCGATGCCGGCGGCCGATACGACGATATCGCCGACGCGCCACTGTCCGGAGGGGATCGCGCGAAGGTCGCCCGGATCCGGCAGGAGAAGCGCTTGAACGATTGCCTGAGATAGGGGGGCGAATCCGCGATCACGCCGCGTGCCGCAGCCCCGTGCGGTCGTCGCGATAGCGTCGCACGAGATCGTCCGGAATCATGCTCGCCGCCAGGGCCACTGCGATGGCGCGCGGGCGAGCGGGGGCCGCGACTGCGACCGGCTTGTGGGCAGCCGTCTGCGTGTGTCCGCGTCCGGCCAGGAAGCTGTCCATCAGGGCCCCGGGCAGGCCGTCCAGCACGGATTGGGCCGCCATCGCACGGCTGCGCTCCTGTGCGGCCCGGTAGTTCGCAACGATCAGATCGGGCAACTCGTCGAGCACCGCGTCGAAGATGTCGGGTTCTGCGCCCCCGCGCGCCTCCGACGTGATCGGCGCGTGCGACGAGGCGGAGCGATCTGTCCCGATCGAGCGGGGCGCCTCGGCCAAGAGGAGCGGCGGCTGCTCTGCGAGCGCCCGCTCGGCGTGATGGGTCGCCTCGCGCGCCTCGTCCCGGGCGGCCTCCGCCTCGAAGCGGGACAGCAGCGCCATCAGCCCGCGAGCTTCGGCGAAGGGCATGGTCTCGCAGGCGGTCAGCGCGCGCTCGATCATGATGCGGGCGAGCTTCGCGCCGCCCAGATCGGACCGGCCGGCACAGGCTTCGCGCCAGGCCGACAGCGCCGCCTGGATCGCGGGCAACAGCAGCGGCGGCAGGCCGGCACGGCGGATGAGCGCACCGAAGCCCGACCCGGTCGGCTCCAGCATCAGCCCGGCGACGCGGGCGCGGCTCAGCGAGCCGAGATCGGCCAGCGCGGCCTCCGCGAAGGGCATCCGAAGGGAGAGGATCGCGCGCAGGATGAGCCCTGCGGTGAGCTGACCTTCGATGCGCAGATGCGCGACCAGCCTATCGAGGCCCCCCTCTTCGGCCTCGTCGGCGAGCGACAGGGCGGCGCAGTCGCGGGCCTCCCGCGCCACGCGCTCGCCGCGCTCCGTGCTGAGCCACCCGCAGGATTGTCCGTAGCTTGCAAGCGAATCCGCGACGAGGGCCGCGATACTGTGCCGGGCCTCGATCGGCAGGTCGGGACGCGCCAGCAGCGCCTCCCGCAGTCGGGGATCGTGCCCGTGTCGGGCGATCATGCGCAGCAGGGCCGGGGTTCCGATCGCCGCGTGCCGGTTGCCCGCCATCGTGATCAGGGAGGGCGCCCCGGCGATCTCGGCGAGCGCGGCCGCCACCGGCTTCGAGAGGTCGCCGCGCCCGGCGATGGCCGTGCGCACGCCCTCGCAGCCCATGGCAGCGCAATCGACGAGGTCGGCGTCCATCAGAACGGGTGAACGTGCCAGGACGAGACCCGCGATGTCGGGATGGTCGGAAGCGAGCGCCACGATGAGGGGACGAGGAGCCGCCTCGGAGGAGGCGCAAGCCTCGGCAAGTGCCCGGCGCACCACCGCGGAGGCGTCGTCCAGCAGGGCGAGCATGGCGGTCTTCGCCGCCCAGGCGGCGTCCTCCGCGAGGCCGCCGTGGCAATAGGCGCGGGCGAGAGCCGCCGCCGCCTCCGCACGCCGTTCGGCGCTATCGTGCTGCGTTGCGGTGAGGAACTGGCGGGAGATCATGGTCCGTTCCGGAGGGTGTAGGAGGACAGATCGAACGGGGAGGTTTTGGCCCGTGCACTTGCCGCCGAGCCGAACTCCACGGGACGGCGCGGGGGTAACGGGACGCTCACCGATACCGTTTCCCTCGCCGAGGCAGGCTGGGACTGAGAAGGCGTATCGACGGCAACGTCCACATCCTGCGCCGCATCGGATCGCGGGAAGTAGGTCGGCGCGGGATGGGGCGCGTCGCCGGCACTGCCACGATCGCTCCAGAGCCGGGCGACGCCGTCCGAGATCGCTCCCTTGCGCTTGTCCGTCTGGAACAGCGCGCGGATGCCCCCGTCCAGGGAGGCGTAAGCGGTCGGAACGTCCGCAGTCCCGGAGGTTGCCGCTACGGGGGTCGGCCCGCCCGAGGTGGCGGTCGCCAGCAGCGCGTAGAGCTCGGCCGCCCCGCGCGGACGACCGCCCTTGTCGTAGAACAGGGCACGGTTGGCTGCCGCCGCCTCGGGCAGGTCGAGGGCGGCCGGACGGGCGGGGCTGTCCTGCGCATCGCTGATCAACGTGGCCGCACCCTTGGCGCCCAGCACGTGGGCCGCGTAGAGGTCGCCGCTGGTGGGTTCGCGGCCGAGCCCACCGGCCAGCGCATCGCGGTTGCGTTGTGTCAGGGCACCAGCCATCGTCGCCGCCACCTTGGGGTCGCGCCGGAGATCGAGGATCGCCTGCTTGGCGCTCGCGTCCGAGACGGTGAAGCTGCCGTCCGGGCGCACGCTGATGGCGTCGGCGTAGCTGCCGAGCCCGAGCTTGGCGCCCGCCGCCTTCATCGTCCCGAGCCAGGTCTGCTCGATGAATTGGAACAAGCCGGTGGCGGACGACGTGCCGGCCTTAGCCGTGGGATTGAGGCTCGACTCGCGCTGGGCAGTGGCGAGCAGATAGTCGAAGCCGACGCCGGTGCTCCGAGCGCCCTCCCGAATGCCCTCGATCACCGCGGGGCTGGCGCCGCCCGATGCCGTCGCGCGGGTGCCGGCGCCGGAGGAGCCGGTGTCGCGCGTGCCGCCGAGGGGGGCGTTGGTGAACAGGAACATCACAGGTCCGGCGGACACGACCGCCCACCGGTCGCGCCCCGACGACATTCCTGCCGAGATGGTAAAGGAAGATTGAAGGCGAGGGTCGTTCCCGGTGTCCCGAACACGAATAAGTGCATGCCGTCATTCGTGATCGTACCGGCCGAGCCGGATGCCCCCGCTTCCTGCCGTGCCCGTCCGGGAGAGATTCCCGTGCTCGCGCTGGCCGAGCTCGATCCGGCCGGGTTGGCGGCGGTCGGGCCGATCGCCGGGAGAACGGACGATCCGCCCCCGGCCGTGTATGTGAGCGGCCTTGCCGATCCACGCATCGAGGCGGAGCTGTCGGCCGCGATGCCGGCGCGCCCGCCCATCGTCTTCGTCGATGCCGCACACGGCCGGGACGTGGCCCATCTCGGGAGCCGGCTCGCCGTCCACGAGGCACGACTTGGCCTGCCCGACGGCGCGACGGCGATCGTCGCGGTGATCGGCTCCAGCCTCGGGGTCCTGAACGCGGGAAGCTTCGTCGGCGCGAGTCCGAGACTTGTCGGCCTCGCATGGGATGCCGACGCCCTCGCGGCGGAACTCGATGTGTCCAGGACTTCCGAGGCAGGGTTCTGGAGTGCGGTGCTGGCCCAGGCGAGAGGCTTCGTCCGTCTCGCAGCTGCGGCCGCACGGATCGCCGCGATTGACAGCGACGGAGCGACCCAGGAGCACGACGGATTTTCCGCCGTGTTGAGGCGCGCGGCGCCGGGGGTAGCGGTTCGGTAGGGGCCTCCCGCTTCGGTCCCCGCCCGGACACGGTCTCGACGGCTATCGAAAACCCCTCAGTCCCTCTGTCCGCCCCCCTTCGGCCGATGCATCTCGAAGCGGTTCTCGGCCTCGACTGTGAAATAGTCGAAATACCCGCCCCGCATGATCGGCCTCATGGCGCCGGTGTCGACGCGCCCGTCCCGCACGTAGCTGTCGTCCACGTAGATCGACACCACCTGTCCGATCACCATGAAGGTGTTGGCCTGCCCGCCCCCCAGCGGGACCAGCGGGACGGTCTGCAGCCACCGGCACTCGATCGCAGCGGGCGATTCAGCCACCCGCGGCGGACGCACCTTTCGCGAGGGCGCGGGGGTGAGGCCGGCGAACGCGAACTCGCTGCGCCCGCGTTCCAGAGGTGCCGAGGTGGCGTTGACCTGCTCGCGCAGGGCGTGGGTCGCGAGAGAGCACACGAACTCCCCGCCCTCCTCCACGAAGGCGAGCGCATCCTTGCGGCCGGAGGAGGAGAACATCACCATGTCGGGATCGCCCGCCACGGCATTGAAGTACGAATAGGGCGAGAGGTTCACTCGGCCCGAGCGGTCCATTGCGCTGATCCAGCCGATGGGCCGGGGCGCGACGATCGCCTTCAAGGGGTTGTGGGGCAAGCTCCGGGTCTCGTCGTCGTAGTCCATCTGTCTCCCTTTCCGACCGTGCTCAGAGCCGCGTGACGATCTCGGCGAGGTCCGGCCGGGGCCGGTCGCCCGGAATTTCCCTCGGCCGCCCGATATGGATGAAGCCCGCGATCTTCTCCACCGGCTCCAGCCCGAGGGCATCGAGCACCCTACGGTCGTAGGCGAACCACTCGGTGAGCCAGGAGGTGGCGTATCCCGCCGCGTTGGCCGCGATCACCAGATTCATGCACACCGCGCCGGCCGAGAGCACCTGCTCCCATTCCGGAATCTTGACGTGGGGGCCGGCGCGGGAGACGACGCCCACCACCACCGGCGCGTGAGTGAGGCGGCGGCGTTCGAGGTCGAGGCGACCCGCGTCTGCATCGGGAAAATCCTGCGCGTGCGTCGCGGCGATGATCTCGCCCACGCGCTCGCGCGCCGCGCCTTCGATGACGAGGAAGCGCCAGGGGGCGAGCTTGCCGTGGTCCGGCACGCGGGCGGCGGCCCGCAGCAGGGCGTCGAGTTCCTCGCGCGACGGGCCGGGGCCTTCGAGCTGCACCGGCGGCACGGACCGGCGCCGGTGCAGGAGGTCGAGGGTGCAATGAGGGTCGTCTGCCACGTGCTCTGCCGTCCCGGTTCCGCGATGGTCCACCGGAGATATGGAGCGGCATTTCGCAAACGTTAAGCGGCGTCCGACCGCGCGTGGGTTACGATCCGGCGTTGCCCCGGCGGCCTTGTCGCGGCCATTGTCGGGCGGCAGGAAGCGTCGGTCGTCGAGGCGCCGCGCCTCGCCAGGGAGATCGGTGACAGGATGGCACGCGCGAGACCCGTGATCGGTCCGGCCTGCGGACTCGCCGCCCTCGTCGCGACGGCGATGGCCGCCCGTGCGCAGACGACCGATCCGTTCGCCGGGCCGATGGTCCCCACCCTGCCCTCTCCCGGCATCATGGGGCCGACGCTGCCGGCCCCGCCCATCGAGGGCGAGGCGGACCTGACGCTGTCGGCGGTGCTGTCCACCGGCGGCCAGCCCCTGCGCTCGGGTCTGACGTGGCGGATCTACGACGAGCGCGGTGACGGCACCCGCCCGAACATCGTAGCGCGCTCCGGCGAAGCGTCGCCGAGCTTCCACCTCGCGCCCGGCGCCTACGTCGTCACCTTGACCTACGGCTACGCCAGCGCCGTGAAGCGCGTGACGATGGCGGGTCAGGCGCTGTCGGAGCGGGTACGCGTGAGCGCCGGCGCTCTCAAGCTCTCCGGCGCCATTGGCGATCAGCCCCTGCCGGCCTCCGATCTCGCCTTCTCGATCTTCGTGCCGATCGGCGCGAATTCGGAGGGGCGGCTGGTGCGGGGCAGCGTCAAGGCGGGCGAGATCGTCCGCCTGCCCGAGGGGACCTATCACGTCGTCTCGACCTACGGGGAATCGAACGCGATCCAGCGCGCCGACCTCAAGGTGGAGAACGGCAAGATCACCGACGCGACCATGAACCATCGCGCCGCGACGATGACGCTCAAGCTCGTCAACGCACCCGGCAGCGAGGCGTTCGCCGGCACGGCCTTCAGCGTGCTGACGCCGGGCGGCGACACCATCCGCGAGGCCATCGGCGCCTTCCCCGCCGTGACCCTGGCGGAGGGCGACTACGTGCTGATCGCCCGCCACGACGGGCAGGTCTTCACCCGCGAGTTCAAGGTCGAGAGTGGCATGGACCGCGATGTCGAAGTCCTGGCGACAGCCTCGTGAGAGGGATGGATCGGACGATCCTCGGCCGGGTCGCGACGGCCCTCTGCGCGCTCGGTGCGATGCTGGGCGCGGCGTGGGCACAGACGATCACCGACGGCTCCGACCGGGTTGTCGGGGGGCAGAGCGCCGCCGAAGCCGTCGCCCTGATCGGCAGGGGATTGAAGGACCGGGAGAGTGCCCGCGTCACCGGTCTGCGGCCGGGCCGGGCCGGGGCGGTCTGCGGGCAACTCGACCGGAGGAACCGGATGGGGGACTACACCGGGCCGCGCGGCTTCGTGGCCGACCCCGCGGCAGGTTTCGCGGGGCTCTCTCCCGAGAGCCCGGAGCTGCGCGCTCCGGCGAGCGCGGCCGACTATCAGGCGGCCCAGCGCGCCCGCACGCTCTACCGCGCGAACTGCATGCTGGACTGAGACGGCCCATTCTCACGCGAACCGCCATGCCCCGGCCACGCAGGCCATGACGGCGAGCGCCGCGATCTCCATCTCCGGTTCGATCGCCTCACCCAGGATCGCGGCGGCGAGTCCCAGGCCCAGGAAGGGTTGCAGGAGTTGCAGCTGCCCGATCGCCGCGATGCCGCCCCGTGCCGGCGCCCGGTACCAGAACACGAAGCCGACGAGCATGCTGAACAGCGCGACGTAGGCGAGGCCGGGCACGGCGGCGGGCGGCACGGCCGTGAGATCGGGCGGCAGCCCGAGCCACGACAGGGCAGGCTGAGCGGCAGGGACGGCACCAGCGCCCAGGCGATGACCCGCCAGCCGCCGAGCCGGCGCGCGAGGCGGCCGCCCTCCGCGTAGCCGAGCCCGCACACGAGGATGGCCGCGAGCATCAGACCGTCGCCTATGGCCGACAGCCCATCGAGACCGCACGCCGCATAAACGACGACGATGGCGCTGCCCAGGATCGAGAACAGCCATAACGGGCGTGACGGTCTTTCTCCGCCGCGCGCGGCGGCGAAGCCGGCGGCGGCCAGTGGGAGCAGGCCAAGGAAGACCGTCGCGTGGGCGGTGCCGACGTGGTGCAGCGCGAGCGCGCTCAGCAGCGGAAACCCGACGACGACGCCGAGCGCGACCACCGCGAGGGCCGGAAGCTCGGACCGCCCCGGGATGCGGGAGCGCGTCAAAGCCTGGACGAGCCCGGCCACGGTGCATCGCGTCCTGCGGCTCGCGGAGGCCTACGACACCCTGATCGTGGAGGACGACATCTACGCGGATTTCGAGGCGGAGCCCGGGCCGCGTCTCGCCGGCTTCGACGGGTTCGGGCGCGTCATCCAGATCGGCGGTTTCTCGAAGACCCTCTCGGTCGCCGCCCGCGTCGTCGTGATCGCGATGCGGCCGGACTGGGTCGAGCGGCTGGTCGATCCCAAGCTCGCGGTCTGCCTCGGCAGCGGCCACCTCACCGCGCGGCTGGTCCACCGCCTCCTCACGGACGGCGGCTACCGGCATCATCTCGACTTGATGCGGACCCGGCTTGCCGACGCGCGGGGACGCACGCCGATGCGCCTCAGGGCGACCGGCCTGGACGTGCCCCTGGAGCTGGAGGCCGGCATGCTGCTGTGGGCGAAGCTTCCCGCCGGGCTGGACGCGGCAGCGGTCTCCCGCCGGGCGCTCGCCGACGGCGTGGTGCTGGCCCCCGGCACCGTCTTCAGCGTGGGGCGGGCCGCCCCCGCGCACCTGCGGCTCAACGCGGCGCAATGCGCCGAGCCGCGGGTGTTCGAGGTGCTGGCCCGGGCGATGGAGGGGTGATGTCCGGTTCGGGCCAAGGGGAGTGATCGCCGCGTCTCTCCGCGCCGCCTCGGTCGAGGGAGCGCCACGAAGCCTGGGGCCGCGATCCTCCGTCCGTTCCGAGGCGGCCTCGTCGGCACCCCGAGGGGAGCGGTGCTCCACCTCGACGCGATGATGCCGTTTCGGCCCGCTCCGGCTGTGCCGCGAGGAGCCGAAGCGGGTCCGACCACGGCGTCGAGGCCCGAAATCGTTCGATAAACCGGATACCTCGGGACGGATGGACGAGGTGTCCCACCTGTCCCACGCCGTCCCACGCTCGATCTCGATCGCGCCCGACGACGCGTCGCGAAGCGTCTGCGCCGGGCCGGTCGGAGCGGTCGCGGCACCGCCCCGCGTGTCCGGCGGAGGGGTATGCACCGCATGGTGGAGCGCGCCGCTGCCCCATCAAGACCGCTGCGCCGTCACGCCCCACGCCCGCATCGCGACCCCGATTGCCGCGGGGGGACGGAGAGCGCCGCCGACCGACGCGCCCGGCCTCAGGGCGCGGGCTGCTCGATGTGATGCCCGTCGAGCGTCGCGTTCTCGCTGGGTACGGTGGCCACCACGGCCTCCGCCCGGCGGAGGTCGGGCGAGGTCGCCTCCGCGACGAAGGCGGCGATGGCATCGGCGAGCGGCAGGGTCCGGGTCTGCTGGCTGCCGAGCCGGCGGATCGAGACGGTGCGCTCCTCCGCCTCGCGTCGCCCCAGCGCCAGCAGCACCGGAACCTTGGCCAGCGAGTGCTCGCGGACCTTGTAGTTGATCTTCTCGTTGCGCAGGTCGGCCTCCACGCGAAGGCCGGCCTTCGTCAGGGCCGCGATCACCTCGCGGGCATACGGATCGGCGTCACCGGTGATCGTCGCCACCACCACCTGCACCGGCGAGAGCCAGAGCGGGAAATGCCCGGCGAAGTGCTCGATCAGGATGCCGGTGAACCGCTCCATCGAGCCGCAGATCGCGCGATGGACCATCACCGGCGGCACCTTGTTGCTCTCGCCGTCGACGTAGAAGGCGCCGAATCGCTCGGGCAGGTTGAAGTCGACCTGCGTCGTGCCGCACTGCCAGTCGCGGCCGATGGCGTCGCGCAGCACGTACTCGAACTTGGGCCCGTAGAACGCGCCCTCCCCCGGATTGACCTCGGTGCGGATGCGGCCCCCCGACTGCTCCTCGATCTGAGCGAGCACGCGGGTCATCACCGCCTCGGCATGGTCCCAGAGCGCGTCCGAGCCGACGCGCTTCTCGGGTCGCGTCGAGAGCTTCACCACGATCCGGTCGAAGCCGAAATCGGCGTAGGTCGAGAGGATCAGATCGTTGATCTTGAGGCACTCGTCGGCGAGCTGGTCCTCGGTGCAGAAGATGTGCGCGTCGTCCTGCGTGAACCCGCGCACCCGCATCAGCCCGTGCATGGCACCCGACGGCTCGTAGCGGTGCACGACGCCGAACTCGGCCATGCGCAGGGGCAGGTCGCGGTAGCTCTTGAGGCCGTGCTTGAAGATCTGGACGTGGCCCGGACAGTTCATGGGCTTGAGGGCGAACCAGCGCTTGTCCTCGGCCTCCTCGCCCGCGCTCTGCGCGGCGAACATGTTCTCGCGGTACCAGCCCCAGTGACCGGAGGTCTCCCACAGGGCCTTGTCGAGGATCTGCGGGGCGTTCACCTCGGCGTAGTCGCCCTTCAGGCGGCGGCGCATGTAGGCGATCAGTTCCTGGAAGATGGTCCAGCCCTTGGCGTGCCAGAACACCACGCCCGGCCCCTCCTCCTGGAAGTGGAACAGGTCCATCTCGCGGCCCAGGCGACGGTGGTCGCGGCGCTCGGCCTCCTCCAGGCGGTGGAGATAGGCGTCGAGGTCCTCCTTGGTGGCCCAGGCGGTGCCGTAGATGCGCGTCAGCATCGGGTTGCCGGAATCGCCCCGCCAGTAGGCGCCGGCGACCTTCATCAGCTTGAACGCGGTGCCGACCCGGCCCGTCGAGGTCATGTGCGGGCCCCGGCACAGGTCGAACCACTCGCCCTGCCGGTAGATCTTCAGGTCCTCGCCGGGCGGGATCGCGTCGACCAGCTCGACCTTGTAGGCCTCGCCCATCTCCTCGAAGAGGGCTCGGACGTCGTCCCGCTTCCAGACTTCCTTCGTGAACGGCGCGTCGCGGGAGAAAATCTCGCGCATCTTGGCCTCGATCGCCGGGAAATCCTCCGGGGTGAACGGCTCGGCCCTGGCGAAGTCGTAGTAGAAGCCGTTCTCGATCACCGGGCCGATCGTGACCTGCGTGTCGGGCCACAGGGCCTGCACGGCCTCGGCCAGCACGTGCGCGCAGTCGTGGCGGATCAGCTCCAGCGCGCGGGGATCCTCGCGCGAGATGAACTCGACGCGCGCGTCCCGCTCGATTCCGTCGGCGAGGTCGGTGACGACCCCGTCGAGCGCCATGGCGACGGTGCGCTTGGCCAGGGACTTCGCGATACCCTCGACCACCGACCGGCCGGTCACCGCCTCGTCGTAGCTGCGGGTGTTGCCGTCGGGGAAGGTCAGGATGGGCATGGCGGTCTCCTGGCTCACTCCTGCGAACGAGGCAGGTAAGCGGTCTTTTGCGGGCTCGCGCGGAATGCGGCGCGAGGCGGGCCGTGTAGGCCGAATCCGCCGCGGAGGAAATCACCCAACGGCGGTCATGCGAGCCTCACGCCGCGCCGGTCCGCGCGCGGTCGAGACCCGCGGACGCGCCCCACACCGCCAGACCGCCCAGCGCCAGGGCCACGCCGACCCAGCCCGTGGCGGGCAGGCCGAAGCCGGCGGCGATGGCGAGGCCGCCGAGCCAGGGACCCAGCGCGTTGGCGAAGTTGAAGGCCGAGTGGTTGAGCGCCGCCGCCAGCGTCTGCGCGTCCTCCGCCACGTCCATCAGGCGCGTCTGCAGGATGGTGGCGAGGCCGCCGCCGCAGCCGATCAGGAACACGACCGCCACGAGGGACCAGAGGTGCGCGGTCGCCGCCGGATAGAGGGCGAGCGCCACCGCGGTCCATACCAGGGTCAGGCCGGCCGCCGGCACCTGCATGCGGTCGGCCGCCCAGGCGCAGACGAGGTTTCCCAGGGTGAGGCCGAGGCCGAAGGCCGCGAGCGCCAGGGGGATCGCCGCGGGCGACGCGTGCGTGACGGACAGCATGGTCGAGGCGAGGTAGGCGTAGACCGAAAACAGGCCGCCGAACCCGATGGCGCCGATCCCCAGCGTCATCCAGACCTGACCGCGTCGCAGGGCGCCGAGTTCGCGCAAGGGGCTCGCGCCCGTCGCCGGCCGACCGAGCGGGGCGTAGGCCCGCACCAGGGCGGCGCAGGCCAGGGCCAGCACCGCGACGAGGCCGAAGCTCCAGCGCCAGCCCGCGAGCTGCCCGATCGCGTTGGCGAGCGGCACCCCGACCACCGTGGCCACGGTCAACCCCGCGATCACCCGGGACACGGCCTGCGTCCGGCGCTCACGCGGCACCAGCGAGGCGGCGACCAGGGCGGCGACGCCGAAATAGGCCCCGTGCGGCAGCCCCGCCAGGAAGCGGAAGGCCAGCATCGCGCCGTAGGAGGGCGCCAGCGCCGACAGCGCGTTGCCCAGCGCGAACCACCCCATCAGGGCGACCAGCAGCGTGCGGCGCGGAACGCGGGCGGCCAGCACCGCGATCACCGGTGCGCCCAGGACGACGCCGAGCGCGTAGGCGCTGATGACGTGACCTCCGGCCGGGGCGTCCAGGGCGAGCTCGGCCGAGAAATTCGGCAGCAGGCTCATCGCCGCGAACTCCGTGGTGCCGATGGCGAAGCCCCCCACCGCCAGCGCGAACAGGACGAGGCCGGGATGGTGCGAGGCCACCGACGCGGCGGCCGGGAGATCGCCCTCGGCGAGGATCGGTGCGGAATGGGTCATGCGATCAGCATAGTGCAGTGCAGCATGAGCCGGGTTGCACGAGCCGAGAGCCAGCCATGCCCTCGACGGAGCGGTCTCGCCGGCAAGCGTTGACAGGCTCGGCCCGACCGTCCTGACTCGGGCCATGCGATCGACTCCGGGTTCTCGCCATCGACGGAACGCGATGCCCCGACCGTCGGGCATCGGACGGGCGGGCCTCCTCGCGGTCGTCCTGGGCCTTGCCGGGTGTCAGTCCGGGCGCCCGGGTCCCGATCGCATCTGCGCCACGGTCACGCCCGGCCCGTTCGGGGCCCCGGTCCCGACCTCCTGCCGACCTTCCGCGCCCGAGGACGGGTCTTCGCAGACGAGGGTCGGCGGGGCCAGGACGCCCCTCCAGCGTCCGTAGCGCCAGGGCAGCCACCAGCGCGCGCCGTCGGGGAGCCGATCGGGTACGAGGTCGATGCCGTGCGTGCCGAACGGGCCGCAGCGGCAGATGCGCGAGGCCCCCATCCACCCCCCTGCCCAGAACCCGTGGCGGGCGATGGCCTGATCGGTGTAGTCCGAGCAGCTCGGCCAATGCCGACAGTGCCGACCGACCAGGCTCGACAGGGTGAGCTGATAGGACCGGATCGCCCAGTGTGCGGCCCTGCGCAGGCCCATGCCCGGCGCCGCCTCCTAGTCGGCGGCGGGCGCCGCGCTCCGGCGAGCCGCGATCTGGTCGAGGGCGTCCACCACCGCATCGAAGGTGAGCAGGGTCGAGGCGTGGCGGGCGCGAAACTCCCGCACCGGCTCCAGCACGGCCAGATCGGCCCAGGTGCCCTGCGGGGGGGCACCGTTCTCCTTGAGCATCGCGCGCATGCTCTCGCGGACCGCGCGCAACTCGTCGGTGCCGGCGCCGACGACGTGACGCGCCATCAGCGAGGACGAGGCCTGACCCAGCGCGCAGGCCTTCACGTCGTGGGCGAAGTCGCGGACCGTCGTGCCATCCTCGTCCAGGACGAGATCGATCGTCACGGTCGATCCGCACAGCTTCGAATGAGCGGTCGCGCTGGCGTCGGGCGCTGCCAGCCGGCCCAGGCGCGGGATGTCGGCGGCGAGCTCGAGGATGCGACGGTTGTAGATGTCGTCCAGCATGGCAGGCGGTTCCGCAGGAGGCGTCGCGAGGAGGATCGCGTCCCTCATGGCATGGTTGTGCGGGCCGCACGTTGCGCGGCGGCGCGATTGCGACGATATAGGCCCGACACGGCCGTTCCGCGAGGACGGCCCGTCGACCCAGGTCGCGCCCCGGCCGAGGCTACTCGGATCTGATGGGGCACCGGACACCCTCATTCGGGTCGGAGACGGATCGACGATGTACGCCAAGCCCGACAGCACGACGATGAAGACCCGTATCGCTCGGGCGGGAGATTCCATGGATGCCGCGCTCAAGTCACTGTCCTACGGCCTGACCGATGCCCGCGATCGTTCCCACGGCCTGGGCCTGAGTGACATGCGCAACGACAACGAGCCCGCCGACATCGCGCCGATGCCGGATTCCGCCCAGCGTGTTCCCAACGAGATCGCGCTCGCCCGTCCGAGCCGGCAGGAAGCGGAGGCCGCCGTGCGCACCCTCCTGCGCTGGGCCGGCGACGACCCGACCCGCGAAGGGCTGATCGACACGCCCGCGCGCGTCGTGAAGGCCTACGACCAGCTGTTCGGCGGCTACCGCGTGGACGCCGACGTCCTGCTCGAACGCGTCTTCGAGGAGGTCGAGGGCTATTCCGACGTCGTGCTGGTGCGCGACATCCCGTTCTACTCCCACTGCGAGCACCACATGGTGCCGTTCATGGGGCTCGCGCACATCGCCTACTATCCCTCCAAGGGCGTGGTCGGCCTGTCGAAGCTCGCCCGCGTGGTCGATGCCTTCGCCCGCCGCCTGCAGACGCAGGAGACGATGACGGCCCAGATCGCCGACACCATCGAGAGTATCCTCAAACCCCGCGGTTGCGCCGTGATGGTGGAGGCCGAGCACCTCTGCATGGCGATGCGCGGCGTGCAGAAGGCCGGCGTCTCGACGATCACGACCCAGTTCCGCGGCGTCTACAAGGACGATTCGAGCGAGCAGGTCCGTTTCCTCACGCTCGTGCGCAACAAGTCCTGAGCGGTCGCCGGCTCCCGGAGATGACGATCAGCTTCCAGGCGCCCGGATCCCGCGCGGAGGTCGAGGAGGGCACCGCCCTCACGCCGCGCTTCGGCGCCGACGGCCTCATCGCCTGCATCGCGATCGACGCGCGGGACGGGGCGGTGCTGATGCTCGCCCACATGAATCGTGACGCCCTCGCGCGCACGCTGGAGAGCGGCGAGGCGTGGTACTGGTCGCGCTCGCGGGGCGAGCTCTGGCACAAGGGCGCCACCTCGGGCCAGATCCAGCGCGTGATCGAGATGCGGGTCGATTGCGATCAGGATGCCCTGCTGATCCGCGTCGAGGTCGGCGGCGACGGCGGCTGCTGCCACACCGGACGTCGCTCCTGCTTCTACCGCGCCGTGACGCGCGATCCGGCGGACGGACCCGCCCTCGCACCGGTCCGATGAGAGGCGCGGCGCTCGCCACCGGCAGCGGGGCGCCCGATTTTCCCGAAGGCGTGGTCGAACCCGTCGAGCCCCGTCCGCGCAAGCCGCGGATCGGGCTGGCGCTCGGCGGCGGTTCGGCGCGGGGCTGGTCCCATCTCGGCGTGATCGCGGGGCTGGAGGAGGCCGGGATCTACCCCGAGATCGTGGCCGGCTGCTCCATCGGGGCGGTGGTCGGCGGCTGCTACGCGGCCGGCAAGATCGACGCCCTGCGCGCGTTCGCCCTCTCGCTGACGAAACGGAGGGTGATGGGGCTGATCGACCTGAGGCTGAGCGGCTCCGGCCTCATCGGGGGCGACCGCCTGCGTCGCCGGCTCGCGCGCGACCTCGAAGGGCGCCGGATCGAGGATCTGCCGGTGGCCTTTGCCAGCGTCGCCACCGAACTCGGCACCGGCCACGAGGTCTGGCTCGGCAACGGCTCCCTGGTCGACGCCGTCCGCGCCTCCTACGCGATCCCCGGCATCTTTCCGCCGGTGCCGCTCGACGGGCGGCTGCTGATGGACGGCACGCTGGTCAACCCGGTGCCTGTGCGGCTGGCGCGCGAACTCGGCGCCGACCTCGTGATCTGCGTCAACCTGAACTGCGATCCGCGCCTGCGCGGATCGGTGATCCGTCCCGAGGCGATCGAGCCGGATGCGGGGGACGCGATCGAGGAGGCCGTCCGGGTGCGCGGGCGCTGGGCGCTGCTCGGCTGGGCCGGACGCCGGTTGATGCGGGGCCGCCGCGTCGAGCGCAGACCGGCGGCGAGGTCGGGGCGGACGGGTCCGGGCGTCGCCCGGGTGATGTTCGATGCCTTCAACATCACTCAGGATCGGATCTCGCGGGCGCGCCTCGCCAGCGATCCGCCGGACGTGACGATCACGCCGCGGCTCTCCGGCCTGGGTCAGTTCGAGTTCCACCGCGCCGCCGAGGCGATCGAACTGGGCCGGCAGGCGGTCCGCGCCGCGTTGCCCGAGATCCGCAGGGCCGTGGAAGGCGCGGCGGCCCGCGCCTGAGACGGTCATGCGAGGGTGATGTAGTCCCGCATCGCTTGGTAATCGGCTTCCACGGCGGCGATGCGGTGCTTCACCACGTCGCCGATCGAGACGATCCCGGCGAGCCTGCCGTCGTCCATCACCGGGATGTGGCGGAAGCGCTGCTCCGTCATCGTGGCCATCACGTCCTCGATGGCGGCATCGCGGGTGCAGGTGACGACCTTTGCGGTCATGTAGCGCGAGACCGGGGCGTCGAAGGCGGCGCCGCCGTCGCGGGCCAGCGCACGCATCACGTCTCGTTCGGAGATGATGCCGGCCAGGGCATGGTCCGGCCCGCACACGATCAGGGCGCCGATGCCCTTCTCGGCCAGCCGGTGGATCGCCGTGTCGATGGTCATGTCGGGGTTCACCGTCTCGACGGTCCGGCCCTTCTCGGCGAGGATGCGCGCCACGGTCATGGATGTTCCTCCCTCAACGGCCGCGCCGTCAGCCCACGGCGCCGCCACGATACGCGAGGCCCCGGTTGGTCCCGGGTCTTGTGGGCGAGTGTGAGACGGCGGCGACGGCGTTGCAAGGGTCGCGTCAGGGTTGTGGGCTGCCGTCGGGGTGTGCGTCCCCCGCCACGGTCATCGCGCGCGGGGGCGAGGCTCCAGCAGCGGAAGCAGGAAGAAACCCACCACGAAGCCGCCGAGATGCGCATCCCAGGCGATCGGGCCGTCCCCCGCCCCCAGCGGCAGAGCGAGCACCCCGAAGATCAGGTTCGTCGCCAGCCAGATGCCGAGGAACAGCACCGCCGTGCGGTTGCGCATCAGCTCCGGGATGGTCTGCAGGGGCGGACGGGGGGGCAACTGCCAGGGCGCGCCCGCCCTGTAGGCCGGCGGCGGCACGAACACGAAGCGCGCGGCCGCCGCCATCAGGGCCGAGATGCCGGCCGAGGCGCCCACCAGCGGCATCGTGCTCAAGGGGTCGATCAGCCAGTGCAGCGCCGCGCCCGCGACGATACCGGCCAGCGACAGCACCCCCCAGCGCCACGCGCCGTAGCGCTGGGCCACCGGCGAGCCGAAGGCGGCGAGCCAGACGACGTTGAAGATCACGTGCAGCCAGGATCCGTGCAGGAGGGCGTAGCTCGCGAAGGTCCAGGGATGGGCGTCGGGGCTCGCGACGAGGTAGCGCGCGAACTCCTCGCGCGCCGAGGAAACGTCCGCGTCGCCTCCCACGGAGCCCGCCGCCTGCACGATGTCGGCGGCGCGGGACGGGTCCAGCGCCGCGCTCCAGCGGCCCGGAATGAAGGAGAGATCGAGCAGGACCCGGAGATCCAGACTGTCGGGTAGTACCATCCGCACGGCGTGGATGCCGACGAGGAGTGCGATCGAGACCGTCACGATCCGCGGCAGGTTGAAGACGGGCACGCGGTTCTGGCGCGGCAGATCGGGCGAGGCATCCATGGCCCGCACCATGTCGGGGTCTCGCGCCCTGCGGCAACCCCCCGGGGCAGGCAAAACCGACGACGGTCCCGGCCGGACTGCCGTTCCCGATTCGCCGCCGCCGAAGTCCCGTGAAAAAAGAAGGGAGGGCGTTGCCGCCCTCCCCCAAGCGAAGGATCCGCCGTTCGCCGTGAACGGCTCGCCGCCCGGACCAAGGGGCGTCGCGGACCCCGAGGCCCGATCCTTCAAAGTCGCCTCGCAAGGACTTCGCTGAAACCCACCGGAGCGGGGCGTGGGACGCCGCAACTCCATGAGTCATCCTCGCTTGCCGGTCCGAGGATAACAACATCAAGACCCGGTTAACCTTAACGAGACGTTGCGTAAGCTCGGCGTTAACCCCGGGCTCGCGAGGGCATAGAGTCTGCGCCACCGAGGGCAAAGCGCGCCGGGCCGGACCGAACTGTCCCGGAGCGCGCCAATCCCTCAGGCCGGGCGAGAGCTGGGCCGTACCGATGCGGAACAGTCATGAAGCATCCCACCAGCCGCTTGCTCCACGGGTACTGGGATCGCCTGCGCGGCGCGCGTGCGGCCCCGGAGCGCGGCGAGATCGAACCCGGCGAGATCCGCAACCTTCTCTCCGACAGCCTGATCCTGGAGATCGACCCGGCCTGCCGTGCCGCCACGGTCCGGCTCGCCGGGACACGGATCTGCGCGCTGTTCGGGCGCGAGTTGCGCGGGTCGCCCCTGGCTGCGCTCTGGGCGCAGCCGTCGAGGGGTGTGATGCCCGATCCCTGGACGCTGGTGGAGACCGTGAGCGAGGAGACCGTCGGTGTGGTCGCCGGCCTCGTCGGCACCACCGACCGCGGCGAGACGATCGATCTCGAGCTCCTGCTGCTTCCCCTGCGCCATCGCGGTCGGACGCAGTCCCGGATGCTCGGCTCGCTTAGTCCCCATTTCATCCCGCACTGGCTGGGGCTGCGCCCGATCCGGGATCTGCACGCGTCTTCGCTGCGGGTGCTCGGACAGTCCTTCGCGCAGGACAGGGAGCGCGCGGGCGCGGCTCTACTGGCCGAAATCCCTTCCCCCGCCAACGACGTTCAGGCGGTTCGGCGCGGACATCTCCTGGTGCATCGCGGCGGAAGGAGTTGAGCATCCTCGCTCTCGTTCAATCTCGAAGTGTAATGCCGTAGTTGCATCAAGTCTTTTGTAACACTTGGCGAAATAGGGTGTGGCTCCAGCCAGACCCTACCGCCGAGCCGTCATGATCGAGGCAGCCATCCGTGCCGAGATGCCGCCCGCCCACATCGTGCGGGCGTCGGATCAGCGCCGCCATCAGCGTGTCTCCGTCTCGCTGCTCGGACGCTACATGCTGTCCGACCGTCGGGAGTTTCCCTGCCAGACGGTGGACATGTCCCCCGGCGGCGTGCGGGTGACCTGTGCCGTTCAGGGCCAGATCGGCGAACGGGTGGTGTTCTACCTGGAACAGATCGGCCGCACGGAGGGCGTGATCGCGCGCCATGCGGCGGGCGGCTTCGCCGCCAGCCTGACCGCGACGGCGCGCAAGCGGGACAAGATCGCCTCACAGCTGACGTGGCTCGCCAACCGCGAAAGCCTCGGTCTGCCCGAAGGCCGGGCCAACGAGCGCCTGACACCGCACGCACCGGGGGTGATGCTGCGCTTCGAGAGCGGGCGCGAGGTTCTGGCCCGCATCATCGACATCTCGATGTCCGGCGTGGCGCTGGCGACGACCTCGACCCCGGCCATCGGCATGGCGGTCATGGTCGGAAGTACCCCTGGGCGCGTCGTGCGCCACTTCGAGGGTGGCTTCGGTGCACAATTCATGTTGCCGATCTCGCCGGACCGGTTTCACGAGGGCATCACCCTCTGATCCATTCCCCGTCCGGATGACGCGGGCGACGCACGGTCCTCGACATGCCCCTGCCCCGCGAACACGGCTGAGCTTGGCGGCTGCGCGATGGCGGCGTGTCCCGGACTCCCGCGTACGGGACGGGTCGAACGGTGATCCTCTGGCACGGCCTGGATGCGCGGGGCCTGCGCCGGGCGGTGGGCATCGTGGAGAACCGGAAGATCCACGCGTCCGACGTGCCACTCGTGCCGCCGGGCGGTCGCGCCCGCAAGCCCGCGCCGGACCGGGAGCCGCGGGAGGCCGAGGCGGTGCCGGCCGATCCGACATGGCGGCGCGTGGCGCCGGGGTACGAAGGGCGAGCTCTCGTCCCGGTTCGCCGCCCTCCGGGTACGGGTCGGCGACGGTCCGGGGCGACAACCGGCCCCTGCCCGGCGCGGCGGTCCGGCTCGTGGGCGAGTGGCGCTCATCGGGCGAGCGCACGTCCTACCTGTCCACCCCGCGGCCCGATACGTCACGACGGGCGATGGCCGACACGATCGCGGCGTTCCGGGTCTGCGGGCAGACCCACCGGCAGCCCGAGGAAGACCTCGGCCTCGATCGCTGCGAGGGACGGTCCTGGACCGGGCTGCATCGCCGCGCGCTGACGACGGGCATGGCTTGCGCCTGCCTGCCGCACTTGCGCCTGGCATCGTCGGACGGGGCGGGGACAACGACGACCCGCCTTCCGGGACCACTGCCGTGACCAAGCCTGACCGCCGTGCGGCAGGCCATCATCGGACAGCCGTTCGCCGGCCTCGTCCCGCCCGTCCGATGCCCCGCTGCCGAAGGCGCTTCGCTGCCATCCGACCTCGAAACGCCCGAGGTCGTGCTAGGCCGGGTCCGACACCCCCCGCCACGCGTCGAGCGCGGCGAGAAAGCCCGACTCGTCCTCGAGGGTGCGCAGGTCGAGGCGCAGGGCCCCATCCCCGATGCGGCCGACCACCGGCACCGGCAGGGCGCGGAACGCCGCAGCGAGGTGCTTGAGCCACGCCCCCTCCCCGCGCTTGCCCAATGTCTTGGGCGGGTGCAGCGCCAGACAGGCCGAGGGCAGCGTCTCCACGGGCAGCGCGCCCGAGCCGATCTGGCTGGTGCAGGGCTCGACGGCGACGCGCACCGTCTCCCCCAGCCGCTCGGCCACGGCGGGGTGCAGCCGCTCGGCCTGCGCCGTGATCGCCTCGGCCGTGCGGGTCAGGAGGCGCAGCGTCGGCAGGCGCTCGTGCAGGGTCTCGGGGTGGAGGTAGAGGCGCAGGGTCGCCTCGAGCGCCGCGTAGGTCATCTTGTCCACGCGCAGGGCGCGCTTCAGCGGGTTCTTGCGGATGCGGGCGATCAGGTCGCGGCGCCCGGCGACGATCCCGCATTGCACGGCGCCGAGCAGCTTGTCGCCGGAGAAGGTGACGAGGTCGCAGTGGTCGAGGGCGGCGCGCACGGTGGGCTCGGGCGGCAGGCCGTAGGCGGAGACGTCGATCAGGTTGCCCGAGCCGAGATCGATCGCGAAGGGCACCCCGCGCTGCGTGCAGAGGCGGCCGAGCGCGGCCTCGTCGGCCTCCGCCGTGAAGCCGTGGATGGCGTAGTTCGACGGGTGCACCTTCATCACGAGGCCCGTGCGCGGGCCGATCGCCTCCTCGAAGTCCCGCAGGTGGGTGCGATTGGTGGTGCCGACCTCGCGCAGGCGGCAGCCGGCCCGCGCCATCACGTCCGGCACCCGGAACGAGCCGCCGATCTCCACGAGTTCGCCGCGCGACACGATCACCTCGCGCCGCTGGGCCAGGGCGTTGAGCACCAGCAGCACGGCGGCGGCGTTGTTGTTGACGACGAGGGCCGCCTCCGCCCCGGTCAGGCGACAGACCAGCGCCGCGACGTGATCGTCGCGCTCGCCGCGCTCGCCGGTGGCGAGGTCGAACTCGAGGTTCGAGGCCCCGGTCATCACGGCGGCGACCGCCTGCGCGGCCTCGGGCGGCAGGAGAGCGCGGCCGAGGTTGGTGTGCAGCACCGTCCCGGTGAGGTTGAACACCGGCCGAAGCGATGGCCGGTTCTCGTCGGCGAGGCGCGCCTCGACGCGGGCGAGGAGGTTTTCGGAGCCGGCCATCGCCGCGCCGCCGTCCCGGATCTCCTTGAGGACGGCCCGTACGGCCTGCGTGACGGCCTGACGCCCGTACGTCCCGATCGGGCCGGCGGCGGCGGGGTCGGCCAGCAGGCGTTCCACCGACGGGGGGCGCGGCGGTGGAACGTCGTCCGGCGCGGATGGGCGGAGAGCCGAGAGGGTCATGGAGCGCGCCATAGCAGATCATGGGGCTCGGAGGGACGGGGGTGGCTCGCCGCCCGCCGCCGCGCCGGCCGCAGGCGAACGGCGGAATCCGTCCCAGGCGAGTCCCGGTCGCATCGATTCACCTGCGCAGGCCCGCCAGCAGCAGATCGAGATGGCCGTCGAGGTAGCGCTCCAGATCGATCGGACGCGACCGGGCGAACAGGCTCTGCCAGGTACTGGCCATGATCACCGGGGCGAGCAGCAGCTGCGGATAGTCCACCCCGGCGCAGGCCCGGAACTCGCCGCGTCGAACCCCGTGGCGCACGATCCGGGCGAGCCCGTCCAGGCACGGCCCGATCACCTCCGCGTGCCAGCGCTCGGCAAGCTCGGGAAAGCGCTCGGCCTCCGCCAGCAGCATCCGGACCAGTTCGCGCCCGCGCCGGTCGGCAACCATGCGCCCGTAGACGAATCCGAAATGCTCGCGCAGGATGTCGCCCGCCGGCCGGGAGGCGGCCTCGTCCAGCGAGGCGGTCAGGCCGGCGAGGTTCTCCCGTATGGGGCGGGTGACTTCCTTGACCGCCGCCACGAACAGTTCCTCCTTCCCGGAGAAGTAGACGTAGATCGTGCCCTTGGTGATGCCGGCCCGCGCGGCCACGTCGTCGAGCCGCGTCCCCGAGAACCCGGAGCGCGCGAACGCCTCGAAGGCGGCGTCGAGGATCTCGGCCGGACGCGCATCCTTGCGCCGGCGCCGCCCGCCCCGTCCCTGCCGTACGTCGGCACCTGCCGCAGCCATCCCACCAGATCCCGTTATTGACCGACCAGTCAGTTATTAGTACCAAATCCGCGTCTTCGGCAACGAGTTCCTGTCGTGATGCGGCTGCGCCCGATCCTTTGTCTGCCCGCGATCCTGCTCGCGGCCCCGGCCTCGGCCGCCGAGCCCGCGCTCGCACGGGTCAAGGCGATCACGGCGCAGGCCTCCACCGTGGCGGCAGCCGTGGTCATCACCGGGGACGTCCAGGCCAAGTTCCAGAGCAACATCGCCTTCCGGGTCTCCGGCAAGATGGCCGAGCGGCTGGTGGAGGTCGGCGAGCACATCGGCGCCGATCAGGTGCTCGCGCGGCTGGAGCCGCAGGAGCAGCAGGTCAACCGCGACACCGCCCAGGCCGCGCTGGTCTCGGCCGAGGCCCTGCTGACCCAGGCCAAGGTCGGCTTCGAGCGTCAGAAGGAACTGATGCGCTCCGGCTACACCACCCGCACGACCTACGATCAGGCCGAGCAGACCCTGCGCACCACGCAGGCGTCGGTCGACTCGGCCCATGCCGCGCTGGAGACGGCGCAGGAGCAGTTCGGCTACACCGATCTCAAGGCGGGGGTGGCGGGCATCGTCACCGCCCGCGACGCGGAGGCCGGCCAGGTGGTTCAGGCCGGCCAGACCGTGTTCACGGTGGCGCAGGACGGGCCGCGCGACGCGGTCTTCACCGTTTCCGAGACCCTGCTCGCCGAGCCCCCCGACGGCGACCGGGTCGAGGTCACGCTGCAGGCGCGTCCCACGGTGCGCACCGTGGGTACGATGCGCGAGATCTCCCCGGCGCTCGATCCGCAATCGGGCGGCGTCAAGGTGAAGCTCGCCCTCGATCCGGTGCCGCCGGAGATGACGCTGGGCTCCGTGGTGGTCGGCACCGGCCGCTTCCGGCCGGAGCAGGCCGTGACCCTGCCGTGGAGCGCGCTCTACCGCTGGGAGAACGGCCCCGCCGTCTGGGTGCTCGACCCCCGGACCGACACGGTGACGCCACGATCGGTGCGCATCGCGCGCTATGCCGGTTCCGCCCTGGTGCTCAGCGACGGGGTCAAGGCGGGCGAGCGCGTGATCACCGCGGGCATCCAGCTGCTGCGGCCGGGCCAGCGCGTCGCGGTGGTGGGGGAAGGCACGCCGTGAGACCGCATCGCGCCATCCCCGTGCTTCTGCCGGTCGCCCTCCTCGCGAGCGGCTGCCAGCCGGAGGAGGCCCAAGCTCCGCCTCCGGTGCGTCCTCTCATGACCGTGACGGTGACGCCGCGCGAGAGCGAAACCTTCGGCCCCTTCGCCGGGACCGTGGAGGCCCGCTACCAGACCCAGCTCGGCTTTCGCATCCCCGGCCGGATGGTGGCGCGCGACGTCTACGTCGGCGACCTCGTCGCGCGGGGCAAGCGGCTCGCCGCCCTCGATCCCACCGTCCCGCGCCTGGCGCTGGCGCGGGCGAAGGCGGACGTGGCCGACGCGGAGGCTCAGGTCGCCAACACGAGCGCGGTCGCTGCCCGCCAGCGCACCCTGTTCGGCGGGGGCAACGTCACCCAGGCCCAGCTCGATTCGGCGGTGGCCGGCCGCGACACCGCCGCCGCGCGCCTGACGCAAGCGAAGTCGGCCCTCCAGAAGGCCCAGGACGAACTCGGCTACGCTACCCTGCTGAGCGACTTCGACGGGGTGGTCACCGCCTGGAACGCCGAGATCGGCCAGGTGGTCAGCGCCGGCCAGGCGGTGGTGACGGTGGCCCGGCCCGACATCCGCGAGGCGGTGATCGACATCCCCGACGACCTGCTCGGATCGGTCCGCTCCGACGCCGTGTTCGCGGTGGAGCTGCAATCGGCACCCGGCATCACCGCGCGGGGCCGTGTGCGCGAGATCGGCCCGATCGCCGACCCCTCGACCCGCACCCGACGTGTGCGGCTGACGCTGCTGCGACCGCCCGAAGCCTTCCGGCTCGGCACGACGGTGGCCGTCGCCCTGGAGCGACCGACAGAGCCCAGCATCATGCTGCCCGCCACCGCTTTGCTGGAACGGGACGGCCGCACGCAGGTCTGGGTGGTGGCCCCGGACGGCCGCACGGTCACCGCCCGGGCTGTGACGCTGAGTGCGCGCGATCCCGACCGGATCGTGGTCGGGCAGGGCCTCGCGGCCGGCGAGCGCGTGGCGGTCGCAGGCGTCCACGGCCTTGCCGAGGGGCAGGCGGTGCGCCCCGACACGGCCGCGCCGTGAGTCGTCGTCCGGTCCGTCCTTGACTCCTCCCCTCCCGTTCTCCCGCGCAAGGCCGCGTCGATGAGCCGTTTCAACCTGTCCGAATGGGCGCTGGCGCACCGCTCCTTCGTCTGGTTCCTGATGGCCGTGTCGGTGGCGGCGGGCGTGATGGCCTATCGCCAGCTCGGCCGCGAGGAGGATCCGGCCTTCGCGATCAAGACCATGATCGTTCAGGCGCGCTGGCCCGGCGCCACCATCGGCGACACCCTCGAACAGGTCACGGACCGGATCGAGAAGGAGGTCCAGCAGATCAATGCGGTGGACTACACCCGCTCCTACACCACGCCGGGGCAGGCCACCGTCTTCGTGCAGCTGCGCGAGACCACGCCGCCCAAGACGATCCCGTGGCTGTTCTATCAGGTCCGCAAGCGGATCGGCGACATCAAGGGCAGCTTCCCGGAGGGGATGCAGGGGCCGTTCTTCAACGACGAGTTCGGCGACGTCTTCGGCAACGTCTACGCCTTCACCGCCGACGGCCTCTCGATGCGCCAGCTGCGCGACCACGTCGAGCGGGTGCGCACCGGCGTGCTCAAGGTCAGGAACATCGGCAAGACCCAGATCCTCGGCGCGCAGGACGAGGTGATCTACCTCGACTTCTCCACCCGCAAGCTCGCCGGGCTCGGCATCGACTTCCAGACCCTGATCAAGACGCTCCAGGCCCAGAACGCGGTGGCGCCCTCGGGGGTGATCCAGGCCGGCCCGGAGCGGGTCTCGGTGAGGGTCGGCGGCCAGTTCACCGACGAGAACAGCCTCAGGGCGATCAACCTGCGCATCAACGACCGCTTCTTCCGCCTCGCCGACGTGGCGGAGATCTCGCGCGGCTACACTGACCCGCCGGAATCCCTGTTCCGCTTCGAGGGCAAGCCGGCGATCGGGCTCGCCATCGCCATGCAGGCCTCCGGCAACCTGCTCGATTTCGGCCACGACCTGAAGGCGCGCATGCGCGCCATCGAGTCCGAACTCCCGCTCGGCGTCAACATCCACCTCGTCTCGGACCAGCCCCGGATCGTCGAGGAGGCGGTGGGCGGCTTCACCAAGGCGCTGGTCGAAGCGGTGGTGATCGTCCTTGTGGTGAGCTTCCTCAGCCTCGGCGTGCGCGCCGGCCTCGTGGTCTCGTTCTCGATCCCGCTGGTGCTCGCCATCGTCTTCGTGGTGATGAACCTGATGGGGGTGACGCTCCAGCGCATCTCGCTGGGTGCCCTGATCATCGCACTGGGGCTGCTGGTCGACGACGCCATGATCACCGTCGAGATGATGGTGGCGCGCCTCGAGCGCGGCGACAGCCTGCACCGGGCCGCCACCTTCGCCTACACCTCCACCGCCTTCCCGATGCTCACGGGCACCCTGGTGACCGTGGCGGGCTTCCTGCCCATCGGCTTCAACGGGTCGGCGGCGGGCGAGTACACCTACTCGCTGTTCGTGGTGATCGCGGCCTCGCTCCTCGTCTCGTGGGTGGTGGCGGTGCTGTTCGCCCCGCTGATCGGCGTGAAGCTGCTGCCGAAGACCATGAAGGGCCATCACGAGAAACCGAGCCGCCTGCTGAACGCCTTCCGCGCCATGCTGCTGCCGGCGATGCGCTTCCGCTGGATCACGGTGGCGTTTTGCGTCGGCCTGCTCGGGCTGGCCATCGTCGGCATGGGCCACGTCCAGCAGCAGTTCTTCCCCTCCTCCGACCGGTCCGAGGTGCTGGTCGACCTCACGCTCCCGCAGAACGCCAGCATCGGCGAGACGCGGGCGCAGATGGACCGCTTCGAGGCCGCCCTGCAAGGCGATCCCGAGATCGCGCGCTGGTCGTCCTACGTCGGCCAGGGCGCGATCCGGTTCTACCTGCCTCTGGACCAGCAGCTCGGCAACGCCTTCTTCGGGCAGATCGTGATCGAGACCGTGTCGCTCGCCGCGCGCGACCGCACCATGGAGCGTATGCGCGATCTCGCGGCCAGGGAGTTCGTGGGCACCGACGTGTTCGTCCACCCCCTCGACCTCGGGCCGCCGGTGGGCCGGCCGATCCAGTACCGGCTGAGCGGCCCCAACCTGCAGACGGTGCGCGCCCAGGCCCTCGGACTCGCGCAGGTCATGGCCACCAACCCCAGCGTCGGCGTGCCGACCTTCGACTGGAACGAGCCCGGAAAGGTGCTGCGCCTGGAGATCCTGCAGGACAAGGCGCGCCAGCTCGGCGTCACCAGCCAGGACATCGCGGGCATCCTCAACGGCGTGGTCGGAGGGACGTCCATCACGCAGGTGCGCGACTCGATCTACCTCGTGAACGTGGTCGGGCGCGCGATGGCGACCGAGCGCAACTCGGTGGACACCCTGCAGAGCCTGCAGGTGCCGCTGGCCAACGGCACCACCGTGCCGGTGCTGGCCTTCGCGCGCATCCACTACGATCTCGAACAGCCGATCGTGTGGCGCCGAGACCGCGAGCCGACCATCACCGTGCGCGCGGCCATCCTCGACGCGACCCAGCCGCCGACCATCGTCGCGGCGCTCGATCCGGCCATCACGGAGTTCCGCAAGGGACTGCCGCCGGGCTACGGGCTGGCGGTGGGCGGCGCGGTGGAGGAGGCCGGCAAGGGCCAGGGGCCGATCGCCGCCGTCGTCCCCGTGATGCTGCTCACCATGGCCTTCTTCCTGATGGTGCAGCTCCAGAGCGTGCAGAAGCTGATCCTCGTGTTCAGCGTGGCTCCGCTCGGGCTGATCGGCGTGGTGGCGGCCCTGCTGCCGTCCGGCGCGCCGATGGGGTTCGTGGCGATCCTCGGCGTCCTGGCGCTCATCGGCATCATCATCCGCAACGCCGTCATCCTGGTCTCCCAGATCGACGAGTTCGCGGCCGAGGGTATGGGCCCGTGGGACTCGGTGGTGGAGGCGACCTGCCACCGCATGCGGCCGATCCTGCTCACGGCCGCCGCCGCGAGCCTGGGCATGGTCCCCATCGCCCGGGAGGTGTTCTGGGGGCCGATGGCCTACGCGATGATCGGCGGCATCATCGCCGCGACCTTCCTGACGCTGTTCTTCCTGCCCGCACTCTATGTCGGCTGGTACCGGATCAGGCCGCCGGCCCGCGGCGAGGCCCGCGGGGCGCCGGCCCACGCCTGAGGGGAGAAGCCCGTCAGTCGACCTCGGCGAGCCGGGAGCGGTGGGGCTTGGCAGCCGGTCCTCCCACTGCGGCGACGGCCGTGCCGCCCTTGACCGCCGGGCCCCTCGGAGCGGGCGGAGCCGCGGCGGCGGCGAGCTTGGCCATGGCGAGCTTCGCGGAGCCGGGCAGCGCCGAACCACGGCCCTCCTGGGCCGAGCCGCGGGCCACGACCTCGATTCGACCCACGGGGTTCTGTGCGACGGCGCGAGGGGCCGGGGGGGAGTGGGCGGGGGCGCGGGGGGCGACCGGCAGGGCGGCGACGGATGTCGTCCTCGCCGCGGGGATGCGCCCGGCCGGCGCGGCCGGCTTCGGCACCACCGGTCCCGCCGCCAGCCGGATCGGCGGCGGCGTCAGGCTCAGCGGTGCGGGCGTGATCGCCACCGGCCGGAACGGTGCCGCGCGCGGAGCGGTCGGCTGGAGCGCGGCGGGGACCGCGACGCTCGCGGCGCCCGCCATCAGCACCGGGGCGGGACGTACGGTGCGAGGAGCAGGCGCGCTCTCCGGCCCGTCCTCGGCGGCCTCGCCCTCCGGCTTGAAGGCCATGGCGGGCTTGGTCGGCCTCGCGAAGCGCTCGGGATCGGGGCTCGAATCGGGGCCGAGATCGGCCACCATCACCGGCGCGTGGCCGGCCGGGCGCCCGTCGGTGCGCAGGGTCGCGAGCAGCTTGCGGTCGTCGCTGCCGGCCGTGGAGGCCTTGCCGACATACTCCACGCGCACGTGCGCCGTGCCCTTGCGGTGGAACTCCAGGGCCTGGGCCACCTCCTCCGACACGTCCATCAGGCGGTTGGCGTGATAGGGGCCGCGATCGTTGACGCGCACCACCATCGAGTAGCCGTTGGCGGTGTTGGTGACGCGGACGTAGCTCGGCAGCGGCAGGGTCGGATGCGCGGCGGCGATGGAGTGGCGGTCGAACACCTCGCCGTTGGCGGTCATGCGGCCGTGGAAGGCCGAGCCGTACCACGAGGCCAGCCCCTCGCGGACGTAGCCCCGCGCGTCCTCGCGCGGCACGTAGGTCCGGCCCGCGACGACATAGGGCTTGCCCGAGAAGCGACGCCCGCCCCCTTTGGGGATCACGTCGCCCTCGTTGTAGAGGCGCCGGCTCGCGCGCACGCCGTATTTCGGGTCGATGTCGCTGCCGCCCGAGGCGCCCGCGAGCTTCTGGGGATTGTTGCTGCGATTGGCGGTGCT
>Ga0182229_1000021_pt1 | contig 37779 bp, 29 predicted proteins | sample G6R1MG_32_FD_129663 | JGI IMG/M metagenome (GOLD analysis project Ga0182229, IMG submission 129663) | Miscanthus phyllosphere microbial communities from Michigan, USA - G6R4_MAIN_07NOV2016_LD1 MG | ecosystem: Host-associated > Plants > Phyllosphere > Phylloplane/Leaf | place: USA: Michigan...
CCACGCCTTCGCCCTGGCCGAGGCCGACGATCACCGCCTCGGCCGGATCGCGGAGGGCCTGGCGCGGGCGGGCATCACCCTGGTGAGCAGCGTGCCGGGCGGGACCCGCTGCCCTCCCCTGCCCCGCCTGCGGGAACTCGGCGTCGCGATCTGCTTCGGCACCGACAACGTGCGCGATTGCTGGAATCCGGCCGGCGTCACCGGCATGATCGACCGGGCAATGCTCGCCGCCCACCGCTTCGATTGCCGCACGGACGCGGCGCTGGCCGCCCTCCTCGATCATGCCACGGCGATCCCGGCCGGCGCCCTCGGCCTCGGCCCCGGCGCGGTGGCACCGGGCCTGCCCGCCGACCTCGCCCTGTTCGAGGCCTCCTGCGCGGCCGAGGTGATCGTGGAGCGGCGCCAGCCCCGCCGCGTCATCGCCCAGGGCGCGACGGCCTGGGAGGCCCCATGACCGACCGGGCCCTGCGCTACTTCCTGGCCGTGGTGCGCGCCGGATCGGTGCGGGCCGCCGCCGAGATCCTGAACGTCGCCGCCTCGGCGGTGAGCCGCCAGATCATCGACCTGGAGGCGCAGGTCGGCGAGGCGCTGCTCGAACGGCTGCCGCGCGGCGTCGTGCCCACGGAGGCCGGGCGGATGGTGGCCGAGCACGCCCAGCGGCAGGCCGACGAGGCCACCCTGCTGGAGGACCGGCTGAAGCGCCTGCGCGGGGTGCAGCAGGGCACGATCCGCCTGCGCTGCGGGGCGGGCTTCCTCATCGACCTCGTGGACAACGCCCTGGCGGATTTCGCGCAGGCCCATCCCGGCATCGCCTACCAGATCGAGGGCGGCACCACGGACGGCATCCTCGCCGCCGTCGCGCAGGGCGAGGCGGATCTCGGCCTCGCCTACAACCCCCCGGCCCGGCCGGATGTCTGCGGCGTGGTCTCGGCGCGCCAGCCCCTCCTCGCCATCCTGCCGAAGGGCCACCCCCTCGCCCGCGCCTCCGGCCCGGTGCCCCTGCGCGCCTTCGCCACCGAGCCCGCGATCCTGCTGCCGCCCGACCACGGGGTGCGGCAGATGCTCGGCCGCGCCGAGGCCGATGGCGGCTTCCGCCTCGTCCCGCGCCTGGAGACCGGCGCCTTCGAACTGCACCGCCGCTTCGTCACGGCGGGGATGGGCATCGCCTTCCTGCCGCGCTTCGTGGTGGCGGCGGAACTGCAGGCCCACAGCCTCGCGGCCGTGCCCCTGCGCGAACCGATCCTCTCCGAGGCGAGCGCGCATCTCGTCGTGCGCGCCGGGCGGCGCCTGCCGGAGGCGATGGGGCGGCTGATCGGCTGGCTCGCGGAGCGGATGGTCGCCTTCCGGCCCACCGCCGCCTGAGCAACCGTTCGCGATTTCCGCACGGTTCGTGCCGAATTCCCTTCTTGTCGCAACACTCCGGCGGAGGGACATTCGAAGCCGACCACGGGAATCGATCGGCATGGACATCGCAACGATAGGCGTCGTCGGGCTCGGCAACATGGGCCGGGGCATGGCCGCGACGCTGGCCCGCAAGGGCTTCACGGTGCTGGGCTTCGACATCGCGGCCGACCGCCGGGCGGCGGTCGAGGCGGCGGGCGTCGCCTTCGTGCCCTCCCTGACGGAGGTGCTGCGCCGGGCCGACGCCCTGGTCTTCTCCCTACCCTTCGCCAGGGACGTCGAGGCGGTCGTGACCGCCGAGGGCGGGCTCCTCGCCCGCAGCGACCGCAAGGTCGTGGTGATCGACACCTCGACCTCCGATCCCGGCACGACGCGCCGCCTCGCCGCGCGGCTGGCCGAGGCCGGGCACGCCCTCCTCGACGCCCCCGTCAGCGGCGGCCCGTCCGGCGCCGCCGAGGGCACCCTCACCATGATGGTCGGCGGCGCGGAGGAGGATTACGCCCTCGCCCGGCCGGTGCTGGAGGCGATGTCGGCCCGCGCGCCGCATGTCGGCCCCTCGGGGGCGGGCAACATCGTCAAGCTCGTGAACAACCTCCTGGTCGCGGCCCATCTCGTCACCACGGGCGAGGCCCTGCGCCTGTCGCAGGCGGCGGGGCTCTCCGCCGAGGAGGCGGTGAAGGTCGTCAACACCGCCACCGGCCGCAGCGCCGTCAGCGAGGTGATGGTACCCCGCTGGGTCGTGCCGGACACCTTCGACAGCGGCTTCTCCGCCGGGCTGATGCGCAAGGACGTGCGCCTCGCCCTCGAACTCGCCGCGCAGAGCGGCGTCGAACTGCCCCTCTCCGACGAGGTCGGGCGGATCTGGCGCGAGAGCCGCGTGAGCATCCCCGACACCGCCGATTTCACCCGCATGGCCGATTACCGCGCGAACGAGGGAGTCCTCTGATGTCCGCACCCACGCGCTCCGACGCCGCCGCCCGCGTGGCCGACCTCCTCGCCGACCTCCTGCCCGGCGGGAGGATCGGCAGCGTCGTGGCCGGCGAGGTGCTGGCCGGCACGGGCGACGCCCTCGCTCTGGTCAACCCGGCCGATGGCGGCGTGCTCGCCCATTTCGCCGATGCCGGGCCCTCCGTCGTGGAGGCCGCCATGGCGGCGGCCCGCGAGGGCCAGCGCGCATGGGGGGCGATGAGCGCCGCCGCGCGGGGCCGGGCGATGTGGGCCGTCGCCGCCCTGGTCCGCCGCAACGCCGAGGCCCTGGCCGAACTGGAGACCCTCTCGGCCGGTAAGCCGATCCGCGACACGCGCGGCGAGGTCGCCAAGGTCGCTGAGATGTTCGAGTACTATGCCGGCTGGTGCGACAAGCTCCACGGCGAGGTCATCCCGGTCCCGACCTCGCACCTGAACTACACCCGCCACGAGCCCTACGGCACCGTGGTGCAGATCACCCCCTGGAACGCGCCGATCTTCACGGCGGGCTGGCAGATCGCCCCGGCGATCTGCGCCGGCAACGCGGTGGTGCTGAAGCCCTCCGAACTCACCCCCCTCACCTCCCTGGCCCTGGGCGTGCTCTGCACCAAGGCCGAGGGGATGCCGCGCGGCCTCGTCTCGGTGCTGGCCGGCGCCGGCACGACCACCGGCGCGGCGGCGGTCGCCCATGCCGACACCCGCCTCGTCGTCTTCGTCGGCTCGGCCGAGGCGGGGGCGCAGATCGCGGCGGCGGCGGCGCGCAACATCGTCCCGAGCGTCCTCGAACTCGGCGGCAAGTCCGCCAACATCGTCTTCGCCGACGCCGATCTCGGCCGCGCGCTGCTCGGCGCCCAGGCGGCGATCTTCGGCGGCGCCGGGCAGAGCTGCGTCGCGGGCTCGCGCCTCCTCGTCCACCGCTCGGTCCACGCGGATTTCGTGGCCCGCCTCGCCCATGCGGCCGGGCGCATCCCGGTCGGCGCCCCGACCGACCCGGCGACGCAGATCGGGCCGATCAACAACCGCCGCCAGCGGGACAAGATCGCCGGCATGGTCGAGGCCGCGGCGGCGGCGGGCGGGCGCATCGCGGCGGGCGGCGCCTGCCCGGACGCCCTGCGGGACACGGGCGGCTTCTATTACGGCCCGACCATCGTGGACGGGGTCGGCCCGGAGGCGGAGATCGCCCGCGAGGAGGTGTTCGGCCCGGTCCTCACCGTCCTGCCCTTCGACGACGAGGACGAGGCGGTGGCGCTCGCCAACGCGACGCCCTATGGGCTCGCGGGGGCGGTCTGGACCGGCGACATCGGGCGCGGGCACCGGGTCGCGGCCGCCGTGCGGGCGGGGACCTTCTGGGTCAACGGCTACAAGACGATCAACGTGGCCTCGCCCTTCGGCGGCTTCGGGCGCTCGGGCTTCGGGCGCTCCTCCGGCCGTGAGGCGCTGATGGCCTATACCCAGACGAAGAGCGTGTGGGTCGAGACGGCCGCGCAACCGGCGGTGGCCTTCGGCTACGTGGGATAATCGGGACGGACGGGGGAGACGGCGATGGCGACGGACGTGCTGGCGGCGGGGACGAGGGCGCGGCCCGTCACGGGGGGCGGGAAGCTGCTGCTGTTCCTGCTGGCTCTCGTCATCGTCGTCATCGCGGAGGCGATCGGCAACGTCAGCATCCCGGTGGGGACGGGCAAGATCATCCTGCTCCCCCTCCTCTGGGCGCTGCTGCTGGGCGGGGCCATCGGCCTCCTGAGCCCCCGCCTGCCGCCGCCGCTGCGCCTCTCCGGCGCGATGCAGAACGCGGCCTCCGCCTATCTGCAGCCGGCGCTCCTGATCTTCATCGCCAAGCTCGGCCTGCTGGTGGGCGGCTCGCTGCCGAAGATCCTCGCCTCGGGCTGGGCGCTGGTCTTCCAGGAATTCGGCCACTTCTTCGGGACGATGGTGTTCGGCCTGCCGGTGGCGCTGCTGCTCGGCATCAAGCGCGAGGCCATCGGCGCGACCTTCTCGGTGGGCCGCGAGCCGAGCCTCGCCATCATCGGCGAGCGCTACGGCATGGATTCGCCGGAAGGGCGCGGCGTGCTGGCGGAATACCTCACCGGCACGGTGTTCGGGGCGGTGTTCATCGCCCTGCTGGCCGGGCTCATCACCAGCCTCGGGATCTTCAATCCCCTGGCGCTCGCCATGGGCGCCGGGGTCGGCTCCGGCAGCATGATGGCCGCCGCCTCCGGCGCCATCGCCGCGCAGCAGACGCCCGAGGTGGCCAAGGAGGTCGCGACCTTCGCGGCGGCGAGCAACCTCGTCACCACCACCATCGGCACGTACTTCACCCTGTTCCTGTCGCTGCCCTTCACGATCTGGGCCTACGGCAAGCTGGAGCCCATCCTCGGCCGCAACCGGCCCGACGCGGCCGGTCCCGCCCCGGCGGCCCTGGACGCGCCGGCCCACGAGGAGGCGCGGATCGGCCTGCCCGAGACGGTGCTCGCCTGGGTCCTGATCGGCGCCTACGGCCTCATCGGCAACTGGCTGACCTACGGCGTCGCGCCGGACCGGAATGTCGTCGCGGGCATGGCGATCATCGTCGGCGCGGTGCTGGCGGGCTACGCCCTGTACCTCGCCTGCGGCCGGAAGCTGCCCGCCGTGCTCTGGGTCTCGCTGATCGGCATGGCGCTCACCTATCCCGCCACGCCCTATGCGGCCGAGATCGCGGCCATGACGGGCAAGATCAACTTCCTCGCCCTGGCGACGCCGATCCTCACCTTCGCGGGCCTGTCGGTCGCCAAGGACGTGCCCGCCTTCCGCCGCCTCGGCTGGCGCATCGTCGTGGTCTCGTTCATGGCCAATGCCGGCACGTTCCTCGGCGCGACCCTGATCGCACAGTTCTTCCTGCACGCGCCTTTGGGGTAGCAAGGCGGGCGGGGGCGGCAACGGGAGTGACGGAATGAGCATCGCGGCGGACATCGTCGAGCGCATGGTGGCGTGGCGGCACGACCTCCACGCCCATCCCGAACTCGCCTTCCAGGAGACCCGCACGGCGGATCTCGTGGCGCGGGAACTGGCCGCCTGCGGCTACGCGGTGAAGACGGGCCTCGGCCGCACCGGGATCGTCGGGACGCTGAGCCGGGGCGCCGGCCCCGCCATCGGCCTGCGCGCCGACATGGACGCCCTGCCGATCCGCGAGGCCACCGGCCTGCCCTACGCCTCCACGACGCCCGGCGTGATGCATGCCTGCGGGCATGACGGCCACGTGGCGATGCTGCTCGGCGCGGCGCGCCACCTCGCGGCGCGGGACGACCTCGCGGGCACGGTCCACGTCATCTTCCAGCCGGCGGAGGAATGCGAGGGCGGCGGCCGGGCCATGGTGGAGGACGGCCTGTTCCGGGACTTCCCCTGCGAGGCGGTGTTCGGCCTGCACAATTGGCCGGGCCTGCCGGTCGGCACCTTCGCCACCCGCGTCGGGCCGATCATGGCCTCCCTCGACACGTTCGAGATCACGATCCACGGCTACGGCACCCATGCGGCCATGCCGGAGCGCGGCACCGACCCGCTCGTGGCGACGGCCGAGCTCGTCCTGGCCCTGCAGACGGTGGTGAGCCGCCGGATCGCCCCCACCGAGCCCGCCGTGCTCAGCGTGACGCAGATCCATGGCGGCGAGGCCTACAACGTGATCCCCGACCGGGCGGTGATCCGGGGGACGGTGCGCTGCCTCGGCGAGGCGACGCGCCAGCGCATCGCCGGGCTGGTCGAGGCCCTGGCCAAGGGCGTCGCCGCGACCCACGGGGCGACGGCCGAGATCACCTACACGATCGGCTATCCGGCCACGATCAACGCCGCCGGCCCGGTGCGCCTCGCCCTCGACGCGGCCGGCGCCGTCGGCGGCCTCACGGAGGTGAAGGACGAGATCGCCCCCTCCATGGGCTCGGAGGACTTCTCCTACATGCTCGGGGAATGCCCCGGCGCCTATGCCTGGATCGGGGCGGACGGGGCCGAGCCCGGCGTGCCGCTCCACAACCCGGCCTACGATTTCAACGACGCGGTGCTGCCCCTGGGCGCGGCGTATTGGGCCACCCTGGCGACGCGGTTCCTGCACCCGCGCTGATGCCGGATCGCGGCGCGGGCCTAGATGAGGCCCATGCCGCATCCGCTCCCCCTCACCCGCGACGCCGGGCTCGCCGCGCTCGCCGCCTTCCTCGACGGACCCGGCGCGGACTACGCCGCCGCCCGCAACACGGATCGCGGGCGGGGCGAGACGCCCACGACCTCCGCGCTCTCGCCCTACCTGCGCCGCCGCCTCGTCACCGAGGAGGAGGTGGCGCGCGCCGCCCTCCACGCCTACGGCGACGAGGGCGCGGAGAAGTTCGTCTCGGAGGTGTTCTGGCGGACCTACTTCAAGGGCCATCTCGAAACCCATCCCGCCGCCTGGGCCGGCTACCGCGAGGGGCGCGACGCCGCCCGCGCCCGCCTCGACGCCGAACCGGGCCTCCGGCGCATCCACGACCGGGCCATCGCCGGGGAGACGGGGATCGACGGGTTCGACGCCTGGGCGCGGCAGCTCGTGGAGGAGGGCTGGCTGCACAACCACACGCGGATGTGGTTCGCCTCGATCTGGATCTTCACCCTGCGCCTGCCCTGGGAACTCGGGGCCGCCTTCTTCCTGGCGCATCTCCTCGATGGCGACCCCGCCAGCAACACCCTGTCCTGGCGCTGGGTCGCCGGCCTGCACACGCGGGGCAAGCACTACCTCGCCCGGCGCGACAACATCCGCCGCTACACGAGCGAGGGCTACGATCCCGACGGCCTCGACGAGGACGCCGACTCCCTGGACGAGGCGACGCCGCCCCGCGAGGTAACGCTCGCGCGGGCCGATGCCCCGCCCGCCGGGGAGGTCGCCCTGCTCCTGCACCTCGATGACCTGAACCCGGAGAGCCTGGATCTCGGCCCGGCCCGGGTGACGCGGGTCGGCGGCCTCGTCGTCCATGCCGAGGAGGCGGTGGCGCGGGTGCGCGAGGCCGACGTGGCGGCGATGGCCGACGCCCTCGCCCGCGCCGGGGGGCATTTCGGCTGCCCGGCCGCGCCCGTCTCCGAGGGGTGGGAGGAGGGCCTTCCGGTGGTGACGGCCTGGGCGCCGGTCGGCCCCTCGGCGGACGCCCTGCCGGCGGGCTGCCTGCGCCTTCGCCGCGACTGGGACGAGCGGGCGTGGCCGCGCGCGAACCGGGGCTATTCGCGCCTGCGCAGCGCCATACCCACGATCCTGCACGGCTGACGGGGAGGTTCGGACGGATGGAGCGGATCGCGATCGTCGGCGCCGGGATGGCGGGCCTCGCCTGCGCGGAGGCCCTGCGCGAGCAGGGCTTGGCGGCATCCCTGTTCGACAAGGGCCGCAAGCCCGGCGGGCGGATGTCGAGCCGGTCGGGGGACAGCCCGGCCGGGCCGGTCGGGTTCGACCACGGCGCGCAATACATGACCGGGCGCGATCCCGCCTTCGTCGCCCGGCTGGCGGCCTGGCGGGAGGCGGGGATCGTGGCGCCCTGGCCCGCCGCCGGGGCGGATGCCTGGGTCGGGGTGCCGGCCATGAACGCGCCCCTCGTGGCGCTCGCCCGCGACCTGCCCGTGCGCTGGGAGACGCGGGTCGACGCCCTCGTCCGCGAGGAGGCCGGCTGGCGGCTGCGGGGCGACGGACTCGACGAGGGCGGGTTCTCGGCGGTGCTCACGGCGATCCCCGCCGAGCAGACGGGGCCGCTCCTCGCGGACCACGCCCCCGCCCTCGCCGAGGTCGCGCGGGGCACGCCCTCCGCGCCGTGCTGGACGGCGATGGCCGCCTTCCCCGAACGGCTCGGCCTCGCCGGGGACGTGCTGCGCACGGACGGCGCCATCGGCTGGGCGGCGCGCAATTCCGCCAAGCCCGGCCGCCCGGCCACCGAAGCCTGGGTGATCCAGGCGGGGCCGGACTGGTCCCGCGCCCATCTCGAGGAGGAGGCGGAGGCCGTGGCGCAAGCCCTCCTCGCAGCGTTCTTTGCCGCCGCCGCCCTCGCCCCGGTGGCGCCCGCTTTGCTGAAGGCCCATCGCTGGCGCTACGCGCGCTCCGGCGCCGCGCGCCGCGAGGTGCTGTGGGACCCCCGCGCGCGCCTCGGCGCCTGCGGCGACTGGCTCACCGGCCCCCGCGTCGAGAATGCGTGGCTCTCCGGCCGCCGCCTCGCGGAGGCCGTCAGGACCGGGTGAGGACGAGGCCCGGCAGGTTCAGGACGAGCTTGAGGCCAGTGTCGTCGTGCTCGCGCTCCACCGAGGCTTCGAGCTGGCGCAGCGACATCTCCACCAGCAGCGAGCCGAACCCCCGTCCGGGGCGCGGGCTGGCGACGCTGGTCACGCGCTCGATCCAGGTGAGGGTGAGCCCGTCCGGGACCCGCTCCCAGGTGACGGAGAGGGACCCGTCGTTGGAGCCGAGCGCCCCGTACTTCACGGAGTTCGTCGCCCATTCGTGCAGGATCATCGCCAGCGACGAGACGTGGCGCCAGTCGACGGCGACGAGCGGCCCGTCGATCGTCGTCGGGACGTGGTCGCGGTAGGGCCTGAGCGTCGCGTTGATGAGCCCCGCGAGGTCGCTCATCCCCTGCGTGCCCGTGGGGTCGGCCAGCGAATGCGCGCGGCCGAGGGCGGAGATGCGGTCGCGCATGTCGGAGGCGAAGACGCCAATCTCCTTGTGCGTGCGCGCGCCCGCCGAGATCATCCCGCCGATGATGGCGAAGAGGTTCTTCACCCGGTGGTTCATCTCCCGCAGCATCAGGTCGCGGGTCTCGGCCAGGGCGTATTCCGGCGACACGTCGATGCAGACGCCCACCACCCGCTTGCGGTCGCCGCTGCGGGTCAGGCGGCCGTAGCTGCGGATGTGGCGGGAGGCGTGCTTGCCCGCCCGCACCCGCAGCCGCGCCTCGAACTCGTCGAGCCCGTGCGCGACCTCGCCCAAAGCCGTCTCCAGCGCCTCGCGGTCCTCGGGGAAGACGCGGGAGACCAGGGTCTCGGTGCCGTGCGGCGTGTCGGGGGCGAGGCCGAACATCCCCCCGGCCGTGCCGTCGAAGACGATGGTCGCGGAATCGGGGCTGTATTCCCACACGCCGATGCCGCCGGCCTTGACCGCGAGGTCGAGCCGTTCCCGCTCGGAGGCGAGCTGGCGCTCCAGCGCCAGGGCCTCGGTGATGTCGGTGAGGACCAGGGTGGCGCCGTCGATGCTGCCGTTCTGCTGCCGGTAGGGCAGCACGCGCAGCGACAGGGTGCGCGCGCCGTCGCGGGTGAGGATGCGGCGCTGGATCACCGTGCCGCCGGCGACGATCGCCTCGGCGTCGTGCAGGTAATCCTGCCCCGCGAGCCGGCTCGACACGTCGGCCAGCGGCCGCCCCCGGTCGCCCGGCTGGAGCGGGAAGATCGTGGTCGCCGCCGTGGTGAAGCTGCGCACGCGCAGGGCCCGGTCGAGGACGATGACCGCGAGGTCGGTCGATTCGAAGAAGTTGCGCAGGTCGGCGTTGGCGATGGTCAGCGCCTCGACCTTGGTCTTCAGCTCGTCGTTGACGGTGGACAGCTCCTCGTTGGTCGATTGGAGCTCCTCGTTCATCGACATCATTTCTTCGTTGGAGCTCTTCAGCTCCTCGTTCGTCGTCTCCAGTTCCTCGACGGTCGAGCGCAGCTTGTAGCGGGTGCGCAGCAATTCCTCTTCCAGCGCTTCCACATGGTCGCCGCCGGTGTCCATCTCCATCAGGTCGAGGTCGCCCGCCGGCTTGAACGTGCCGATGTCCCGGATGATCAGCAGCATCGAGCCGTCCGGCAGGGGATCGCAGATCGCCTCCACCGTCTGGATGCCGTATTCCGACTGGACGTCGACGTCGCGCACCACCACGCGCTTGCGGGCGTCGCGGGTCTGGCGCAGCAGCGGGCCGATCACGTCGCGCAGGCCGGGCCGGGCCAGGGTGATGGCGCTGGTGCCGCCCGCGCGGCTCACGGGGAAGTCGAAGTAGCGGCTCAGCCGTCCGTAGGCACTGATGATGCCGCCATCCTCGTTCAGCACCATGCTCGGCGGAGCGTAGCGCTCCACCACCCGGCGCACGGCGACGGTCTCGTCGCCGATGGAGGGCTCGCGGCGCTCAGGGCGTTCGCCGCGCGGGACCTCGCCCCGGCGGGCGCTGCCGGGTAGGTCGATCGGGTATTTCGGGGCACCGGGCGGGCGCTCGAACAGGCGGACGTGCTGGTCGATGGCCGGGAAGAGCTGCTCGAACCGGCTCACGCTCTCGGAGGGGCCGAGGAACAGGTAGCCGCCGGGCCGCACCGCGTAGTGGAACAGCGGCACCACCGATTGCTGCAGCCGGTCATCGAAATAGATCAGCAGGTTGCGGCAGGAGAGAAGGTCCACCCGCGAGAAGGGCGGGTCCTTCACGAGGCTGTGGCTGGAGAAGCGGATCAGGTCGCGGATCTCGGGCGCGATGGTGAAGCGCTCGGCATGGAGCACCACGTAGCGCTCGCGCAGATGGGCGGGGATGTCGGCGAGCGCGGCGGCCGGATAGGTCGCGTCGCGGGCGATCTGGAGCATCCGCTCGTCGATGTCGGTCGCGAAGATCTGCACCGCCGCCGGCCCATCCATCCGCCGGGCGGCGTCGGCGAACAGCATGGCGATGCTGTAGGCCTCCTCGCCGCTGGAGCAGCCGGGAATCCAGACGCGCAGGTCCTCGTCGGGGTTGCGGGTGCGCAGCAGGGGCTCGATCGCCCGCTCGCGCAGCACCTCGAACATCTCCGTGTCGCGGAAGAAGCGGGTGACGTTGATGAGGAGGTCGCGGAACAGCGCCTCGCACTCGTCCTTGTCGGCCCGGACGCGGGCGAGGTAGGCCCGGCCCGAATCGAGCCCGAGGACGTGCATCCGCCGCTCGACCCGGCGCACCAGGGTGGTGCGCTTGTAGCCCGCGAAATCGTGCCCCACGGCGGCGCGGATCACCCGGCAGAGGTCGTCCACGTGGTCGGCGACGAGGTCGGCCTGCTCGCCCGCGCCGTCGTGGCTGCGGCGGCGGAAGAAGGCGGCGAGGCAATCCACGATCTCGCCCGGCGGCTGGACGAAATCCACGAGCCCCGTGCCGACCGCCGAGAGCGGCATGCCGTCGTAGCGGGCGGAATCCGGCTGCTGCACCACGCAGACGCCGCCATGCTCCTTCACGGCGCGCAGGCCCGTCGTGCCGTCCGCCCCCGTCCCGGAGAGGATCACGCAGGCGGCGTTCGCCTGCTGGTCGACGGCGAGCGAGAGGAAGAAGTCGTCGATGGGCCGGCGCAGGCCGCGCGGCTGCACGAACTGCGTGAGTTCGAGCACCCCGTTCTGGATGGCGAGCCCCCGGCCCGGCGGGATAATGTAGACGCGGTCGCCCGCGATCCGCTCGCCGCCCTCGCACTGGTGCACCGCCAGCTCGGTGTGGCGGTCGAGGAGCTGGGCCAGCATGCTCTCGTGGTTGGGGTCGAGGTGCTGGACGATGACGAAGGCCATGCCCGTCGGGAAGCGGGCACGGGCCAGCATCTCGCGCAGGGCTTCCAGGCCGCCGGCGGAGGCGCCGATCCCGACGACGGGGCCGGTGAACGGCACGGATTCCGCCTCCTCGGGACCGTCGTGGATTTCGGAGGCGCCCGCCCCGGCGTCGTCAAGGAAATCCTGGTGCATCGAGATCCGCGAGGGTGAGCTTCGCCTGCGCGACGGTGGCGACGGTGTTGGCGATGGTCATCAGCGACCCCTCGATGACCATGCCGCTTTCGGCCAAGGCCGGGCCGAGCCGGGAGAGGGTCCGTCCCAGTTCGCTATCGTAGGCGGAAAGTAGCTCCGGTTGCGAGCGACTGACATCGAATTGGGATGCGAAAAGAAAGCGCACCTCCCCCGAGAGAGCCGTCAGTTTCGACATGTAGAGGAGGTTGACGAAGGGCTTCCCGTCCTTGCGGAAATTGAGGATCGTGGTCCGCACCGAGGCCTGCCGCCCGGCCTCGAGGAAGCTGCGGATCTTGGCGCGCGGCTGCCGGTTCTCGGCGTCGCGCTGGAGCATCCGGCAGTTCCGGCCGATGACCTCGGCGTCGTCGTAGCCGGTGAGCGTGCGGAAGGGCTGGTTGACGAGCAGCAGCGGGTTGTCCTCGGTCACGTCCGCCAGGGCGAGCGCGATGTGCGAGGCCTCGAAATACTGCCGGAGTTCGCCGGGAATGTCTTGGCTGGGCACGGCCGCTCCTCGATCGCCTCCGCTCGCGGGATCCGCGCAGGCGCCGCCCGAACAACCAGCGCGTGCAGGCGGAAGCCCGTCGCCTCATGCGGGCACGGGGCGGATATGGCAAGCATCGCCGCCTTGGCCAGGGCGGGCGGTCGATGCGCCACGGGCGGGGGCGGGCCGTCCCGTCAGGCGGTGAGGCGCAGGGGCTCGCCCCGGGGCCCCTCTGCGGCGAGGCGGGCGAGGAGGTCGCCGATCGGCATCGGGCGGCCGACGAGGTAGCCCTGGATGTAGCGGCAGCCGTGGCGGTGGGCCGCGTCGCGCTGGTCCTCCGTCTCGATCCCCTCCGCGATCCCGTCGAGGCCGAGGTTGCGGCACAGGCTGAGGATCGTGGCGATCACGCTCCCGCCGACCTCGGTGTCGGCGGCGGCCATGAAGCTGCGGTCGATCTTGATCTTGTCGAGGGGCAGGCGGTGGACGTAGCCGAGGCTCGAATAGCCGGTCCCGAAATCGTCGAGGGCGATCTTGATGCCCAGCGCCCGCAGGGCGACGATCGCGGTCTTGGCCTGCTCGAAGTCGCGCATCAGCGCGGTCTCGGTGAGTTCGAGGGTGAGCCGCCGGGGGTCGAGGCCGCCCTCGCGCACGGCGGCGATGATCGCGTCCACCGTCTCGGGGGCGGCGAGGTCGTGCGCGGAGAGGTTGAAGGACAGGCCGATCCGGTGCGGCAGGCGGGCGGCGTCGGCGAGCGCCTTGCGCAGGAGCAGGAGCGTGACGGCGTGGATCATGCCGCAGCGCTCGGCGGCGGCCACGAAGCGGTCCGGCGGAACTGGCCCGAGGATGGGGCTCGTCCAGCGCGCCAGGGCCTCCACCAGGGTGATCGCCCCGGTCTCGGTGTCGAGGATCGGCTGGTAGTGCATCTGCATCTCGGCGGGCAGGTCGGCGGTGCGCAGGGCGGTCTCCACCGCCTGCTCGGCGCGGATCGCGTCCTCGTGGACCTGCGAGAACAGGGTCGTCCGGCCCCGGCGGTGCAGCTTGGAATGGTAGAGCGCGTAATCGGCGCGGTCGAACAGGGCCGCCGCCTCGCGGCCGGCGCTCGGGAACTTGGCGAGGCCGCAGGAGCATCCGGCCACCACCCGGATCTCCGCCAGCCGGATCGGCTCCTGCAGCGCCGCGCAGATCCGGTCGCAGAAGGCGATCACCGTCGCGGGCGCGGCCGGATCGCGGATGAGGACGCCGAACTCGTCGCCGCCGAGGCGGGCGAGGGTCACGCCGGGCCCCGCGAAGGCGGCGAGGCGCCGCCCGGTTTCGGCCAGAACCCGGTCGCCCGCCGTGTGACCGTAGGTGTCGTTGATCGGCTTGAACTGGTCGAGGTCGAAGATCGCCAGGGCGAAGCGTTTGTCCTCGGGGGCACAGGATCGGGTCAGGTCTTCGAGGTACTGGAAGAAGTAGCGCCGGTTCGGCAGGCCGGTGAGGCTGTCGGTATGGGCGAGGCGGGCATTCTCGTCGGAGAGCCGGCTCGCCTCGGCCTTCGAGGCGACGAGTTCCACGAAATCCCGGTAGTTGTTGGTGAGGATGCGCACCATCACCGCCGTCACGAAGGCGGTGTCGATGGCGACCGCCAGGAAGACGTCGTTCCCGCTCAACAGGCAGCAGACGAGGAAGATGCCGAGCACCGTGCCGGTGCTGACATAGGCGGCGGCCGGCAGGTGCGTCAGGCAGAAGGTGCAGGCGATGATGGTGACGTTGATGAAGAGCGCCACGTGGCATTGCTCGTAGGGGCCGCCATAGCCGAACAGGGCCACCGCCCAGACCACGAACACCGCCGAGAGGATGCCGGTCAGGCTCGTCGTGACGTTCAGTTGCCGGATCGCCCGCGCCTCGGTCAGCGTCTCCGGCCGGATCCGCCACCACGTCGTCGCCCGCACGATGCAGATGACGGCCGCGAACGCCGGGAAGACCAGGGTCAGGACGGCCGGGGCGACGCGCAGATGCGTGGCGGCGAGCGTCCAGGAATTGACGCAGAGCAGGCCGTAGAGGGTCGGGATCTGCTTGCGCAGTTCCGACACCTGCCGCGTGGCCGGCAGCGTCTCGGCACGCCGGACGAGGAAGGCGGACAGCGGGTGGTGGAAACGAATTCGCCTGAACATTGCGCCCGCGCCGAAATGGTCGTTCGCAATGTGATCTCGATTAATTAATGTTCGCTTGCACGATTCCACGACATCGCATTGGAAGATATAGAATTTATCCCTCAATCATCAATCTATCGCGCAAATGTGAGAATCCATAACTATCCATTCGCGGGATCGATCGGGCGGACTTGGGGTGATCTGGGACCGCCTTCGTGAAGACGGAGGACCGCCCGCCCGGATCGGAGCATCCCGGCGGGCGTCGTGGTCAGAACCGGTAGGTGAGGCCCGCGCCGACGATCCAGGGATCGATGTCGACCCGGCCGCGCACCGCGCCGGCATTGAGCTTCACCTTGGTGTCGAGGAAGAGCTTCTTCACGTCGACGTTGAAGCCCCAATGCTGATCGATCATGTAGTCGAAGCCGACCTGGAGGGCGGGGGCGACGCTGCTCGTCAGCCGGAAGCTGGTGAAGGGACCGCGCTCCTTCTCGCCGAAGAAGACCGAATAGTTCACGCCCACGCCGACATAGGGCTTGAAGGCGCCGAGCCCGTCGAGATGATATTGCAGGGTGAGGGTCGGCGGCAGGATCCAGGTGGAGCCGATCTTCGTGCCCGCCAGCGTGCCCGCGCCCTCGATCCTGTGGCGGGTGACGCCGAGGATGAGTTCAGCGGCGAGGGTGCGGGTGAAGAAGTAGGAGATGTCGAGTTCGGGGATGACCGAATCGCTGATCGACACCTTCGCGCCGGTGAGCGGGGCACCGCCGGCACTGAGGCGCGCACCCGGATCCGGCAGCACGCCGAGCACCCGCACGCGCACCATCCAGGGCGACCATTCGGCGGGGACCGGGACCGGCACGGGGGCGGCGGCGAAGCGGGGCAGGTCGGCCGCCTGGGCGGCGGGCGATCCGAGGGCGAGGGCGGCCGCGGCGAGGACGGCGATCCTTCTGGACATGGTTTCGGTCGTTCCGGGAATCGGGGACGGGAATGCCGGGCTGCCGGCCCGCCCAAGAAGACCCCCGGGGTGGAGCGCGTCCTTGATCGGGATCAAAAACAGGTCACGCCGCGCGGCTGTGCAGCGCCGCCGCGGTGCCGAGATAGGCGTCGAACGCCGCCGCCACCGCGCGGACGAGGCCCCGCGCCGGGTCGGTGACGACGAGCCTGTCGCCCTCGCGCCGCACGAGCCCGTCCGCCACCAGGGCGGGCAGGCGGGGCAGGCCCGCGAGGAAGGGTTCGGCCGCGCGCCCCTGCGCCCGGCAGAGGGCGCCGACATCGACCGCGCCGTCGCACATGATGCGCTCGATCAGGGCGGTGCGCAGGCGGTCGTCGGGGGTGAGGGCATGGCCCCGCACGGTGGCGAGTTCGCCGCGCGCGATGCGCTCGGCATAGGCCCGCAGGCCCGGCTCGTTCTGGACGAAGCCCTGCGGCAGCCGCCCGATGGACGAGGCGCCGAGGCCGAGGAGGAGATCGCACGGGTCGGTCGTATAGCCCTGGAAGTTGCGGCGCAGGCGCCCCTCCCCGTGGGCGACGGCCATGGCATCCTCCGGCAGGGCGTAATGGTCGAGGCCGATCCGCCGATAGCCCGCCGCGACGAGCAGGTCCGCGATGGCCTCGGCCTGGGCGCGGCGGGCCTCCCCGTGCGGGAGGGCGGCCTCGTCGATGCGGCGCTGGTGCCGCTTGAAGCCGGGCACATGGGCGTAGCCGAACACGGAGAGCCGGTCCGGTTTCAGGGCGAGGCATTGCCGTACCGTGTCGCGGCAGCTCTCCACGTCCTGATGCGGCAGGCCGTAGATCAGGTCGAGGTTGATGCCGCCGATCCCGGCCTCGCGCAGGCCGATCACCGCCGCCTCGGTGACGGAAAAGTCCTGCCGGCGGCGGATCGCCTCCTGCACCGTCGGATCGAAGCTCTGCACCCCGAGGCTCGCCCGCGTCACGCCGGCCCGCCCCAGGGCCGCGATCATGGCCGGGGCGAGGGTGCGCGGGTCGATCTCGACGGCGATCTCCGCATCGGGACTCACCAGGAACCGCGACCGCAGGGCGGCGACGAGCCCCTCGAACGCCTCCGGCCGCATCACGGTCGGCGTGCCGCCGCCGACATGGATGTGCCCCACCGGCATCGCCCGTGGCAGGAGCCCGGCCACGAGGTCGATCTCCCGCCGGAGCAGGCCGACATACTCCGCGATGGGGGAATCGTGCCGGGTGATGGCGGTGTGGCACCCGCAATACCAGCACATCGACCGGCAGAACGGGACGTGGAGATAGAGCGACGCCCGCGTCCCCGGCTCCTGCGCCCCGAGCCAGGCGGCGTAGGTCCTGTCCCCGACGGCCCCGGTGAAATGCGGGCTCGCCGGGTAGCTCGTGTAGCGCGGCAGGCGCTCGTCCGCGTAGCGCGCCCGCACATCGTCCCGCATCGCGCGTCCCTCCCCCGTGATCCCGATCGCGTTCAGTCGTCCCGCAGCGCGCGGTGCTCCGCGCCCTCGATGTCGTCGTACTGGCCGTTGCGCAGCGCCCAGAGGAAGGCGGCGAGCCCCGCGAGGCCGAAGGCCAGCGCCAGGGGGATGACGAGGAGCAGGACGGTCACGGGCGGCCTCGGGCGCGCAGGGCGTTCAGGGTGACGGCGACGGACGAGCCCGACATGGCGAGCGCCGCGATCAGCGGGGTGAGCAGGCCGATGGCGGCCAGCGGCACCGCGAGCAGGTTGTAGGCGCCCGAGAACCACAGGTTCTGCAGCATGAGCCGCCGCGCCCGGCGTCCGGCCTTCAGCACCGCCAGGACCGGCGTGAGGGAGCGCCCGAGGAACAGGGCGTCGGCCGCCGCCTGGCTGACATGGGCCGCCGTGGCGGGGGAGAGCGAGGCGTGGGCGGCGGCGAGCGCCGGGGCGTCGTTGAGCCCGTCGCCCACCATCAGCACCCGCGCCCCGCCCCGCTGCAACGCCTCGATCCGGGCGATCTTGTCCTGGGGCGCGAGGCCCGCCTCCCATTCCGCCACGCCGAGCCGGCCCGCCACCGCCGCGACGGCGGCGGCGCGGTCGCCGGAGAGGATCAGCACCCGGCGTCCCGATTCCCGTAAGGAGGCGACGACCTCGGCCGCGTCGGGCCGGAGATCCTGGCGCACGGGGAAGGCCATGGGCACGCCCTCCCCCGCCCGGAAGCAGATCACCGAGGCGTCGGGATGCGCGGCCAGCGTAGCGGCGGCTTGCGTCTCCGCCCCGCAGAAGGCCGGCGAGCCGAGGCGCAGCGCGACGCCCTCGACATTCGCCCGGACGCCGAGGCCCGCCGCCTCCTGCGCCCCCGGAAACGGCACCGCATCCCCTGCGGAGGCCGCCAGCGCCAGGGCCATCGGGTGCCGGCTCGACAGGGCGAGGCGGGCCGCGCGCACGTCGGTCAGGTCCCCGGCGAGGACGGGTTCGGGCAGGGTCAGGGTGCCGGTCTTGTCGAACACCACCGTGTCGATGGTGGCGAAGCGTTCGAGCGCCGTGCCGTCGTTGAGGAGCACGCCCTCGCGGAACAGGGCGCCCGCCGCCACCACCTGCACGGCGGGAATCGCGAGGCCGAGCGCGCAGGGACAGGTGACGATCAGAACCGCCACGGCGTTCAGGAGCGCCCCGTGCCAGCCGGCCCCGGCGGCGAGCCAACCCGCCAGGGTCAGGGCCGCCGCCGCGTGGACGAGGGGCACGTAGAGGCGCGTCGCCCGGTCGGCGAGGACGAGGGCGCGGGAGCGCGCCTCCAGCGCCCGGCCCATCAGCGCCTCGACCTCGTCGAGGAGGCTGCGCCCCGCCGGGGCGGTGACGCGGATCGTGAGCGCGCCGTTGCCGTTGAGCGCCCCGGCGAAGACCCGCGCCCCCGCCCGCACGGTGACGGCGGCGGTCTCGCCGGTGACGAGGCTCTGGTCGAGGTCGGAGAGGCCCTGCTCCACCACGCCATCCGCCGGCACCCGCTCGCCGGGGCGCAGGAGGATCCGCGCGCCGGGGTCGAGATCGGAGACGGGCACGTCGCGCAACGACCCGTCCGGGGCGACGAGGGTGGCGCCGGTGCTGCGCAGGGCGGCGAGGTTCTCCGCGAAGGCGCGGGTGCGCCGCCGCATCGCCTGATCGAGCACGCGGCCGATCAGCAGGAAGAACAGCAGCATCACCGCGCCGTCGAAATAGGCGTGGGTCGCCCCCGACAGGGTTTCCACCACCGACATGGCCAGCGTCAGGACCACGCCGAGGGTGATCGGGAAGTCCATGGTCACGCGGCCCGAGCGCAGGCCCTTCAGCGCCCCCTCGTAGAAGGGCCGCCCGGCATAGGCGGCGGCCGGCAGGGCGATCACGGCCTGGATCCAGTGGAAGAGGTCGCGGTTCTCGGGGGTCATGTCCGAGAGGGCGCCGGCCCAGACCGAGACCGCGAGCAGCATCACGTTCATGGCGGCGAAGCCCGCCACCGCCAGCGCCCGGATGAGCCGCTGCGTCTCTTCCTGCTCCTCCCGCGAGACCCGGCCGGGATCGAAGGGGCGGCCGGTGAAGCCGAGCGCGTCGAGTGCGGCGAGGATCGCGGCGATGTCGGGCTCGGCCTCCGGCACCCAGGTGACGGACAGGCGCCGATCCGAGAAGTTCAGCCGCGCCCGCGCGACGCCCGGCACCCGCGCCAGCCCGCGCTCGATCGTGGCCATGCAGCCGGCGCAGCGGATGCCCTCGACGGCGAAGGAGGCCCGCGCCGCGCCCTCCCCGTCGCGGGTGACGAAGGCGGCGTAGTCGCGGCCCAGCGAGGGCGTGGTGTTCGCCTCGCTCCACGAGGCGTGGGCCTCGATATAGGCGAGCGCGGTGTCGGTGCAGCACATCGGGCCGATCCCTCAGTCCAGGAACAGACGGTGGCGGCGCCGGAACGCGACCCCGTCCTCGCCCATCACCTCCACGACGAGGTCCCACTGGCCGGGCGGCACGGCGGCGGTGCGGACCGCGTAGGCGCCGGGCCGGCCCTCCGTGAGATCCACCGCCCGGTCCTCCCGCTTGTCGGTAGGGCGCTCCAGCCGCGCCCGCACCGCCCTCCCCGCCAGGGGAAGGCCGTCGCGGGCGGCGAGGGTCGCGGCGATCGCCGTCCCGCCCTCGGGCAGGCGGGAGGCGGCGGCGTCGAGGCTCCAGCCGAGGCCGTCCTGCGCCCGCGCCCGGCCCAGTTCGGCGTTGTAGCGCTGGCTCGCCTGATAGGGCGAGGCCTCGTCGAGCCCCGACCACGTCCGCAGCGCCGAGGTGACGAGGACGGCGTCCGCCGCCGCGACGGTGCCGAAGAAGGCGGCGAACATCGCCAGGATGCGGGTGCCGGTGAGGGGGGCGCTCATGCTCAGCGGGCCTTGAAATGGTCCTGCGCCGCCGCGCCCTCGCCGGAGGCGTCGGCGATGCGGAAGGACAGGGGCGAGACGGGGGCCTCCAGCCCCGCCGGGGCGAAGACGAGGATGCGGAATTCCTGCGTGGAATCGGCGGGCACCGGCAGGTCGTCGGCGGTGCCGCCGACCACCTCGACGCGGGCGCCCGCGACGCCCTCCACCGCCAGGGCGAAATCCCGCGCCACGGGGCGCTTGTTGGCGATGCGCAGGGTGAAGCCGTTGCGCACGGAGCCGTCCGAGAGGGTCACGAATTGCGGGTTGCGGTCGTGCAGGACGCTCACCCCCGTGACGCTGCGGGTGGCGAGGCTCATGAGCATGAAGCCGCCGGTCCCGGCGACCAGCACCGCGTAGAGGATCGTCCGGGGGCGGACGATGCGGCTCACCGGGCCGTGGCCGGCGGCGCGGCTCCGGCGGTTGGCCTCGGTGTCGTAGCCGATCAGGCCGGTGGGGCGCCCGAGCTTGCCCATGGTGGTGTCGCAGGCATCGATGCACAGGCCGCACTGGATGCAATCCATCTGCAGGCCGTCGCGGATGTCGACGCCCATCGGGCAGGCCGTGACGCAGGCGAAGCAATCGACGCAATCGCCGGCCTTCTGGCCCGCCGCGCGCAGGACCTCGGTCTTCTTGGCCGAGACGCGGGGCTCGCCGCGCTCGTCCCGGTAGAGGATGTTGTAGGCGTGCTCGTCGGTGAGCGCCGCCTGGATGCGCGGCCAGGGGCACATGTAGGTGCAGACCTGCTCGCGCATGTGGCCGGCCAGCAGGTAGGTGGTGGCGGTCAGCGTCAGGATCGCGCCATAGGCCACGGGCGGGGCCTGATAGGTCGCGAGCCTCACGACCAGCGTCGGCGCGTCGGCGAAGTAGAGCACCCAGGCGCCGCCGGTCCACCACGCGATCAGCAGCCAGATCGCGTGCTTCATGGTCCGCAGGGCGATCTTCTCCATGGACCACGGGGCGGCGTCGAGCTTCAGCCGCTCGCGCCGGTCGCCCTCGATCAGCCGCTCCACGGCGAGGAACAGGTCGGTCCAGACGGTCTGCGGGCAGAGGTAGCCGCACCAGAGGCGCCCCGCGACCGCGTTCATCAGGAACAGGATGAAGGCCGCGAGGATCAGGAGACCCATCACGTAGGTCACGTCCTGCGGCCACAGCTCGATGGAGAAGAAATAGAAGCGGCCCTTGTCGAGATCGAGCAGCACCGCCTGGGACGGCTCGTTCGGCCCGCGATGCCAGCGCAGGAAGGGCACGAAGTAGTAGATGCCGAGGGCCACGGCGAGGATCATCCACTTGATCCGCCGGAAGGTGCCGTGGACCAGCCGCGGCTGGATCTTGGTCCGCGCCGCGTAGAGAGACCCGTCGGCGGCGGGAATGGCGGCGCGGGTCGCCGCCGTGCCGAATTGCTTCCTGGGGCGGACGGCTTGCGTGTCTGTACGCTGGGCGAGGGGCATCGGCGGACCATCCTCCGTCCGCGAGTGGACGGGGTCCGGAAGCCCTAGGCCGCGCGGGCGAGCGGGGCTTTGATCTCGCTCAAACGGGGCCCCGGCCGGGCGCCGTCGTAGGCTTCGGTGGACGCCGGCTCAGTCGGCGTAGTGCCAGCGGCACTGGGCGATCTCGAGGGCCTGTTCCTCGCCGGCTCCCCTCGCCCGGTAGACCAGCCGGTGGGTGCCGGTGATCCGGCGCGACCACCCGCCTTCCAGGCCTTCTCAGACCAGATGAGCCTCACGGCTCGATGAGCCCCCGCTCCGTCTCGGCTCCGGCATCGAGTTCGGCGATGCTGTCGAGCAGGCGCCGGGCATTCGCCGGAGTCGAGAGCAGGTGCATCGTTTCCCGCAGGCTCTCCAACTCTGAGAGCGGCATCACCACCATGTCGGCGCGGTTCTGCCGGGTGATCACCAACTCGGTCCGGTCCCGCTCGACCTGATCGAGATGCGTTGCGAGCTGCGCCCGAAACTCGGTGCAGCTGACCTGCGCCACGCCCGGCCTCCCTCTGTACAGCTTCCTGTACAGAGGAAGACTCGGAGCCCCTGCCAAGCCCTACCGTCCCCCACCCAGCCCGTGGACGTAGACGGCCAGGGACTTGATCGTCGCCGGGTCGAGGCGGCCTTCCCAGGCGGGCATCACGCCCCTGCGGCCGCCGGTGATCGTGGCGACCACCTGCTCCGGCGCCGAGCCGTAGAGCCAGATCGCGTCCGTGAGGTTCGGGGCGCCCATCTCCGGGTTGCCCTTCGCCTCGGCGCCGTGGCAGGCGGCGCAATTGCCCGCGAAGACCTCCGCGCCCTTCTCGACACTCGCGCCCGCCACCCCCGGCTTGCCCGAGAGCGAGAGCACGTAGGTCGCCGCCGCCTCGACCTCCGGGCGGGTGAGGATGCCGTCGCGGCCGAAGGCCGGCATGTCGCCGAGATGCGTCTCCCCGTGGGCGGAGCGGGCGCCGAAGCGGATCGTGCGCTCGATCTCCTCCGGGGTGCCGCCCCACAGCCAGTCGTCGTCCTGCAGGTTCGGGTAGCCGATCCGCCCCGTCGCTGAGGTGCCGTGGCAGGCGGCGCAATTGTCGCCGAAGGCCGCCTTGCCGGTGGCGAGCGCGAGTCGCAGCAGGGCCGGGTCGGCGCGGATCTCCGCCACCGTGGCGCTGGCGAGCTGCGTCCGGCCGCGGGCGTCGCGCGCGCGGCGCACCGCCTCGATCTCGCCCAGCACCGTCGCGCGCTGGGAGTAACCCAGCAGGCCCGCCGTGTAGCCGCTCACCATCGGCCAGGCCGGGTAGAGCACCCAGTAGCCCATCGACCAGACGATCGTCGCGTAGAGCGTGTAGAGCCACCAGCGAGGCAGGGGGTTGTTGTATTCGCGGATGCCGTCCCAGGCATGGCCCGTGGTCTGCGGGCCGTCGGCGGGCTGGCCCGAAGCGCTCGTCTCGGCCACGGCTCAATCCTCGATCAGGGGGAGATGGGCGGCCGCATCGAACCGGGAGCGGTTGCGCGGCCAGAAGGCGTAGGCGGCGACGGCGGCGAAGACGCCGACGAAGTAGAGGAGGCCGCTCGTCTGCGCGAAGGCGGCGGCGCTTTCGTAGGTCATGGCGCTCACCTCAGGTTCTTCTTGTCGTCGTAGATCTTGAAGTCGACCATCGTGCCGAGCACCTGCAGGTAGGCGACGAGGGCGTCGATCTCGGCGACGCGGCCCTTCTCGCCCGAGACAGCGTGCAGGGCGGCGCCGGGATAGCGGCGCTGGAACTCGGCGGCGCCGGGCCCTTCGGGATCGAGCTGGGCCTTCAGGTCGGCGGCGGCCAGCGCCACCATCGCGTCATCGTAGGGGACGCCGAGCGCCCGGTTGGCCTTGAGGTCGTCGGCGATCGCGTCGGCGTCCAGCGGCCGGTCGAGGAAGGCGTAGGGCGGCATGATCGAGGCCGGCACCACGGCGCGGGGATCGCGCAGGTGCTCCCGATGCCACTCGTCCGAATACTTGCCGCCGACGCGGGCGAGGTCCGGCCCGGTGCGCTTCGAACCCCATTGGAACGGGTGGTCGTAGAGGCTCTCGGCGGCCAGCGAGAAGTGGCCGTAGCGCTCGACCTCGTCGCGCATCGGCCGGATCATCTGGCTGTGGCAGAGGTAGCAGCCCTCGCGGATGTAGATGGAGCGGCCGGCGAGTTCGAGGGGCGTGTAGGGGCGGACGCCCTCCACCGTCTCGATCGTGCTCTTCAGGTAGAAGAGCGGCGTGATCTCCACGAGGCCGCCGATGGCGACGACGAGGAGCGCGCCGAGCAACAGGACGATGGAGTTCTTCTCGAAGATCTCGTGCCTCTTCCAGAGGCCGGGCTGGGCGGTGGCCATCGGGCTGGTTCCGTGATGCGCGGGAGGTGGGGGCCGCCCGGGTCGGCGGCCCCGGGTCGGGTTCACTCGGCCGGGGCGAGGGCGACCGGGCCGGGCAGCGCCTCGTCGGCGGAGGCCGTCTTGCCGGCGATCGTCATGGCGAGGTTGTAGGCCATGATCAGCGCGCCGATCAGGAACAGCACCCCGCCCATCGCCCGCACGAGGTAGTAGGGCTGCATCGCCTCGACGGTCTCCACGAAGGAGTATTCGAGGAAGCCGAGCGCGTTATAGGCGCGCCACATCAGGCCCTGCATGATCCCCGCGACCCACATCGAGGAGATGTACAGCACGATGCCGAGCGTCGAGATCCAGAAGTGCCACTCCACCAGCTTGAGGGAGTAGACCTCCTTGCGGTTCCACAGCCAGGGCACGAGGCAGTACAGGGCGCCGAAGGAGATGTAGGCGACCCAGCCGAGCGCCCCGGAATGGACGTGGCCGATGGTCCAGTCGGTGTAGTGCGACAGGGCGTTGACCGCCTTGATCGCCATCATCGGCCCCTCGAAGGTCGCCATGCCGTAGAAGGCGAGCGAGACGACCATGAAGCGCAGGATCGGGTCGGTGCGTAAGCGGTCCCAGGCGCCCGAGAGGGTCATCAGCCCGTTGATCATGCCGCCCCAGGAGGGCATCCACAGCATGATCGAGAAGGTCATGCCCAGCGTCTGCGCCCAGTCCGGCAGCGCCGTGTAGTGCAGGTGGTGCGGCCCCGCCCAGATGTACATGAAGATCAGCGCCCAGAAGTGGATGATCGACAGCCGGTAGGAGTAGATCGGCCGCTCGGCGCGCTTCGGGACGAAGTAGTACATGATGGCGAGGAAGCCGGCGGTGAGGAAGAATCCGACCGCGTTGTGCCCGTACCACCACTGGATCAGGGCATCCTGCACCCCTGAGAAGACCGGGTAGGATTTCGAGCCGAACACCGTCACCGGCAGGGCGAGGTTGTTCACGATGTGCAGCATCGCGACGGTGACGATGAAGGCGAGGGTGAACCAGTTCGCCACGAAGATGTGGGGTTCGCGGCGCTTCCAGATCGTGCCCAGGAACACCAGCAGGTAGACGACCCAGACGAGGGTGAGCCACAGGTCGGCGTACCATTCGGGCTCGGCGTATTCCTTCGATTGGGTCACGCCCATCAGGTAGCCGGTGCCGGCGATGACGATGAACAGGTTGTAGCCGAGCACCACGAACCAGGGCGCGAGGTCGCCCGCGAGCCGCGCCCGGCAGGTGCGCTGCACGACGTAGAGCGAGGTCCCGATCAGCACGTTGCCGCCGAAGGCGAAGATCACCGCCGAGGTGTGCAGCGGCCGCAGGCGCCCGAAGGTGGTGTATTCGAGCCCGAAATTCAGGGCCGGCGCCCAGAGCTGGAAGGCGATGATGCAGCCCACCGTGAATCCGGCGATGCCCCAGCCCATCGCGGCGATGGCGGCGAACTTGACCGGCCCGAGGGTGTAGTTCGGCCGGCCGTCGATCTCCTGCGGCGGGGGCGCGAGGGGCCGCGCCTCGTAGCGCTTGAGCAGCACCGCGAGCCCCGCCGCCCCGGCGAGGGCGAAGACGGCCATATGGATGCCGAAGGGCGTATCCACCGCCCGCGCCGAGGCGATGGCGCAGAGGAAACTGCCGACGAGGAGGAACAGGCTCAAGCCCGCCTCCCCCTCCGTCATGTATTTGCGACCGGAAATGGCGGCCATGGCTCGCTCGTGACGCCTCGCGGAGGGATCGATCCTGTCGCGCTTAGGCGGCGGCCCGGCCGCGGGCCTTGACCTGAATCAAAAGGTCCCGCAGCCCCTGCGAAAGGGGGCGGAAGGGCCGGGCGAATGCCCTATAATCGCTGCCGTCACGAAGGGGGTCAGCGATGGCAGAGACGATCCGGGCGGACACCAATCCCTTCGTCCGCAAGATCGAGAGCGTGGCGCTGTTCGACCTGTCGGACTCCGAGCGGGCGGCGCTGGTCGGGCTGCCGCTGCACGTCGCGGAGTACGAGACCGGGCAGGACATCGTGGTGGAGCACGACCGGCCGAACCGGTGCTTCGCGGTGCTCAGCGGGATCGCGGCGACCTACAAGACCACCGAGGACGGGCGGCGGCAGGTCACGGCCTACCACGTCCCCGGCGACGTGCCGGATTTCCAGAGCCTGCACCTGGAGGTGCTCGATTTCAGCATCTGCGCCGTGGCGCCGCTGCGCATCGGCTTCGTGCCGCACGAGGCCCTGCGCGCGCTGTTTGCCGCCGAGCCCCGCCTCGGCGACGCGTTCTGGCGCACGACGCTGATCGAGGGCTCGCTCGCCCGGGAATGGATGCTCAACAACGGCCGGCGGGAATCCTACCCGCGCATGGCCCACCTGTTCTGCGAATTGATGATCCGCCTGGAGATGGTCGGCCTCGCGGCCGGCAATTCCTGCGGCCTGCCCCTGACGCAGTACGAACTCGGCGACGCGCTCGGCATCACCTCGGTCCACGTGAACCGGATCCTGAAGGAGTTGCGCGAGAGCGGCCTCATCACCCTCGGGGGCGGGCGCCTGACGATCCACGATTGGGACGCCCTCGCCAAGGCCGGCGAGTTCGACCCCACCTACCTCCACCTGCGCCACACGGACGGCTGAGCCTCAGCCGGCCGCCGAGAGGCGCGGCGGGAGGTGGCTTTCCTGCGCCCCGGCATGGCAGACGCGGTCCCGCCCCTGCCGCTTGGCGGCGTAGAGGGCCGCGTCGGCGGCGTCGATCCAGCCCTGCAGGCTCGCGGCGGGGGCGAGCCCGCCATGGGCCATGCCGACGCTGAGGGTGAGGATGCCGCGCGGATGGTCGGCATGGGGCAGGGCCAGGGCGGCGACGCCCGCGCGCACCGATTCCGCCAGCATCGCGGCCTCGCCGGGCTCGCAGCGGACGAGGAGGGCGAATTCCTCGCCCCCGACCCGGAAGGCGCTGCCGCCGGCCTGCGCCGCGCGCCCGCACAGCACGGCGGCGACCTGCTTCAGCACCCGGTCGCCGGCCGGGTGTCCATAGCGGTCGTTGAAGCCCTTGAAATGGTCGGCGTCGATGCTGAGCAGCGCCCAGCGCGCCCGCTCGGCGGGCTCGGCGCAGCGGGCGACGCTCCGCTCGAAATGCCGCCAGTTCCACAGGCCGGTCAGGGCGTCGGTGGCGGCGAGCCGTTCGAGTTCGGCCCGCGCGGCCAGGGCCTGCCGCTCCGCGCGCTCCCGCCGGCTGAACTCCCGGTGCAGCAGCCCGACGACGCCGAGGATCCCGAGGCTCAGGAGCAGGGCCAGCGCCAGGACGATGCGGGTCTGCGGCCTCCAGGCCCGGTCGATGGCCGAGGCCGGCAGGAACACCGACAGGCGCAGCGGCCAGGGGGCGACCTGCCGCGCCTCCCGCAGGCCCGGCGCGTCGGCGGCGGCGGCCTGCCCGGTGTTCATCACCTCGCTTCCGTCCGTGAAGTCGAGGGTGACGGTGAAGTCGCGGCTGCCCTTCAGGCGGTCGAGCACCTCCCGGAAATAGGCCAGCTCGATCGCGCCCACGATGACGCCGGCGAAGCTGCCGTCCGCGTAGGCGAAGCGGCGGCTCAGGGGGATCATCTCCCGCCCGCTCAGCCGCGTGCGCCACGGGCGGCCGATGAACAGGCCGGTCTCCGGCGCGTCCCGGTGGATCGTGAAATAGAGCCGGTCGGACCCGTCGAGGCGGCGCGGCACGAGGGAGCCGGAATCGAGGAAGGCCTTGCCCGACTCGTCGAGGACGAGGATCGAGCCGTAGCCCCGCGCCTGCGACACCCGGTCGAACAGGCCGAGGTGGCGCAGGTCCGGCGAGGCCCCGTCGAGGGCCGGCAGGTTCAGGCGGCTCGACACGGTCATCAGCGACAGGTCGTAGAGTTCGATGTCGCGCGCGATCGCCCGCTCGCTGGTGCCGAGCAGGCCGAGGGCGTCGTGGCGGGCGCTGTCCCAGGCCTGCCGGCGCATGTCGTGGATCGTCCAGGCGGTGTAGATCCACATGCCGCCGACGACCACGAGGGCGAGGGCGGCCAGAAGCCGGCGCGGGGTGGCGGGCGCCGAAACCCCCGCCGCCTCGTCGAAAGCCCCCGTCTCTGCAGCCCGGCTATCGCGCATCGTCCCTCGTCGGCTCGGCCGAATGCCGCCCGTTCCTCACCACAGGTTGCTCACCGGAGGTTAGGGAAGACTTGCGGATTGCGGTCCCCTACGCCCTTATCCCCTCGACCGGCCGCTCTTGCTGTTCGCTTTCCGCCGATCTCTTCGCGCCGGGGGGCCGGCCGAACCGGGCATAGAGGCCCGGCAGCACCACGAGGGTGAGGAGCGTCGCGCTGATCAGCCCGCCGATCACCACCGTGGCGAGGGGGCGCTGGATCTCGGCCCCCGTCCCGGTGGCGAGCGCCATCGGCACGAAGCCGAGGGAGGCGACGAGCGCCGTCATGGCCACCGGCCGCAGCCGGGTCGCGGCGCCCTCGCGGATCGCCTCGCGCAGGGGAAGCCCCCCGGCGGCGAGGTGGCGGATGGCGCTGATCATCACGAGGCCGTTCAGGACCGCGACGCCGGACAGGGCGATGAAGCCCACCGCCGCCGGCACCGAGACCGGCATGTCCCGCAGCCACAGGGCGAGGATGCCCCCGGTCAGCGCCAGGGGCACGGCGCTGAACACGAGGAGCGCGTCGCGGACCGAGCCGAGCGCCGAACCGAGGAGCAGGAGGATCAAGAGGAAGCAGGCCGGGACCACCGCCGCGAGCCGTCGCTTGGCCGAGGCGAGGTTCTCGAACTGCCCGCCCCAGGTCAGGGAGGAGCCCGCCGGCAGGGGCACCTCCCGTCCCACCCTGGCCTGCGCCTCGGCGACCACCGAGCCGATGTCCCGCCCGCGCACGTTGGCCGTCACCACCACCCGGCGGCGGCCGTTCTCGCGGCTGATCTGGTTCGGCCCCTCGGTGACGGAGAAGGACGCGACCTGCTTGAGCAGGACCGAGCCCGCCCTCCCCCCGGCGCCGGGCGGCAGGGGCACGGGGATGTTCTCCAGCGTCTCGCGATCCTCGCGGACCCGGTCGGTGAGGCGCATGACGATGGGGAAGCGGCGGTCGCCCTCGAACACCACCCCGGCCTCGCGCCCGCCGATGGCGGCGCCGATCACGTCCTGGATCGCCCCGGTGCTGAGGCCGTAGCGGGCCGCCTCGGCCTTGTCGATCGTGATGTCGAGGACCGGCAGGCCCTCGATCTGCTCGACCTTCACGTCCTCGGCGCCCGCGATGCCGCGCAGGATCCCGGCGATGCGGTTCGCCGTGGCGAGCAGGGGCTCGAACTCGTCGCCGAACACCTTCACCGCGAGGTCGCCGCGGGTGCCCGCGAGCAACTCGTTGAAGCGGAGCTGGATCGGCTGCGAGAACTCGTAGACGTTGCCCGCGAGCTGCCCGACCGCCGTCTCGATCCGCTCCTGCAGTTCCGCCTTGGGCAGGGCCGGATCCGGCCACCGCCCGCGCGGCTTCAGGATGACGAAGGTGTCCGAGGAGTTCGGCGGCATCGGATCGGAGGCGACCTCGGCCGTGCCGGTCTTGGAGAAGACCGTCGCGACCTCGGGGAAGGCCAGCACCGCCTTCTCGACCTTCAATTGCATCGCCTGAGACTGGGTGAGGGAGGTCGAGGGGATGCGCGTGGCGTTCAGCGCGATGGCCTCCTCGTCGAGTTGCGGGATGAACTCGGTGCCGAGCCGGGTCGCGAGGATTCCCGCCCCCGCGAGGAGCGCCAGGGCGAAGACGGCGAAGGCGGAGGGCGCCCGGATCGCGGCGTCGAGGACCGGCCGGTAGGCGGCCTTCATCCCCCGGACCAGGGCGTTGTCCGTCTCGCTCACCCGTCCGGTGAGGACGATGGCGAGGAGCGCGGGCACGAAGGTCAGCGACAGGACGAAGGCGCAGGCCAGCGCGATGATGACGGTGAGCGCCATCGGCTCGAACATCTTGCCCTCCACCCCGGTGAAGGTGAGGAGCGGCACGTAGACGAGGATGATGATCGCCTGCCCGTAGAGGGAGGGGGCGATCATCTCGCGGGCCGAATCCCGCACGGTGTCGAGCCGTTCCTCCAGGGCGAGGGGCCGCCCGAGGGCGTGCTGGCGCTCCGCGACGTGGCGCAGGGCGTTCTCGCTGATGATTACGGCGCCGTCGACGATCAGCCCGAAATCGAGGGCGCCGAGGCTCATGAGGTTGGCCGAGATCTTCGCCTCGACCATCCCGGTCATCGTCATCAGCATGGCGACGGGGATGACGAGGGCCGTCACCAGGGCGGCGCGGATGTTGCCGAGCAGCAGGAACAGGATCACGACGACGAGGAGCGCCCCCTCGGAGAGGTTCCTGCCCACCGTCCGCACCGTGGCCTCCACGAGTTGCGTGCGGTCGAGGACGATGCGGATCTCGATGCCGGGGGGCAGGGAGCGGCGGATCGCGTCCATCCGCGCCGTGACGGCCTCGGCCACCGTGCGGCTGTTCTCGCCGATGAGCATGAGCGCGGTGCCGATCACCGCCTCGGCGCCGTCCTCGCTGCCGGAGCCGGTGCGCAGGTCGCGCCCGATGCGCACGCTCGCCACGTCCGAGATCCGCACCGGCACGCCGCCGCGGGTGGCCACGACCACGTTGCCGATGTCGGCCATGCCCTCCAGCCGGCCGGCGGCGCGCACCACGTAGCTCTCGCCGTTGTCCTCCAGGTAGCGGGCGCCCTGGTTGGCGTTGTTCGCCTCCAGCGCCCGCGCCACATCCGCGAAGGACAGGTCCAGCGAGGCGAGCACGGTCGGGTCGGGCTGCACGTGGTACTGCTTCTCGAACCCGCCGATGCTGTCGACCCCCGCCACCCCCGGCACGGTCCTGATCTGCGGCCGGACGATCCAATCCTGCACGGTGCGCAGATACGCCTTCCGTTCGAGGTCGCTGGCCAGGCGCTGGCCCTCGGGGGTGCGGTAGCTGCCATCCTCCTGCCAGCCGGGCTTGCCGGCGGCGGCGGGCCGGCGCGCGCCGGCTTCCGCGAAGCGCACCGACCACATCACGATCTCCCCGAGGCCGGTGGAGATCGGCCCCATGGCCGCCTGGGCGCCGGGGGGAAGGTCCCGCGCCACCTGCGCGAGGCGTTCGGCCACCTGCTGGCGGGCGAAATAGATGTCGAGCTTTTCCGCGAAGACCGCCGTGACCTGCGAGAAGCCGTTGCGCGAGAGCGAGCGGGTGTAGTCGAGCCCCTTGATCCCGGCGAGGGCGGCCTCGATCGGGTAAGTGACCTGCTTCTCGATATCGACCGGCGAGAGGGAGGGGGCGATCGTGTTGATCTGCACCTGGTTGTTGGTGATGTCGGGCACCGCGTCGATGGGCAGGCGCGTCGCCGCGTAGAGCCCGAAGCCGGCGGCGAGCAGAGTGAGGAGCAGCACCAGCCAGCGGCGCTGCACGGCGACGTCGAGGATGCGGTCGATCATGTCCGGTCTCCTCAGTGGCCGTGCTCGGCTTCGCTCTTCCCGAGCTCGGCCTTGAGGAGGAAGCTGTTGCCGACGACGACCTCTTCCCCCGGCGACAGGCCGGAGACGACCTCCACCGCGTCGTCGTCGGCGCGGCCGAGTTCGACCTCGCGCTTGGCGAAGCCGTCGGGCACGCGCACGAAGACCACGCGCTTGCCCTCGATCGTCTGGAGCGCCGGCTTCGGCAGGCGCACGGCGACGGTATCCTCCGCGATCCCGATCTCGGCGGTGACGTAGGTGCCGGGACGCCACGCCATGTCCTCGTTCGGCAGCGCCACGACGACCCGCGCCGAGCGGGTCTCGGTGTTGAGGAGGGGGCTCACGAAGATCACCCGGCCCCGGCCGACCGGGGCCTCGGCCCCCTGCCCCCGCCGCACCGCCACGGGGGCGCCGTCGCGCACGTCCGCGAGGTCGGCGGTCGAGACCGCGAGGTCGATCCAGACGCTCGACAGGTCGGCGACCGTGTAGAGGTCGGCGGGGTCGCCCTCCTTGCCCACCGCCGTGCCGACATCGACCTTGCGCTCCACGATCCGCCCGCCGAGCGGCGCGCGCAACTCGTACTGGCGCAGGGTCGAGGCATTGGGGGTCGCCTCGTCGCGCTTCTGCGCGGCGGCGACCTCGGCGGCGTTGAGGCCGAGCGCCGAGAGCTTCTGCCGGGCGAGGTCCAGGCGCAGCTGGTTCTCCTGGAACAGGGCGCGGGCGTTCTGCCACGCGGCCTCGGAGACGGCGCGGGAGGCGAGCAGCTTCTCCTGGCGCTCGAAATTGGCCTTCTGCAGCTCCGACTGGACGAGGGCCGTCAGGTAGTCGCTCTTGGCGTCGGCGACCTCGCGGCTGTCGAGGATCGCCACCACGTCGCCCTTGGCGACCGTGTCGCCCAGGCGCTTGCGCATCTGCGAGACCGTGCCGACCACCCGCGCCGGGACGCGGGCGATGCGGTCGGCGTCGGGCGTCACCGTGCCGGGTACGAGAACGTGACGGGACAGGATCCCGCCGCGCACCGGCGCCACCGCGATCTCCTGATCGCGGATCTGGTCCGGCGTCATCCTGACGAGCCCTTCGCCCGCCTCCGCCGGGCCGTGATCGTGATCGTGTTCGTCAGTGTGGGCGGCCGGGGTCGGGGCCGGCGGCGAATCCCTGGCCGGGCCGAGGGACAGGGGGATGGCGGCGCCCGCGAGGAGGCCGGCGGCCACGAGGGCCGCGCTCGGAAGGATGCGCATGGAACAGGCTCGGCCGGGATCGCGGGCGTCAGGGCCTCGCGCGATCGGTTGCACGGAAGGGACGGATCGGACCCGCGCGGGTCCGCGTCGCCTCAGGCGCGGGGGGGCCGGGGGAGCCTGTCGGGGACGACCGAGGAGGCCGTCGCATGGGTGCGGGCGTAGCGCGGGCGCGGCGAGGCGGCGGGCGGGGCGAGGCCCGCCTCGCAGGGGGTCGCGCTCACGTGGCAGCCGCAATGGGCATGGCAGACGAGGCCAGGATCGGTCGCCTGATGCGCGGCCTCCGCAACGGCGCCGGCCTGTCCGAGGGCGAGTCCGGCCCCGTCATGGTGCCCGTGGAAGGCCAGATCCTCCGCGAGCCCGGCCGCCGGCACCGCGAGGGCCAGGGCGAGGACGAGCGCGATCATCCGGGCGGCGGCCTGCCACCACCCGCCAGCCGCTCCTGGGGCGCCGAAGGCCCCCTGTCGACGTGCCGCGATCATCCTCCCTCCTTATGGGCGATGTGCGGCGTCGGCACAAGCAATGCCCCTCTCATTGCTTGAGTTACATTGATAGAACACGCGAAATAATCAACAAAGATGATATATGATGCCACGCCTAAAACCGACGCCAAGAATGATCTCGGCACAATTCAGACCGTGTTAATGAGATTGCGCGGCGGCGCTGTATAGGAATTGTCAACAACAACCGGGCATTGTGTCCGGCGGGAAGCGGCGCGGCCGTGCTCCCCGGTGTCGCTCTCGCGCAGGCCACACGCCGGCCAGGGGTTTCAGGATGTTCAGCACGGCAGGCATCTCCGACGGGGCCGAGGCGGCGGCGCGGATCGGGACGGTGGCGTCCATCGACGGGCTGAAGGTCAACCTCGCCCTCGAATCGCAGGCCGGCCGGCCGAGCCACCGGGTCACGGTCGGACGGTTCGTGCGCGTCCAGGCCGGGGGCGCGATCCTCGTCGGCATCATCACCGCCCTCACCTCGCGCAGCGAGCCCGGCGGCGGGCTGTCGGCCTTCGCGGGCCTCGACCTCCTGGGCGAAATCCTCACCGAGGGCGGGGAGAAGCGGTTCCGCCGGGGCGTGGCCCGCTACCCGGCCATCGGCGACGAGGTCGAGTTGCTTCCGCGCGCCGACGTGCGCGCGATCTACCAAGTGTCCGGCGGCGACAACGTGCCGGTCGGGACCCTCTACATGGACCCCGAGACCCCGGCGAGCATCCGGGTCAACGACCTCCTGTCCAAGCACTTCGCCGTGCTGGGGGCGACCGGGGTCGGCAAGTCGAGCGGCGTCGCGGTGATCCTCGACCGGGTGATGGGCGTGCACCAGTCCGTGCGCGTCTTCCTCCTCGACGTGCACAACGAATACGCTTCCTGCTTCGGGGACAGGGCGAACATCGTCACCCCGCGCAACCTCAAACTGCCGTTCTGGCTGTTCAACCTCGAAGAGATCACCGACGTGATCTATGGCGGCCGCCCGCCGGTCGACGAGGAGATCGAGATCCTCGCCGAGGTGATCCCCCTCGCGAAGACCAAGTACCTCCAGTACAAGGAGGCCGCCGACCGGCAGATCGTGAAGCGGGGCCTCAACAAGAACGCCGGCTTCACCGTCGACACGCCGGTCCCCTACACCCTCCAGGACCTGACGCTCCTCATCGACGAGCGGATGGGCCGCCTGGAGAACCGCGCCTCGCGGATGCACTACCACCGGCTGATCTCGCGGATCGAGACGATCCGCAACGATCCCCGCTACGGGTTCATGTTCGAGAACGCCAATGTCGGCGGCGACATGATGGGCGAACTCCTGGCCCACCTGTTCCGGCTGGAACCGGACGGGCGGCCGATGACCATCATGCAGCTCGCCGGCCTGCCGACCGAGGTGGTCGATGCGGTGGTCTGCGTCCTCTGCCGCCTCGCCTTCGAGTTCGGGATCTGGAGCGAGGGCGCGGTGCCGCTGCTCCTCGTCTGCGAGGAGGCCCACCGCTACGCCTCGGCGGACCGCTCGGTCGGCTTCACCCCCACCCGCCGCGCCCTGTCGCGGATCGCCCGCGAGGGCCGCAAGCACGGGGTCTTCCTCGGCCTCGTCACCCAGCGCCCGGCCGAGCTCGACCCGGCGATCATTTCCCAGTGCAGCACCCTGTTCGCCATGCGCATGACGAACGAGCGCGACCAGGCCTTCCTGGCCGCCGCCGTGTCGGACGCGGTGAACCTCCTCGCCTTCGTGCCCTCCCTCGGGACGGGCGAGGTGATCGCCTTCGGCGAGGGCGTGCCGGTGCCCGCGCGCATGACCTTCAGCCAGCTGCCCCCGGGGCGCCAGCCGCGCAACGACGTGAGCGGGCGGATGCCGGAGGAAGGGCGGGCGCAGGCCGGCGGCCCCTTCGTCGGCGCGGTGGTGGAGCGCTGGCGCGCCGCCACCATGAGCAAGCCCTCCGGCCTCGACGGCGAGGGCTCGGTCGCCGCGCGGCTCGCCCGCGAGGCCGGCCCGGAGCAGGGCAACGCCCCCGCCCTGGACCAGGCCCACCGCCGGCTGCTGCGCCGCCCGCTGGAGGCCGGCGACACCGCCTCCGGCCCGGGCGAGGCCGGCAGCCGCCTCGTCCGGTCGCTGTGGCAGCAGGAGTGAGCGTGAGCGAGCCGGCCCATCCCAGCCACCGCCGTCATCTCCTCGAGTGCGCCATCCAGGCGCTGCCCGTGGGCATGGTCGTGCACGACGCGCAGGGCCATTGCATCCTGGCGAACGCCGCCGCGCGGCTCCTCGACCCCGAGGCGACCCTCGACCTGCCCGCCCCCGACGGCCCCCCGGCCGCCGGCCGCGCGGTGGCCGAGGTCGGCGACCGGGTCGTGGAGGCGCAGGCACGTCCCCTTTCCGTGGACAGCGAGGATTTCACCCTCACCACCCTCCTCGACGTCACCCAGCACCACCGCATCCAGCGCGACCTGATCGGCCGGGCCTATATCGACGCGCTCACCGGCCTGCCGAACCGGCTGATGTTCGAGCAGAGCATCGAGGAACTGATCGCCGGGGCGCAGCGCTCGGACCGCTTCGCCCTGGCCTTCATCGACCTCGACAACTTCAAGCACATCAACGACTATTACAGCCACGCGGCCGGCGACACGCTGCTGCGCAAGGTGGCGGACCGGATCCGGGGCTCCCTGCGCCCGAGCGACATGCTCGCCCGCCTCGGCGGCGACGAGTTCGTGCTGCTCCTCAACCCGGTCCTCGACCGCGACGCGACGCTCGCCTGCGTCTCCGAGATCTCGGAGCGGCTGAAGCAGCCCTTCTTCATCGACGGCCACGAGATCTTCGCCTCGGCCTCCATGGGCCTGAGCCTCTTCCCCGACCACGGCACCGCCTACGAGACCCTGCGGCGCCAGGCCGACAGCGCGATGTACCGGGTGAAGGGCAGCGTGAAGGGCGGCGTCAGCGTCTTCGAGGAGGCGATGAGCCAGGCGGCCACCGCCCGCATGGCGGTGGAGCAGCGCCTGCGGCTTGCCATCCGCGACCGCTGCTTCTGCTGCGCCTTCCAGCCCAAGGTCGACATGCGCACCCATGCCGTGAAGGGCGTGGAGGTGCTGCTGCGCTGGCGCGACGAACTCGGCGTGATCCAGGCGCCGGGGGATTTCGTCGGCCTCGCCATCGAACTCGGGCTCATCAACGAGATCACCCTGCAGGTGCTCGCCGAGACGGTGCGCGCCATCCCCGACCTCGACGACATGTTCGGGTCCGAGATCACGGTGAGCCTCAACATCGCGGCCAAGCAGGCCTGCGACGTGCCGTTCATGACGGCCTTCTGCGAATCCCTCGGCCAGACCGGCCTCGCCCCGCGCTTCATCCTCGAACTGACCGAGGAGGCGTTCTTCACCAAGGGCCGGTTCCAGCGGGAGGTGCTGCCGCGCATCCGCGCCATCGGCGCCCGCGTCTCCATCGACGATTTCGGGGTGGGCTATTCCTCGCTGGCCGCGCTGGCAGAGATCACGGCGGACGAGTTGAAGATCGACCGGTCCTTCATCACGGACATCCACAAGCGCCCACGCAGCCAGATCGTGCTCAAGGCGATCGAGTCCCTCGGGATGGCGCTCGGCATGTCGGTCGTGGCCGAGGGCGTCGAGACCCACGAGGAGCTCGCCTACCTCCTCGCCGCCACCCAGATCCGCTGCGCGCAGGGCTATTACTTCGCCCGGCCGATGCTGATCGACCAGATCCGCATGGAGCACGTCCGCCATACCGGCGAGCGCCCGGTGGAACGCCAGCGCCGCGCCGGCACGATGCGCGAGCCGCTGATGCGCCGGCACGGGTGAGGGATTCGACCAGTATCGCCGAGGGCGCCAACACGTTTGAAGCGCTTTTCAATTTTGCACGATAGTATCGCGCAAATGATATATCGAATATAGATCTTCAGCGCGACGATTGGTAAAAGCGCGGGTGTGCGATTCGGGGAGCGTCGCCATGCCCTATACGATCCGCGCCGAGCGGAATGCCCAACCCCGCTCGGAGACCCGGGTGCAGCCATCGAGCGCGGTGGTCCTGGCCATGCGCTGGGCGGAGGAGGGCTACCAGACCATCCGCATCATCGACGAGGCCGGCCGCACCCTCGACATCCGGACGGCGCAGCAGCGCCTCGCCCGGGGCCTTCGCCTCTGAGGGCGATCCCCCCGGTTCGAGGGCCGGCCGGGGTCACGCGGCCGCCGGGATCGCCTGCGCCGGATCGAGGAACTGCACGTTCATCGTCGAGGCCGCGCGGTGCCGCGTCGCGCAGGCGAAGCGGCGGCCATCCGTGTCGATGACGAGGTCGAACCGTTCCGGCACCCGCCCGTGCGCGGGCACGTGCAGCCGGGCGCCGCCCTGGGTCAGGTCGCGGATCGAGCAGGAGAGCGGCTCCTGCCCCGCCACGTGGATATGGGCCGGCAGGAGGACGCGGTTGCGGCGCTCCGAGCGGCGCTCCTCCATGCCCGCCGTCCAATCGTCCAGGCTGGTGCCGATGGTGGAGACGCCCTCCGCCGCCTGCCGCATGCTGGCGAGGATGTCCCCGGTGGCGCGTGACTGGTCGTCCATCGAGGTCTTCACCCCATCGACATGGGCGCTGATGGTGCCGATCGCGGCGGTGATCGAGGCGAGCGTCGCCGCCACCTCCGCCGAGACCGCCTGCATCCCCACCACCTCGCCGCCGATCCGGGCGGTGGCGGCGGCGGCCTGCCCCGCCAGGGCCTTCACCTCCGTGGCGACCACGG
>Ga0182229_1000022_pt1 | contig 37669 bp, 37 predicted proteins | sample G6R1MG_32_FD_129663 | JGI IMG/M metagenome (GOLD analysis project Ga0182229, IMG submission 129663) | Miscanthus phyllosphere microbial communities from Michigan, USA - G6R4_MAIN_07NOV2016_LD1 MG | ecosystem: Host-associated > Plants > Phyllosphere > Phylloplane/Leaf | place: USA: Michigan...
GTGGTCGTGTGGTCGATCCAGGCGGTGACGTAGCCGCCCCCCGCGAGCGCCGTCGTCGCCGGACGATTCTGCAATTCGGCCTGGTTGACGTTGTTGGCCCGGGTGTCGGCGCCGGTGAGGTACTGGAACGTCCCCGCGTAGGCCGCGAGCGCGGCCGGAACGAAGGGCAGGACCGGCAAGCCGTCCTCCGGGCCGGCGGCGACATCGAGGTCCCAGGTCCCGCCGGCGCAGGCCGCGCCGACGATGCGCGTCGAGGCCGCGACCGTCGCGCCGCCGAGCGCGGCGGACAGGCCGTCGAGGAGCCGCCGCCCGGACCCGCCCGCGGCCGCCTCGCAGCCGTAAAGGACTAGGCAACCGCCGGGGGCCAGCGCCGCGCCGACGCGCGCCAGGGCGTCCGCGTGGTTGGGCAGCGCCCCCGCGTCGAGCCAGGTGGCGCCGAGCTGCACCCGGCCGGGCGTACCGTGGGAGACGATGTGAATCGCGGCGAGATCCGACAGGCCGTGCGCGGCCAGCCGCTCGGCGACCTGGGGCGGGCCGTCACGGTCGGGGTGCAGCAGGAATCGGGCGGTTCCGGGCGCGACGCCCGCGGCCAGCAACTCGGGATCCCGCACGCGCGGATCGATGAAGACGACCGCGCGGACGGACGCTCGGGCTGAGGTCACGGCGTATCCCCCTGTTCACACCGGCCCTACCGCCGGACGACGAAGTGCAGCCCCGACACCGAGGCACCGCACAGCCCACCTCAGTTTCCCTGAAGTTATCCGTGTATACACTTGCCTTGCCCGACTCGAAGTTGTCAACCGATTCGATACTTCATTGCCGGTGAGGGTGTCTTTTGCGCTAGGGAACGAGTTCAGTATGACCGATGAAAGCCAGCCCCGTACCCCGCTGACTGTAGCATAGATTGGGGTATAGGATCTTTATCCTGGGTAATCGCGAGTGTGCATGAATGTTCACGGCCGCAGGTTTGCGGCATTGCACTATAAAATCCGCATTGTCATGAATTTTGAGAAATGTTACCCGTGTTTCCTTGGCGCACGGGATCGCTTTTCCTGGGATGCAGGCGGTGGTCCCACGGCGCCCCTATGGCCCGACGCTCGATGGACGGTGCGTCGCGATCACTGGATCAGGCGCTGACAGGCAGGACGGATGCATGGGGCTGCCCTACACCGGCGAGATCCGGATCTTCGCGTTCGGCGTGGTACCCAAGGGCTGGGCGCAGTGTAACGGCCAGTCGGTGACCATCGCCCAGAACCAAGCACTGTACGCCCTCCTCGGTACCACCTACGGCGGCAGCGGGCAGACCTTCAACCTGCCCAACCTGACGGGCCGCGCCCCGGTCCACCCCGACGGGAGCGGCGTGTCGCGCGGGCAGGCCGGGGGCGAGGTCTCGCACACCTTGAGCCTCTCCGAGATGCCGAGCCACGGCCACCCCCTGAACGGCACGGCGGATGCGGCCGACAGCGGCTCGCCCGCGGGCAACCTGCTGGGGGCACAGGCCGGCGGCAACGCACAAGGGCAGTGGTACGCCGGCGTGGCCTCGCCCCTGACGACGCTGATGTCGGGCTCGGTGAGCAACACCGGCAGCGGCCAGCCGCACCCGAACATGCAGCCCTACCTCGTGCTCAACTTCTGCATCGCGCTGGTCGGCATCTTTCCGGCGCGCGACTGATCCACCCCCGGGAGCCCGTTCGATGGCCGAACCCTACGTCGGCGAGATCCGCATCATGGCCAACACCTATGCGCCGCCGGGCTGGGCGGCGTGCGACGGCTCGCAGATCGCGATCTCCGACAACCCCACGCTCTACCAGGTCCTGGGCACGACCTACGGCGGTGACGGCCAGAACAACTTCAACCTCCCGGACCTGCGCGGACGCCTGCCCGTCCACCTCGGCGCGGGGCTTCCCCAGGGACAGTCGAGCGGAGCCGAGCGGGTGACGCTCCAGACCGCCAATCTCCCGCCCCACAACCACCTCGTCGTGGCGACGCAGGCCCAGGCCGGGCAATCCTCTCCGTTCGACACCCTGCTTGCCGTCAGCACCGGTCCGCTGCTCTACGGCACGATCTCGGGCCAGCCCGGCACGCCGATGTCGTCGCAATCGATCGGCTTCACGGGCAGCGACAGGCCGCACGACAACATGATGCCGTTCCTGACGCTGAACTTCATGATCGCACTCGAGGGCCTTTACCCGACCACGAACTGAGGCGAGCGCCCATGTCCGACGAATTCGTGAGCGAGATCCGGATGTTTGCCGGCAGTTACGTGCCCCACAACTGGGCCCAGTGCAACGGGCAGTCGCTCGGTATCGCGCAGAACAGTACGCTGTATTCCCTGATCGGGAACTACTACGGCGGCGACCAGACGAACTTCAACCTGCCCAACCTGCAGGGCCGCGCGCCGATGTCCCAGGGGCAGGGAACCGGTTTGAGCCCGCGCCACATCGGCGAGACCGGCGGCGAGACCACGGTGTCGCTCGATCCCGACCAGACGCCGAGCCACACCCACGCCTTCATGGCGGGCCTGCGCGGCGCCAGGACGGCGAACTCCCCCGACCCGACCAAGGTCCTGACGGCGATCCTCCCGCCCGACACCTCGAAGGTCTACGCCTCCGGTACGCATACCCCGGCGCCGATGAACTCCTTTGCCCTCCAGAATTCCGGCGACGGGTCGGCGCACAACAACGTGCAGCCCTACCTCGGCATTCTGTTCGGGATCAGCCTGTACGGGATCTACCCGATGCGGCCTTGAGCCGCGGTGTCTCGCCGATGCCCCCGGAGGCGTGCGGCCTGGATTGGCTGGATGCGGATCGCTGGCCGAGGGCGGCACGGGCGGCCCTGCGCCTGCGCCCGGCCACTGGGGACGACCTGCCGCTGCTGCTCTCGGTCTACGCCTCCACGCGCACGGAGGAACTGGCGCCCGTGCCGTGGAGCGCGGCGGAGAAGTCCGCGTTCCTCGTGCAGCAGGCGACCCAGCAGCACGCGGCCTACGCACAGTGTTTTCCCGAGGCTGGCCGGTTCGTGATCGAGCATGGCGAGCACGCGATCGGGCGGCTCTACCTCGACCGGCGGGGCGCGGCCGACCACGTCCTCGACATCGCCCTCCTGCCCGTGGCGCGCGGGCAGGGGTTCGGCGGAGCGCTCCTCGGGGATCTGATCGACGCCGCCGGCGCTGCCGGACGCCTCGTCTCGATCTACGTCGAGCGGATGAACCCGGCTCGGCGCCTCTACGCCCGGCTCGGGTTCCGCGTCGTGGTGGAGGGCGACGTCTACGACCTCATGCACCGTTCGCCCGGGACGGCGCCGACGCCTCAGGCGAACACCGCCTGATACTGCGCCACGCCCGCGACGGGCAGGACGGGCACGAGGAAGAGGTGCAGGGGCCCGAGGCGCGGATGCGCCAGCGCCCACGTGCCCTGCGCCAACCTCGGACCGGCCTCGGCCGTGAAGATCAGGGAGAATGCCCCCCCCGCCCTCAGGCCGTGGGGACCTCCCGTCGCCTCCGTCAGTCGTAGGGGCAGGGTGCCGTCGGCGAGGGAGACGGAGAAGATCGCGCCGAGGTCGGGTTCGAAGTCGGCCAAGCTCAGGGCGGAGATGTCGGCGGGATCAGCCATGGCGGGGGATGTCCGGCGGAGGGCTGCTTCCACTGTCTCACGGCGGCAGCGGCCGGCCAAGGCGTGATGGCGGTGGTGGTGCGATCCCGTCCCCTTCCGAGGAGGAACGCAGGGGGTGCGAATGACCACATGGGGCGCGAGGCCGTGGATGCCGAGGGTTCAGGCGAATGCCCGGTTGCGTTGCTAGGTTTCCCGAGAGCTGACCGGCAGAAAGCCACCCCCAGCGGACGGCGCCGACCCTGGAGTTTTCCTCTAGTCCGTCGCGTTTGAGCACCTTGTCGGGGTGTGGCGACCGAATCGATCCCGACGGCTGGCCGCGCATCGCCTCTCGTGGCCTCGTTGGAGCCGGGGGCGCCAACGCGAACGCGCGCAAACGTCGGCCCCGCGACCGGCGGGCGGCCGTACCTCCCCGGCGATAGCGGCCCGGAGATCTTCACACTCAGGGCGACACCGTCGCTTCGATCCCAAGCCAAAGCGTCGTGGGACAGTTGAAGCGGGCTCGGAGCGGTGCCGACCCCGCCCAACAATGATCCAGACCCGGGCAAGCACGCGGGCGAAGGTCCGCCGATACCGCGTCCTCGATGCCAGTCATTGAAAGAGAAATGGCGCGCCCGAAAGGATTCGAACCTCTGACCCCCAGATTCGTAGTCATGTAATTCGAGTGATTATGGGCGATTGTAAGCAATTGTAAGCGTCCCCGCCCCTCTTAAGCACCAGTCTTTTGTGATTATGGTCTGTCTCTGGTAAGCGCAGCCTGCTTACAGATGCTTACGGACAGACCCCATGACTCGTCTGAATCGTGCCGTGGTGGACGGCTTCAAGGTGCCGCCCGGCAAGGAGTCGGTGATCGCCTGGGATAGCGCCCTCCCCGGCTTCGGAGTGCGCATCAACGCCGGGGGCACCCGGAGCTTCGTCGCGCAATATCGGAACAGCGGCGGCTCGACGAAGCGGCTCAGTCTCGGCCGCTATGACGCTATGTCGATCGACGACGCTCGGAAGCTCGCACGCTCGACGCTGGCGAAGGCCACCACCGGCAGCGATCCGGCGGAGGAACGTGCCAAGGCCAAGGCTGCCGCCTCGATCACCGTGGGGAGTGTCGCTGACGCTTATCTGAAGGCCGTAGAAAGCCGCCTGAAGCCCCGCTCGCATCAGGAGGTGTCTCGCCACCTCACGAAGCATTGGGAGGCGCTACGGCCCTCCCCTGTGCATCTGGTGAAGCGTGCGGACGTGGCGAGCACCCTGCGGGAGATCGCTGGTAGCCGGGGGGAGATCGCTGCGAACCGTGCGCGTGCCTCCCTCTCGGCGATGTTCGCGTGGGGCATGGGTGAGGGCCTGTGCGAGGCCAACGCCGTTCTGGGAACCAACAAGGCCACCGATGAGCGGTCTCGCGATCACGTTCTCACCGATGCCGAGTTGCGGGCGGTGTGGCGGGCCTGCACCGACGATCACCACGGTTGCATCGTGCGGCTCCTGATCCTCACCGGCCAGCGCCGCGACGAGGTGGGCAGCATGGCCGCGTCGGAGATCGCTGGCGAGCTGTGGACGATCTCCGGCACCAGAACGAAGAACCACCGCCCCCATGACGTGCCGCTGTCCCCGCTGGCCTTGCAGATCATCGCCACGGTGCCGAGACGTGCCGGCCGGGATCTTATCTTCGGCGGGCGGGACAACGGCTTCTCCGGCTGGTCCAAGGCCAAAGCCGAGCTTGACGCGCGGATCGTTGCCAACGGGGACACTGTGCGACCGTGGCGGCTCCACGATCTGAGGCGGACCACGGCCACCGGCATGGCCGCGCTTGGCACCCTCCCCCACGTCGTCGAGGCTGTCTTGAATCACGTCTCGGGACACCGGGCGGGTGTAGCCGGGATCTACAACCGTCACGCGTACGCTGCCGAGAAGCGTGCCGCCCTCGCCGCATGGTCGGATCACGTCACTAGCCGATGATGCTCACAACGTGAGTCAGAGCAAACTAGATAGGGGCAACGCAAGCATTAGCCAATACTCTAGTTGCTATCGGCTCCAATGCTCAAGTTGCATGCGACATTTTCGCTAGACTATTGTCAAACTCGCTGACTCGTTGCAGTTAGCCGTCATCGCCAGCGGGCGGTTTCGGGAGACTATAGATATGAACTGGCAGGAGTTGCCGCTCGACGTGGCGCGCAATCGCGTGGTCAATACCGCCGACGCAGCGGCTTACATCGGCGTCGATGTCCAAATGTTTCGCCGCATGGTCGGTTCGGGTTCGCTCCCGACGCCGATCAAGTTGTCCGAGCGCGTGCGCGGCTGGCGCATCGGGGAACTGTCCGACTGGATCGCGGCACGAGCTGCCGAGCGGGGAGCCTCGTGATGGGAAAGGTGATCCAATTTAGCGAACATAACAACAGTTCAGGTCATGAACTTAATTACATGGGGAGAACTCCGGAAGAAATACTTGGTGCGTTGCACGATCTGGATGATTATATCGCATGCTTTGATGGGCTTGGTGCGGAAGGTATAGATCTATCGAATCAAATTATAGACAATATGCTTAGGCAGTGCACCGGCTACACGCCGGCTGAGCAACGCCGTAGAGCAAAATGGCTCAAAGCTGAGATGGCACGCCGGCTGATGGCTGAGAATCGAGTACCATGAAGCCCGAGTTGGGCTTACAGAGGTCGACACACCCTCGAAACTGAGCAGTTGCAACTTGCGATTTTGTGGCCAGAATGTGGCGACTGAATCATGGGGGCGGACGTGCGGACCGGATTGGTTGTCTTAGCGCTGGCTTTGTCAGCAACCCCGGCCCTCGCAGCGCCAAAGCCGCCGGCCTATTATGCGGCGGAGGAGTTTTTCAACTCCTCTTATGGTTTGCGGGAACGCGTCATCGCACAGGTCTTGTTGATCGGTGCTGGCTATCAGAATTCCGTACCGACAGAGCGGTTCACGCTCTCGACCTTCAAGAGCGCACAAAACTTTCAATTCACCAACAACCTTGAGCCTACGGGTAATATCGACAAGGCGACCTCGGATCGGTTGTTCGCTGTCGCTCGGCCCATGTTCAACCTGTGGGATTTCCAGCAGATCACGCATCCGTCACGGGGGCGCACGATCTGGATACCGCAGGGTATGGGGCTGCGGCAGTACCCCAACAAGAATGGGCTGACGTATCGCGACCCGCAGGGCAAGTTGCGTGTGTCCTACAATTATTTTGATGGGGTATCGCCGGACTTTGTGTATGCGGATACACTCCGCAAGATGAATGCCGATGGCACGACGGTGCATTACTCGGTTATTAAAGACGGATGGTTTGTCATTTCGGCGACAACGGCCTCCGGGGAGGATAAATACCTCCGGTACCATCAGGACGGGACGGGTATTCTCGGCTTCGTGGCATTCTGGGAGAACGCGAACGGAAACGTCAGCGGCGAGCGGATCGCCATCCTCATGTCCGCCTCGCTTGGGTCCGTCATGAACGGACGCCCGTTCGTCGAGCCGCCCGGCTTCATGGCCGAGAGCAACCCGCGCGTGGCTGACGCGCCCATCGCCGTACCGATCACCCGCCCCGACGCCAGCGCACTGCCACCAGTGACCAAACCCATCGTGCCGGTGCCGATCCCCGTGCCTCCCCCTGCCGCCATGCCAAAGCCGGAAGAGAAGGTTTCGACAGGAAGCGGGTTCTTCGTCGATGGGCAGGGCCGCTTCATCACGAACGCGCATGTCGTGAAGGACTGCAAGACCATCGTCGTGAAGACGCCCGATGGTCAGATCCGCAAGGCCGATGTGAACGCCACCGACGCGGCCAACGATCTCGCCGTGCTTCAGGTGGTAGGGGCACAGGGCAGCAAGTTCGGATCGCTGCGGCTCGGCGCCCGTCTCGGCGAGGGCATAGCCACGTTCGGCTATCCGCACGTGGATGTGCTGGCGAACAGCGGAAACTTCACGCTCGGCAATGTCACGGCGCTGGCCGGGCTGAACGACGACTCGCGCTTCTATCAGATCTCCGCGCCGGTCCAGTCCGGCAACTCCGGCGGTCCCATGCTCGACGGCTTCGGCAACGTGGCGGGCGTGGTCACGTCAAAACTCAATGTGCTCAAAGTCGCCATCGCCTCCGGGGATTTCCCGCAGAACATCAACTTCGCGATCAAGGCCTCAGCGCTTGCGGCGTTCCTCGAAAGCAACGGCGTCTCTATCACCGCCGGGTCCACCACAGGGACCAAGCTTGAGTCCGCTGACATTGCCGATGCTGCCAAGGCGATCAGCGGCTTGGTCGCGTGCCAGTAGATAGACTTGGTGCGCGCCATGGCGTCGCAAATCCATATTATCAATATTTTACAATGTTTTATGGCTATCGTGTGGCTAGGCAGGTACCGCCTGACGGGGTGAATCCATGCGGACAGACCTCGCCGCGCTGCTTCGGGATGGCGAGACGGGAGCGATCGGAGTTGGGGACGAAATAGCCGCCCGAGCGGGTGTGCCCGTGCGGGGCCACGTCCCGGTTATTCGCCCGTATCGAAAAACCCTGTGCGGCGGCAGAAACAGTCAAGTTAAGGACCCACCCGATAAGCAGTAGTGGCATCCAAACCTCAGTGTTGCTGCGCAGGCACACTGGCGGAACAAAGCAGGAACATGCTATAAGCGCGTTTGACCACCCCGCCAGCAAGCAGGGTGGTCTGAAACGGGTCAAAAAAGGTTAACGGGTCAGGTCAACGTGGGTATTTATAGCGGAACGAACAGCGAACATCAAGGCCTCGTCGCAACTAATCTTCTGCGGGAGATTGCACGGGAGGAAGCAAATAGGGAGGCGGCGGCAGTCGGGCCGTTGTGCTTCGCGTTCGGACGACTACGGCTCGTCAACTCCGTCGTCGCCTACCGTCACGGGGGGCCGTGCCTGACTGATGACGGTGCGGTCTACCTCGATCTGATGCTTCCCTATGCCGTCGAGATTGCCCATCTTGATCGAAGCAAGGGTTACAAGGGCGCGATGCGGCGATTGACCTACTGGTTGCCGAAGATCATCGGCGAGACTGGTGAGGCGGGTATAGCATCGCAGTGGGATGCCTTGTGCGAGACCCGTTCCTTGGCCCTTGCCATGAGACGGTCGGAATCCACCGTCGGTAACGTCCAGTGGTTGCCCACCGCCAACAAGATCCGTGATGACCTTCGCCTTCGTCATGCCGAGCGTGAAGCGATTAATGCCCTTTATCCTGATCGTCCTCCGATCCGCACGGTGGGCGTCATCGATCCACCTAGCGATGCGGAGAAGCGTGAGCGTGATCGTCTGCGCAAGGAAGCGGCGCGGCGTATCGCTGGTGTCCGGCCGCAGTCGAGCCGAACTAAGACCGCTCAGCGCGAAGCTCTAGCACAGGAGATCGGGTGCAGCGCCCGCCAACTCGCCAACGTCGAGCGCGCTGGCACCATCGTGGAATTCCTCAACGCACGCGGTCATGATTTCCAAAAAGTGTCCGCGCAATATTCCTATCTAAAAGAACTCGGACAGATTTTGGAAATGCGGGTTGCAGACCCCGATGCGACCGCCGATGCCTTAGCAGTATTCCGCGATATCCTCGCCGATCCGTTCGCCGAGACGTGGGACGAAGGAATCTTGGTCTGAGATCAGGAGGCAGCGCAAAACCCCCGAGGCGTTCTCCGTTCCTCAGGTAATGGCGCCTGCCGGCGCATCGCCGGGCGGAGGGATCAGAACCTTGGCGGCAGTCTCCTTCTCCAAAGGGGGGGACGGACCCTTGGGGGGGGCTGTCGGCAGGGGGAGGATGATCGAGGCGGCAACTCCCCTCACGCGACGGCGTGCCGGCGGAACCGTGATTTCGTCGGCAGGAAAGAGGGCGCGAAGGACGATGGGCGGGGGCGCAAGTTCTGGGCTTGGCGATGCCTCTCCCTCCCGACGATTTCGCGACGCCGTGGCGCAAATTCAGGTGACGGGTCGCTAGCTCACCGTGGGCAGCTCATCGACACGCGTGGTGTAGCGCGGCGACCGCATATCGAAGCGGGTAGACCAGTCGCGAGCCTTTACCCATCCCGAGTTCGCCAGGACTACGCTTCCTCGCCCATGCCGCAGCCTGACCAGCCACGCGGCCCGTTCCCCGTCGTCGGACAGGTCGCATACTTCGCCGAGTTCGGGAAACGAGGCCGTCAGGCAACGGCCGCTGGCAGCCATGGCCCGTCCCGCCATCGAAGATGTGGAAACTTACCCCTTCTACCAAAACTGGTCGCGGTTGTTACAGGCTCTTAATCGGCCGTCACTACCTGATGGCCAATCATGTTTGATATGCCCGACCTTTCCACACTGCGGCTCACCAGCTTCCTTGCCAGTACGGCGTTCTGCGTCGTGTTCGCGCTGGCAGGATGGCGGCCGCAGATGCCCTGGATGCGGTGGTGGGCGGCCGCTATGGGAAGTTACAGCGCTGTGCTGCTCGGCTACGAGTGGGCGGGCGAGCCACTGTCGGCTTGGCTGGCCGCGCCTCTCAATGGACTGCTCGTGCTGTCGATGGCTTTCATCCTCGCGGGCATCCGATCCTTTGATGGCGCCCCGCCGTTCGCTCGGTGGATGGGAGTGGTCGTTGCCGGGGTGGCAGTTTTACCAGCGACGATTGTAGCCCTTCCTGGTGAAGCCTCGGTGATTGTAGGGCGATTGCTGCTGTCGCTGGGACTGACGATCGCGACACTGCTGTTTAGTTGGCCACTGATTGCCAGCCGCGCAGGGGATGGCACCCGGCTGATGCGCCGCTTAGCCGGGGGCGCGTTACTGAGCTACGTTCCGCTCTATGCTGTGGGGATGCTTAGGGAATTCGTATCAGCGGACATAGGGGTTTATTTCGCGCTGCCTCCTCTGCTCGCCGACCAGATGCTGTTAGGCATCGCCAACCTGTCTCTGTTGTTGATTCCAGGGATGCGATCCCAGCACCAGTTGCGGCAAATGGCACTGCGTGATCCCCTGACCGGAGTATGGAACCGCGCCGCGCTGACGGCGAGCACCCGCGAGCTTCTGGTTCCTGGGCGGGTCGCGCTGCTTATCGACGTCGATAATTTCAAAGCAATCAACGACCTGCACGGCCATGCGACCGGAGACCGGGTGCTGGTAGCGATCGCCGAAGCCTTGCAGCGCCATGACGAGAGCGGTTTCGTCGCAAGGCTGGGGGGCGACGAATTTTTTGTCGTCACAAGCGCCGGCAATGCCGCTGCGATGGCTGAGCGCATTCGGATCCGCGCAAGTGGTGTCGAAACAGACCTGCCGCCCTGGACGCTCAGCATCGGCGCAACGCTGGTCGAGCGAAGAGACCGTTCGATCGACGACGTGATGCAACGCGCGGACAGCTTGATGTATAGAGCCAAGCATCTGGGGCGGGACCGGGCGGCAGCATGATGCGTGCGCGCCGAACGTCTGCTTTCGGGAGACTGGCCAAGTCGGATTGAACGATTGGGATGGGCGGGTGATGACGGGAACTGCGATTTGGAGCGTCGGCTAGGACCACGAGCGAACCAGAACGTAACGTGAACATTCCTCTCCCGCTCGGTCAAGGCGCTTCCCCTGTGGGCAAGCTCGGGCGCTGCGAACAAATCGCTTGCGGGCCGGAGGTGGCTTGCTCGGCGAATCGTCGGTGTGATGCCTATGGCTTGTCGATTGTCGGGTGCCGCCCAAGCAAAAAGAGGAATTGTAATTATCCGGTCGTCCGTTTCATGCCTCGCAGAGCGTTGAGCGCATTGACCTGAGTGAAATATCCCTCAGGCGAAGATTGCTGTTCCCGGAAATGAGTGCGGAAGTGCTGATATAGACGGCGTGGGTAATGTCGTTATTTTGCGAATTACGATTTCATATTTGCGACTATGATTGACAACGTGTCTCTGACGTGGTAAAAAAATATAATGGCAGTTTTTATATCAAAGTCTGTCTGGGTGGGGCCATATCCCCCGCGAGCCGATCCGCACTGATCTTTCCGGCCTACTTCAATCTGCCGGCTTAAATTCCCGAGAAATCATGAAATGAGCAAACGACCTCCCGCATCACTGCGGGTGGGTATCGTCCTGTCGCCGCGAGACATTGCGGCTATCGACGACGCCGCCACCCGCGAAGACATGACCCGTAGTGCCTGGACGCGGCGTCTGATCCGCAACAGGCTTCGTGAATTGGCCGCTGCCCAAGAGGGGGCCGCCGCTTGAGTACCCTGATTACCATCAGCCTAACACCGGCCCTCGCCGAGCACGTCGAAACCTTAGCCGGACGGCAAGGTGTCACCGCTGCCGCGTGGATCACCCGGTGGCTTGAGGATCACGCCGGGCTCTCACGGCCGTCCCCGTGGGCAAAGCCCTCGCTGGTGTCCGATGCCCTCCCCGAGAAGGATCGCAAGTCCCGCATCGCGGAACAGGCCGCTGCCCTAGCTCAGCTCGGCACCGTATCACCATCCCGAAACCGCAAGCAGAAGCACTACCGTTCGCACAATGACGACTGGAATTGACACATACGCCCCACCGAGAGCGATGATCGAAACCGCGATTCAGCAATTCAGCATCCCGCCCGACAAAGCGGAGACCTTGAGGATTGCGCATGAGATCGACCTTCGAAGCGACGCAACCACTGGATCATTGAGCTACGCCAATGGTGCCACCGACACGAATTCATGGCTGAGGGGGTTTGCCGCTGCCCGGCCGGGGATTCTCCCAACCCCGGAGGGGGCTCATACTCTCGCGCCCGCCGCTCCGGTGACGCACCGAGACTGGAAGACTGCGAGCCTGACTGAGCTGAGCGCTGGTATCAAGACCGGATCAACAGAGGCGCAGGACGAATTCACGCGCCGCATCCACACAAATTCTCGCACGCCCGGCCTGCCCCACAGAAGCGGCGAGAACTTAACTGCTTTGATGATCGCCGCGAAGGCTGGCGATCCCATCGCAATCGAGAAGCTCAAGAAAGTATACTAATGTCGTTTCACTTGGTTCAGAATCGTATCTTCCACGATCCTAAGGGATGGAAGATGCGCGCCGAGAAAGCAAAGCAGAAGATTGCTGCCCAACGCGATCCATATACTATGGCGTTGCGTCGGGTGCGAAATCTGATGAACCTGCCGATGGAAGAGGAGGTCCGCGTACGGGAGGAGTGGGCTCAAGCTCAACAGCTCGTGCCGTCGCCGATCCCGAGCGTTCTCCACCCGCATGCTGTCGCCCTGTTGATGACTTTCCTCGATCGCGAGGGTTTGGCTCCCGACGATCTTACGAAGCCGATGCGTGAAGAACGAGACGCGCTTGAGCGTGCTGTGGCCGAAGCCGTCTCGGCAGCTCGTGCGGATCAGGCGCAGGCGCAGGCGGATCTTGACCGGCTTATCGCCCAGCGCGCCGCTTACGATGCGATGTTGGATACGGATTACACGGCTATTGAGGTGCCTGAGACGCCCGTTCCGGCGGACACTGCCGCTACTGTCGATCTTGACGACGAGGATGTTCCGGCCGCTCCCGAGCCGGCCGTCGCTCAGGTCGCCACGGCGCTCGATCACGTCGGGCATGTTGATGTCGAGACCGACGAGAGTGTTCCGGTCTATCCGACTCGTCGCGGTCCCGGCCGTCCGCCCAAGGCTTCGGTTTAATAAGTTTCACCACGGAGAGCGGCTGCGGCCCTTCGTGGTGACGGCGGGGGCTGTGCTCTGGGATGCGTCCGGCCCCCGCCACCTACAACTTACACCGCTGCGGGCGCCGTCAGTGCCCGGTGAACGCTCCCCACTCCGATGCCTAGCTGTTTGGCGATCTTGGCCATGGACATCCCCCCTGCGGCCAACGCCTTCACCTCGTCGGCTTTGGCCCGCGCGGTTGGCTTGCGACCCTTGTAGGCGCCTTCGGCCTTGGCCTTGGCGATCCCTTCGCGCTGGCGCTCAAGCATCATTTCGCGTTCGAATTGCGCCACGCCGGCCAGCACGTTGAGCATCAGCTTGCCCGTAGGCGTCGAGGTGTCCACACCGAGGTTGACGATACGCAGCGCCACACCCTTTGCGTCCAGGGCCTCGATGATCTTCCCAAGGTGGATGACGGAGCGGGCCAGCCGGTCAAGCTTCGTCACAACGAGCGTGTCACCCTCGCGACAGAAGTCCAACGCGGCTTCCAGACCTTTGCGGGTTGCCACCGACGATACTTGCTCCTGAAACAGCTTTCCGCACCCGAGCGCCTTCAGGTCGCGCACCTGGGCATCCAAGCCTGCTTCCTGTTCCAGCGTCGAGGTTCGGGCATATCCGACGAGCATGGTGTTCTCCCGGTCGAATCATTCCAATAGGGTCCTAAAGGTTTGACCACGGGCCATTCCAAAAATCAATACCATTCTTTTGGAAAAGGTTTGAGGCCCCTTGGAACGTTCCAGGGGACCAAGCCCTGTGGAACGGCGGTGCCCTCTGACGAAATTCCTGTGCGATGACTAATGTCTCGATACCGCCGGGCTGGCAGTTCGGCCCATGGGCGCCCGGCCTCGATCCCACCGAATTCATCGCGAGATGCCGAGCTATGCGGGCGGTGACACACCTACTGTGTGGACCGCGCGGCGAGCGGCTGGCCATATCCTCAGCGGTGCAGAGTCTGCGCCGTGGGAGATCGACGAGGCGGTGCGAGAGCTTGAAGCACTAGACGCTCTCGACAGACGCCGCATCCTCGCGTCCTACGCGAACCTCTCGTGACCCTGCCGCAACGAAAAAGGCCACCCGTGAGGGTGGCCCTGTCTGTCAGTCCTGATGCGCTGCTTACTCGGCAGCGGTCATCTCGGGGGCGAAGTGACCGCACCAGTCCTTGATCTCGACCACCGGCCACAAACCCTTGGTGTCCGGGCCGGGCTGGCTCACGGGCGGATTGAAGCGGCACAGGCCGGCATCGGCCGAAGCCTGACCGCCGTTGCCCTTGTGCTCGTCGAAAAACTTGCAAGTCTCGCAGTGGGCGCTGGCCATGGGGAAGGCTCCTGTCTCGGTGGCGGCCCGTTGCCGCCGTCTGTTGCGAATTAGAACAGATCCAATCTGGTGGGCAACGGGCAGGCGAGCGGGTTGTTCCGTCTCCTGCGCTGCAATCCCCAACGGAGCGCGGGAGCACGATCGGGTTGGGTCGTAAACGAGAAGGGCGCCCCGAAGGACGCCCCATCACTCTCATGCTCGCTGATAGTTCAAGCTTCGATGACGGCGGTCGCCAAGGCTACTGTGTCGTGCTCTGCGGCCAGCATCATCTCCTGTGCCGCGTCGATCGCTCCGGGAAACAGCAGATCGACGAGAGATTCACCCGGCGGGATGTGACGAGTTGCGATGCGACGAAGGGCCGATGCCCACTCCGCGTGCGCGTGCTCAACGATTTCAAGATCGTGGAGATCTTCCGAAAGCATCATGTCGGCTCCTTATGGTGAGACCGTAAGTTAAACATGCTGCGACAACAGAGTCTAATTGCTTTGATGCTAGTTGATAATGCTACGGCAGGGCATTGATACCCTTGGAGAAATCCGTGTCTGCTTTCAGTTGAGCTTGAATTCAAAGGTTGAGTTTTTTTATTTAAGCTAGCCCCCTTACCGCTCGATACCCGTCAATTGCTCGCAAGACAAAAGGCCCCTTTTAAGGTCCGACCTTAGTACCGCAAAATCCAAAAGCCGAATTCTCCCATCGCTCCCGTGCAACGCGGTAGAGCTACAGAAGACACATGCCCGAAGATATCAAACAGAAGGTCATAGTCGAGACCGAGACCCGTGGATCGGAGTCTATCGCGCGTCTGAAAGCTGAAATTCTGAGCCTTGGAAAACTTGGCAACATCGGCCGCATCGCGAGCGGAATCAAACTGGCAGCGGCGAATCAGAAACGATTTGTTGAGTCGGCCAAACTGTTCGATGCCGACGCCGCCCGAGCCATCAAAGCCAAGCTTTCCGGGGAGGCGAGACTCGCCCGCCAGCGCGTTTCCGGTGTTGCCTCTGCTGCCCGCGCCGAAGCAGTCGCTGAGCGGGCTTCTCTCCGTTCGATCCGCAACAGGATCGTCGTGCAAGGTCGCCTTGCTCGTCAGAAGCTCTCAGAGGAAAGAACCGCTGCCCGCGCTACCGCCGCCGCTGCCCGTGCTGCGATCACCGCCGACAGGACCGCAGCGAGTGAGCGAGCCCGTTCTTCTGCGCAGGCCGAACGAGCGCGCATCGCCGAGATTCGCAACGTGGCTCGCGCCGATCGGGAGCGAGCCGCTCAGGAACGGCGGGCGGATCAGGAACGAGCCCGAGCGGCCAAGGCATCCATCAACGCGACGCGCGCTGCCATCGGCTTTCAGACCCGCATGGCTAGACAGCGGGCGGTTGAGGAAGCTCGCAGCATCGCATTGGTGGAACGTGCCCGTGTCGCATCGAGCCGGGCGGCAGCCCGAGCGGAACGCCAGCGTATCGCGGAAGCTCGCACCACAGACCGGGAGCGTGCCCGGTCGATCGCGCAGTCAGAACGTGACGCTGCCGGAGAGGCGCGCAACAAGATCCGCCTGGACAACTATCGGATGCGCCTCCGGTCTCGCTACGAGCGGGACCAGAAGCGGGAGCACGGCCGAACCCGCGACGAGGTTGTCCGTCATGGTCGCGACGCAGGTCGGTACGGTTCGGATGCCTACGGACGGCTAACGCGGGGGCCAGCGCTGGCCGCTGCCGCTGGCATGGCCGGCACCGCTGCCCTTGCCCGTCGATCCCTTGGCGTCGAGGTGGACGTAGACGCGGCGGAAATCGGCACCCGGCAGTACGGTGGCTTGTCCAAGGATACGGCCCGAGACTTACGGGATTCGTGGGCCGCGCCGCTCGCCGAACAGCTCGGCGTCTCAACCGCCAAGCTCCTGTCCTCGTGGACGGATGCGGTCAAGCTCGGCATCCCGGTTGAAGGCGCCAAGGCTTTTGCTGGTCTCGCAACCCAAACCTCTGAGGCGTGGGAACGCCCGTTTGAGGAAGTTTCCGATATTCTCGGGACGATTAATTCGCTTCTTACGGCGAGCGGCGAAGCGTTTAGCTTCGAAAAGCTGAAGTCTGTAGCCAATTCTTTACAGTATCTCGCTGCAAAACAGAGCACCACTCCCGAAAAGCTCATCTCGTTTCTTCAGCGCGGCGCTGGCGGAGCGAAAGTGCTCGGAATGAGCCAGGAGGCGGGACTCGCGTTCGGTTCGGCGTCAACCTCGCTCGGCAGTCAGGCCGGCGAGAGTGGTCGGCTTCTCGACTATGTGGCGAGCCGCCTCGTCGATATGCCTAAGCTTGTTCGCAAAAAGGGCGATGAAGCGAAAGAGGCTCGTGATCTGGTGCGAGCCCTAGGTTACGGATCGGCGGAGGATATGGACCGCGCCCGCCGTGCGGACCCAGATGCGTTCCTGCCTGACTTCATGGACCGCTTCTCCAAGATCAAGGATACGAAGCAGCAGGAGAAGTCCCTTCGGTTCTTCGCCGGGAGGGAGTGGTTCGGCGAACTTGGCCTGATGGTCAAGGGTAACGCGAAGTATCAGGAGGCCGCACAGCTCGCTAAGGAGTCTCGCAATCTCGACGCAATCGGTGAGGTATGGGAGCTACACCAGAAAAAGTTTGGCTTCGTCGGCAAGCAGTTCAGCGCAGGTTGGCGCAATATCCTCGGCGAGTTCGGAAAGGAGTTATCACCGCTTGCTCGGCAGGCCGGCGATGTATTCCTAGCTTGGACGGCTCGCCTTCGTGCCGGTGGTCTCGCCGCGCGATTCCGGGCAGCTATCGGCGGTTTTGTAGAGGGCTTGGGCTTCCGCGATCTGCCGAGCCTTTTGAAGGGCATCCTTGGCGAGCCCGGTGAAGGGAATGCAGGTGCCATCTCAGCATGGCGAGCGGGCTTCCGCGAATTTGCCGGTGGTATCCGCGATGTGGTCGACTCGATCCGCAGCGTAGTCGGTGCCTTTGCGGGCGGTTCGCCTGAGACCATCGCACGGTGGACCGGACGCATCCTAACCCTGTCCGCTGCCCTCGTTGTGCTGAGTCCCGTACTCGGCGTGCTCGGCGGCATCGCGTCGGCGTTGCTTGCCCTCGGATCGACCGCCGCAACGGTATGGGCGGGATTGAAGGTTGCTGGCCTCGTCGGCGGCGCTGGTGCGGCCGGTGGTGCGATCGGAGCCAGTGCCCTCGCTGCGGCCGGCGGGATCATCGCGGCAGGATTTTTGGCCGCAATCGCCAACAAAATGGGAATCTTCAAGGCTCCCGACCCGTCGAAGGGGCTCGGCAGGAGCGTGCTCGAATTTATCGATCCGGGCCTCGCAGATCGCATTCTCGGCAAGGAGAAGCCCGAGACGCAGGGATGGACCGACCCGCCCGGCCGCGCCCTGCGCGACGCGCTCGACGAGCACGGGCGAATCCTTAAGCAGTCATTCGACGGACAGGCCGGCATCGGGTCGCTGATCCGCAAGGCGAATTTCACCAGCGACGACACCCGACTCCGTGATTCGATCGACCGGATGGGTGCTCGCGTACAGCTCGCCGCTCTGGGCTCCACCGGCTCTATGAGTGCCGGTTTCGGCTCATCCGGTGCGGGATCGGCGGCAGGCGCCTTCCGGGGCGGTGGCGGCACTGGCGGTGCGGCCGGGCTCCTGACTTCGCGTCCCGGTGAAGCACTCCCTGGTGGTGCTCTCGGCCGGCGCGGGATCATCGGCGGTGACGGCGGATCATCCCTCCCCGCCGTCGAGGCAGGTGCGGGGGCCTACAAGCCGATCCTCGATCACATCGCCCGTAGTGAGGGCACGTCCGGCCGGGGCGATTACAACGCCTCTCTCGGCTATGGGCGCTTCCTCCCCGGAGGCCAGGAACAGAACCTCACGGGCAAGTCGCTCAACGAGATTCTGGCTCTCGGCAACCACATGCGCCGGCAGCCGGGCAACCCGAACAGCTCCGCACTCGGACGTTATCAGATCGTCGGGCAGACCCTTCGTCGCCTGATGCGGCAGCTCGGGCTTAACGGGTCCGAGAAGTTCGACGAGGCGATGCAGGACCGACTCGGTGCCGAGCTTGTCCGTGGTCGCGGTGCGAATGCCCGTGGCCTTGCGCAGGAATGGGCATCACTCCGGGGGCAGAAGCTCTCGACGGCGGTGGACCTCGCTTCTCGGATCGGTCGTGATGCCTCGACGACTCCAGGAGAACGGCCGGCAACGGCTGGTGCGGCTTCGGCGGGCGGTGGTGACGTGCTGGGTCACATGAGGACCCTGCGAGCATCCGGCCAAGTCATCAACGAACAGTGCGTGGCTCTCGCCAAGGCTGCCGTGGGTGTCTCGGGCTCGGTGACGACATGGCGGAAGGGCGTGGGCGCTGAGGAAGGCACCCTCAAGCCCGGTACGCCGATCGCGACCTTCCTCGATCGCAACGGCAAACCGTCCGAGCGCTATGCTGGCGGCGGCGTCGGCACCATGGGGGCCAAGCGTGACCATGCGGCGGTGTTCTCCGGTTACGTCCGCGACAAGGATGGTCGGATCGCCGGCATGGACGTGGCGGAGCAGTATCGAGGCTCCGGCGGTGTCCGGGCCAAGAGGTATCTCTTCGGCCAGGGCTACGGCGAAGCGAATGGATCGAACTACCATGCGGTACTCGGTCCTGATGGAAAGCCGCTCGGTGGGGATCGTAACCCCATGTCGGGCGCGAAGGCGCTGGCCGGCAGTGGTGCCAAGCCTGAGACAGCCGGGCCATGGCAATCCATGACCGACGATTCAAAGGTCCGAGATTGGAAGCGCAGCGTCGGCGGCAACGTCAACGCATTGTTCGATTCCCGGAAGCTTCAGACCCTGGAAAACCGCGTAGGCCCGGATCGGGCGAAGGCGCTGCTCGGCTCGTCGGATATCCTGTCCAACGGGTTCCGTGAGAACGTCGATCGTCGGACCCTTGGTCCTACCGCTGCGGACCTTGCTCAGCGAACCCCGTTCCGTCCCCGTACGGCAGAGGATCTTGCCAGGACCGTTCCAGCCCCCGTGCCGAACCGTGCCGGTGGCGGGGGCAATGGTGGAGCCGATCAGCGTCCTGTCAACATCACTCAGAACATTCAGGGCCACAACCTGACTGCTGGCGAACTCGCCAACGAGGTTCAGAAGCAGGCACGTCAAGGAATGTCGTGGCGTGCCCACGATGTGTATCACGACGTTTAAAGCACACTATCACCGATCAACTCTGAGCCGCCCCTCACCGGGCGGCTTTTTTGTTTCTCAGACCTATTCCGTAGATGACTCCTATTTACAAAATCGAACGTGGTGGCATCGACATCACCGGGAGATTCAACGATCGATGCACAGCGATCAACGTCACGCTCACCGCTGGTGCGGGATCCGGGGACGTTCTCAAGATCACCCTCGACGACAGGGATTGGGCCATCGCAAAGCCCAACGTCGGAGAAATCATCGACGTGTATCTCGGTTATGTCGAGGCCGGCCTAGCAAAGATGGGCACATTCGAGATATCCCGCGTGGTTTTCGAGTGGGTGCCCAAGTCGATCAGTCTAGAAGGGTCGTCGATCGGCTTTCAATCGGCCGTCAAAGCTCCCGCGATCAAAACCTACGCGGATCGAACTCTTGGCGATGTGGTGCGAGATATCGCCAAATCGGCAGGTGTCGCCGCCAATATCTCTCCTGAGCTTGAGGGCGTGAAGGTTCCTGAGCGCAATGTCACAACATCGCCGCTTCAGCTCCTAACCGAACTCGAATTCGAGCACGGCGCCGTCGCGAAGTGGGGAGACGGCCGGCTTGGCTTTACGGTGCGGGACTCGGGTAAATCCCCTGCCGGCGAGAGCACGCCACTGGTGGTCCTACGGCCTGAGCACATTGCCGAACTCTCGATCCACACCGAGACCCGCCCGTCGTTCTCAAAAGCGAGAATGTCGTGGTTCGATCAGGACGAAGTAGTGCGGAAATGGGTGGAGGCTCCGGCCCCAAGGGGCGCCAACGGATCGTTCCCGGCATTCAACATCGGCAGGATGGCGAACTCAAAAGAGGAAGCCGAGCGGATCGCGAAATCGCAGATCTCATACCTGACGAGGAACCAGTCTGAGGGCCAGATCACGCTAAGCCGGGGCAACCCTTTCGTGCGGGATCAGAGCCGTATCCTGATAACCGAGACACGCGATGGGATTGCCGGCTCCTACGTCGCCGACGTGGTGTCCCACTCCTACGTCAAAGGCAGTGGGCTCGGGACCGCCATGTCGATTCGATCGGATGGGGACGCGAGCGATTTCACGCCTGAGCTTGAGGGCAGCGAGACCGAGTTGACCGGGCCGGGCACGCTGCCGGGGATGCCGCGATGATCGTGCTCGATCCCCGCACCGGGCGCCTTGTTGAAATCTCGTTGCCGATACCGCCACCCCGCCCAGACCTGAAGCAACCTCTGGGTGTGTCTGCCGTGCAACACCACTCCCGCAAAAGCTACCTCTTAACCTGGATTCTGCAATCGTTAAGCTTGATGTGCGCGGCAGGGCTCGGAATGCTGCCTAAAGTGCAAAGACATGAAGACGGGCGGAGATAGATCTATGATGGAAGTAGTGTTGGCTTCCGTTCTAGCGACGGCGTTTACGTTGATGATGGTACCGTATCGGCGTGCTTCGACTACTTCGGCCCGCTTGAAAAGGACTGGGCAGGTAATCCGTTGGGACCCGCCGAATACTCACTGATTTCGGGGATGCTGTCGGTTATGAGTGAGCGTCGCGTAATCATACCTCAAGACGGTTTGGCAAACCTCATAGGCATGGCCCGACACGACATCGTGCGGCTTCGTCGGGAACTCGCTCTCGTCGCAAACAGCATCCTGGCAGAGGGCTTCGATGCTGGTGAGGATCGCCGGGAATGGGCCATCGTGTTTGTCGATCATTCGGGCAGCGAGCTTTGGCGCATCGAGGTATCGCGGGCGGCAGCCCTTCTGTCCGCTGCACGTTGGTCTCAGCATGCCCTTGGTCTTGAGGAGTTTGTGACCGTTCCTAAGCCGGTGATGAGCCGCCCTACCTGACGCTTAACAACCCAAGATAATTGCCGAGGCAGCACGTTCACCTCTCGCTCGAATCAAAGCTGAGCTGTATGCGTCGAATCAGGAACTAGCCACAAAGGCAGCGCTACCAATGGCTCGGGCACGTCGAGGCGGAAGCAAGAGGCCACCGCCCAAGCCGCTGCCCGTATGGTCCCCGCCCTCACCGCCGCTGCCACCAGAGCCGCATCAATCTGACAGCGTAGGTCGGTTCCTCGGTATCCTCTTTCTTATCATCGTTGTCCCGTTCGGCCTGTCGGGACTGCTCCCCCGATCGTCAACGAGCACGCCTTCGCCGGTATCGAGCGGGACCAGCACGTACTACGGCAGCTCAACGGCTTCCCCCTCGGGTGCGACCTACAACACGGCTGCGCTGCCCTCAGGTGGGCAAACCACGCTGTATGGTACGCCGAGCACGCCGAGCTTTGAGCCGCCCCCGGTAGCAGAGCCGTCCCATCCCGAGCCTCCAGAGACGTTGTACGTTTCCGGCCGCAAGGTGGCCCTACGAGACGCACCGAACGCGAAGGGGGCGATCCTCGATCGGTACGAGTCGGGACAGGCTGTGGACGTGCTTGAGCGCGGGGATGGGTGGACGCGGGTCCGCCACAAGCTCACTCAGCGAGAGGGCTGGATACAGGCGAAGTGGCTACGCGATGAACCGCCGGCCGGCGAGAAGGAGACCGTCGAACAGCCGAAGGTCTCCCCGTCGCTGAGCACCGCAGCAATCGCCAAGCTGCTGATCGCGGAGTCTATCGCCTCCTACTCGGGTCCGTGCGCTTGTCCGTATCAGAGCGCTCGCAACGGTTCCTCATGCGGGCGCAGAGCCGCCTACGTCCGCCCCGGTGGCGCCGCGCCGCTGTGCTACGCAAGGGATATCACTCCTGAGATGGTGGCCGAGTACCGTACGAATCATTGACCCCCCCCGCTGCTGGGACAATTGATATTCCCTACAACTCTTAGTTCAGATACGCTCACGCTCCGCCAGAAGGTATCGCGTCCAACGCAGGACTGAACAGCTGTGGGCCAAATTAAACAGGACGTTCAAGCGCTCCATTTGCGCCTATTTCCAACTGAGGTTGGAGCTTTAAAGCCGTTTCTTTTCAATTTTGATATCAACTATGCTCGACGATTTGATACACAAAATGCACAATTCTCTGCGTATATACTTAGTCCAGATCAATTAATGCGGGATGGATTTGCGTTTAAAGATGAGCTGCTTTTGATAATCTCAGGTTATAAGAAACTTCAGCCGCGAACGATACAAGCGGTAGAAACTGTAATGCGGACAAACCCATTCAAAGGCCGGGTCGATCCAATTACTTACTTCATTGTTTCTTCAGATGAGGATATTGATAGTTGGATTTCTAATTATATGATGTCGCATCCTCAATCTAGGACCCCGATTTCTTTAAGTTCAGATACTTTATCTGCGAATAAAAACGATAGATGGTTTATACGAAATCAATTAGCAACACGATTATACGGGAGGGACCTGTTTGATTATCAGCTTCCGTTGGATGAGGATCTGTTCTTTTTTGGGCGAGGTCGTATTGTCGAGGAATTCCTAGACGCGCTCCGAAAGGGCCAAAATAAAGGTTTATTTGGTCTTCGTAAAACAGGAAAAACTTCCGTACTCTTCAAGATAAGGAGAGCATGCGATGAGCTGAACATTGCTAAAGCAGTTTACCTAGATTGCAAGAGGCCCGAGATAAGAAACCTGCACTGGAAAGAATTGTTCCAATACATAGGCGATGAAGTCTCAAAAAAGCTTAATAAGAAGTATGTTAGTGTAAAAGACTCAGTAAAGAACTTTACAAAGCTGATATCGACAGTTTCAGGCGATACGAAGGTAGTTATTATATTTGACGAAATCGAATATATCTCACATTTCGCCCATTTAGATCCGCATTGGGGAGAAGAGTTTGTGCCATTCTGGCAAACTATGTGGTCAATTCAAAGCGAAATAAGGAGCGTGTCATTTATAATTGCTGGTGTTAACCCCTACGTGTGCGAAATAGATCTGATTGACCGGACCCAAAATCCAATGTTTGGTATTGTAAGACCGGCTTATCTAACCGGTCTGGACTCATCAGAGATACAGCAGATGATCCGTGCTATTGGAGGTAGAATGGGGCTTGGGTTCGAAGATTTGGCAATTGAGAATCTAGAAAAAAGATATGGTGGCCATCCTCTACTCACGAGAATGGCTTGCAGCTATACCAATCAAAGCGTCAATCAAGAGTCCATACCTCGTCCAACACCCATAACTATTCGTCGCCTAGTTTCAGAGCAAAGAGATCGTGAAGACGAAATATTTTTCTATTGTCGACACATCATCTCCGAGCTAGCAGATTTTTACAAAGACGAGTTTGATATGCTCGAAATGCTAGCAAGTGGCAATATCATAGATTTCAATGATCTGGCCCTTGAGCCAGGATATATAAGGCATCTAAAAGCTTATGGTATCATATCTGTCTCTGACGCTGGAAAGCCTGTATTCAGAATACCTGTACTGCAGCGATATATCGCAGCCCAGCGAGCTAGGAGGGAGGGCGATAAATCAATTATATTTGTTATTGATAAAGAAAAGAGAGCAGATTGGTTATCTCGTCGCAAAAGAACCATACTTCATGATCTTAAATTGCTGTTAAGAACCATACACAGCAAAAATAAGTGGCAACCATACGCAAATACCTTTTTTCCTGAAGCAGACTTGCTGCATGGCGCTTGCTTAGCCGACAGCTGGCAATCATTTAATTCTTTCATTACTGACTTAAATAAATGCTTAGTGGAAACTATCGACCTCGTAAATCCAAAAGGAGGTTTTTATGGCAAACTAAAGACTGAGTATGAACACCTTTTTGAAAGCCTTGTTCGCATCAGATTGCTGCGCAATAATGCTGATCACCTCAGGTTGCACTCTCAAGTAGAAGATGGTTTGAAAAATTTGCTTTCCGTTGATCTGATGGGTAGATCAATTACACAAGTTGATGAGCCGTGGTTTGTGTTGCAGCAAATTACGATCGACGAACTGTTTGCTTCCATACAATACGAATTGAACAAATTGAATTAACTGTCCCATTGCATAACTTGAAAGAGCTTCAATTTATCATCGGAAATTCCCAATCCGCTGATTTTGTTCCCGCGTTCAGATCTGTTTTGCTTTGGAATTATGCGCTTCCGATTGCATCCGATCCTCCGGTATGGCCTTGCATATGTTCGGCGATAGAGTTCGGGATTTCCGCCTGAGACGCCGCCGATTTGGAACAGTGCCGCACCGCATAAGAAGGCAGCTTCCTGGCAATGGCCGGTTCGCAGACGCTCCCCATATCAGTGCCAGCAGCACCGGCATTGAGCGAGTACGATGAGCCGAACGCACGCAATCCTTATCGGAGCTGTGCTCCTGGCCCATAACGGCTTTGCAGGCTCGGCTCTGGCACTGTCGGGCGGTTCGTTCACGCCTCCCGGCGGACAAGCGCCGGCGACTGCTCCCGGCGGCACCGAAGGTATCGCCGGACAGCGCAACGTGGACGATGCTGTTCGCAAAGGGCAGGCGATAGGCACACCCCCGAGCTACCCCGTTCATAGGCAGCGCTCGCATCCCCGGAGGATGATCCGGCAAGGCAATTAAAGTGGGTGGGTCCGCTCGGCGGTTTGTCTGCCTTCTCGCGACCGGCCACGGGCTGCCCTCAGTCCGAACCGATGGCGTGCACTGAGCTATCGCTGGCATCGAAGCCGCAGCCGCTCACGGGAATGTGATCCACCGTACTGACTGCTTACGATCGCTTACTTTTCGGTGATTTCCGTAAGCACGTCGGGCTCTGATCCACCGCTAAGTGCTTGTAACAAATGGCGCGCCCGAAAGGATTCGAACCTCTGACCCCCAGATTCGTAGTCTGGTGCTCTATCCAGCTGAGCTACGGGCGCGCTGTCGTCCGGCGGGCGTGTCGTCCCGGCCGGCGTGGCGGGTGTCTATGACCTTCGCTCAGGCTTGGCAACCCCGTTTTCCCGCCGAGCCCCCGATCCCCGCCTCGCCGACGGATCGGGCCGGACGGTGCCGTCGAGCGATCGACGGCGGGGACGGGGGCCCGCGTGAGGAACTCTTAATCGCTCGCGGCTACGCCTAGGCCCGTGGCCGGCGCCGGGACGCCTCCCATCACCATCCGGCGGACGCCTCCTTAGGGGTCGGGCGGGGCCCGGCGTGGTGCGTGGGCGAGGGGCGGGACGGGCGGGATGGCGGCTTCGCACGGGCAGACCACCGAGCCGACCCCTTTGCCGAGCGCCCTGCAGACTGCGGGCTCGCTGCTGGTCATCGGCGCCTTCGCCGCCGCCGAGGCGAGCGCGTGGGCGCTCTCGGCCTGGCCCGGATCGGCCTGGCTCTGGTACCTCGACCTCGAACTGTTCCGGCCCTTCGAGCTGGCCCGCGCGGAGGGCTCGCCCCTGCGCATCCTGTTCGGGCCGGCCTCCCTGAGCCTCGCCGCGGCCCTCGCCGCGGTCACCCTGCTGGCGCGCCGCTGGCATCTCGGCAGCGCCCTCATCGCCAATCTCTGCTTCGTCGGCACGCTTGCCCTGGTCTACGGCTGGCTCGACGGGACGGGCTCGCTCAAGGCGGCCTCCCTCGGGGCGGTGATCGTCCGGCCGCGCGTCGATCTCGTCCTCGTCCTCCTGATGTCGGCGGCCTCGTTCGCGGGCTGCGTCCTGAGCCACGCCTCCTTCGCCCGGCGCATCGGGCGCGACCGGGACCACGGCCGCGACATCGACCGCGATGGCAGCCGGGACGGATGAGCGGCGCGGCCCTCGCCCCGCGCACGGCCGGAGCCGCGGTCGTCCTGATGCTCGCCCTCGTGCCGGGGGCCGCGCGGGCCCAGGCCGAACGGCCACCGGATGCGGGCTACGTCGTGGGCGCGGGCGGGTGGGCGTCGGAGCGCTTCGGCGAGCATGTCGCGGTCCTGCGGGCCGGCGTGACGGCGGCCGCCGGTGCCGGGGCGGGGTTTCTGCTCCTGTCCTGCGATCGCGCCGAGCGCCGGTTCCGCCTGAGCCTGCCCGAACCGATCGCCCTGCCCCCGGCGGTCCGGGGCGGCACGATCCTCGTGCGGAGCGCGGGCCGGGGTGCGCCGGGGCGCGGCCGCGTCGTCGCCGCGGTCGCGCTGTCCGGGGGGCGGGTGTTGAGCCTCGCCGAGACCGCCGGCCGCCCGGACGGGCTGGTGGCGGCCTTGGGCGAACTGCTGCTCACGCGCCCCGCCCGGCTCGATCTGCTGGTCCGGCCGGACGCCGCGCCGCGCCTGCCCGGGCGGGCCGTGCCCGTCGTGCTGGCGATGACCTGGCGGGACGGGGACGTCCTCGCGATCGACGATTTTCTGGGATCGTGCGCGCGTTGACCCGCCGTCCGCGCGGAGGCGATTGCGGGGCGGAAGGGTCCGAGTGCGGGGTGAAACCTGTTGCTCCCCGGCACCGTACCTGCCGGAAACGGCGCGGCTTGGGGCTCGACACACGCTTGTGTTGGGACGGGCGGGCCGGCGACGTGCTTTGCCCGCCTGCCTTGTGGCACAAGTCTCGGGGATGCGACCACATCCGGCCGCCTCCCCCTCGCGTGCGCTCGAAACGGTGACCCGTGATCTCTCCCGCATGACGCATCTCCGGACGGTTCTTGAGGCGGTGCCGCGCGCCGTCGCGCTCGGCGTGGCCCTCGGCCTCGCCCTGGCCGGCTGCCAGACCGTCTCCGACGAGGGCGTCGCCGTGGTGGCCGGCGTGGAGCCGACGCTGCCGTCTTCGAACGAGGCCTACCGGATCGGCCGCACCAACCTCGCCGCCGGCAACAGCGGGCTGGCCGAACGCACCTTTCGCGCCGCGGTCGAGCGCAACCGCGACGACGCCGCCTCCTGGCTCGGGCTGGCGGCGGCCTACGACAATCTCGGCCGCTTCGAACTGGCCGACCGCGCCTACGCGCAGGCGATCCGCCTGCGGGGCGAGACCCTGGAGATCAGGAACAACCGCGGCTACTCCTATCTCCTGCGCGGCGACGGCGCGCGGGCGTTCGAGGAGTTCGACGCGGCGCTGGCCCTCGATCCCGGCAACCCCGTGATCCGCAACAACGTCGAGCTGCTGCGCCTCGGGCAGCGGCCGACCCGCTCGGCCCCGAACGGCGTGCTCGTGGGGCAGCCGTGACGCGCGGGCGTGCGTCCCGCCGACGGGGCCTGCCGCAGGGCGAGCGTGGCACGAATGCCTCGCCGCGGCAGGAAGCCGTGGCCGGTCCGCGCCCGAGCCTTGTCGCGGACCGGGGTCTCGGCTTAACGGTTTATCAACCATTCGATGGGGGTTGCGTGGCGGAGCGAGCGGACGTTCGAGGGACGGCCGGGCTTTGCCGCCGCGCCCGCATCGGGCTCGCGGCCCTCGCCTGGGTCGGCCTCGTGCCGCTCCAGGCCGGGGCCCAGCAGGAGCCGGCGATCCGCCAGCTGCCCCGCACCGGCGGCAACGCCGTGCTCAGCCGGATGCGGCTCACCATCAACAAGTCGCAGACCGTGAAGGTGCAGAACGCCTTCGCGGACATCCTGGTCGGCTCCTCCGAGATCGCCGACGTGGTGCCGATCAGCGACCGCACCATCTACCTGCTCGGCAAGAAGCCCGGCACCACCAACGTCTCGCTGGTCGATTCCGAGCGCCGCCTCGTCGGATTGATCGACATCGAGGTTCGGCCCGACACCTCGGTGCTCGAATCCCAGGTGCGCCAGTCCACGGGGGATTCGGGGCTCAAGGTCGACAGCCAGGGCGACCGGCTGATCCTGGGCGGTGTCGCGGCGGACGCGGTCAGCGTCGATCGCGCCATGCAGGTGGCGCCCCCCGGCACCGTCAACCTGACGCGGGTGAAGTCGCCCCAGCAGGTGATGCTGAAGGTGCGCTTCGTCGAGGTGAACCGCAGCGCGGGGCGCGAGCTCGGCACCCGGTTCGGGTTCGGCGGGCGCGACACCATCGTCGGCAACGGCCTGTTCGGAGCGGGCACGGGGATCGCGGTTCCCGCCCGCAACGGCGGGCTCCTGTCCGGCGCGGTCGGCACCGCCGTCACCGCGGCCACCACCGGCGTGCCCTTCGCCAACGTGGTCCAGAGCTTCCGGGGCTCGTCGGGGCAGCTCGACGTCTTCGTCAGCGCGCTGGAGGAGAAGGGGCTGCTGCGGCGGCTGGCCGAGCCGAACCTGATCGCCATGTCCGGCGACCGGGCCGAGTTCCTGGCCGGCGGCGAGATCCCGATCCCGATCTCCGGGGCGACCTTCAGCGGCATCCCGCAGATCACCGTGTCCTACAAGGAGTTCGGGGTGAAGCTCGGCTTCACGCCCACGGTGCTCAAGGGCGGCACCATCCATCTCCAGCTCGAACCGGAGGTGAGCGACATCGACCCGACGCTGGCCGTGGCGGTGGGGGCCGGCATTTCGGTCCCAGGCCTGTCGAAGCGCCGGGCCAAGACCAACGTCGAGTTGCGCGACGGACAGAGCTTCGCCATCGCCGGCCTGCTCCAGACCCAGACCAACCGCAACATCGACCAACTGCCCTGGCTCGGCTCGATCCCCGTGCTCGGCGCCCTGTTCCGCTCGTCCGCCTACCAGGATCGCGAGACCGAACTCGTCGTCATCGTGACGCCCTCGATCGTCGTCCCGGCCAAGCCCGGCCAGGTGCTGGCGACGCCGCTCGACTCCACCGTGCCGGCCAACGACGTCGACTTCTTCGTCAACGGCCAGATGGAGCTGCGGCGCGACATGCGCCGGTTCGTCACCCGCAACGGCGGCGGGGTAGGCCCCTACGGCCACATCCTGCCCGGCGCCGGCATCCCCGCGGACGCGGTGCCCGCCCAGGCGCTGCCCGCCTCCTCGATCAGGGCCCTCAATTGAGCCCCTCCCGGTCCCTCCCCGCGCTGCGGCTCGCCGTCGCCTCGGTCCTGGCGCTGACGGTCGCCGGTTGCACCGACTACTTGGCCCGGCGCGACACGCTGATTCTCGAGACCGGCGATGCGTTGCAGCACAACAGCGCCGTGCACGTCGTCGATCCCTGGCCCCGACATGCCCAGCGCATCGAGAGGGAAACCAACGGCGAGCGCCTGCAGCGCGGGATCGAGCGTTACCGCAACCCGGCCGCTGCCGAGGGCGGCGGAGGGGGCGTTCCCATCGTGCCCACGGTGCCCCCCGGGGTCGGCGGCGTGCCGAGCGTGCGCTGAGCCGCAGACGCCTCGCCCGCATCGCGGGCCGCACCGGCTCCATCCGTACGGCCGATCCGGTGGACCGAGACCGTACGAACCGGCGCGGCCCCATCCCGCAGGGCCAGGCTTGAGCCGGCGTCGCAAGCACGGGGGGCGACGGCCTTCCGGAGGTGTCCGCGATCACGCGGGGCGTCTGTTCCGCGCATCGTGAGACGGCGGCAGGAATCGCAGCCGATCACGCGTTTGTGAATGCGACGCCTGAAACCTTTTCGTTAGTCCCGGAAATTGAGACGAGTAGATCTGCGGGATCGGCAGTTGAGAAACGATCTGTCGTCATCATACGTCAGCTTTTTTCCGGGGCACGACCCTATCTCTCGACGCTTATATCGAGAAAACCATCTGTTGCACCGCACTCGGACTTGTCGGATCTTTGGGGTGCCGCTACAGCTTCGGTTGCCGAATCGCCAGATGAGGTCAAGGGAGCAGGAACGTCATGGTCAACAGCACTGACACGAAAGAGCCGGGCGCGAACGTCGATTATCAGGCGGGCCGTCGCGCGTTCATGCGCAACCTCGGCCTCGGCGCGGCCGGTGCGGCCATGCTCGGCATGGGCGGCGGCTCGGCCCAGGCACAATCCGTCGGCGCCGCCGACGTGTTCAACTTCGCGCTGAACCTCGAGTACCTCGAGGCCGAGTTCTACCTGCGCGCCGCCTTCGGTCGCGGTCTCTCCGATGCCGACATCCAGGGCACCGGGACCCTCGGCGGCGTCACCGGCGGCCGTCAGGTCACGTTCGACTCGCCGCTGGTCCGGGCCTACGCCCAGGAGCTCGCCAGCGACGAGGAGACCCACGTCCGCCTCCTGCGCAACATCCTCGGCGGCGCCCGCGTCGCCCGCCCGGCGATCAACTTCGTCGACAGCTTCAACGCGCTGGCCCGGTTCTCCGGCCTCGGCAACACCTTCGACGCCTTCGCCAACGAGACCAACTTCCTGATCGCGTCCTTCGTGTTCGAGGATGTCGGCGTGACCGCCTACAAGGGGGCGACGCCGCTGATCCGCAACAACGAGTTCCTCGAGGCGGCCGCCGGCCTGCTGGCCAGCGAATCCTACCATGCCGGCCTGATCCGCGCCGTGCTGGCCTCCCGCGGCCTGTTCGACCAGGCTCAGAAGGTCTCGAACCTGCGCAACTTCCTCGACGGCCCGGCCGACACCGATCAGGGCATCGGCACCGCCCAGAACCCCAACCTGTTCCCGGCCGACGCGAACGGGCTGCCCTTCAGCCGCACGCCGGCTCAGGTGCTCGCGATCGTCTACGCCGACGGTCAGGCCCGGCCCGGCGGCTTCTTCCCGAACGGTGCCAACGGCGCCGTCCGCTAACACCCGTCCCGGGCGGGGGCTTCGGTCCCCGCCCGGTTCCGCCGTCGCCCCGGGGACGAGACTCACCCTCTTTGCTCCTCGTGATCGACGGCCTTGCCTGTGCGATCCTCGCGCGCGTCGCGTTCGAGGATCTGCGCCGTTTCCGGATCCGGAATTTCTGGGTCGCGGTGCTGACGGGCCTGTTCGTCGTCTCGGTCGTCCTCGGCCTGCGCCCGTCCGCGCTCTGGCATGTCGCCTTCGCCGGAGCGGCGCTGGCCCTGATGTTCGCGGTCTTCGCCCTGCGATGGATCGGTGCGGGCGACGCCAAGCTGATCGTCGCGGCCTGCCTCTGGGTCGGCCCGGCCGCATCCTCGGTCTTCGCCGCCGCCCTGCTCACGGCGGCCCTGATCTACGTGGCGGGGGCCAAGCTGAAGCTTTTGCCGGCCCGTTGCATGGACGGGCGGCTCACGATTCCGTTCGGACCGAGCATCGCGTCCGCGTGGATACTCACGATCATCGTGTCGCATTCGATCTGAACAGGGTTATGGCGAGGTCCGCGAGGTTTTACACCCGTGCGATTCTTGCGATTGATTGACACGATCGGGCTCTTAACCGATCATTTACCCTGTCCCACGGTCGCGGGGAGCGCGATCGAGGCATAGGCATCCGGGGTCTTGTCGTCATGAAGCATCTGTTCGATCGGTTCCGCCGCGAGGAGGACGGGGCGGCGATGGTGGAGTACGCGCTCCTGGTCGCGCTGATCGCCCTGGTGGCCATCGTCGGCGTCACCGCCACCGGCACCAGCCTGAACGCGCAGTTCGCCAAGATCAGCTGCAAGATCGCCACGCCGTCGTCGGATTGCAGCACCGCACAATGATCCAGTTCGGCCCCTGCTTCGACCGCTTCGGGTATGGGTCGGTGGCCGACGGCCGTCATCGCTCGTGCGGGGGGCCGTCGTCGCGGCGCCGGCCACCCGGATCACGGATATGAGATCCTCCTCCGCGCTCTCGCTCGGCGTCGCGATCCTGTTCGGGCTGCTCGCCGCCTTTCTGGCTCGGGGGATGATCCTCGGCGCCGATACGGGCCGGCCGGCGAGCCACCTCAAGGTGGTCGTGGCGGCCGGGCCCGTGCCGTTCGGCGCGCCCCTGGGGCCTCAGAACCTGCGCGAGGTCGACTGGCCGTCGGGCCAGAGCCTGGAGGGCTCGTTCGGCTCCGTGGCCGATCTCCTCAAGGACGGGCGCCGCCTCGCCCTCGCGCCTCTGCGGCGCAACGAGCCGGTGCTCGCGGGCAAGGTCACCGAGCCCAACCAGCGTGCCACCCTCTCGACCCAGATCGACGAGGGGATGCGCGCCGTCTCGGTGCGGGTGGACGAGGTCCGGGGCGTGGCCGGCTTCGTGCTGCCGGGCGACCGCGTCGACGTGATCCTCACCCGCGGCGAGGGCGGGGCCCAGGAGGCGGCGGCCTACGCCGACATCCTGCTGCAGAACGCGAAGGTGCTGGCCGTCGATCAGCTCGCCAGCGAGAGCCAGGACAAGCCGGCGGTGGCCCGCGCGGTGACCCTCGAACTCACCGTGGAGCAGGCGCAGAAGGTGATCCTGGCGCAAGGGGTCGGGCGCCTCTCGCTGATCCTGCGGCAGGCGAACGAGGCCGATCTCGGAGGCGGGCGCCGGGTCACGGCGGGCGATCTCGGGGTGGGCGACGCGGTGGCCAAGGACCGCATCGCGGAGCTCGAAGGGCGCATCGAGGAGATGCGCAAGGCGGCCGAGGCGGCCGCGGCCCGCGGCGCCAACCAGCAGCAGCTCGCCGAGATGGAGATGCGCCTGCGCGGCGAGCTCGGCCGCCAGAGCCTCGTGCCGCCTCCGGGCGCCGTCCCAAGTCCGCCGAAGCTCACCATCAACGTGATCCGCAACGGGACCAAGCGCGAACCCTACACGATCGGCGCCGAGGACTAGCGGCCGTAACAAGGCCCAACCCTCCCCGTACGACCTCGGAGCCTCTCTTTCGTGATCTGTTTCATCGTCGGGCCGGACGGCGCCGATCAGCGCATCCAGGCCCTGACCAAGCTGGCCGGACGTCTCGGCCATGCCCCCACGGCGGTGGCGAGCCTCGACGCGCTGCGCGCCGATCCCCGCTATGCCGAGATCCCCCGCGCCCTGGTTCTGGTGCCGGACCTGTCGGGGGGCACGCAGGCGCAGGCGGCGATCCGCTTCGCCGTCGAGGAGCAGGGCCGCGCCTTCGTGGTCTGGGTCGCCGACGCCTTGGCCCCCGACCTCTACAAGCAGTTGGTGCGCACCCGCTCCGGCGAATGGATCGGCTGGGGCACCGGTGCGCAGGAGCTCGCGGACCTCACCGCGACGCTCACCGGGGCCGAGGCGGCCGAGCGCGGCGCCCGCGTCGTCAGCCTGCTCCCGAGCAAGGGCGGCGTCGGCAACACCACCCTGGCGCTCGAATGCGCCCTGCATCTGGCGACCCGGCGCAAGCGCGGCACGGCGCGCGTGGCGGTGCTCGATCTCAACGTCCAGGGCGGCACCTTGGCCGACGCGCTGGACGTCGAGCCGCGCTTCGATCTCGGCGCGCTGATCGAGCGCCCCGAGCGCCTCGACGAGCAGCTCATCGACGTCTTCACCAGCCGGTTCAACGCCCGCCTCGACGTGTTCGCCCCGCCCGCCCGCGCGCTGCGCCTCGACGCGGTGCCGCCGCAGATCGTGTTCACCGTGCTCGACGCCGTCGCCAAGCGCTACGAGACCATCCTGATCGACCTGCCGCCGGTCTGGCTGCCGTGGATCGACAACATCCTGCAGGGCTCGGACGCGGTGGTGGTGACGGGGGCCGCCACCGTGCCGGCCCTGCGCCGCCTGACCGGTCGCCTCGCCGCCCTGGACGCGCTTCCCGTTCCGGCCTCCCGGCTCGCGGTGGCGGTGAACCTGTGCGAGGCCGATCTCCTGGGCCGGTTCGAGCGGGCCGCCGAGATCGATCGGGCGCTGTCCGGCCGCACCCTGTTCCGCATCCGCCGCGACACGGCCACCGCCTGCGGGGCCCTCGACGCCGGCCGTCCCTTGCTGGAGGCCGCCCCCAACGCTAGGGTTTCACGCGACATCAGGCGTCTGGCGGACTGGATCGCGACCGCGGCGGAGCAGCCGTGAGGATCGCGACGCGACACGCCGTCCTCGAAGGGTGCCCCCCGTGAGCAACGGTTTCTCCGATCGCTGGCGGACCGCGACCGCTCGGGTCGAGCCGGCGCCCGTGGCCGAGGCGGCCCCCGCCCCGGTCGCGCCCGAGCCGGTCTCCATCCCCGAGACCGTGGCACCCGCCCGCTCCGCGCTCACCGACGCCAAGGTCAAGCTGCACGGCCAGATCATCGACGAGTTCAACCTCGCCCTGATCGACAAGGTCAGCCACGAGGATCTGGCCCGCCAGGTCACGCGGTTCGTCGCCGAGTACGCGCTGCGCGAGCGCCTCGCCCTCAACCAGCGCGAGCTGGAGGCCTTTTCCGCCGACGTTCTGGACGAGATGGTGGGGCTCGGCCCCATCGAGCCGCTGCTCAAGGACGCGAGCGTCACCGACATCCTGATCAACGGGCACCGCTCGGTCTTCGTCGAGCGCGGCGGCCAGCTCGAACCCACGCCGGTCCACTTCAAGGACGAGGCGCACCTGCTGCGCATCGTCGGCAAGATGGTGGCGGCGGTGGGACGGCGCATCGACGAATCCTCGCCCATGGTCGATGCCCGCCTCGCCGACGGCTCCCGCGTCAACGTGGCGATCCGCCCGATCGCGGTGGACGGCCCCCTGGTCTCGATCCGCAAGTTCGCCAAGCGCCCGATCTCGATGGACCGGCTGGTGGAGCTCGATGCGCTTCGCGGCCCCATGGCCGAGGTGCTCAAGGCCGCGGTGCGGGGCCGCATGTCGCTGCTCGTCTCCGGCGGCACGGGCTCGGGCAAGACCACGATGCTGAACGCCCTCTCCTCCTACATCTCCGTGCGCGAGCGGCTGATCACCATCGAGGACGCGGCCGAGCTGCAGCTGCAGCAGCCCCACGTCGCCCGCCTGGAGACGCGTCCCCCCAGCGTCGAGGGCCGCGGCGAGATCCGCCAGCGCGAACTCCTCAAGAACGCCCTGCGCATGCGGCCCGACCGCATCATCCTGGGCGAGTGCCGCGGCGAGGAGGCCTTCGACATGCTCCAGGCCATGAACACCGGCCACGAGGGCTCGATGACCACGATCCACGCCAACACCCCGCGCGACGCGCTCAGCCGCATCGAGCAGATGATCGGCATGGCGGCGGCCAACATGTCGATGACCTCGATCCGCTCGCAGATCGCCTCGGGCATCCGTCTGCTGCTCCAGCTCCAGCGCCTCAGCGACGGGCGCCGCCGCGTCACCTCCATCGCCGAGGTCACCGGCATGGAGGGCGACGTCATCCAGATGCAGGAGATCTTCCGCTACGTCCGCGAGGGCGTGGACGAGCGCCATCAGGTGATCGGCTCCTACCGCGCCACCGGCATCCGCCCGCGCTTCCTCCAGGAACTGAAGGCGCAAGGGGTCGATCTGCCCGCGCGCTACTTCGAACCCGACGTGGCGCTGTAGGGTGTCGGCATGAGCGAACCCTGGCTCGCCTACCTCCTGATCGTCGTCTTCGTCGCGATCGCGGTCCAGCAGCTGCAAGCGGCGTTCTCCGGCGGCGCCCGCGACCGCAAGCGCGCGGCCAAGCGCCTGTCCGAACTCGGCGGCCCGGTCACCGCGACCGAACGCGATTCCCTGCGCCGCCGCGCCTCGGGCCGGGGTCGGTCGGCTCTGCTGGCGCGCCTCGACCGGCTGGTCCTGCAATCGGGCACGCGGGCGAGCCCGGCCCGCCTCGGCGGCGCGGTCGGCGCGGTCGCGCTCATCGCCCTGATCCTGTTGCCCCTGCCCGGCCTGCCCCTGCGGCTCGTCGCCTCCGTCGGCACGGGCGTCCTCCTCGTCGGCCTGTGGCTGCGCCTCAAGCGGGCGCGCCGGCTCCGGCGCTTCGGCGAGCAGTTGCCGGAGGTGATCGACGTGATCGTGCGCTCGCTGCGCGCCGGCCATCCCCTGCCCGTCTCGCTGGCGCTCGTCGCCCGCGAGATGCCCGAGCCCGCCGGACCCGAGTTCGCGCTGGTGGTGGACGAGGTGAACTACGGCCGCTCCCTCTCGGAGGCGCTGGAGAACCTCTACCAGCGCGTGGGCTATCCCGAGCTCGCCTTCTTCGTCGCCTCGACCTCCATCGCCAGCCAGACCGGCGGCAACCTCGGCGAGATCCTGTCGCGGCTCTCCAAGATGCTGCGCGAGCGCTTCCGCCTCACCCGCCGGGTCCGGGCGCTGACGGCGGAGGGGCGCTTCAGCGGCTACGCGCTCTCCGCCCTGCCGATCATCCTGTTCGGCCTGATCAACCTCGTCTCGGCGAGCTACTACGCGGAGTTCTGGCAGAGCCCGTCGGCCAACACCGTGCTCGGCGCGGCGATCGGCCTGCTGCTCGTGGGCAACCTCGTCATCATCCGCCTCGTGAATTTCAGGGTCTGAGCGCGCATGGACGGCGGCCTGCTCCTCCTCGTCAGCCTGCTCGTCTTCGCCAGCATCGCGCTCGGGCTCAACACGGCGGCGGGCCTCGTCGCCCGGCGCGAGCGGCTGCGCCGACGCTTCGCCGGCCTCGGGGCGCCCGGCGCCGGCTTCGAGGAGATCGAGCTCGCCCGCGAGAGCTGGCTCGACATCGATCCCGCCCGCCTCGGCCTCGACCCGGGACAGCGCCGCGCCCTGCGGCGCGAGCTGATCCGCGCCGGCTTCTTCTCACCCTCGGCGGTGGTGGCCTTCACGCTCGCCCGCTTCGCCGCGCTGGCGCTGCTGCCGACGCTGGGCACGGTGCTGATCACCCGCCTCCTGCCCCGGGCCGGCGTCGCGGAATGGGTGGTGATCGGTGCGATCCTCCTGATCGTCGCGCTCTACCTGCCCCGCGCCTATCTCAGCCGCCGCCAGCGGCTGCTGGAGGGGCGCTACCGGCAGGTCTTTCCCGACTTCCTCGACATGCTGGTGGTCTGCATCAACGCGGGCCTCAGCCTCGACGCGTCGCTCGATCGGGCCGCCCGCGAACTCGGCGACGAGGAGGCGGCCTTCCGTGCCAACTTCGACCTGATGGCGAGCGAGATGCGGGCGGGCAAGAGCACCACGGAGGCGCTGCGCGCCTGCGCCGAGCGGCTGGGGCTCGCGGAGGCCAAGTCCTTCGCCGCGCTCCTGCAGCAGACGATCGAGCTCGGCACCGACGTGGCGCTCGCGCTCACGACCTTCTCCGACGAGATGCGCGACAAGCGGATGTCGCGGGCCGAGGAGAAGGCCGCCTCCCTGCCCCCGAAGCTCACCCTGCCGCTGGGCCTGTTCATCTTCCCCGTGGTGCTGATCGTGGTGCTGTCGCCCGCCGTGATGAGGGTGATGCATGTCGCCTCGCCCTGATCCCCGCGGACCGGTCCGGCGGTTCGCCGCCGACGAATCCGGCGCCGCGATCCTCGAATTCACCGTGGCCCTGCCGATCCTGGTCGCCCTGTTCTTCGGCTGCTTCGAGCTGGGCCGGGCCCTCCTCGTCCGGCAGGCGA
>Ga0182229_1000023_pt1 | contig 36514 bp, 28 predicted proteins | sample G6R1MG_32_FD_129663 | JGI IMG/M metagenome (GOLD analysis project Ga0182229, IMG submission 129663) | Miscanthus phyllosphere microbial communities from Michigan, USA - G6R4_MAIN_07NOV2016_LD1 MG | ecosystem: Host-associated > Plants > Phyllosphere > Phylloplane/Leaf | place: USA: Michigan...
AAGCGGTTCCGCTGGCGGCCGAAGTCAGCGTACTGGGCGTCGGCTTCGATACCGACGACCACGCCCGAGCCCGGGGTGAACTGATAGTTGTAGCCGATCTGACCGCCGCCGACGAAGCCTTCGTTGCCGGAGGTGTTCGAGAAGGCGAGGACGCCGCTCTGGAGGGTGTTGCCGGTCGCGAAGATGCGGTTGGCGGGCGAGACACCGACGACCGTGCTGGCCGAGTTCGACGAGGCGTCGAAGCCGTAACCGGCGTTGAAACCGGCGTAGAAGCCCGTCCAGGTGAAGACCGGCACCGGGGTGAACACCGGCGGCGGAGCGCGACGCGGAAGGTCGGCGGCGGTGGCGGCGGCGGTGAGAGCCGTGAACATCGCCAGGGAGGTGACGAGTCTCTTCATGATTGTGCGAACCCCAGAAGTCTGTCCCGATCGAGATGACTTTTAGCGGAAAGCGCCCCTGAAGACTGTGTCGGCAAGGTTACACCGGCATCCGAACTGCGGCGAGATGGTGGCCGAAAGGGTGTCGGCCAAGCCATTCTAGGTGAAAAAACCCTTTTATCCACAGCGCGTTATCTGCTCCTGCAATCGTGGCGGGAAATGGGACGCGCGGCCTCGCTTGTGTCTAGGAAGCCCCGTCCGCCGGGCGGATTCGGGCCTGCGTGAAGGGCCTGACCAGCACCCTGCGGCCCTCTCCGTCGTGGACATCGACGATCCAGCGCGTCCAGTCGGCCTCGCCTGATTCCATCAGGGCGAGGGCCACCCGGTCGGCCTGGGCGCGGACCTGCGCCAGGGTCGGCAGCCGCCGGCCGCGCAGGTCGAAGGCGGCCTCGCCGTGGGGGCCGACGCAGTGGAACCGGTAAAGCCGTGTCGGCACTGCCGTTTTTCCCCACCATCCACAGAGGTCCACCGCGATTCCGGCCATCGTCCGCCGGGGGCTTGAACCGAATCGGCTGCCGCGCTTTGTTCGCTATATGTTCTAGTGGAGGTTGAGCGGGATGCGAGGGCTTTCGAGCGAATCGCCTGCGCCGGTCTGGACGCCGACCGAGGCGGAGACCATTGCGCTGGCCTATTACCGGGCGCACCAGCGGGATGGCTGGGCCGCCCTGGTCCACGCCATCGAGGACGCGCTGGACGACCTCGCCGCCGCCGACGCGGCGATCCGCGAGCGCGGGCGGCAGATCTCCCACGGCTACGTGCGCGGCCAGCCGAAGGAGTGAGCGGTCCGCCGAAGTCCTTCGCAGCGTGCCGCATCTTTCGCCGCGCCACGCCCGACATTTGAGCGCGCTTCGTCTTGCTGGCCAAAATAGCCGGGCGCACTCTTCCGAGTGATCGCCGCTCGCTTATCATGCAATGACTGAACTTTGCCTTCGGCGATCGACCGGGAGGTATGGGATGAACGGAAGCGTGCTGATCTCTCCGTCCGAATGCGAGGCAATGCTGGCGGCCGGCGGCGTCGTGCTGATCGATACGCGGGCGCCCGCCGCCTACGCGGCGGGGCACATCGCGGGGGCGGTCAACATCCACGACATCTTCACCTACCTCGCCACCACGACGCCGGAGGGCGTCCTGGAGATGAAGGACAAGTTCGCGGAGACCTTCGGCGCGGCGGGCCTCGGCGGCGAGGAGACCGCCGTGATCTACGAAGCTTCGATGGATACGGGCTTCGGCCAATCCTGCCGCGGTTGGACGCTGCTCACCTATCTCGGCTACCCGAAGGTGAAGATCCTGCACGGCGGCTTCTCGGCCTGGACGGCCGAGGGCAAGCCGGTGACGGCCGAGGCGACCGTGCCGAGCCCCAAGGCCTTCCCGGTCGATCCGGCGGCGGCCTCGCTCTTCGTGGACCTCGACGGCATGAAGGCGGCGGTGGCGGACGAGGCGGTCGTCAAGCTCGACACCCGCGACGTGGACGAGTGGGTCGGCACCTCCTCCTCGCCCTACGGCAAGGATTTCTGCCCCCGCAAGGGCCGCATCCCCGGCGCCCGCTGGATCGAGTGGTACCGGATGATGAAGCCGACCTCCGCCGGCAAGATGCTGAAGGCGAAGGAGGAAATCCTCGCCGAATGCGCCACGGTCGGCATCGGCGCGGACACGCCGGTCGTCCTCTACTGCTTCAAGGGCGCGCGCGCCTCGAACACGCTGGTGGCCCTGAAGGAAGCCGGCATCAAGGACGTGAAGCTCTATTTCGGCTCGTGGAACGAGTGGTCCCGCGACCCGAGCCTGCCCATCGAGGAGGGCTTCCCCGGCACGAAGGCGGCGCCGATGCCCATGGCGGCGGAATAGTCGCCCCCGTCACTCCGCGAGTTCGAACACGGTGAGCTGCCCGCCCGTCGCGGTGTACTGCGACAAGGCGGCGTAGCCGCCGACCGCGCCGGACCCGTCCGCCGGGTCGGTCAGGCCCGCCGCGAGGCCGATGCCCGCCCAGCCGCCGATGCCGGAGAGCACGGCCACGTATTGCCGGCCGTCCGCCATGTAGGTCGTGACGTTGCCGACGATGCCGGAGGGCGTCTTGAAGCGGTAGAGTTCGCGCCCGTCGCGGGCATCGACGGCCTTCAGGGTGCCTTCCAGGGTCCCGTAGAAGACCACGCCCCCCGCCGTCGCCAGTGCCCCGGACCAGACCGAGAAGGGCTCGGGCTTCGACCACGCGATGCGCCCCTTCGCACCGTCCCAAGCGATGAACGCGCCGGTATGGCTGTCGCCCTCCGGCGGGTGCAGGGTCAGCGTCGCGCCGACATAGGGCTGGCCGGGGGTGTAGGTGACGCGGAACGGCTCGTAATCCATGCACATGTGGTTGGTGGGCACGTAGAACAGGCCGGTCTGCGGCGAGTAGGCGGCGGGCTGCTGGTTCTTGGCGCCGAGCGCGCCGGGGCAGATGCCCTTCGTGACCTCCTCCTCGCCGGCCTCCTCGGGGGCGAACCGCTTGGCGAGGACGGGGCGTCCGTAATCCGGCCGGGCGGGGTCCTGCTCGATCTTCGTCGCCCAGTTCACGCTGGGGTCGAACTTCTCCGCCACGAGGAGCGCGCCGGTCGCCCGGTCGAGGGTGTAGCCGAAGCCGTTGCGGTCGAAATGGGTGAGCACCTTGCGGCGGGTCCCGCCGATCTCCTGCTCGGTCAGGATCATCTCGTTGACGCCGTCGAAGTCCCACTGGTCGTGGGGCGTCATCTGATAGACCCAGCGCGCGACCCCCGTGTCGGCGTCGCGGGCGATGATCGCCTCGGCCCACCGGTTGTCGCCGGGGCGCTGGGCCGGGTTCCAGGTCGAGGGGTTGCTCGTGCCGTAATAGACGAGGTTCAGGGCCGCGTCGTAGGAGAACCAGCCCCAGGCGCAGCCGCCGCCGATCTTCCACTGGTCGCCCTCCCAGGTCGTGAGGGAGGACTCCTTGCCGACCGGCTCGCCGAGGGACGTGGTCTTGTCCGGGTCGAACAGGATGTCGGCATCCGGCCCCACCGCGTAGGCACGCCAGCGTTGTGTCCCGGTCGCCTGATCGTAGGCGGTGACGGGGCAGCGGGCGCCGTATTCGCCCCCCGACAGGCCGACGATCACCGTGTCACCCACCGGCAGCACGGTGGCGGTGTTGGTCTCGCCCCGGCCGGGATCGCCGTTCTTCACGGACCAGAGCACCTGTCCCGACGCCGGATCGAGGGCGACGAGGGTCGTGTCCGCCTGCTGCAGGAAGAGCCGCCCGTTCGCGTAACTGAGCCCGCGATGGACCGTGTCGCAGCACATCACCGCCATCACATTCGGGTCCTGGCGCGGGGTGTAGCGCCAGAGGATCTTCCCCTCGTGGGCGAGGTCGAGGGCGTAGACGATGTTCGGGAACGGGGTGTGCACGTACATCACCGAGCCGACGACGAGGGGCGCCCCCTCGTGGCCGCGCAGGACCCCGGTGGAGAAGGTCCAGGCGACCTTGAGGCGGGCGACGTTGCCCGCGTCGATCTGGGTGAGGGGCGAGTAGCGGGTGTTGGCCGCGTCCATCGTCTGGAGCACCGTCTCGGCGCGGGCGGCCGGGGCGGCAGGGAGCGCCAGGGCGGCGAGCAGGCCGAGGGGGCGAAGGAATCGGGTCACGGAGGATCCTCGCGCGATGAGCGGGGCGTCATGCAGCCCCGGCGTCTGTCCCGCGTTTCCCGTGCCGAGAGCAAGGGACCCTCACATGCAGCCTTTCACCCTGACCTGGGATGCGGACCGCCTCGCGTGGCTGCGGGAGCGGGTGCGCGCCTACCGGATGCCGCGCCTGCCCGAGGGCGCCGGCTGGCGCTACGGCTGCGACCCGGACGTCCTGCGCGATCTCTGCGCCTATTGGCTCGACGGGTTCGACCACGAGGCGGCGGCCGATCTGAACCGCTTCCCGCAGTTCCTGGCGCGGATCGAGGATCTCGACATCCATGTCGTGCATGTGGTGGGCGAGGCGCGGGGTAAGCGTCCGCTGCTCCTCACCCATGGCTGGCCGGGCTCGGTCTACGAGTTCTGGCAGGTGATCGAGCCCCTGGCCTTCCCCTCGCGCTTCGGGGGCCGGGCGGAGGATGCGTTCGACGTGGTGGTGCCCGCGCTGCCGGGCTTCGGCTTCTCCGGCAAGCCGAGGGCGCCCATCGGGCCGCGCACCACGGCGCGGCTGTTCGACAGGCTGATGCGCGAGGAACTGGGCTACGCGCGCTACCACGCGCAGGGCGGCGATTGGGGGGCGGGCGTCACCGCGTGGCTCGCCCTCGACCATGCGGCGAGCCTTGAGGCGATCCATCTCAACTACCTGCTGGTCCAGCCCGATGCGGAGCCGTCGACCGAGGCGGAGACGCGGTGGCGCAAGGGCGCCCTGGACGCCCAGGGCCGCCTCGGTGCCTATGCCGACCTGCAGGGCACGAAGCCGCTCTCGCTGAACTACGCGATGGCCGACGAGCCGGTGGCGCAATTGGCGTGGCTGGTGGAGCGCTTCCACGATTGGGCCGACCTGCGCGAGCGCCCGTTCGAGGCGGTGTTCCCGAAGGACGTGCTCCTCACCAACGCCCTGTTCTACCTCGCCACCGACAGCTTCGGGACGGCGACGTGGTACTATGCCGGGGCCCGCGAAGAGGGCGCCCGGCGGATGCCGGAGGGCAGCCGCGTCACGGTGCCCACCGCCTTCGCCGCCTATCCCGATCCGCGCACCCTCGCCCCGCCTCGGGAGTGGGTGGAGCGCGGCTACGCCGTGAGCCGCTGGCGCGACATGCCGCGCGGCGGGCATTTCGCGGCGATGGAGGTCCCCGACCTGTTCGTCGCGGACCTCCGGGAGTGGGCGCGGGGCTAGGGCAGAGACGCACTCACTCCGTTCATGCGTCTCTGCCCTAGCGTCTTGTTCTTGCATCAATTTTTCCAGACACGGCTGACGCCTTCGTCTGGATCGATGCACTAGGCGTCGAGGAGCCCGGCGAGCTTCATCGCCACCCCTTGCGAACCCTGCACCTTCAGCCGGCCGGTGGAGAAGGCCATCATCGGGCTCAGCTTGCCGTTCACCAGCTTGAGCAGGTTGTCGGAGCTGAGCTTCATCACAGTGTCGGCCTCTCCACCCTCGGCGGTGGAGACGTCCACTGTGCCGCCGGTGGCATCCAGGAGGATGCTGCCGCCGTCGGTGAGGTCGAACCGCACCTTGTAGCCGAGGGTGCTCAGCGCGTCCGCGCGCTCCTCGATGGATTCGACCAGGGTTCCGATATCCGCCATCACGCCACTCCGTTTCTCAGAACATCGCTTCGTCGAGGGCCATCATCGCGCCCTTGCCCGATTTCACCGCCGCCAGCAGGCCCGCCACCTGGGGCAGGATGCGCTCCATGTAGAAGCGCGCCGTGGTGAGCTTCGCCTCGTAGAAGTCGCGCTCGTCGGTGCCGGCCCTGAGCGCCGTGTGGGCGACCTTGGCCGAGCGCAGCCAGACATAGCCCAGCGCCACCAGCCCGAAGAGGCGCAGGTACTCGGTGGCGGCGGCGCCCGCCTCCTCCGGGTCCTTCATCCCCTTCTGGGCGATGTGGGCGGTGGCGAGTTGCAGCGCGCCGAAGGACTTGGCGAGCGGCTGAGCGAGCGGCGCCAGGTCGTCGTCCTCGATGGCCTCGTCCAGGAAGGCGAGGACGGGGTGGAAGAAGCTGCGCAGGTAGCGCCCGGCATGGGCCGGGAGCTTGCGGCCGACGAGGTCGAGGGCCTGGATGCCGTTGGTGCCCTCGTAGATCATCGAGATCCGGGCATCGCGGACATATTGCTCCATGCCGTGGTCGCGGATGAAGCCGTGGCCGCCATAGACCTGCATGCCGATGCTCGCCGACTCGAAGCCGAGATCGGTGAACAGCGCCTTCACCACCGGGGTCATCAGCGCGGAGAAATCCTCCGCCCGGCGCCGCTCGGCCGGGTCGGGATGGTGCTCCATCACGTCGAGGCTGCGGGCGACCCAGGCGCCGAGCGCCCGGCAGCCCTCGTTGTAGGCGCGGATCGTCATCAGCATCCGCCGCACGTCCGGGTGGACGAGGATCGGGTCGGCGGGCAGGTCCGGCCGCTTGGTCCCCACGAGGGACCGGCCCTGAAGCCGCTCCTTGGCGTAGGCGACGGCCCCCTGGTAGGCGGCCTCCCCCGCGCCGAGGCCCTGGATGCCCACCGACAGGCGCTCGCTGTTCATCATCGTGAACATCGCCCGCATGCCCTTGTGCGGCTCTCCGACCAGCCAGCCCTTGGCGTCGTCGAACGACATCTGGCAGGTGGCCGAGGCCTTGATGCCCATCTTGTGTTCGAGGGCCGAGCAGGTGACGCCGTTGCGCTCCCCCGGCGTGCCGTCCGCGCGGGGCAGGAACTTCGGCACGAGGAACAGGCTGATGCCCTTCACGCCCTTCGGCGCGTCGGGGAGCTTGGCCAGGACGAGGTGGACGATGTTCTCGGTGAGGTCGTGGTCGCCCGCCGAGATGAAGATCTTCGAACCGGTGATCGCGTAGGAACCGTCGCCCTGGGGCACGGCCTTGGTCCGCAGGAGGCCGAGATCGGTGCCGCAATGGGCTTCCGTCAGGCACATCGTGCCCGACCACGTGCCGTCCACGAGCTTGGGCAGGTAGGCCGCCTTCAGCTCCTCCGAGGCGTGGCCTTCGATCGCCTGATAGGCGCCGTGGCTCAGGCCGGGATAGAGGCCGAAGGAGAGGTTGGTCGAGCAGATCATCTCCTCGACCAGCTTGTTGATGCCCGCCGGCAGGCCCTGGCCGCCGAAGGCCGGGTCCGCGCCCATGGCGGTCCAACCGCCCTCGCGGAACGCCTTGTAGGCTTCCGGAAAGCCCTTCGGCGTGCGCACGACGCCGTTCTCCAGGCGGCAGCCCTCCTCGTCGCCGGAGGCGTTCAGCGGCAGCAGGCGCTCCGTGCAGAACTTGCCCGCCTCTTCCAGGATGGCGTCGGCGACGTCGGGGGTGAAGTCCTCGTGGCCCGGCAGGGGCGGGGCGTCCGGGTCGGCGTAGAGCTCGTTGAGCACGAAGCGCATGTCGCGCAGGGGAGCCTTGTAGGTCTGCATCTCGTCAGTTCCTCACCGGCCGGCCGGTCTCGATCACGCTCTCGAACCGGTCGAGGGTCGCCTCCGTCCGCACGAGGCGCATGAAGCTGTCGCGTTCGAGTTCGAGGATCGCGTCCTCGTCCAGGGTATCGAGGGTGTCCGCCTCGCCGCCGGACAGCACCGTCGCGAGTTCCCCCGCCACGACGAGGTCGTGCTGGGTGGCGATGCCCCGTCTCGCAAAACCTTCGGCCGCCATGCGCATGGCGAGGGCGCCGGCCGGGCCGGGGAGGGTGAGGCTCACGGGCTTGGGCGGCGCGTAGCCCTCCACCAGGGACAGGGCCTTGGCCTTGGCGTCGGCGAGCAGCCGGTCGCGGTTCATGGTGATGCCGTCACTCTCGCGCAGGAACAGGAGGTCCCGCGCCTCTTCCGCCGACTTGGCGACGGTGGCGGTCGAGACCGTCTCGAACACCTTGGCGGCGGCCGGCATCGGCCCCCGCGGCATCTTCGGCGCGGCCTGCCAGCGGGCGAGCATCTCCTTGCAGCCGCCCCAGGCCGGCACGAGGCCGACGCCGGCTTCCACGAGGCCGATATAGGTCTCGGCATGGGCCTGCACCGCGTCCGAGTGGAGCAGGATCTCGCAGCCGCCGCCGAGCGCCATCCCGGCGGGGGCGCTGACCACGGGGAACGGGGCGTATTTGAGCTGCCCGTAGGTCTGCTGGCCGACCGAGACCAGCTTCTCGATCTCGCCCCAGGCGGCGATGTTGGCGGCGAACAGGGCGAGGCCGAGATTCGCGCCGACCGAGAAGTTCGAGCCCTCGTTATAGACCACGAGCGCCTTGTACTGCGACTTGACGAGCTTGATCGTCTTGCCGAGCAGGATCATGATCTGTTCGTCCAGCGCGTTCGCCTGCGAGGTGAACTCGAAGCACACCACGCCGTCGCCGATGTCCCACAGGGCGGCCGAGCCGTTCTTGAGGAGCGGCTTCGCGGCAAGCTTGATGTCCTCCAGCCGCAGCACGCCCTCGGGGCGCACGATTGTTTTGTAGTCGCCCCCGGCCGTAAGGACCTGCCGCTCGCCGTTCTCGACGCGGTAGAACGTCTTGCCATCGAGCCCGGCGAGGATCGGCGGGACGGGGTGCCCGTCCTTGCCCAGCCGCTCGGCCACATAGGCGCCGCCGATCTTGTCGATCAGCTCGAACGGCCCCCACTTCCAGTTGTAGCCGAGGCGCATCGCCTCATCGATGGCGGCGATCTCGTCGCTCGCCTCGCCCACGAGCCCGGCGGCGTAGGCCAGCGTCGGGCCGATCACCGTCCAGGCGTAGGCGCCGACGCGGCCCTTGAGGTCGAGCACCGCGCGGGGGCCCTTGGCCTCCTTCAACTCGGGCAGGTCCGCCTTGGCGGACGGCCGGTAGGCGCCGGTTCCGAGGTCGACGGCCTCCTTGGTCTTCTGCCCGTTCGTGCGGTTCAGGCGGTAGAAGCCGCCCTTGCCCTTGCGGCCGGTATGGCCCTCGGCGATCAGCTTCGTGATCAGCGGCATCTCGCGGTAGGTCGCGTGGAACGCATCCTCCGGCGGCAGGGCTGCCCGCAGGCTCTTGGTGGTGTGCGGGATCAGGTCGAGGCCGACGAGATCCACGAGGCCGAACACGCCGGTCTTCGGGATGCCGAAGGGGCGGCCCATGATGGCGTCCGCCTCCTCCACCGGCACGCCGAGGTCGTCGGCCGCCGCGATGGCGTTCTGGATCCAGAAGATGCCGAGCCGGTTGGCGATGAAGCCCGGCCTATCCTTGCAGGCGACGACGCTCTTGCCGAGCCGGCGGTCGGCGAAATCCGTCACCGTCGCGGCGAGCGCCGGATCGGTCTTCGGGCCGGTGACGACTTCGAGCAGCCGCATGTAGCGCGGCGGGTTGAAGAAGTGGGTGATGAGGAAGTCCTTCGCGAAGGCGTCCGGCATCCCCTCGATCAGCGCATCGAGCGGAATGGTCGAGGTGTTGGACGACACCGCCGTGCCTGGCCGGCGCACCGCGTCGATGCGGCGGTAGAGGGCCTGCTTCGCGTCCAGGCGCTCGATCACCACCTCGACGATCCAGTCGACGTCCGCCAGGCGGTCGAGATGGTCCTCGATGTTGCACGCCTCCACGAGTTTGGCGGCGCGGGGGGACATGAAGGCGGCGGGCTCCGTCTTCAGCATCCGGGCGATGGCGCCCTTGGCGAGCGCGTTGCGGTCGGCGGCGCCCTCGGGGACGATGTCCATCAGGAGCACCGGCACGCCGGCATTGGCGACATGGGCGGCGATGCCGGAGCCCATGACTCCGGCGCCGATGACGGCGACTTTGCGGATCCCGGTCATCACACGCGCTCCAGAAGGGTGGCGATGCCCTGGCCGCCGCCGATGCATTGGGTGGCCAGCGCGAAGCGGCCGCCCTCGCGGGCGAGCAGCGAGGCCGCCTTGCCGACGATGCGGGCGCCCGTGGCGCCCAGCGGATGGCCGAGCGCGATGGCGCCGCCATCGATGTTCACGATCTTTTCGTCGAGGCCGAGGTCGCGGATGCAGGCGATCGACTGGGAGGCGAAGGCCTCGTTCAATTCGACCACGCTCAGCGCGTCGGCGGTGATGCCGGCCCGCGCCATGGCCTTCCGCGAGGCGGCGACGGGGCCGATGCCCATGATCTCCGGCTCGCAGCCCGAGATGGCGACGGCGGCGACCCGCGCCAGGGGCTTCAGCCCATGGCGGCCGGCGAAGGCCTCGCTGCACACCAGAACCGCCGAGGCGCCGTCCGTGAGGGGCGATGAGGTGCCGGCCGTGACCGAGCCGTCCTGCTGGAAGGCGGGCTTCAGGCCGGCGAGCCCTTCCGCGCTGGCATCCGCCCGGATGCAGCCGTCGGTCTCGACGGTGCCGCCCTTCGTGGCGATGGGCACGATCTCGGCCGCGAGCCGGCCTTCGGCTTGCGCGGCGGCGGCCTTGCGGTGGCTCGCGACCGCGAAGGCTTCCTGGTCGGCGCGGGAAATCTCCCAGCGGCGGGCGACGTTCTCGGCGGTGTCGCCCATGCCGATATACGCGCCGGGGCGCTTCTCGTGCAGCGCCGGGTTCGGCATCGGGTTGAAGCCCATCATCGGCACGCGGCTCATGCTCTCGACGCCCGCGCAGACGAAGGCCTCGCCGGCCCCGAGCGCGATCTGCCCGGCCGCCATGTGGACGGACTGCATGGACGAGCCGCAGAAGCGGTTCACGGTGACGCCGCCGACGCCGAGGTCGAGATCGGCCATCAGCCCGATCAGCCGGGCGACGTTGAAGCCCTGCTCGCCCTCGGGGAAGGCGCAGCCGACGATCAGGTCCTCGATCTCCTTCGAGGGGATCGCCGCCTCGGCCACGAGCCGGCGCACCACCTGCGCGGCGAGGTCGTCCGGGCGGACCCGCGCAAGGGCGCCCTTCTTGGCCGGGGTGAAGGGCGAGCGTGCATAGCCCGCGATAACCACGTTGGTCATGCTGTCCTCTCGGAACGGTCGCGATGGTGGGGGAAGACGCGCAGCCGACCGCATCCGGCGCGGCGGCCGGTTCGGAGGCGACGGGGGAAAGGGGAGGGGGTCAGCGCGCCCGGCGCGCCGAGCCCCGCTGTTGGGCCGCCAGCGCGGTCTGGGCCTGCTGCTCGATGGCGCGCAACTCGCCGAGGGTTTCGACCAGGGCCTTCTCCTGCTCGATCAGGCTGTCGATGCGGTTCTGCACCCGCTTCAGCAGGGCGCGAAGCTGCTCCTGCCGTGTCGGGTCCGCGTCGTAGAGATCGAGATATTCCTTGATCTCGCGCAGGGTGAAGCCGAGCCGCTTGCCGCGCAGGATGAGGATCAGCCGCGCCCGGTCCCGATGCGTATAGACCCGCGTATTCCCGGCCCGCTGAGGATTGAGGAGTCCCTTGTCCTCGTAGAAACGGACTGTTCTCGCCGTCACACTGAGGTCGTTGGCGAGCTGTGTCACGGTATAGAGCGGGTCGGACACAGGTGGCCTTCTCTTGCTTGCGGCCACCGTAGGCACGGAGCGCGCGAAGCGTCAAATCCGGCCGGAAGCCCGCCAGCCCCCTCCGTGCCCCTGCGGCGCGCCCAGGGGCGCAAGCATCGGTCATCGTCCCCCCTCCTTCACGCCGCGCGCCCCTCTGAGGGGGGGGCGTTCGATTCGGCCGGTCGTGCCTAACGTATACGTCAACTCATATCCCAATGCGTCATGCCGGTGCAAGAGCGGGACGGGGCGCGCGCAGGATAGTGCCGGCCGGCACGGGGCCTCAGGGTGCGCCGCCTGACGTTAAAATGTCACAACCGGGGACATCCGGCGCGGGATGCGGACAGCCGGCCGCAAGCGTGGCCATTCCGGCTTGCATTTTTGTGCCGCTTTCGGCAGCGTCTTCACCTATAGGGAAGGCCAACGCGCCTTCACAACATCTTGGACCGACACGTCTTCGCCGCGTGCGGTTACTGAAGATTAACCATCACAGAACAAGCCCGAAAAGGGTGGGATCCAAAGAGTTCCTTGGGGAGGAATTGGGATGAGGATGATGCTTGTCGCCCGGGTCGGGTCGGCGGCGCTCATGGCGACGCTTCTGAGCGGGACCGCGGCCAGCGCGGGGGCGTTCGGGCTGCGGGAGCAGAGCACCCAGGCGCAGGGCATGGCCTTCGCGGGCGCGGCGGCGGGGTCCGGCGGCGTCTCGTCGATGTTCTGGAACCCGGCCGTCATCACGATGCGGCCCGGCTTCGTCACCGAGCAGAACCTCACCTATCTTGGCCCCTCGGCCACGATCAATCCGACCACCGGCACCAACCCGGTCTTCGCCCGGCTCGGCGGCTCGGGCGACATCGGCCAGGGGGCGGTCCTGCCGGCGGGCGCCAGCTCGTACCAGATCAACGACCGCCTCTGGCTCGGCATCTCGACCGGCGCGCCGTTCGGCCTCACCACCAAGCCGAATCAGACGTGGGCCGGCGAGGTCTACGGCCGGTCGTCGCGCATCTTCTCCATCGCCATCAATCCGGTGATCGGCTTCAAGGTGAACGAGTGGCTCTCCGTCGCGGCGGGCCCGAACATCGAGTATTTCCGCCTGACGCTTCGCCAGGCCCTGCCGATCCCCGGCCTGTCGCCGACCGCCTATCCGAGCGGGTTCCTGAAGGGCGAATCCTGGGGCGTGGGCTTCACCGCCGGCGCCACCATCACCCCGTGGCAGGGGACAGTGTTCGGCATCGGCTACCGCTCCTCGGTGCATCACGACATCGACGGCTCGATCGGCGTGCCGCTGCTGGCCCTCGCCCCCCTGGCGGGGCAGGTGCGCGCCAACCTCAACACCCCCGACAAGCTCAGCGTCGGCCTGACCCAGGCGGTGAGCCCGGTCGCCCGCGTCTCCCTCGGCTTCGAGTGGGACAATTGGTCGAGGCTCGGCACCGTGGGCGTCGTGTCGAAGACGCTCGGCATCACGGTCAACAACCTGCCGCTCAATTACAAGGACGGGTACTATTACTCGATCGGCGGCGAGTACGACGTGAGCGAGGCCCTGACGGTGCGGGGCGGCTTCGGCTACGAGACCTCGCCCATCGACTTCAGCAACCGCTCGGTGCGCCTGCCCGACGGCGACCGCTACAGCCTGAACGTCGGCGCGAGCTACCGCTGGAACAACCAGCTGACGCTGAACGCGGCCTACTCGCACCTCTTCCTCGACCGGTCGCGGATCCTGGCGGGCCTCGGGCGCGACTACAATGTCGGCAACATCGCCTTCGCGGGCGTGGTCGATTCGAGCGTCGACATCGTCTCGGTCGGCTTCCGCTACGCCTTCGGCGTGCCGCCGGCCCCCGCCCCGGCGCCGCTGGTGCGCAAGTACTGAGGCCGAAAGCCAGCCGGTTTCGAGGGCGGACAGGCGAACCCGCCTGTCCGCCCTTCGCTCATCCGAGATGGCGCCCTTCCAGGGCCCCGAACTGCAGGTAGTGCAGCAGCGGGTCGATATGGGCCGCCGCCACGTCCGGGTTGGCGGCGAGATAGGCGTTGGTGCTGAACGCGGCGGAGGGGTCGCGCCCTTCCTTCCAGCCGAACTGGTCGTAATGGGCCAGCGGGTCGATATGGGCGGCGGCCACGTCGGCGTTGTGGGCGACGTAATACGCCGTGTCGAAGAACGCGTCCCCCTTGCGGCCCTCCTGCCAGCCGTTGGTCTGGTAGTGCTGGTAGGCCAGGGCGAGGGTGTCGCCGCCCGTGGCCAGCACCAGCTTGGCGACGTCCGGATTGGCCAGCAGGTAATACTCGGCGTCGAAGGAGCCGTGGGTGAAGTCGCCCGGCTTGCCGATGGCGGCGTAGGTCTGCCGTCCCTCGGCCTGCCCGTTCTGGAGATAATGGGTGAAGGGATCGATCCCGGCGGCCTTCACGTCCGGGTTGTGGGCGAGATACTGCTCGACGTCGAAGCCGGCCGAGGGGTCGCGCCCCTCCTTCCAGCCGTGTTGCTGATAATGCGTCAGCGGGTCCATGCCCGCCTTGGCCACGTCGCCGTTGGCAGCCAGATAGCCGTCGCGGGCGAAAGACACGGTCTCGGAGATCGGCTTCACCACCGGGGCGGGAGCCTTCGCCGCCGTCGCCCCGTAGAGCCCCGGGTCCTGTCCGTCCGGCGCCGAGACGGTCTGCTGCGTGACGGCGGTCGCATTCGGGTCGCTGGAATAGGCCCGGATGTAGTCGATCTTCATCGTCATCGGGACGCCCGCCTCGTCGGCATCGGTCTGCGTCGCGAGGTTGGCGAGGAGATACATCGGGCCGTGCATGTCCGAGGGCGTCGGCCTCGACCCCATGAACTGGCCGTCGAAGTAGAAGCTGATCGTGTCCTTCTGCCAGTCCATCCCGTAGGTGTGGTAGCCCGTCACCTGCGTCGGGTTGTTGCTGAAGACCTGCAGGTCCGAATTGGGGTTCTTGTTCGGACCGGGATCCGTGGTGTGGATCCAGCGATAGGTGCCCTGGTTGTACGCGCCGTAATGCTCGACGACATCGAGTTCCTGCCAGCCCGGCAGGTTGGTGGGGTTCGCGGCCGGCGTGGTGGGGAGCAGCCAGAACGCATCCCACCCGCCCTTGGCGTCGACGAGATCGGCCCGCATCTCGAAATACCCGTAGGTCTGCGAGAAATTGCCCTGGGTCGTGATCAGCCCCGATTCCCAGCTGCCGGGATAGCCGAACTTCGTCCGGTCCGGCACGGCGGTGATGGCGAGGGCGCCGCCCTGCACGCTGAACGGATCGTAGCCGGATGCGGGATCGACGAAGGAGGAATGGCCGAAGCCGATGTCGGAATTCGCGTCGTACCGCCACTGGGACCGGATGTCGGCCCATGTCGTGCCTTGGCCCGTCTGCGAGATGCTACGGGTATTGAATTCGTCGTCGAAGGTCAGACGATAGCCGGTGAGGTCGAGTAACGGCATCACGGGGATCCACGAATATCCAAGATCCCGTGATCTGCGCCGTGAATAATTAAATCTTGCTTTCTCTTGCGTGAATGCCATCCCGCCCGCGACTGGGGCCGGGCGCGGCCGATTCGCGTTTCGGCGGACCATGGGCCGGAGCATGCTCCCCGTGCGGGGCCGATGCCGCCTCTCGGTAGTCTGCCACAGGCTGCCCCGTGGCGGCCGCCGGGCGAGGATTATTTCCAGGGCGCGACGAAGCGGCGGGCCCGGCCGGCGGCACGCCGGGGGCCGGATCGCACAGGCAAATGCCGATTATTGCAGCGCAACAAGTGCCTTGGGTCGCGCGCCGGCCGCGCGTGCAAATGGCTCAGGTTTTAAAGAATTTAGTCCTGAAATTTGGGAACTGCAAAAGCGTTCCATAGAAATTTCAAAAAAATGGGTAAAATACCCCAGGCTCGAACTTGAATTGTGCAGCGCAATCTGGCATCGGATGGCTAAGAAATCGTAAATGTTGTTACTCCCGGCTGTGCCAGAGAGGGAAGCAGTATGCTGCATCACGATCTGATCCTTGCCGTCAGCCGCTCGAGGGCAATCTCGACCGCGTCGCGGGCGAAAGGCCTCTTCGGTCTCGGCAAAGCCGTCGATCAGGCGCTCAAGCGCGCTTTCGACTTCAGTGTCGCCTTCACGGCCCTCGTTCTTCTTCTGCCGTTGTTCGCTCTCGTCGCTCTGGCGATCTGGGCCGTCGATGGGGCGGCGCCGTTCTACAGTCACCGTCGCCTCGGTCTCAACCAGAAGACGTTCGGCTGCTTGAAGTTCCGCTCCATGCGGATCAACGGCGACGCGATCTTGCAGGCGTATCTCGCCGAGAACCCGGCCGCGATGGCCGAGTGGACCGAGACGCGGAAGCTGAAGCACGATCCGCGAATCACAGTCATCGGCCATGTGCTGCGGAAGTCGAGCCTGGATGAGCTGCCGCAGCTCATCAACGTGCTGCGCGGGGAGATGAGCCTCGTGGGCCCTCGTCCGATCGTGCAGGCCGAGGTCGAGAAGTACGGCGATGCGGCGTCGGCCTATTTCGCCGTGCGGCCCGGTCTGACCGGGGCGTGGCAGGTGAGCGGCCGCTCAGACACGAGCTATGCCGAGCGTGTCAGCCTGGACCGGCACTATGTCGAGTCGCGTAGTTTCGTCGGCGACATAGTTATTATCGCGAAGACAGTTCCGGCAGTGTTCTTGGTCAAAGGCTCCTACTGATTTCGGAGTTAACGATCTTCCAATTTGCAGTTTCATCCGATTGTGTAATATCGGCGGATCGATATAATTTTCAGTGAGAGGTCACGGCGGGTCCTTGAGGCCGTTGCCGTGACTTCGGCTTTTGAACCGTCTCCGCGACGCCCGCCGGCGAATGGCGGGCTCGGCGCGTACGATGCCCCGTCAATCTGGAACCGGAGGACTTCATGCGCGTCGCGATCATCCACTATTGGCTGGTGGGGATGCGGGGCGGTGAGAAGGTCATCGAGGCCCTCGCGCGGATGTACCCCGAGGCGGATATCTTCACCCATGTGGTCGTGCCGGAGATCCTCACCGAGGAGCTGCGCAAGCACACGATCAAGACCTCGTTCATCGCCAAGCTTCCGCGCGCGCCGCGGATGTACAAGTCGTACCTGCCGCTGATGCCGCTCGCCCTGGAGCAGCTCGATCTGCGGGGCTACGACCTGATCATCAGCAGTGAATCCGGCCCGGCCAAGGGCATCGTCCCGCCGGAGGGGGCGGTGCATGTCTGCTATTGCCACTCGCCGATGCGGTACATCTGGAACATGTACCACGATTACCGGGAGGGCGCGGGGCGTTTGGCCAAGCTGTCGATGCCGCTGCTGACCCATTACCTGCGCCTCTGGGACGAAAGCTCGGCCGCGCGGGTCGATCGGTTCGTGGCGAATTCCAGCACCGTGGCCTCGCGCATCCGCCGGTATTACCGCCGGGAATCGGGCGTGGTGCATCCGCCGGTCGACATCGACGCCTTCGCGCCGGTCGCGCCGGAAGAGGTCGGCGATTATTACCTGATGGTGGGCGAACTCGTCCGCTACAAGCGGCCGGACATTGCGGTACGCGCCTTCAACCGGACGGGGCGGCGCCTCGTGGTGATCGGCGGCGGCGAGATGCTGGCCGAGCTGCGGCAGATCGCGGGTCCGACCGTGGAGATGCTGGGCTCCCAGCCCTTCGCGCAGCTGCGCCATCACTATGCCCGCGCCCGCGGCCTGATCTTCCCCGGCGAGGAGGATTTCGGGATCGTGCCGGTGGAGGCGATGGCGAGTGGACGCCCGGTTGTCGCCTTCGGTCGCGGCGGCGCCACCGAGACGGTGGTGGACGGGCGCACCGGCGTGTTCTTCGACGAGCAGAGCGAGGAAGCCCTGATCGACGCGATCGCCCGCCTGGAGCAGTTGCCCCTCGATCCCGCCGACATCGTCCTCCACGCCCGCCAGTTCAATCCGGCCCGGTTCGAGCACCAGATGCGCGAGGCCATCGCCGATGCCTGGATGCAGGTCCACGGCCGCCCGATGCCGGCGGCCGGCCCGGCGGCGGGGGAAGGCGGGGCGGTGCTGTCGAGCCGCAGGAAGCCCGCCTATGCGTAGGGCGTCACAGGGCCCGGAGCCGTCGATCTGGGTGGGCGCCCGCTCGCTCCCGGAGGCCTCCGCGACCATCGGCGCGACGCTGGCGCTGGTGCGCCGGAAGCTGCCCTTCCTCGCGATCTGGATCGCGGGCTTCGTCGTGTGCGGGTTGGTCTATTCCAAGATCGTGCGGCAGGATTTCATCGCCACGACGCAGATCCTCCTGCAGCCCCGGGTCATCGTCAACGACGGCCCGGAGGACCTGCGGCACTTTCACCAGTTCATGATCGACGGTGAACAATGCGAGACGGAGCTTCGCGTCCTCCGCTCCGAACAGCTGCTCTACCGGGTGTTCAAGGCCCTCGACATCGTCAAGTCTCCCGAGATCCGCAACGGGCCGGACGGGTTCTGGTCGTATCTCGGCTCGCGGGTCGACAAGATCGAGAACTTGGTCACGCCGGGCCACGAGACCATCCAGGCGTTCTACGCCTTCGCCGGGCGCGTGCGCTCGCGCCGGCTGGGCCTCTCCTACGTGATCGAGATCTCGTATCGGGCGCAGAGCGCGGAGCAGGCGGTGCGCGTCGTCAACTCCATCGCCTCCGCCTACGCCGTGTACCGGCTGCGGGGCGCCCTGGCCCGCGTTCAGCGGCAGGGCGTCTATCTGGAAGGGCGGCTGGCGAAGCTCCAGGAGCAGATGCTGATCGCCGACGCGGGCATGCGCTTCGGCACCATCCCGGACGTGACCCTGCCCGACGCCGAGGTGCGTCTGCTCGGCCCGGCCGGTTTTCCCCTCCGCAGCATCTATCCCAAGTTGACGCCCATCCTGATGCTGTCCGTCCTGTTCGGCGGCGTGAGCGGGCTCCTGATCGTCCTGATGCCCTACGCAGGGACCTCGGCGCGCATACCGAGGCCATCGACCTTCCCGACTGTCCCCGAACATATGAGGATCGCATGAGCACGTCCCATCGCATCCGCTGGGCCGTGGCCGCCGCGCTTCTGGCCAGCGCCGGCACCGCCCGGGCGGAGACGCCCTACAAGCTCGGTCCCCAGGACCAGATGCAGGTGAAGGTCTCCGACCTGCGCGCCGGCACCGGCGAAGCCTATCAGTGGCAGGCCTTCACCGGCGAGTTCACCGTGGCTGCCTCCGGCAAGGTGTCCCTGCCGGTCGTCGGCGAGATCGAGGCGAGCGGGCGCACCACCTCCGAGATCGCCTCCGACATCGCTGACCGCCTGAAGGCCAAGGCCGGCCTCGCGACGCGGCCCGACGCCTCGGTCCAGATCGTGAAGTATCGCCCGTATTACGTGATGGGCAGCGTCGAGAAGCCCGGCGAGTACGAATACCGGCCGCAGCTCAGCGTCCTCCAGGCCGTGAGCATGGCCGGCGGGCTCCAGCGGGTTCCGACCGACATCCTGCTGCAATTCGTGCGTGATGCCGTGCGCGCCCGGGGCGACATCCAGGAATTCGCGACGCAGCGCCTCGCCCTCCTCGCCCGTCAGGCCCGCCTCGAGGCCGAACTGAAGGAGAAGCCCCTCGCCTTCCCGCCGGAGGTCGAAGCGCACGCCAAGGACCCGCTCGTCGCCCGGATCATGAGCGAGGAGCGTCTCGCCCTCGACACGCGCCGCGCGGCCCTCGACGCGCAGGTCCTCAACCTGAAGAAGTCGAAGGACTTCCTCACCGAGCAGATCACCTCCCTGTCCGCGAAGGACACGACCACGGGGGAACAGCTCGACATCATGAAGGCGGAGCTGGCGCGCATCTCCGGCCTCGTGAGCAAGGGCCTTTCGGCCATGCCCCGCCAGATCGAGACCTCACAGACCATCGCGACCCTCGAATCCAACCGGCTCGACGTGCAGATCGCCGTGATCCGGGCCCGCCAGGACATCTCCAAGGCGGACCGGGACATCCTCGACCTGAAGGACCAGCGCCGCAACACCGCCCTTCAGGAGGCCGCCGAGACGCGGATCACCCTGAACCAGGCGACCGCGCGCCTCGAGGAGGCGAAGAACCTCCTGTACCAATCGCAGGTCCGGTCCCCCGCGACGGTGGTGGCCAATTCCGAGGCCTATTCGAAGCCGGAATACTACATCCTGCGCCGCAACGGCGGGAAGGCCGAGACGATCTCGGCCGAGGAGGACGATCTCCTCCAGCCGGGCGACGTCGTGCGCGTGCGGCCCCGGATCGTCGATCCGAACAATCCCGTCGCGGCCGACACGTCCAGCGTCGCCGGCAAGGCCGCGCGGGCCGCGAACAGTTCCCTGAGCGACTTCTGAGGCCCACGTGAGCTGGCCCGCCGTCCTCCTCTGGCTCGCCATGATGGCTGCGGCCGCCTCGCGCGGCCCGGCCCTGCTCTATCTCGTGATGATCGCCGGCTCCTTCGGCTCCCTGCAAATGCTGCCGGGCAGCGGGGGCGGGGCGAACCTGCTGCCGCAATCGGCCTGCGCCGCCCTGCTCATCGGCAAGGTGCTGATGCAGCGCGGAAACATCACCCGTGGCACCGAAGCGGCCCTCGATCCCCAGCGCCTCGCCCTGTTCTCGGCCTTCTTGGTCTACGCCATCCTCGGCGCGCTCGTGCTGCCGCGGGTCTTCGCCGGCATGTTCGAGGTGGTGCCAGTCTCCGCGTTCCGCTACGGCACGGACATCCTGAAGCCGGGCGCGGGGAACATCACCCAATCCTGCTACATGGCGCTCTCCTACGCCACGACGCTGTGCTTCACGATCATCGGCCAGACCGATGAGATGCGACACCACTTCCGCACCGCGCTCCTCTGCGGCGCCTACGCCCTCATCGGCACGGGCATCCTCGATTTCGTCACCTACACGCTCCACATCTCGGCCGTCCTCGACCCGTTCCGGACCGCGACCTACGCGCTCCTGACCGACGTGGAGGCGGAGGGCGCGAAGCGCGTCGTCGGCCTGATGCCCGAGGCGTCCAGCTACGGCTCCGCCTGCGTCGGCATGCTCTCGCTGATCATCTTCATGCGGCCCTTCTATCGCCAGGGCCTGGAGCAGGTGCTCGCCGTCGTGGCCATCGCCATGCTCATGGCGATGACGATGCTCTCCACGTCATCCACCGCCATCGTCGGACTCGGCGTCATGGGCGGCGTGTACGGCCTCGACCTGATGGTGCGGATGCTCGATCCGCGCAATCCGCGGCGCGATCAGCTCAATATCGAAATCAGTCTGATCATCCTCGTCGTCTTCATGATCTTCGTCAGCTTCGTGGTGAAGCCGGATCTGTTCGATCCGATCGTGTCCCTCGTCAACAAGATGGTCTTCCAGAAGGCCAGTTCGGCCTCCTATGCCGAGCGCAGCCTCTGGAATCGCGTCGGCTGGCACGCCTTCCTCGATTCCGGTGGCCTGGGGGCGGGCCTCGGGTCGATCCGCGTCTCGAACTGGGGGATCTCGATCCTCGGGAGTACCGGGCTCTTCGGCGCCGTGCTGATGTTCGGCTTCATCGTCCAACAACTCCTGGCCGTGCCGCGCATTGCGCCGGCCTATGTGAAGCAGTTCGCGGCGGTCTCGAAGCTCGGTCTCCTCCCGACCCTGATCATGTATCAGCTGTCCGGGACCATCCCCGACATCGGCATCCTGGCGGCGGCGGTGCTCGGCATGGTGGCGGCCACCCATGCGGTGCGTCCCGCGCCCTCGCCGGGCCCGGTCCCGGCGGTGCGGCCCGATCCCTTCGCCACGCCGAGGCCGCAGCTCTCGTGATGGCGAGCGGACTTCTCATGCGTCCGGTCGCGGACCGGGCCGGCGCCCTTCACACTGGGCTGCGCACGGGCCTCGGCCGTGGAACCGGTATAAAATCGCCAGGGGTGGTATTCTGCGCGAATAGGCAGGGGGCCGTCCGATCTCTTACGCATGAGGGCATGACCCGGGCGCGTCGGATGGTGTCCCGGCGCACGGAGCGTGAGAATTCCCTCTGGAACACGATCCGGCGTTCGAATGTTGGAAGTGATACGTTCGACGCATGCGGTAGGTTAGCGTGCGGTAAGTTAATTTGTGAACTTTGCCAGAGCAGAATCTGCGCTTGGACTTCACACGGATGTGTTTACGATGCACATCGAAAACCCGGCGATAGTGCTGGATTTTTGACTGACTTTGACGGCAAAAAGCAGGATAGAAACAATTCAGTTGGGCGGATTCAAATTGGTCCCTGTCCAGTCTCGTTCATCCGGTGGGGAGCCAATGTATCACGCCACGATGCATCGCTACACCGGGTCGCCGGTGGGCAGCACGGTCCTCGCCTTCCCGGCGCCCTTGGCCTTCGCGATCAACGGTCGCTTCCTGGGTCAATCGGTGACGGGCGTCCAGCGGTATGCCCGACAGGTCCTCGGCGAGATGGACGGGCTCCTGGGGCGGCAATTCAAGCGGGCCCAATTGCTCGTGCCGGCGGGCGTCGAGCCGTCACCGTCCCTCGCCTCGATCGAGACACTCAACGGGTCCAGGGCGGTGGGGCATTACTGGGAGCAGGTCGTGCTGCCGCTCCAGGCCGACCTGCCCCTGCTCAACCTCTGCAACACGGCGCCCCTGGCCCTTCGGCGTCAGGTCGTGTGCATGCACGACACGAACGTGTTCGATGCGCCCGAAAGCTACAGCCGCTCCTTCCGGACCTTCTACCGGATGCTGCTGCCGGCCCTGGCCCGGCGCGGGGCGACGATCACCTCGGTGTCGCGCTACTCGGCGCAGCGACTGGCCTGCCACATCGGGATCAACCCGAAGTCGGTCGAGGTCCTGCACAACGGGCACGAGCACGTCTTCAACTGGAACGCGGCAGCCTCGACCTTGGGCGAGCGGCTGACGGGCCTGCGCCCGTTCGTTCTGCTTCTCGGCAGCCGGGCCCGGCACAAGAACGCCGCCTTCGTCCTGGATCAGGCGAGGGCGTTCGATGCCATGGGCATCGATCTCGTGGTGGCGGGCGGCACCGCCCAGATCTTCTCGCGGATCGCGACGGTCGACGCCCCCAACATCCATTACCTGGGCTTCGTCACGGACGACGATCTGGCCTGGCTCTATGCCCGTGCCCTGTGTCTCGCCTTCCCCTCGCGCTCCGAGGGATTCGGCCTGCCGCTGGTCGAGGCGATGGCGCTCGGCTGCCCGATCATCGCGTCGAACCAGTCCTGCATTCCGGAGATCTGCGGGGACGCCGCCCTGCTGGAGGATCCGGACGACGCGGCGGCGTGGCAGTCCCAGGTCCGCAATCTCGCGCAGTCTCAAACGCTTCGTGCGGATCTGAGAGGGCGAGGTTTGGAGCGTGTGAAGTTATTCTCGTGGCGCGCTTCCGCGCAGGGCTATATCGACCTGCTCGCCCGCCTGTAAAATTTCCGAAACATCGAATTGTCAAGGCGTTTAAGCACAATACGCGCAGTGCTGAAGCGCGCATTGCTTGCGCAATGGGCATGGTCCATCATGCCTGACTTCCGCTCCCAAACAGGAAGGCCGAACGACATGACTTCTGGCTTGGCCAGCAACGAGCGGCCGCGCGTGTGTGTCGGGATCGCCACGAAGGGCCGTCCCGATCAGCTTGCGGCCATGCTCGAAAACCTTGCCAGTCAGACGTTATCTCCCGACAGCATCATCGTGTGCTGCTCGGGTCCCGAGGATGTCGGGCCGCTTCCGGCCGGGCAGGAGGTGCGGGTCGTCTACGAGGCCGCCGGCCTGCCGCGTCAGCGTAACGGCATCCTCAGGGCCCTGCCGGAGGGGACGGACCTGATCGTCTTCTTCGATGACGACTTCTACCCCGATCCGCGCTGGCTGGAGACGGTCTCGGAGGCGTTCCGGCGCGATCCGGCCATCGCCTGCATCACGGGCTACGTCGTCGCCGACGGGATCCTCAGCGCCGGCTTGTCCAAGGAAGAGGCCTTGGCGAGCGTGGCCGCCCACGACCCCGCCACGACGGATTGGGTGATCGAGGGGTTCAGCCCCTACGGGTGCAACATGGCCTTCCGCTGCTCGGCCATCGCGGGTCTGCGCTTCGATGAGAAGCTCGTCCTCTACGGATGGCTGGAGGACCGCGATTTCGGCTCGGAGGTCGCCAAGCGCGGCGGTCGCGTCATCAAGCTCGGCCGGGCGTACGGCGCGCATCTCGGCGTCAAGCGCGGCCGCGTCTCGGGCCTGAAGTTCGGGTATTCGCAAGTGATGAATCCGGTCTATATGCACCGGAAGAACACGATGACGACGGTGGAGGTCGTCAGGCAGATCGGCCGCAACGTCACGGCCAATCTCGTCAAGTCGCTGCGTCCCGAACCTTACGTGGACCGGCGTGGCCGGCTTCTCGGCAATCTGATCGCCACCTTCGATCTCCTGCGCTTGCGTCTGACCCCGGAACGGGCCGCCTCCCTATGAACTACAACTCGCCTTCGCTCGCTCGGGCGGACGAGCCGCGCCACGGCGCGCTCCCCGGCCTCGAGCATATCGACATGCGCCAAGCGGGGAGCGACCCCGGTGGAACGCTGATCGGCGACCTCATCGGCGCCATCCGCCGCCGGGCGATTCCCCTCGGGATCTGGATTCTGCTCTGCCTCGCCGCCGGCATCGGCTACGTGGCCGTGGCCCAGCAGGAGTTCCTGGCGAACGCGCAGATCGCCCTGGAGCCGCGCGTGCGCCTGCCGCCGGGTGCCGACGCGGCGGCGGCGGCCTCGGCGGCGGCCCCGATCCTCGACAGCGCCCAGGCCGAGAGCCAGCTGCAGGTCATCAAGTCGGTGCGCAACCTGCGGTATGTGTTCGACACCCTGAACCTCGATGCCGACCCGGCCTATGCCGACAAGGGCCCCGGTCTCATCGGCCGGTTCATCGGCGGCATGCTCCGCCTCGTCCTCGCGGCGCCTGCTCCGGTCTCGCCGGAGGAGGCGGCGATGCGGGCGCGCGAGATGGCGTTCCAGAACTTCTCCGACCGCGTTCAGGTCAAGCGGCTCGGGCAGTCCTACGTGCTCGAAGTGTCGTTCCGGGGCCTGACCCCGGCCGACACCGCCCGCCTCACCAACTCGATCGCCGCCTCCTACATCCGCGACCAAGTGCTGGTCCACGCCGTCTCGGAGCAGCGCGGCACGGAGTTCCTCCAGGGCCGCATCAGCTTGATCCAGGCCGAGAAGAAGGCTGCCGACGAGGCCGTGGCCACGGGCGTGATCACCGATTTCCAGTTCCCGGATTCGGATGCACGCATCGTCGGCGCCGCCCTGACGCCGCTCGCCGCCTCCTACCCGCAGACCAAACTGATCGTGCTGCTCGGCCTCGTCTTCGGCCTCGTCAGCGGCGTCGCGGCCATCGCGGTCCTGCACAATTTCGACCGCACCATCCGCTCCCCGGGCCAGATCCGGCGCCTGCTCGGGGTCGATTGCCTCGTCTCCGTGCCGCGCTTCAGGACGGGTCGCCTCACCGACACGACGGCCGTGACGCAGCCGGACACGGAGTTCGCCCTGGCCATGCGCCTGCTCCGCACGGTGCTGTTCGCGGCCGGGGCCAAGTCGCATCAGGTCTCCATCGGCCTCGTCGGCTGCCAGGAGGGCGAGGGCTGCAGCACGCTCAGCGCCAACCTCGCGCACCTGATGGCGGCCTCCGGCTCCCCCCTCGCCTTGGTGGACGCCAACCTGGGGCAGCCCGATCTGACCCGCCGCATCGCCCCCCGGGCGACGGCGGGGCTCGACGGCCTCGTCCTGTCGGCATCGACCGGCGCCGACCTCCCGGAGGCGATGCTCACGCCGTCCCTGAGCTTCGTGCCCGCCGTGGCGGGGGTCGTGACCGGCCGGAAGGCCGATCCGAACGCCTTCCTCGGCACGCAGGCCATGCGCTCCGCCCTGAGCCGGCTCAGCGCGCGGCGGGACGTGATCCTCGACCTGCCCGCCCTCGACGCGTCCCCCGACGCGCAGGCCATCGGCGCCGTGCTGACCGGGGTGGTGCTCGTCGCGACCCTCAACCGCACGAAGCTCGATCAACTCTCCGAAGCGATCCGCGCCCTTCACTCGGCCGATACCCGGGTGCTCGGCATCGTCCTCAACGACCCCATGCGCTTCCGAAAAGCGAGGAGACTGGCACGTGCTACAGCATCGGCCGGAATGCAGAACCAGTCCCAACCGGCCGAGATGTCCTGATTCGATGCGCGTCGGAGTCTTCAACGTCAAATACAGCCCCAATCTCGGGGATGGCCTTCTGTCCGAATGCCTGGAGGCGGAACTCGTCCGGGCGATCCCCGGTCTGAGCATCGCGTCGTTCGACCTCGCCGGCCGCACGGATTACGGCGCGGGCGGCCGCTTCCGGGGGGCGGCGCTGAGCCTGCTCCAGAGCAGCCCGACCCCCGTCCGCCAGAGGGTCGCCAGCCTGATGCTCGGCCGCGCCATGCAGCGGCTCGCCCCCACATGGCGGGAGCGGCTGGCCGACGTGGACGTGGCTGTGACCGGCGGCGGCAACCTGTTCAGCGATGCCGACCTCAACTTTCCCCTGAAGATCGACGCGGCCTGGAAGCTGCTGCGCGAGGCCGACATCCCGGTCGCCGTGTTCGCCGTCGGCGTGTCGGACAACTGGACCGAGAAGGGCGAGGCCCTGTTCCAGCGTGCGCTGGCTGGAGCCCGCGTCCTCGACGCCTCCGTCCGCGATGCGCGCTCCGCGGCGGTCTGGGACCGCCGGCTCGGCCATACCGGCGCGCCGCGCGCCCGGATCGTGCGCGACCCCGGCCTCCTGGTCTCCTTCCACGTGGAGCGGGATCGCCGGGAGGGGACCGCGAAGCGGATCGGCCTCGGGCTCACGCACCCCACGACCCTGCGCTACCATTCCGACGAGGCGGCCGTGGGCGAGGCCGAGTTGACCGGGTGGTACACCGAGCTGGTGCGCGGCTGCCTCGCCCGCGGCTGGGAGGTGTGCGTCTTCACGAACGGGAGTTCGGAGGACGAGGCCTATCTCCGCAAGATGCGGCCGCTCCTGGCGCCCCTGGGGACGGGGATCAGCTTCGCCCCCCGCTTCGCGCGTCCGGCCGAACTCGCCGCCTACGTGTCCGGGCTCGATCTGCTGATGGCGCATCGGCTCCACGCGAACATCGCGGCCTATTCCTACGGCGTGCCGCAGATCGGCTTCACCTGGGACGCGAAGCTCAAGAGCTTCTTCGATCTGGTCGGTCGCGGGGATTGCATCTGCACGGCCGGCCGCGAGAGCCCGGCGGCGGTGCTGGGCCTCGCCGAGCGCTGCCTCGCCGAGGGAATCGATCCCGAGCGGCATCGCCGCGTCCTGGATGCGGCGCGGGACGACGTCGTCAGCCTCGCCTCGGCGCTCGTGGCGGGCGTCGAAGCGGGCCGGATGCCCGTCCCCGCCAGGGCGATCTCGTGAGCGGTCCGATCGGGTCGGGGGCGGCGTCGTCGCCTCATCCGAGCCGGGTCGTCGTCCTCAACGACCGCTCCCTCGCGTTCGGCGGCGCCACCGGGCTCGCCCTGCTCAGCGCGCGTCTCCTACGCCAGCGGGGCATCGCCGTCACGCTGCTGGCTGGCGATGCCGGGGCCAATCCCGCCCTCGCGGCGGAGGGGATCACCGTCCACGCCCTCGGCGGCGCCACGCTGCTCGAAGCGGGCGCGGCGGCGAGCCTGCGCCGGGGCCTCTACAATGCCGCGACCCTCGATCTCGTCGGCGACTATATCCGCCGCCACGACGATCCCGGCACGGTCTACCACATCCACACCTGGGCGCAGATCCTGTCGCCGTCCCTGTTCAAGGCCCTGGAGCCGGTGAGGGACAGGGTGTTCGTGAGCGCCCACGATTTCTTCCTCACCTGTCCCAATGGGGCCTACGCCCTGTTCCGGCAGGGCCGGGTCTGCCCGCACGTGCCCCTGAGCCTCGCCTGCGTGACCACGCATTGCGACCGGCGCAGCTATGCGCACAAGCTGTGGCGGGTGGCCCGTCAGGCCGTCCAGGCCCGGACCCTCCACTACGTGGGCGGGACACCGCGCGTCCTCGCCATCCATGCGGCCATGCGCCCCCTGCTGGTGCGCGGCGGCGTGCCCGATGCGGCCATCACGACGCTGCCCAACCCTATCCAGCCCTGGAGCCGGACCCGGATCCCGGCCGAGCGGAACCGGAACTTCGTCTTCGTCGGGCGGCTCCACGAGGAGAAGGGGCCGGACCTCGCCGCGCGGGCGGCGCGGGAGGCGGGCGTGCCCCTCGTCGTCATCGGCGACGGCCCCATGCTCGAAACCCTGCGGCAGACCTATCCCGAAGTGACCTTCGCCGGCCGGCAGCCCGCCGAGGCCGTGGCCCAGCTCGTCCGCGACGCGCGGGCGCTGGTGATGCCCTCGCGCTATCCCGAACCCTACGGGCTCGTCGCGGGCGAAGCCCTGTGGAGCGGGATCCCGGTGATCCTGACGGATCAGGCGCTGCTCGCCGCCGACATCGCCGCCCGCGAGGCCGGCATCGCCTGCGACCTGCACAGCGACACGAGCCTGCCCGAGGCCATGAGGCGCCTGGCCCAGGACGATGCCCTCGCCGAGCGGATGAGCCGCAACGCCTTCGACAACACACACGACCTCGGCCACGACACGGATGGCTGGATCGATGCCATGCTCGGCGCTTACGCGGCCGCCCTGCCTCCCCGCGCTGCCTAATACCCAGTCAGTGCGGCGGGGCGTTCATGATTACCCAGCGTTAATCAATAAGAATGAGTAAGAAACGCGCTCGTTAATTGATGCAATACCATCCGATACTAACCAGCGCTTAGCCTTCCGAGTACTCAATTGGTGCGGGGCGGCGCGAATTAATCTGTCGTTATTTGGGGCACGGCTTAATCGCATCAAGGTTTTGCTTGATGGGGCTTCAGCCATGGCGGCGCCGGCAGGTTACGTTCAGGTCTTCTCGGACGACTTCAACACGCTCAGCGTGTCCGCGAACAAGACGGCCAACGCGAATTGGTACAGCGGACAGGCCTGGGGCGGCGGCTTCGGCGATGCGAAGTTCGTGTCGGCGGCCTCGCCGAACTCGCCCTTCTCCATCGTGCAGCAGGGCGGCGAGTCGGCCTTGCGCATCCACATGACCCGGGATGCGAACGGGCAACTCCAGAGCGGCCTGATCTCGAACACCTTCCCGGACGGGACCAGCACGACGGTGCGCGACGGCAACCCCTACGGCTATTACGAAGCCCGGATGTGGCTTCCCACCGGGCAGGGCATCTGGCCGGGCTTCTGGTCCCTGGAATCGGAGCGCCTGTCCCCGACCCGCGATCACGTCATCGAAGTCGACGTGATGGAAAACTACGGCACGGCGATCCCCACGCAATATTCCAGCGTGGTGCATGACTGGGACTGGAACGGGAAGACCCTCGAAGGTCATACGGCCCAATATGCGCGGGCCACGCCCGGCGCCGGGGTGGTGTCCTCGGGCTGGCACACCTACGGGGTCCAGATCACCCCTGAGAAGATGACCTTCTACTTCGACGACAAGGCGTACTGGTCGATCCCGACGCCGGCCGGTCTCAACACGGACCCGATGTTCATGATCGACCTCGCCGCCGGAGCCGGCTGGCCGATCGACCCGAACCTGAAGGACGTCTCGCTCTACGTCGATTACTTCCGGTCCTATGAGTTGCAGGCGACCAAGCCGGTCCCCGTCGTCCCGCCGAGCCTCATCGTGACGAGCGTCGGCGCCGTGACCGCCAAGGCGCTGCAGGTCGTCTCCGGGACGACGGACGCCGCCCTCGCCGGCAAGACCGTGTCGATCCTCGACGGCACGGCCGTCATCGGCACCGCCAAGGTCGGCGCGGACGGCAGCTTCAGCCTGAAGGTGACTCTCGGCGGCGAGGGCCGGCATGCCCTAGTGGCGAGCGTCACGGACGGCCAGGGCGTCACCGGCACGAGCAAGGCCGTGGCGTATGTCCTCGACACGGTGGCGCCTGTGGCCCCCGGCCTCGATCTCACGGGCTTCGCCGGCAAGGCGATGAAGGCCCCCCCGCTCCTGGCGGGTGTCGCCGAGGCCGGCGCCACCGTCGCCCTCTACGATGGCAAGGCCGTGATCGCGACCGTCACGGCGGATGCGGCGACGGGGGCGTTCAGCTTCGGCGCCCTGTCCGATCTCTCCGCAGGCAACCACACGCTCGTGGCGCGGGCCACCGACGCGGCCGGCAACGTTAGCAAGGCATCCCTGGCGCAGACCGTGACGGTGGGCGCGGACGGGTCCACGACCGCCATGACGGCGGTGCAGGCCGATGGCACGAAGGACATCTACCGCCTCGCCATCACCGGCAAGGATTATACGACCGAGCACAACGCCTACAACGCCAAGGGCGCGCTGACGGACACGTCCCGCTACTATTCCGACGGGACGCTCTCCTATCACTACAACCTCGACGGCGCGACGGGCACGAAGACGACCGACACCTTCGACACCTCGGGCAAGCTCACTAGCCACGCCGTCGCGCTGGTGGACGGCAGCTTGGACACGATCGTCTACGGCCCCGGCACCCTCGTCACCGAGACGAACCAGCACGCCGACCGGTCGAAGGACGTCTACCGGAGCGGGATCACCGACCAGAGCTACATCGCCGAGCATTATTTCGTCGGCACGAACGGCGCCGTCGTCTACTCGGACCAGACCAACATCGACCTGTCACACACGCAGACCGCCAAGAAAAGCGGCGTGACCCTGACCTCGACCGAGGGGGTGAGCGACCTGTTCAAGAGCGCCGGCGGAGATTCCTTCGTCTTCGCCTCCGGCTTCGGCAAGGACACGGTGACGGGCTTCCGCGCCGATAGCGGCCCGCTGCACGATGTCCTCGTCCTCGATGCGTCCCAGGTCGGCAGCTTCGCCGAGCTTCAGGCGCACCACATGATCAGCGCCGTGGGCAAGGATGCGCTGATCACCCTGAGCCCCACGGACTCGATCCTGCTGAAGAACGTCGCGGTCGCCCAGCTGACGGCGGACGACTTCAAGTTCCAGGACCACGGCCTGTTCCACGCCTGATCCGCCGCCGATCCCGACGACCGGACTCAGGCCGCGCGCAAATCGTTTTCTCCGGAGCGATGAAGTGAAGCCTTGATCCGCCGGTAGACGAACTTTCCAAGGGTGAATGCCATAATGCCGCGCAACCGCGCGTACTTCCGGCTCAGGATTCTTGTCGGCGCGGGATGAAGGATGTCCAAAAGGATCCGGCTGACGAAACCGCCTGCTTGGTTGATATCGATCGTCTGCAGGCGGCGGAAGATGCGTAGCCGCGTGTACGGCTCGACCAGCCAAGCCGCAGGTGCGCCGTAGCCCGCCGCCGTGATCGCATCGCATTCTGCCGAAACCGCGCTGCGCTCCTGCACATCGAGGTTCTTGACCGAGACTGCGCCGGCGTGGCGCCGATAGAACAGCACTTCCTTTTGTGGGTTGTCTATCGTGCCATGATCAGACAGGCGAATGAACAGGTCGTAGTCCTCGGCGTGGGGGTACGCGTTCCGGTATCCGCCGATCGCAGTGAGTGCCTGCGCCCGCATCATGATGAGTGGGTGCATGGAGACGGCGATGCGCGGAGGAAATAGCGAAAGATCGGTACTCTCGTGGCGACCGCCCGTCGCGAAACGCTGGACGGCATCCTGCATGGCAATCGATCGCGCGACGCCGCCGACAAGAACGCATTGTGCATTCTTGTCGAGATAATCGACTTGGAAGGAGAAGCGGTCCTTCATCGACACGTCGTCCGCATCCATGCGTGCGATATACTGTCCACGCGCAACGTTCAGGCCGTTATTCAAGGCCGAAACGATGCCGCCGTTCGGCTGCCGAACAATCCGGATGCGATCATCCGAGGCGGCCAGAGTCGTGAGCTTCTCGGGTGTCGAGTCCGTGCTGCCGTCGTCGACGACGATCAGTTCAAAATCGACAAAACTCTGTGAGATTATCGACTTTACAGCCTCTTCGATGAATTGTTCGCCATTATAGACTGGCAGTATGCACGACACACGTGGCGCCAACGTCTTCGACATACGTCATATCCCTGTTCCAGCAATGGAAAGTCAGACCACGCCACGTTCGGATTATCGATTGGAACGGCGTGGTCGGAGCGGTCGGGCGTTGGGTTGGCAGGCTCACCCCTTGTCCCCGGTAAGACCAGCCATCGGTCTTGAGACGCGGTGTAAGGAGATTTATCCTGGTGATAGAGGGCGTTTACCCTAATCTATCCTGCTGATCCGATCTCTCAAGCCCATACTTGCATATATGTAGCAACCAACGATTGCTTTTCGCTATGCACGTTCTGGTTAGCGCTGGGCGGGGTCGTTCTCGGGAGCGCGATCGGATCGGGCAGCCGAACGCACCCGGCTGCTGCGACGGGGCTGGCAGGACAGCCCCTCCTCGCGCTGGGCGAAGCGTAGTAGGAGCTTACAGAGGTGATGGCTTATCCCCGTGCCGGCGTCTGAGGCCGCAATGGACCGAGGATCCTCTCTATCGAAACAGCCGAGCTTCTCGCCCTGTTCTGTCTGATTGGCGCAGCGTACGCTCGCCATAGTACCGTGGCCGGCATTCTCCTGCCGGCCATCGTTCTGGTCACTGCCTTCGGCCCGTTCAGCGCATTGGGCGCCGTCTTGGGTCCATGGCTGCCGACTGGCTCCGTCCTTGTTACGCGTCTTTGGCCTTCCGTGCAAAGGCCCACACCATGACCGGATAATCGGGCTCGTTCTTCAGCGAGCCGAAGAAGCCACGCTTGCGCCACTTCCGGAAATTGCCGGTGACGCAGGCGCGGTTGCCCCAGCACTTTGCGTCGATGTCCTCGGCCGCAAACCCGCATTCCTGCAGGAGATAGCTCAGGCCGTCCGGGGTCCAGCGCGAGCAGTCGATCGGCACGCGGTGAATCCGCACGAGGAACGGTGTTGCGATGACGAGATGCCCGCCTGGCTTCAGCATCGCATGGACGTTGCGACCCGCCCGGTAGGGCCAGGGCAGATGCTCGAAGACCTGGTCGGCGATGATCAGATCGAACTGCTGCGGAAGGGTTTCGGTGCAGATGTCGAAGCCCGGATACTCGGTGTTGACGTAAGATTTGAAAGTTAGGTCACGCGTCCATTGGTTTCCGCCAGAAATTTCCAGCACGTCCAGTTTCTCGGGATGAAGAGATTGAATGAACGTGAAGGCATCGCGGTACATCGCGGAGCGGACCCAGTCAGTCGTGTCGTAGCCGGTGAGCCGCACGAGTCCGCGCAGCTTTTCCCACAATGCGGGCCTCCGCCAAATGGCATCGAGGATGGCGGCGATGGGCATTCGGTTCGTCTCCTGTCAGTCTTCGCGGAAGACGACGTGGTGAGAATTTAAGAAAAGGCCGATTCAAGTCCACCCTGCGGACCGATACGGCCCAGGGCTTATCGGCGGATCAATCGCTTTATCCCCACGAGGTCCTCCTTGAGACGGCGGCCTTCGAGGGCGATGAGGGCCACCAGGTAGGTGACGCCCCCGGCGATCAGCGCGAGCGCGATGCGCAGGACATCGCTCGGCGCCGGCTGAACCACCCAGTGGCACGCGAGCCCCGCCAGGATGCCGGCCACGGTCGGCGCCATGAGGTTCTTGAGGATGGCCGTGACCGACGAGATGCGGATGCGCTTCAGGGCCAGGGGAGCGAGTAGGCTGTAGAGGAGCAGCGCCGCGGCGATGCCCCAGGCGATGCCGACGGACCCAAACCACAGGCCCAGCGGAATGGCGGCGATCCTGGCACAGACCTGGATGACCGACAGCCAGAAGTTCGTCCAGCCCGAACCCTTGGCGAGAAGGATGGCGCCGCACTGCCCGGCGATCACGTTCAGGGAGTAGAACGGGATGAGAATGCTCAGGATGGTCGCGGCGTCCGTCCAGGCCGGTCCGAGGACAAGGTTGACCAGACCGGGAACGGTCGCGGAGGCGAGGAAGGCCACCGGGGCCAGGAGTAAGGCGAGAAGATGCACGAGCTTGGCGTGCAACCGTCCGATCTGCTCGTCGTCCTCGCGCAGGGCATGGGCATAGAGCGCTCCCCAAACGGGGCCGGACGCCGCTTCGCAGACGAAGCGAGGCACCTGATTGGCGAATGTATAGGTGCCCAGCGCGGCCGTCCCGAACAGGCGGCTGAACAGGAGGTTCTCGGCGAGGCGGCCCGAGAAGTCCGCGAGGCGCTGGCATACCAGCGAGCTGCCCGTCGAGATATGCGACGCCAGCGCGGACGGCTTGAAGACGAGGCTCGGACGCCTGAACGCCATGACATTGAGGACGAAGGTCCGGATGAGATAGATAATGACGTACTGCGCGGCGAGGCTCATCGCCCCCGCGCCGGCCAGGGCCAAGCTGATGGCCACCACGGCGCCAACGAGGTTGCCGGCGAGGTCGGCTCCCGAGATCGCGGCGAGACGGCGCTCCCGCGTCAGGCGGGCGATGGGCAAGACGGCCGAGGTCACGAAGATCGGGCTGATCGCGAGCACCGCCATCACGCCCGCGACCCGCGGTTGATGGGACAGCTGGGCCAGCACGAGGCCCCACACGGTGAGGATCACCCCAAGCCCTATCCCGACGGCCAGCACGAGCCAGAAGGCCGTGGACCAAACCTCCTCGGAATCGGCACTTTCGCGGGCCAGCGACGCCCCCAGGCCGCCATCGGCGAGGGTCATGAAGAAGACGACGGTGGGCAGGGCCAGGGCGTAGACGCCGAACTCCGACGGACCCAGCAGGTTCGCCATGAGCGGCAGCATCACGAGTTGAAGCGCGATCTTGACGATGTTCACGCCGCCGCCGGCGAGGATGTTGGCGGCGAGCCGGCGGGTCTCGCCCCCCGGCTTGGCCCCGACCTCGAGGCCGATCTGAACCCCCGCCGCCCCGGTGCGCGTCGCCGAATCCGGCGGAAGCTCGGGGCCGGAGTCGGCGGCCGGAATGCCGGCGGGATCGCCTGCCTTGCGGTCGCGGCGGTCGTCGTCGTGCCCATCTCGCATGACGTGTCGTGTTCCTCCGCAGGCCTGCCTACCGGAATGCGGCGGGACGCGCCGCATCGGCAGGGCGCGCCCGAGGCGCCGCCGTGACCGTCCGCGTGTCTCTATCCGAAATCACCCGAGATGTGACATGCCGGACGCTCAACGCCGCCAATGGCCCCAGGGCTCTATCGCACCGCTGCATTTCCCTGCAAGCGAGCCGCGTTCGTAAACTGAAGTTTGCCTGCGAAAAACGACTTTACGGGTCGTAATGCTTAACTGCGCAATCTTCGCGCCGCGATGTCTTGCATACAAATGGCAGATGGCCGATGCTTGAGTGTGAGATCCACATTCGGGAACGCATCGAGCGCGCGGGGCGTATGGGGTTTTGACGCATCGATCCGCCCAGGTCCCTCTGCCCCGGTCCATTCGCCCGCTCGAGCCATGAACCTGCCCTTGAAGTCGGACGATGGCCGCGCCGCGCCCTTGAACGTGTTCGTTCATCTCGCGGCCGACAAGGACGTCACCGCGTGGCGCGCGGCGTGGCGCTCCGGTGCCCTTGTCGGCGTGAACGACGAGACGCCCTACGGCTACGGCCGGGCCGAGCAGATGGGCTGTCGGGTCGCCTATTCCCGCACGGCGGCGGAGGGACTCCTCGGCACGATGCTGCGGCTGGGCCTGCGGGTCGTCACCGGCTTCGATCTGCTGCATGCGTTCCGCCAGCGCCGGGCCCTGCGCGCGGCGGATGTGATCTGGACGCATACGGAATCGCAGTTCCTTGCGGTGGCAGCGGTCCTGGCCTTCGCCCCGCGCCGGCCCCGGATCCTCGGGCAGAGCGTGTGGCTGTTCGACCGCTGGCCGCGCCTCAACCCGCTCCACCGGCTGCTGTACCGGCGGCTGATCCGGATTGTGGACGTGCTGACGGTGCATTCCTCGGACAACCTCGCCGTCGCCCGCGCCTTGTTCCCGGACAAGCGGGTGCTCTGCGTTCCGTTCGGCATCCCCGCCGAGACGATGATCGCGCCGGTCCTGCGACCCGCCCGCCCGCTGCGCATCCTCGCCCCCGGCAGCGACCGCCACCGGGACTGGGCCTGCCTCGCCGAGGCGTTCGACGCGCTGCCGGATGCCGAGGCGCTCATCCTGTCCGGCACGGCGCCGCGCCGGCTGTCGCAGGGGCGCCCGAACCTGCGGATCGCCAAGGCGCGCAGCAACGGGGAACTGAGCGGACATCTCGCGGAGGCGAGCGTCGTCTGCGTGCCCCTCAAGCCCAACCGCCATGCCAGCGGCATCACCGTGATCCAGGAGGCCGTCCTGGCCGGCGTTCCGGTGGTGGCGACGGAGACCGGTGGCCTCAAGGACTATTTCGGTTCGGACGCGGTGCGCTACGTCCCCCCTGGCGACCCGGCCGCCTTGCGGGCGGCGCTGGCGGAGATCGCGGCGGATCCCGAGGCGGCACGCCTCCGCGCGGTGCGGGCGCAGGCCCACCTGCGGGAGACGGGCCTCGGGGCCGAATCGTTCATCCGCCGCCATGTGGAGATCAGCCACGAGATGCTCGACCGATGAAGCTTGCGCCCCTCGCCCTCCTCGCCGCGGCGGCCCTGCCGCAGCCCCTCGCCGCCGCGGAGGTCATCGACCTCTGCGCCTACAAGCCGGTCTTCGATGAGGCGTTCAACGACCTCAGCGTCGCCCCGAAGGTGCTGAACGGGGCCCGCTGGATCTCGCACACGCCCTGGAACGGTGATTTCGGCGACGCCCGCTTCACCGACAACGCCCCCGCCGGCCCGTTCAGCATCAAGGGCGGCATGCTGCACATCACCGCCCGCAAGGACGAGGCGGGCAAGTGGCGCTCCGGCCTGCTGGCGGCGTCCGACGGCACCGGGGCCGGCTTCGGCCTTCGCTACGGGTATTTCGAGGCCCGGATGCGCCTGCCGCCGGGCGCCGGCACATGGCCCGCCTTCTGGCTCGTCACCCAACGGCCGAACACCGACAAGACCCCGAACGTCGAGATCGACGTGATCGAGTATTACGGCCACCGGGACAACACCTACTCGGCCGCCTTGCACGTCTGGTACAAGGGCGAGGAGCAGAAGCGGTCGACCCATACGGTGGAGCGGGTGCCGGTGCCGGCGGGCTCGCTCCTCGACAGCTTCCACACATACGGGGTGCGCGTGACCCCCGAGACG
>Ga0182229_1000024_pt1 | contig 36263 bp, 35 predicted proteins | sample G6R1MG_32_FD_129663 | JGI IMG/M metagenome (GOLD analysis project Ga0182229, IMG submission 129663) | Miscanthus phyllosphere microbial communities from Michigan, USA - G6R4_MAIN_07NOV2016_LD1 MG | ecosystem: Host-associated > Plants > Phyllosphere > Phylloplane/Leaf | place: USA: Michigan...
CCGCGCGGCATGCCGCAGATCGAGGTGACGTTCGACATCGACGCCAACGGCATCGTCAACGTGACGGCCAAGGACAAGGCGACGAACAAGGAGCACCAGATCCGCATCCAGGCCTCGGGCGGCCTGTCGGACTCGGACATCGAGCGGATGGTGAAGGACGCCGAGGCCAATGCCGAGGCGGACAAGCGCCGCCGCGAGCTGGTCGAGGTGAAGAACCAGGGCGAGAGCCTCGTGCACTCCACCGAGAAGTCGGTGAAGGAGTACGGCGACAAGGTCTCGGCCGCCGACAAGGGCACCATCGAGACGGCCATCACGGCCCTCAAGACCGCCCTGGAAGGCGAGGACGTCGAGACCATCAAGGCCCGCACCACGGACCTGATGCAGGCGTCCATGAAGCTCGGCGAGGCGATGTACGCCGCGAGCCAGTCGGCCGGGCCGGACGGCGCGGCGGCGGGTGGCGAGGCGTCGGCCGAGAAGAAGGACGACGTCATCGACGCCGACTTCCAGGAGGTCGACGAGAAGGACCAGAAGAAGCGGGCTTAATCGCCACGCTCGTCTGAAACTTTACGGGGCCGGAGCGATCCGGCCCCGTCTTCGCTTGTGCGTGCGCACGCTCTCCTTCATCGGAAAGCAAGGCGCGGACGGGAAGGCACCTGAGGGCAGGGATGTCGAAGCGGGACTATTATGAGGTGCTGGGGGTCGCGAGGACCGCCACGGACGGCGAGATGAAAACCGCCTTCCGCAAGCTCGCGATGTCCTACCACCCGGACCGCAATCCCGGCGACAAGGAAGCCGAGATCAAGTTCAAGGAGATCAACGAGGCCTATCAGTGCCTCACCGACGGTCAGAAGCGCGCCGCCTACGACCGGTTCGGCCATGCCGCCTTCAGCCAGGGCGGCGGCGGCGGGCCGGGCTTCGGCAACGAGTTCGGCGACTTCATGTCGGACATCTTCGACAATTTCTTCGGCGACGGCCGGGGGGCCGGCGGTGGCGGCGGCGGCGGGCGGCGCAGCAGCACCCCCGGGCGCGAGCGCGGCGCCGACCTGCGCTACAACCTCGAAATCTCCCTGGAGGAGGCCTTCACCGGGAAGGCCGAGACCATCAAGATCCCGACCTCGATCACCTGCGAGACCTGCTCGGGCTCGGGCGCCAAGCCCGGCTCCAAGCCGCGTCCCTGCTCGACCTGCGGCGGCTTCGGCCGGGTGCGGGCGGCGCAGGGGTTCTTCGCCATCGAGCGCACCTGCCCGAACTGCCACGGGCGCGGCGAGATCGTGGACGATCCCTGCCCGAACTGCCAGGGTGCGGGCCGGGTCAACCGGGAGCGGACGCTCTCCATCAACGTGCCGGCGGGCGTCGATGACGGCCTGCGCATCCGCCTCGCGGGCGAGGGCGAGAGCGGCCTGCGCGGGGGGCCCTCGGGGGATCTCTACGTCTTCCTCTCGATCAAGCCGCACGAGTTCTTCCAGCGCGATGGGGCGGACCTCTTCTGCCGGGTGCCGATCTCCATGGTGACGGCGGCATTGGCGGGCGAGATCACCGTGCCGGTGATCGACGGGTCGCAGACTCAGGTGCGCATCCCGGCCGGCACGCAGACGGCCAAGCAGTTCCGCATCAAGGGCAAGGGCATGCCGGTGCTGCGCTCGCGCGAGGTCGGCGACCTCTACATCCAGGTCTTCGTCGAGACCCCGCAGAACCTCACCAAGCGCCAGCGCGAGCTGCTGCTGGAGTTCGACCAATCCGCCTCGCCGGAAAATCATCCGGAATCGGCAGGGTTCTTTTCCAAGGTTCGCGAGTTCTTCGGGGGCGCCGCGAAGGCATGAGCCCCCGAACGGTCATGCGTGCATGGCGCCCCGCCGTGGCGCAGACACCCTAGGCGGCGCCTTGACCGGACGATAGATACGTTAGCCTGCCACACACTTTCGACTCTCCACGGCATCGGGAATCCAGGACTTGCCGCCGCTGCGCCACTCCAGTGCAAAGGTCCCCGGCCTCGAAGGCCGTCTCCGTGAGGGCCGCCTCCTCGGGCCCCGCCGCGATCCACTGGAGGACGAAGCGAGGTTCCTGCGCTCGTGGCTGGAACGGCCCCTCGTCACCGGGGCGGTGACGCCCTCGGGCCGGATGCTCGCCCGGACCATGGCCTCCTACGTCGATCCGCAGCAGGACGGCCCGGTGATCGAGCTGGGACCGGGCACCGGCCCGGTGACGGAGGCGCTGATCCGCCGGGGCATCGCCCCGGAGCGGCTGATCCTCGTGGAGTTCAACCCGGATTTCTGCCGCCTCCTCGCCCGCCGCTTCCCCGGCGTCACGGTGATCCGGGGCGATGCCTACAACATCCGCGCGACGCTCGATTCGGTGCTCGTGGAGCCCGGCGCGGCGACGATCTCCAGCCTGCCGCTGTTCACCAAGCCGCTGGAGCAGCGCCTCGACCTGCTCAACGCCGCCCACGACCTGATGCGGCCGGGCGCGCCCTTCATCCAGTTCACCTATGCGGTGGTGCCGCCGATCCCCGCCAAGTGCGAGGCCGGAAGCTACACTGCCGCCCCGTCGAACCGGGTGTGGCTGAACCTGCCGCCCGCGCGGGTCTGGGTGTATCGCCGGCCCTAGGGCAGTGACGCACTCACTCCGTTCATGCGTCTCTGCCCTAGCCTCTTGTTTTTGCATCAATTTTTCCAGACACGGCTGACGCCTCCGTCTGGATCGATGCCTTAGCCGAACTGTTCCCGCAGGATCCGCTCGTCCAGGCTGTGCCCCGGATCGTGCAGCAGCACGAGGTCCGTGGTGCGGTCGAGGGAGGTCTCCACGGTGCAGACCCGGCGGAACTCGGTGTGGTCGGCCACCGCCGCCACGGGCCGGTGGCCGGCATCCAGCACCTCGATGTGGATGCGGGCGTAATCCGGCAGCAGCGCCCCGCGCCAGCGCCGGGGCCGGAAGGCCGAGATTGGGGTCAGCGCCAGCAGCTTGGCGTCCAGCGGCAGGATCGGCCCCCCCACGGAGAGGTTGTAGGCCGTCGAGCCGGCGGCGGTGGCGCAGAGCACGCCGTCCGCGATGAGCTGTTCGAGCCGCACCTGCCCATCGACGGAAATCTTCAGCTTCGCCGTCTGGTGCGTCTGGCGCAGGAGGTAGACTTCGTTGATCGCCCGCGCGGTGTGGGCGCGGCCCTCCGTGTCCGTGGCCTGCATGAGGAGCGGGTGGATGACGCTGCGATGGGCGTTGTCCAGGCGCTCGCGCAGGTCGTCCTCCCCGAACTCGTTCATCAGGAAGCCGACCGTGCCCCGGTTCATGCCGTAGATGGGCTTCGGCGCGTCCATGAAGCGGTGCAGCACCTGCAGCATCAGGCCGTCGCCGCCGAGCGCCACGACGACGTCCGCCTCCTCGGGCGAGACGTGATCGTAGCGCCGCATCAGCAGGGCGGCGGCCTCGCGGGCGTCGCGGGTCGGGCTCGCCACGAAGGCGATGGTCTTGCTGCGCATGACGCTAGACGGACACGGGCCGGCGGATCGGGGTCACGGGCGGGGCTCCCAAACTGTCGAGCGGACCCGCCCGGTTGACGTCGGCCGTCGCGGCACCCACTCAGGGGGACCGCACGATGGAGGCATAGCATGGAGCGCCCGCTCCTCGTCTATACGACCTTTCCCGATGAGGCCTCCGCCCTCAACATCGGCGAGGCCCTGGTGCGCGACAGGCTGGTCGCCTGCGTCAACGTCCTGTCGGCGATGAGTTCGGTCTATGCCTGGAAGGGCAAGGTCGAGCGGGCGAACGAGGTGGCCGCGATCCTCAAGAGCCGCGAGGGGCTGAAGGACGCGCTCTTCGCCGCCGTGAAGGCCCGCCACCCCTACGAGACGCCGATCCTCCTGACCCTGCCGGTGGACGGGGCCGACCCCGCCACCGCCGCCTGGATCCTGGAGGAGACTCAGGCCCCGCCGACCGGGTAGCTGCGCCCCTTCCACGTCGCCGCCCCGGCGCGCTCCCGGCGCAGCAGCACGTTCCACTGGATCGCCAGCGCCACGGCGATGGAGGCCGGGTGCAGGAGGATCGTCGCCGCCGGCTCGCGGGTGGCGACCGTGATCGCGGCGCGGGTGGCGAGCGAGAGGGCGAGGGCCAGCCCGCCGAGCCACGCGGCCTCCGGCGGCAGCAGGCCGAACAGCCCGGCGAGGACGAGGAACACCGGCAGCAGGTGGCCGAGGCCGAGCAGCGCCGTCCAGAGGGGCAGGGCGCGGGGCGTGGCGAGGCCCTCGTGGGCGTTCTTCGAGAACCCGGCCCAGGCGGCGGGGAAGCCGTCATACATCCGGCAGGTGGCGATCCGGGCGCCCGCCACGAGGTCCGTCCGGTAGCCTGCCCGCCGGAAGATCGGCGCGAGGCGCACGCCATCGTGGAGGAAGGCCCGCACGGCGCCATGGCCCCCGGTGGCGGCATAGGCCTGCGCGTCGAACAGCACGAGTTGCCCGCAGGCGGTGGCGAGCGAGGGGTTTGGCAGCCGCCGCATCAGCGGCATGGGCAGGTAGCCGACGAGGAGGAAGTTGATCATCGGCACGGTCAGCCGCTCGCCGAGCGTGTCCATGCGCTGACGGGGCACGGCGCTCACCAGGGCCGCGCCCGTCGCGCGGGCATGAGCCGAAAGGGCGGCGGCGGCCTGCGGCTCCAGGGTGACGTCCGCATCGATGAAGAGGAGCCGCCGGCCCCGGGCCTGGCTCGCGAGGTGGGCGCAGGCGTGGTTCTTGCCGGTCCAGCCCTCGGGCAGGTCGGGCACGGGGGCGAGGCGTAGGCGCGGGTCGCCGAGGCCGGTCACGATTGCGGCGGTGTCGTCGCTCGAATGGTCGTCGCCGACGATCACCTCGACGGGGACACCCGTGCTCGCCAGCGCCGCGCGCACGGTGCCCGCGATGTTGCCGGCCTCGTTGCGGGCGGGGATCAGGATCGAGACGAGGTCGTCGCCCGGTTCCGGTTCGGGGCTCCTCAGTACGAGGAGGTTCGCCACCGCGAGCCCCGCCGGGAGGAGGGCGGCGAGCACGCAGAGCAGGGCGAGGACAGTCAGCATGGCCTCGCTCAGGGGCTGGGGCTGCGATGGGCAGGGTCGAAGGGCCGGCCGCGCAGCCGGGCGGCTCCGCGCCGCCACAGGTCGTAGAGGCCGCCGACGCCCTTCCGCCCGGCCAGCAGCGGCCGGAAGCGGGCGGGGTCGCGGGTCGACACGTCGGCGCCGAGGCGGTCGAGGGTATCGGTGAGCGCCCCTTCGAGGCGGGCGAGGCGGTCTGCCCGCGGCAGGGCGGCGAGGTCGGCCGCGCTCATCGCCGGCCCGAAGGCGGCGAAGGCCTCGGCGCCGCGCTCCTCCCAGAAGGCGTATTCCAGGGCGAGGGGCACGAACAGCGCGTCGGGCGCCAGTTCCGCCAGCCGGGCGACGCCGGGGCGCAGGCCGAGGGGGCGCACCCGCACGTCCTGGAAGCGGCCCTGCGCGGTGATCCACATTAGGGCGCCGGGCCGGGCGAGGATGTCCCGCGCGGCGGCGAGGAACTGCGCCCCGCCCCGCGCGGTCTCGAGATCGACGCCGAAGGCGCCCATCCGCTCGAAGATCCGGTACTTGGCGAGCATCGCCGCATCGAACGGCGCGCGGTGGTCGCGGCCGGGGAAGAGCCGGCCCGCGAGCAGGATGATCACCGCCGCATCCCACCATGCCGGGTGGTTGCAATAGATCACCACCGGGCCGGGATGCCCTGTCACCGGCGGGGCGCTCCACAGCGGCAGGTTCAGCCCGTCGAGATGGCGGCGCAGGTAGCGGTCGAACCACGCCACCATGAACCGCCACAGGGCGGGGGACGTGCGGGGCAGGGGGCGCCGGTCCCTCGTGCCTCCCTGCCTCGCGACGGCCCGGCTCACGCCGACTTGCGCTCTGGCGCCGCCCCTTGCCCGCGCGCATCCGCGTCGAGGGCGTCGGCGGCGATCCAGCCGGACATCATCACCATCGGCATGCCGGGGCCGGGATGGGCGGCGCCGCCCGCGAGGTAGAGGCCGCGCACCTGCCGCGAGCGGTTGCCCGGCTTGAACGCGCCCATCACCTTGCCGTGCGAGGCCAGCCCGTAGATCGCGCCGTTCAGCACCTTGTAGCGCTCGTGGATGTCCTGGGGCGTCAGGTGGCGCTCCACGACGATCCGGTCCTCAAGGTCGGTGAGGCCGGCGGTGCGCTTCAGCTTGTCGAGGATGGTGCGGCGGTAGTTTTGGAACAGGGGCCCGTCCGGGCGCCAATCGTGGTGCGGGCGCAGGTACGGCGTGTGGACGAGGACGTAGAGCGCCTCGCCCCCCTCGGGGGCCACGGACGGATCGGTGGAGGAGGGGGCCGCGAGGTAGGCGGTCGGGTCCGGGGCGGGCTCGCCCTTGCGGTAGATGTAGTCGAACTCCTCCTCGGGATCGCGGGAGAAGACGAAATCGTGGTGGGCAAGGTGCTCGTAGCGCTCCTTCAGCCCGAGATAGAGCACCACGCCGGAACAGGCCGGCTCGGGGTTCTTCTTCTCGAAGGATTTTCCGGGTTCGCCGCCGATCAACTCCTTGTAGGTGCGCACCGAATCCATGTTGGAAATCACGGCGTCGAAGGGCGTGGAGCCCTCGGCGGTGCGCACGCCGCGCACGGCGCCGCCCGTGGTGTCGATCCCCGTCACCTCGATGCCGGGCTTCAGCGTCGCGCCGAGTTCTTCGGCGAGCTTGGCGAGGCCCTCCGCCACGGCGCGGGTGCCGCCCATCGGGTACCAGACCCCCTCGGAGGTCTGCATGTGGGCGATGGCGCAGAGCACGGCCGGCGCGCCGTAGGGCGAGGAGCCGACATACTGGACGAAGTGGTCGAGCATCTGCGCCAGACGCGCGTCCTTGACCTTGCCCCGGATGGTGGAGGCCACCGAGGCGTGCATCCGCAGGGAGAGCACGTCCCGCAGGGTGCCGGGGTTCATGTTCTCGCGGATGTTGATCGTGTCGAACAGGTCCTCGACCGGCTTCCAGAAGAAGAACTTTTCCGAAACGCCGTGCAGGTGCTCGGAGATGGAGATGAATTTTTTATAGCCCTCCCCGGTGCCGGGGGCGAAGCGGTCCATCTCGGTGGCCATGGTGGCCACGTCCTGCATCAGGTCGATGCGGGTGCCGTCGTCGAAGAAGCAGCGCCATTGCGGGTCGAGCCGGCGCAGGTCCATGTAATCGTGCACCGAGCGCCCGGCCTCCGCGAAGATGCGCTCCAGCACCCGCGGCACGGTGAGGATGGTCGGTCCCATGTCGAAGCGGAAGCCGCCCTCGTGCAGGACGGCGGCCTTGCCCCCGAGCCAGCCGTTCTTGTCGTAGACGGTGACGCGATGGCCCCTGGCGGCGGCGACGCAGGCGGCGGCAAGCCCCCCGAGGCCTGAGCCGATCACCGCGACCCTCGAATCCTGGCTCATGAACTGGGCACGCTCCGCATGGGCGAGACGAACGGCCCGGCCCTGTGTGTCAAGCTAGATGCGAGCCGGCGGGGGTCAACGCGCCCTCCCGTCGCGGCACGAGACATCCACCGGGTTTCTGCGCGCCGACGGGATCCCAGAGGGGCCATCAGATCGTCCGCCGCGACACGCTCGCCAGCGCGACTCCGAGGCCGGCCAGCGCCATGGCGGCGAGCACCGCCAGGGCCGGCAGGGCGGCGGGCAAGCCCTCGCCGAGGGCGGATTGGTAGGCCTCGATCGCCCAGGCGTTCGGGGTCAGCCAGCCGGCCTGCTGCAGCCAGGGCGGCATCAGGAAGCGCGGCACCATCGAGCCGCCGACCGCCGAGAGGAGCAGCACGCCGAAGGTCGCCGCGAGATGCGCCTGCTGGCGCGAGGCGGCGAGCGCGCAGGCGGCGAGGGCGAGCCCGGCGGCCATGGCCGAGACGAGCAGGCACGCGGCGAGGAAGGCGGGCCAGTGCGGGCCGATCTCGACCCCGTAGAGCAGCCCCGCCGCGAGGAAGATCAGCCCGGCCTGGACCACGCCCTGGGCGGTGAGGAAGCCGAACTTGCCGAGCACCACCACCGGCAGCCCGCCCGGCCCGGCCATCAGGCGGTCGCTGAGGCCGGATTCGCGCTCCTCCACCAGGGAGAGGGCGCCCTGCATCGCCGCGAAGAGCAGGAACACGGCGGTGATCGCCCCGGCGTAGTAGCTCACCCGCGCGTTGGCCGTGCCGGAGGCGGTGCTCACCCGCTCCACGAGGCTCGCGAAGGAGAAGGGCTCCTTCTTCGCCCGCTGCTCGGCGAAGGCGTCGTCGAGGAAGCGCCGCTCGTCCGCGCCGATCTTGCCGGTGCGCTCGACATCCGCGATCACCCGCGAGAGCACCACGTCGGGCATCGCCTCGTTCAGCACCCGCTGCAACTGGCCGAGCGCGATGGGCGTCGCCAGCGCCTTGGCCGGGTTCTCCACCAGCACGATGGGCTGGTCCGCCGGGGCGGCGGCATCGCTAGACGTTCCCGCGATCAGGTCGCCGCGCAGGGCGAGCGCCACGTCGACCTCGCCCGCCCGCACCTCCCGCGCCACCTCCGCGAGGCTCTTCGCGTCGAGGCGGGTGACGCGCAGGGACGGGTCGGCGGACAGCGCGTCCATCAGCCGGTGGGTGGCGGGTGTGCCCGCGAGGTCGGCGAGGCCGAGATGGATGCGGATCCGGTCGCCGATGGCCCCGGAGAAGATCGCCGCGAAGATCGAGAAGATCACCGTCGGCAGCACGAAGGCCATGACGAGGGCCGCCCGGTCCCGCACCAGCGAGAGCAGCATCACCCGGAAGGCGGCGCCGATCATCGGGTCAGCCCGGCGGTGAGGGGCCGCGCGGCGGCCCCGGCCTCGCCCACGTCGCGGGGGCGCAGCGCTTCGAGATAGAGGGTTTCGAGGCGCGGCGAGCGCACCCGCACCTCGCTCACCGGCACGCCCTGGGCGCGCAGGGTCCCGAGGAGCGCCGCCCCGTCGAGGCCCGCCCGCTCGCCCGTGCGCCAGCGCAGGCCCGAGGCCCCGGCCGGGGTGAAGCCCGCCCGGCGCAGGACCAGTTCGGCGGCGGTGTCGGGCGCGGTGTCGAGGATCAGCTCCCGCTCCGGCGGGCCGGTGCGCAGGCGCGCGAGCAGGTCGGCCAGATGGCCCTCGCGGACGATCCGCCCCTGCGCGAGGAAGGCCACCCGGTCGGCGAGCCGTTCGGCCTCCGGGAAATCGTGGGTCGCGATGAGGATCGCCGTGCCCTGCTCGCGCAGGCGCTGCAACACGGCGTGGATCGCGGCGCGGGCGGCGAGATCGACGCCGTTGGTTGGCTCGTCCAGCAGCACGAGGGCGGGTTGCCCGATCAGCCCGGCGGCGATGTTGACCCGGCGCTGGTAGCCCCCCGACAGGGTCGCCACCACGCGCCCCGCGACGTCGGCGATGTCGGCCAGCGCCAGCACCCGCGCGACGGCCTCCCGCCGCTCCCGGCGGGGAAGGCCGGCGAGTTGCGCGAAGACCGAGAGGTTCTCGGCGACGGTCAGGCGCGGGTAGAGGGCGATCTCCTGCGGCACCCAGCCCACCGCCCGGCGGGCCTCGCCGGAGCGGTGCGGATCGGCCCCCCCGACGCGCACGCTGCCGGCATCGGGCGTCAGACGCCCGGCCACGAGGCGCATCAGCGAGGTCTTGCCCGCGCCGTTCGGGCCGAGCAGCGCCAGGGTCTCCCCCGCCCCGAGGGCGAGGTCGATCCCGTCGAGCACCGTCCGGCCGCGCAGGGCGAGGGAGACGCCGCCGAGGACCGCCACAGGCTCCGAGGGCACAGGCCCCAAGGGGCGCCCCATGGCGATCAGCGCCTCGGCAGGGCGCGGACGAGCCGCACGCGCAGGGAGACGCCCGGTTCGCGCAGGGTGAACGCCGCCTCGCGGAAATCCGGCCGCCCCCGCCGCCCCGAATCGTTCGAGAAGCCGTAGAGCTCCAGCGGCAGGCCGAGGCCGGTGCGGTCGAGTTGGCCGTTGCCGTTGCTGTCCTGAAAGGCGGCCACCGCGTAGGTGCCGGGCGGGACGTCGCGGAACAGGAAGCGGGCACTGCCCGAGGCGCTGCTTCCCCTGTCGCCCTGGCCGCAGGCGTCGCCGGACAGCCCGCCCTGGCAGAGCGCCACGAGCACGGGCCCGGCTCCGGGCTCCGCCCCATCGACCTCCACCTGGATCGCTGCCGCCCGCGCCGGGCCCGTGAGGGCGAGGAGCAGGGCGGTGCCGCAGAGCCGGGCGAGGGCGGGGCGCGTCAAGAGGCTTCGCCGGGCGCGGCCAGGGGCGCCGTCTCGGGCAGGCCGGCATTCTCGACGGCGCGGGCGCCGGCCAGTTCCTCGATGAGCAGCTTGGCCGAGATGCGCGCGCCCTCGTAGATCACCGGCAGGCCGGAGCCCGGATGGGTGCCGCCGCCGACGAGGTAGAGGCCCGGCCCGAAGCGGTTGTGCGGCCGGAACCACAGCATCTGCATTAGGTCGTGGGCGAGGTTGAAGGTCGCGCCTTCGTAGACGGCGAAATCGCTCTCCCACTGGGTCGGGTCGATGACCCGCTCGTAGCGGATGCGCTCCTCGATGTCGTGGAGGCCGAGGAGCTTCAGCCGCTCCAGTGCCAGGGCGCGGTAGGATTCGCGGATCGCCGGCCAGTCGATCCCGGCCTTCAGGTTCGGCACCGGCACCAGCACGTAGAGGGCGGTGTGGCCGGGGGGCGCCATGCCGCCATCGGTGTAGCCCGCGTGCTGGACGTAGAGGGAGGGCTGCATCGGCAGCGTTCCCTCGGTGATCTCGCGGATGTTCTGCTCATAGTTTTCGGCGAGCAGGATCGTGTGGTGCGACAGGCTCGCGGGCATTTTGCCCTCGATCCCGAGGTAGAGCATGAAGGTCGAGCAGGAGAGCCGCGCGTCGGCGATCTTGGCGTCGCGCCAGCGGGGGCGGCGCTGCTCGGGCACCAGGGCCTTCACCACCTTGGCGAAGTCGCCGTTGATGACCACCGCGTCCGAGCGGAAGGTCTCGCCGTCCACCACGACGCCGTTGGCGCGGGTTCCGTCGAAGGTCACGCGCTCGACGTCGGCGTTGAGGCGCACGTCCACGCCCATCCGCCGCGCCAGCCCCGCCATCGCCTCCGAGATGGCGCCGCAGCCGCCGACCGGGTGGTACACCCCGTGCTCGTATTCGAGGAACGAGAGGATCGTGAACAGGCTCGGGCAGCGGAACGGGCTCATCCCGAGGTATTTGGTCTGGAACGAGAAGGCGAGCCGCACCCGCGGGTCGGCGAAGTAGCGCTTCAGGTCCCTGTCGACGCTGCGGCCGGGGTGGAGATGGGGCAGGGCGGCGAGCATGGCCGGGCTCGCCATGCTGAGGAAGCGGTGGAACGGCTGTTCCAGCACCGGCTTGAAATAGTCGAGCTTCTTGCGGTTCTCCGTGAAGAACTTCTTCACGTTCTTCGCGTCGTCCGGGGCGAGGCGGCCGATCTCCGCCTCCAGCCTGTCGAGGTCTCCGGTGGCGCGGATCTCGCCGGAAATGCCGCCGTCACCCTCGAAGACGAGGTGATACTGCGGATCGAGCCGCTCCAGCTTCACGTGGTCTTCGAGGCGCTCGCCGCAGCTGTTGAAGATGTCCGCCAGGATCTGCGGGTACAGGAAGAAGGTCGGGCCGATGTCGAACTTGTAGCCGCCCGGCGCCTCCACCGTCTTGGTGCGGCCGCCGACCTGGCTGTCCTTCTCGAACAGCGTGACGTGAATGCCCGCCCGCGCCAGCAGGAGCGCGGTGGCCAATCCGCCCGGGCCGGCGCCGACAACGGCGACCCGACGCCCCGAGAGCGCCCTCAACCCTTCCCGCGCCTGAAGCAACGCCACGAACTCCCGTTCAACCCCTGGTCCTGTAGGGCCAAGCTAGAGATAGCGCGTCGAACGGCAATTGCAGCCCATTGTCGCGCGCCGGATTGCGGATGGAACGTGTGTATCCCCCGTTGATGCGAACCCGGAATCATTGTGCTGGGCCTGCGTTCAACCGTCCCTGTACGAGCGCCAGCGCATGCAGGACGATGCCGGCCGCCGTGGCGACGTTGAGCGAATCGAAATCTCCCGCCATCGGGATACGCAAACCCCGCGCCCGCCGGATCAAACCCGCCTCCAATCCCGGCCCCTCGGTGCCGAGGATGAGGAGCGCACGGGCTGGCAGGGGGCGCTGGCCCAGGTCCTCCCCCGCGCCGGGGCTGAGCGCCAGGGCTTCGAGGCCGAGCTTGTCGGCGAGCGCCAGCCAGTCGGTGCCCTCCGCCAGCCGCGCGAAGGGCGTGACCAGGGCCGCCCCCGCCGAGACGCGGATCGCCTTGCGGTAGAGCGGATCGCAGGTCGCGGCATCGAGGAGCACCGCATCCGCCCCGAAGGCGGCGGCGTTGCGGAAGGCCGCGCCGACATTGTCGTGGTTCGTCAGCCCCGCCAGCGCCAGCACCAGGGCGGGGGCCGGCGCGGGCGGCACGATCGCCTCCGGCGCGGGCTCGTCCCCGCGCAGGCCGATCGCCAGCACGCCCCGGTGGATCGGGAAGCCCGTCACCGCGCCCATCACCGGCTTGTCCGCCACGTAGACCGGCGCCGCGCAGGCCCCCAGCGCCCCCGCGAGGCCGGGAAGCCGCTCGGGGGCGAGGAGGAGCGATTCGGCCCGGAAGCGCGAGCGCGGGCCGAGGAGCAGCCGGAGCGTCACCTCGCCCTCCACCACGAACCGCCCGGCGCGGCCGACGAGGTCGCGCTCGCGCATCCTTGTGTAGGGGTCGAGGCGCGGGTCGGCCGGGTCGTGGATCGGCTCAGGCGTCACGGATCTCAGGCATCGCTCGGCGCGATGCGGCTCTTCTCCATCCGCGCGGCCAGCGGGTCGGCCTCGGCGCGGTTCGGCACCTTCACCCAGGCCTCGCCGTCGAGCACCGGCTCGCCGGAGACGGCGCAGAGGCAGGCGAGCCGGGCGCGGCGGCGCTCGGGGATCAACTCGGCCACCGTCACCGTGACGTCCACGGTGTCGCCGATGCGCACGGGGGCGCGGAAGTTCAGGGTCTGCGAGATGTAGACCGCCCCCGGCCCCGGCAGGCGGGTGCCGAGCACGGCGGAGATCAGCCCGGCGGTGTAGAGGCCGTGGGCGATGCGCGTGCCGAAGGGCGTGCGCGCGGCGAAGTGCTCGGAGAGGTGGATCGGGTTGCGGTCGCCGGTGATCTCGGCGAAGCCCACCACGTCGGACGAGGCGATGGTCTTCGTCAGGGTCTCGGACAGACCGACTTCCAGATCCTCGAAATACAGGACGCGCAGTTCCGGCAGCATGGCTCGACGGGACCTCCGGTTGCGGCCGCCGTGGATGTCGGCCTTCTCCCCTAGGGGGTCGCACAGGCGGGGCGGCGAATCCACCCGGACTAAGGCGCAACTTTCTTGACCCGTCCGCAGACTTTTCTGACGGCCGGCGCCTCGACAGGAGGGCCGCGCCGGGACAAGAGGCGGGCCGCATCCCTCCCGCCCGGATCCCGGATGAGTCTCGATCCCGCCGCCACCCCGCCCGCCGCCCTGCGCCCGGTCGTGGCGCGCGTGGCCGCCCTGAACGGGGCCTGCTTCGTCGTGGAGATCGCGGTGGCGCTCGCCATCGCCTCCGTCGCCCTGGTGATGGACAGCCTCGACTTCCTGGAGGACGCGGCGATCAACCTGCTGATCCTCGCCGGCCTCGGCTGGAGCGCCCGCAACCGGGCGCGGCTCGGCACCGGCCTCGCGTTCCTGCTGATCCTGCCGGCGCTGGCCGGGGCCTATGCCGCCTGGGACAAGTTCTCGGATTTCACGCCGCCCGCGCCGCTGCCGCTGATGCTCACCGGGCTCGGGGCCTTCGCGGTGAACCTCGCCTGCGCGACGATGCTCGCCAAGCACCGCTCGGGCTCCGGCAGCCTCACCCGCGCCGCCTACCTCTCGGCCCGCAACGACACGGTGGCCAATCTCGCCGTGGTCGCGGCGGGGCTGACGACGGTGTTCGTGCCCTCCCCCTGGCCGGACCTCGTCGCGGCCGGGCTGATCGCGATCCTCAACGCCGATTCGGCCATCGACATCCTTCGCGCCGCCGCCGCCGAGCGGCGGGCCGCCGGGTGAGACCTCCCATGCGCATCTTTCCGCTCTCCGACCTGCACCTCGAACGGCGCCGCCTCGACCTGATCGCGCCGCCCACGGGCGGTTTCGACGTGCTCGCCTGCGCGGGGGACCTCTACGAGGGCCATCCCGGGCGGGGGCTCGCGGCGCTGCTGCACCTCGCGCAGGGGCGGCCGGTGGTGCTGGTGCCGGGCAACCACGAGCATTACGCGCCGACCGGCGACACCCGCACGGCGCCGGAACTGCTCGCCGCCTTGGTCGCGGAGGTGGAGCACCTGAACACCCTCGGCGCGGGGATCCATCTGCTCGGGCATGGGCGATCGGTGGAGATCGACGGCGTGCGCTTCCTCGGCACGACCCTGTGGAGCGATTGGCGCCTCGCCGGCCGCTGGCTCCCGCCCGACGCCCCCGACCGTCCGGCGGACCCGGCCGCCTACGCCGCCGCGCGGATGACCGACCCGGTGACGGGCTCGCGGGAATATCGCGGTTCGATCAAGCGGGCGGACGGCCACGCGTGGCAGCCCGCCGACGCGATGGCGGCGCACCTGACCGAGCGCGAGGCCCTGCTCGCGGCGCTCGCCGTGCCGCATGGGGGCAGGACGGTGGTCATCACCCATCACCCGGCGAGCCCGCTCGCCGCCGACCGGTTCCGGGATGCCCCCGGCGTGCCCTGGTGGGTGCCGGCCTTCTACGCGACGACGCTGCTCGACGACCTCGCGGACGAATCACGGCCGGACCTGTGGGTCTCGGGCCATTTCCACGCCGGCCACGACATGCGGATCGGCCGCTGCCGCTGGGTCGCCAACCCCGTCGAGGGGGCGACCTACCGAGCGGATTTCGTGGTCGATATCTGAGCGGGCGGGCCGGCGCCAGGGCACCGGCCCGCAACGCCTCAGCGATGCACCAGCACGTTGCGGAACTGCCAGGGATCGCTGGTGTCGATGTCCTCCGGGAACAGGCCCGGACGGTCGGTGAGCGGGGTCCAGTCGGTGTACACGCCGACGACCGGGCCGAGATACGGCGTCTGCACTTCCAGGCAGCGGCGGAAGTCGATCTCGTCGGCCTCCACGATGCCGGCCTCGGGGTTCTCGATCGCCCAGACCATGCCGGCGAGCACCGCGCTCGTCACCTGAAGGCCGGTGGCGTTCTGGTAGGGGGCGATGCGGCGGGTCTCCTCGATGGAGAGTTGCGAGCCGTACCAATAGGCGTTCTTGGCGTGGCCGTAGACCAGCACGCCGAGCTCATCGATGCCGTCGACGATCTCGGTCTCGTCGAGGATGTGGTGCTTCTCCTGCACCGTGCCGGCGTTGCCCCACATCTCGTGCAGCGACAGCACCGCGTCGTCGGCCGGGTGGTAGGCGTAGTGGCAGGTCGGGCGGAACACCGCCTTCTCGCCCTCGCGCACCGTGTAGTAGTCGGCGATCGAGATCGCCTCGTTGTGGGTCACGAGGAAGCCGAACTGCGCCCCGGCGGTGGGCACCCAGGTGCGCACGCGGGTATCGGCGCCGGGCTGGAGCAGGTAGATCGCGCAGCGCGAGCCCTTGTCCTGCTCGCGGGCGTTCTCCGGCATCCAGGTCTCGTTGGTGCCCCAGCCGAGCTCGGCCGGCTGGTTGCCCTCGGAGACGAAGCCCTCCACCGACCACGTGTTGACGAAGACGCCGCGCGGCTTCGGGTTCTTGGCCCGCTGCGTGTCGCGCTCGGCGATGTGCACGCCCTTCACGCCGAGCTTGTGCATGAGCCCGGCCCACTCCTCCCGGCTCTTCGGCTCAGGATCGGTGACGCCGGTGTCCTTGGCGATGTTGAGCAGCGCCTGCTTCACGAACCACGAGACCATGCCCGGGTTGGCGCCGCAGCAGGACACGGCGGTCGGCCCGCCCGGCTTCTGCGCGCGGGCGTCGAGGATGTCCTGGCGGAGCGCGTAGTTGGTGCGGTCGCCCTGGCTGCGGGTCTTGTCGAAGTAGAAGCCCGGCCACGGCTCGGCGACGGTGTCGACGTAGAGCGCGCCGAGTTCCCGGCACAGCTCCATGATGGCGCGGGAGGAGGTGTCCACCGACAGGTTCACGCAGAAGCCCTGGCCGCCGCCCTCGGTGAGGAGCGGGGTGAGCACCTCGCGGTAATTCTCCGGCGTGAGCGCGACGGTCTCGAAGCGAAGCCCGTGCTTCTCGGCGAGCGCCTTATGGGTGTCGACCGGGTCGATCACTGTGAAGCGGGCCTTGTCGTACTCGAAATGGCGCTCGATCAGCGGGAGCGTCCCGCGCCCGATCGACCCGAAGCCGATCATCACGATGGGGCCGCCGATGCGGCCGTGGATCGGCCAGCGCGTGGGCGCGTCGGTCATGCTGGAATCCTCGTCTGGTGGGCGGCGCGGACGCCGCGACTTCGCACAGGCGGCGGTAGGCCGCACAGGTGACAGTTCAGCGACGGTCGGGCCACCGGGCCGCCATCGCGATCATCCCGCTCCATGGCGTCTCGCCCCGGCAGGGTCAACCGCCCCGCGCGCGGACAAACCTTGCCGCTTGGTTAACGCGCCGGACATTCCGGCATGTGTTGTACGCATGCCTCGGCGGCATTCCGGCCCATGGATTGCTAAAATGGGGAGGCTCATATTGCACTGCAGCAGACGGGAAAAGCCGTCGCGGAAACGTCCGAGCCTTTCGACATGGAGTCGTCAATGCTCGCTCTCATCGCCTCTCGCGTCCCGTCCCCGGTCGAGGAATCCGCCGTCGGGGATCCCGGTTTCCTCACCCTGGCCATCGCCCTGGTGCGCGCGATCCGTCGCGAAAGCGCCGCCGCCCTGAATCGCCATTGCGATCTCATCGCCCGCGCCGGCGGTCCGCTTCCTCTCTGAGCAGGCCGATTGCTTAAGCCCCGGTGAGGCGTTAGGCGGCTTCGCGTCCGATCCGCGTTCCGGGGGAACCGTCTTCATGCCGCCGATCCGTCTGCCTGTCCGCCGTGCGGCTCTGCTCGTCGCGGCGCTGCTCAGCGCCACGGCCGCCAGGGCGCAGGACGCCGACCCGGCCGCCGAGAGCCCGCCCGCCGCCGGATCGGGTGCGGCGCCCAAGGCGCGGCCGAAGCCCAAGCCCGCCCCGAAGCCCGTCGCCAAGCCGGCCCCGATGCCGGCCCCGACGCCGGCCGCGGCGACCCCCGTCGCGGCCTGGCCCACGGGGGCGACGACCGTCAGCGAGAGCTACGGCGACTGGACGGTCTCCTGCGTGCGCCCAGAGACCAAGGCGACCTGCATCGTGGTCCAGTCCCAGGGTGATTCGAAGACCGGCCGGCGCCAGTTCGGCTTCGAGCTGAGCGTGCCGAAGGACGGCCGCTCCGAGGGCGTGATCCTGATGCCGTTCGGCATGGCGATCGAGCCCGGCGTGACGTTCAAGCTCGACGAGCAGGCGCTGGGCAAGGGCGCGCCCTATTCCACCTGCACGAGCGATGGTTGCCTCGTGCCGATCAGCTTCCCGGCCCTGGCGACGGACGGGATGCGCAACGCCAAGAGCCTCACCGTCACCGCCCAGAAATCCGGCAACAGCGAGCCCGCCACCATCGTGGTGCCGCTGGCGGGCTTCCCGCAGGCGTTCGACCGGGCGGTCGCCCTCGGCGGTTAAGCCGCTATTAGCCGTGCTCGTGCAGGGTCCATCCCATGGCGTCGAGGCGTGGCGGCTTTCGCCCCCGCGCCGGGATCGGATCATTAGAAAGCGATGGCGACGTTGCGCGGGCGAAACCGGACAGGACGCGGCCTTCGCGCCCGATCCGTTCCGCTCGTGGCCGCGCTCCTCGCGCCCACGCTGTTCTGGGCCGCCGGGCTCGATCCGGCGCTCGCCGCCCGCCTCGTCTCGGCCAAGGGGTCCGACACGGACGGCTACGGCCGCCTCGTCCTCACCTTCGACAAGCCCGTCACCGTCAAGGCCACGGTCTCGGGCGGCATCCTGATTCTCGGCTACGGCGAGCGCGCCACGGCGGGGCCGGAGCGGCTTTCCGAGGAGCTGGCGGGCTACGTCGCCGCGGCCCGCCGCGATCCCGACGGGACCGGCCTGCGCCTCGCCCTGCAGAAGCCGGTGCGGGCCAACGTCCAGCTCGCGGGCGAGCGCGTCTTCGTGGATCTCCTCCCCGAGAGCTGGAAGGGCATGCCGCCTGCCCTGCCGCAGGATGTCGTGGCCGATCTCGCCCGCCGGGCGCGGGCCGCCGAGGAGGCGTTGCAGGCGCGCGCGCCCGTGCCGCCGCCGAAGGCGCTCGGCCTCGACCTCGCCCTCCTGCCGACGCTCACCCGCTTCTCCCTGCGCCTGCCCGAGGGCGTCTCGGCCACCCTGACGACGGAGGGCGCGGCCACGCGCCTGCGCGTCGCGGGCCGCTACACCATCGATGCGGGGGCCGTGCGCGGCCGCCCGAGGCCGGGCGTCTCCGCCCTGGCCACCGACGCCGACGAGGGCTCGGCGAGCGTGATCGTCACCCCCGCCGAGGGCTATGCCGTCCGGGGCGAGCGTGAGGACGGGCTCTACACGATCGACGTGACCCGCAAGGTGGTCGCGCCGCCCAAGACCACGGAGGTCGCGGTGCCGGAGGGGCCCGCGCCCGCGCCGAAGGACGCGCCCGCCCCGAAGGAGGCCGCCGCCGGCCCGGCGCCCGCGAAGCCGGCTCCGCCGAAGCCCGCGCCCGTCGCCGAGGCGGTGCCGACGAAGCCCGCCGGCTCCGGCCTCGTCTTCCCCTTCGCCCGCCTGCCGGCGGCGGCCCTCTTCGAGCGCGGCGGCATCGCCTTCCTCGCCTTCGAGACGGCCGACCCCGTCTCCGTGCCGCCCCCCGGCGCCACGGGCTTGCGGGCGCTCGGCGAGCCCCAGCGCTCCGGCCCGCTCACCATCCTGCGCTTCGAGATCCCGGCGGGGAAGCTCCTCGACCTCGGCGCCGTCGTGAGCGCGGGCGGCCCCGCCTGGGAACTCTCGGCGGGGGACGGCCTCAACCCGAGCGCCAGCCTCGATCCCGTCCGCCGCCCGAGCCCGTCCGGGCAGGTGGCGGTCGCCGTGCCGCTGCCCCGCGCGGGGGCCGCCGGATGGCTCGACCTCGACGGCGAGCGGATCGCGGTGGTGCCGTCCTCGGCGCTGGACGCGGTCGGCAACCCCAAGACCCGCCGCTTCGTGGATTTCGAGATCCTGCCGAGCCGCCACGGCCTCGCGGTGCTGGCGGCGGCGGACGACCTCGCCGTGCGGCTCGACCTCGACGGGGTGCTCATCGCCCGCGAGGGTGGGCTCGCCACCTCGAACGCCCCGAAGAGGTCGGAGACGGTGCTCGATCAGGCCAGCGCCTCCACCATCGACCGGGGGGCCTGGGAGAAGGTCCGCCTCGGCAACGTGCGCGAGACCCTGCGCGGCCTCCTCGCGGACGCGGCGATGGGCCCCGTCATCGAGCGCGGGCCCGCCCGCATGGCGCTGGCCCGCGCCTCCTTCGCCAACGGCCTGGACGTGGAGGCCCTGACCGCCCTGGAGGCGGCCGCCGCCGACGATCCCCTCGTGGCCGACATGCGCGACACGGCGATGCTGCGCGGCATCATCCTGGAGCATATCGGCCGGCATACGGAGGCGATGAAGGCGCTCTCCGTGCCGCTGCTGGCCGCCGACCCCGAGGCCGCCCTGTGGCGGGCCATGGCGGCGGCGGGGCTGGGCGACTGGACGAGCGCCGAATCGGGGTTCCAGAAGGTGCTGTCGCTGGCCGAGCGCTACCCCGCCGACATGGCCTCGGAGATCCGGGCCACGGCGGCCGAGGCGGCGATCGAGACCGGCGATGCCGAGACCGCCGCCGCCCGCGCCGTCGAGGGGCGGGACCTGCACCCGCTGGTGCGCGACAGGCTCGCCCTGGTGCGGGCGCGGGCCGCCGAGACGACGGGGCAGGATGCGGCCGCCCTGGAGGCCTATGCCAAGCTGGCCGACAAGGCCGAGCGGCCCGTCGCCGCCGCCGCCGCCCTGCGCGGCGCGCTCCTCGCCCGCGCCATGGGCAAGATCGACGTGCCCGCCGCCATCGACAAGCTCGAACGCCTCGCGCTCCTCTGGCACGGCGGCCCCCTCGAAGAGGCGATCAATGCCGGTCTCGCCCGGCTCTACCTCGCGGATGGGCGCTGGCGCCCCGCCTTCGCCGCCGTGCGCCGGGCCAACATGCTGGCCCCGGCCTCGTCGCTGTCGCGCTCCCTCACCTCGGAGGCCCAGGGCGCGTTCGAGGACCTCTACCTCGCGGGCAAGGGCGATTCGCTGCCCGGCGTCGCGGCGGTGGCCCTGTATTTCGACTTCAAGGAACTCGCCCCCATCGGCCGGCGCGGCGACGCGGTGGTGCGCCGCCTCGCGGACAGGCTGGTGGGGCTCGACCTCCTCGATTCGGCCGCCGACCTGCTGCAATATCAGGTCGACAACCGGCTCACCGGCCCGGCGCGCTCGGCCGTGGCGGCGAAGCTCGCCACCGTCCTGCTCATGGACGACAAGCCGATGCGGGCGCTCACGGCGATCGAGAAAACCGACATGCCGGAACTGCCGCTCGACCTGCGGCGGGCGCGGTCCCTGGTGCGGGCGCGGGCGCTCTCGGACCTCACCCGCACCGACCTCGCCCTCGAAGCCATCGAGGACGAGACCGGGCCGGACGTGGCGCGGCTGCGCGCGGACATCCTGTGGAGCGCCCGGCGCTGGCGCGAGGCGGGCGAGGCGCACGAGGCGCTGCTCGGCGAGGCCTGGCGCGCGGGCGGGCCCCTCGAAGAGGGCGCGCGGGGCGATTGCATCCGCGCGGCCATCGCCTACGACCTCGCGGGCGAACGGCTCGGCCTCGAACGGCTGAAGGCGAAGTTCTCCGGGCCGATGGCGCTGGGGCCGGATGCGCGCACCTTCGCGCTCCTCACCAGCGACGGGGCGACCCGCACCCAGGGCTTCCGCAGCATCGCCGCGCGGGCGACCAAGGCCGAGACCCTGTCGGCCTTCCTCGCGGAATACCGCAAGCGCTACCCCGAGGCCGCCGTGCCGGATCGCGGCACCCCGAAGGCCGAGGGCAGCCAGAGCCGCGCCGACACCCCGGCCGCACCGCCGCCGGGGTGAGGCGCCGGCCTCACTTGATGATGCGGGCCACCTTCAGCGCCTGGGAGAACATCTGGTCGAGGGCCTTGTTGATGTCGTCCGGCGTGTTGGCCGTGTAGAAATAGCCCGTCGTGGCGCAGGCCTGCAGCGGCGTCGCCAGGGTCGGGCTGAAGCCGTTGACCCGGCCGTTCTCCCACGCGACCGTGCCGCCGTAATCGACATACGAGATCTGGTTGTACGGGATGTAGAGGACCGAGATCGTCGCCCCGGCGTTCTTGAGCGCCGCGCACGTGTTCGGGTCGATCTGCGACGGCTGCGAGCCGTCCCACCACGCCGCATTGTAGCCCGAGAACTTCGACGGGTTGCCGGGATAGGTGTACTTGCCGTTCCACGTGAAGAAGTGCTGGCCGTTCTGCATCCCGTCCGTGATCAGGAACACGAACGGCTTCGGCTTGGCGGCGGTCGAGCCGTCGCCGTAGACCGAGACGGTCGATTGCATCTGCGGCATCGCCACCTCGAAATGCGTGCCCCCCGACCCCGTCCCGGTGCTCGGGTCGTTGTTCGTGTAGAGCTGCGTCGAGCCGGTATCGAGGAGGTTTGTGAAGGCGAGCGGCCAGGTCTGGCCGCATTGCGCGGCCGTGTTCAGGGTCGCGATGCTGCTCGTCAGTCCCGCCAGCGTGGCGAGCTGGTTGATGAACGGATAGAGGCCGACCCGGTACTGGTTCGGCACGACGGGCGCCGCCGCCCGCTTGAGCAGGTTGCACACCGCGTTGTTCACCGCATCCGAGCGCAACTGGATCTTGCCGGCCGCCAGCGTCCAGCCGTTGTTGCCCGGGAAGTGGCAGGCGAACTGGCAGCCCTGCTTGTAGTCCGAGTACATGTCCTTGTTCTGGGCGGCGAGGTTGGTCATGCCCGTCGTCGTCGAGGGCAGGCCCATCGAGCCCGAGACGTCGACCATCAGGTAGAAGTCGAGGTAGCTCGGCAGGTCCACCGAGGCCTCGACCGTGTTGCCCAGCGTCGTCGTCGGCGTGCGGAACAGCTTGCCGAAGTTGTTCTGGATCGTGGCCGAGTACTGGATCGTCGACTTGAGCGTCTGGTGGTCCCGCGTCACCGTGTTCGTCGTCAGGCTCACGGTGGTGTAGGGCACCTTGCCGGCGTTGACGTTGAACGAGTTGATCGCCTGCTGCTGCCCGGCCGCGATGGCATTCTGGTTGAGGTTGGCGTCGTTGGGGTTGGCCGCGATATAGGCCTTGGCCGTCACCACGCCGGCCAGCGCGGCGGCGTCGGCGGCGGCGTTGAGCTTGGTCTTGGTGGTGATGGCCATGCCGTAATCCACCCCGAGGCCCATCAGGCCCAGGATCGGGATCAGGCTCAGCCCGAACATGATGCTGATGTTGCCCTCGCGGGCACGTGGGAGCGCGGCACCCCGGCCGGCGAGCCGGCTCACGCTGGTCAATAGCCTGGACATTTGGTGGCGATGCCGTCGTTGTTGGTGGCGTCGTAGTTGATCAGGGTCGCGTAGCGGGGCTGCACGTAGGCGCTCCGGGCGATCTTGATCGCGGGAAAGAACTTCGAGCCCAGCGTCGGCGTGAAGTTGAACACCACGTCGATCACGATGAGCGTGGCCGGGCCGAAGACCGAGCGCGGCAGGGTGGTGCGGTTCGGCGCCGCCGTGTTGTCGGCGGGCAGCTGCGGCGTGGAGTAGGGCCGGTAATTCGCCCCGTAGGGCTGGGCCGTGCCGGTGCTCGTCCAGACGACGTTGGCCGTGTAGCAGGCGCTCTGGTCGGCCGGGTCGTTGCAGGTGGCCGTGACCTTGGTGAAGGCGATGCTCGCGTAATTGATCGAGATGTCGCCCCACCACGACAGGTTCTGCCGCTTGGCGTCGTTCAGCAGGTAGGGGAAGATCACCATCGCCGCGTCCAAGCTGAAATGCAGGTCGAGGGCGTTGACGGTGGCCGTCGTGGACGTGTCCGGCGGCTTGGCCTGGGAGACCATCTGGCTGATCGAGCGCGCCACCTGCCCGACCTTGCGGCTGGCGTTGATGTAGATCACCACCTGCGTGCCGGTGAGCAGCAGGACGAGCAGGATCGGCAGGATCACCGCGAACTCGATCGCCGCGACCCCGCGCTCCGCGCCGAGGAAGCGGCCCAGGGCCGCCGGGAGGGCGCGTGCGGGCCGCATCAATACTGCTCGTTGCGGAACGCCGCCGTCGCGATCGCGAGGTAGGCGGCCTGCCCGTTGAAGGTGGCGCCGCCGCTCAGGATGGAGGCGAAGCCGGAGGGCAGGAACGTGACCGGGTAGATCACCTGCAGGTACTGGAAGTCGCCCTGGGTGCCGAGGTCGAACGTGCCGGTTCCCGGCGTCAGGGCCGGGATCTTCAGGCCGCTCATGTCGGACTTCACGTAGCTGTAATAGCCCGCCGGCTGCGCCGCCTGGGGGATCTTGTAGAGGTTCACGACGAGGTTCGCGCACTTGATGCCGGGCGGCAGCCGGCCGCACAGGCTCTGCGTGAAGCCGCTGGCGGTGACGGAACCGGTCTGCGCCGTGCCGGTGAGGATGTCCCGGGCGGCCGCGTTCGTCGCGTAGTCGACCGCCTGGGTGATATACAGGATCGCGCCGACCAGCATGACGAACAGCGTCGTCATGATGAACAGCGTCCCGACGAGGGCGAATTCAACAGCCGCCGCACCCCGCCGGTCGCCGAGAAAATTTCGGAGCCTGACCATAGGCGGATTTAAGCCGCGACAGCTTAAATCAGAGATAATTGGATTGCCGATCCTCGCACAGGTTAGCGGGGTAAGTGCCTAAACCCAGATGCCGGGCGCCGGTAACCTTTAGTTTCCGTAACTCTGGACGAGGGAGCCGGCCACCAGCCCCCACCCGTCCACGAGGACGAAGAAGATCAGCTTGAAGGGCAGGGCGACGGTGGCGGGGGGCACCATCATCATGCCCACCGCCATCAGCACCGAGGCCACGACGAGGTCGATGATCAGGAAGGGGATGAACAGCAGGAAGCCGATCTCGAAGGCGCGCCGCAATTCGGAGATCATGAAGGCGGGGGTCACGATCTCCAGTCCGACCTCCTCCGGCCCCTTGGGCACGGGGGCCTTGGCGAGGTCGAGGAACAACTTGAGGTCCTTCTCGCGGACGTTCTTCAGCATGAAGGCCTTGAACGGGCCCGAGGCGCGCTCGAAGGCCTGCACCTGGGTGATCCGCCCCGCGACCAGGGGCTCGATGCCGGCCGTGTAGGCCTCCCGGCCGGTCGGGGCCATGACGAAGGCGGTGAGGAACAGGGCGAGGCTGATGATCACCGCCGTGGGCGGTGCGGTCTGGGTGCCCAGCGCCGAGCGCAGGATCGAGAGCACCACGACGATGCGGGTGAAGGCGGTGGCCATCACCAGCACCGAGGGCGCCACCGCCAGCACGGTGATGAGCGCCACGAGCTGAAGCGCGCGCTCGGTCGTGCCCCCCGCGCCGAGATCGACGGTGAGGCTCTGGGCCGCGGCCGGTCCGGCGAGGAGCACGAGCCCGGCAAGGGCGATCAGGAGACGGGTCATCGCGGCGTCGCGGCCGGGCCGATGCCGGTTCTCCGCGCCTCAAGGTTCTGCCACACCAGCAGGGCCGGAAGGCCCAGCACCACATCCGGCACGCGCTTGGCCAGCGACAGGGCGAGCGCCGTCCCGCCGTCGATCCCGAACAGGCCGCAGACCAGCACGAAGCCGCCCTCCTGCACCCCGAGCCCGCTCGGGACGAGGAAGGCCACGGCCTTGATCGCCTGCCCCAGGGCCTCGATCACCACCACCTCCGTCAGGCCGAACGGATGGTCGCCGATGCAGGCGAGCACGATGGCGACCTCGGCGACGCCGAACAGCCACGCCAGGGCGTGCAGGCAGAAGGATTGCACGAGGGCGCCGCGCCGGCCCTTGCCCCACACCGCGTCGAGTGCGCCCTGCACCTGCGGGCGGGGCTCCGGCTGCACCTCGGCCTCGCGCACGAAGCGGCGGCCGAGGGCGGCGATCCTCTCTTCGAGCACCCGCACGAGGCCGGTGCGCTGGAGGGCGAAGAACCCGCCGAGCAGCAGGGCCGCGACGCCCAGCGACCGCAGGGTCCAGTCCGCCAGTTCCGCCGCCTCCGGGCTCGGGACCCGGCTGAGGAACGCGGCGCCGAGCCCGGCGAACAGGGCGAGGGTGCCGACCTGGAACATCATGTCCGCCAGGACCGAGGCCGCCGCCAGGGCGCCGGGCACCCCCCAGAAGGTGAGGAGCCGCGCGCCGAGCACGTCGCCGCCCACCGAGGCCACCGGCAGGAGCACGTTGATGCCCTCGCGCACGAAGCGCAGCGTCAGGCAGGCGCCGGCCGGGGCGGGGACGAGCCCGTCGAGCAGCCGCGCCCAGGCGAAGCCGCAGACGAGGATCGCCGCCGCCCGCACCAGCACGACGCCGGCGAGGCCGAGGAAGCCGATCTTTCCGAAGGCCGTGGCCACGGCGGTGAGGTCGTTCGTCGCCACGAGCCACGCGGCGAGACCCAGCCCGACGAGCGTGCCGGCGAGCGGCAGCCGCCGCAGCACCGCGCGCCCGATGCGAGCCCGGTGCGACCGGTTCGAAGCGACATCCAAGGGCGGGGCGTCCTCGCCATGGCGTTTCAGGGGGAGCGGGGCGAGTCGTCTCCCGCGCCGCCATTATCCGCGCCAGCGGCTAGACGGGCAATGGGGCCGAATTCGGGGAGCAGGGCGGCGCGGGCCCCCGCGACGCCGGCCGCCGGATCGAGGAGCAGCACCCGGCCCTCCGCGAGGCTCGCCCCCGTCGCCACCGCCACCGCCCGCTTGGGGCAGGGGCCGAGGCAGCCGGATTCGATCACGCAGAGCTTGCGCCGCTTGCCCTTGCTCCCCGACGCGGGGGCGAGGTCCGCATGGGCCTCCTTCAGGAGCGTGCGGATCGCCTTGGCCGGGAGGCCCTGCCGCTTGGCGCATTTGGCGCACACCACGACGAGGCCGCCGAACTTGGACTTCGCGCTGCGAGGCTTGGCGGGGCTGGAACGTAATTCAATCGTCATCGGGCGCGACCATCGCAGGAAGGGGCGGGCAGCGGTAGGCGGCGCGATGCGGCGCAGCAACGCGGCCGGGGGGTGCCTTAAAAAGGGCCGAAAAGAACGGGATCCCGGAGTGGCGCACGGCCGTCCTCGGCCGGCTTTCCCGCGAGGGGAACCGGCGCAGATCAGGAACAGCGAGCGGATGAGCTTGGACGACGTCAAGGAGGACCAGCGGGAGGGCGAACTCGTCACGCTGATCCAGCCGACGATGACCGAACTTCGCCGCGAGGCGGAGACCATCCGGCCCATCCCCGAGAAGCGCGGGAAGCTGGCGCTGCTGCGCTCGGCCTCCACCCGCCTGGACTGGCGGCGCCTGCCGGGCCTGCGCCCGTCGCAGCCGGACGGCGAGGAGGCCAGCTATGCCGGCATGCTGATGCGCCGGGTCGGCCTGTTCGTGCTGCTGCCGACGGCGGTGGTCGCCCTCTACATGTTCGGCATCGCCTCCGACCAGTACACCGCCACGGCCCAGTTCGCGGTGCGCGGCAACGTCGAGCCGATGGAGCACGCCAGCCTCGGCCAGTTCACGGCGCTGATCCAGAAGCACAACAGCCAGGACGGCTACATCGTCCGCGACTACATCCAGAGCCAGGCCATGGTCGAGGAGCTGGAGAAGAGCATCCACATCTCGAAGATGTACTCCCGGCCCGAAGCGGATTTCTGGGTGCGGTACGACCCGCGCGATCCGATCGAGCAGCTGACGAAATACTGGCACAAGCAGACCAGCGCGGAGATCGACGCCATCTCCGGCGTGATCCGCCTGAACGTGCGCGCCTTCACCCCGGAGGACGCCGTCACCATCGCCCGCGAGGTCGTGACCCGCGCCGAGGTGCTGATCAACGACATCTCGAAGCGCGCCCAGGCCGACATGGTCGCCCAGGCGAAGTCGGACGCCACCGCCGCCGAGGAACGCCTGCGCAAGGCGCATCTCGCCATCCAGAGCTTCCGCAACCAATGGGGCCTGATCGACCCGGTGAAGACCGCCGAGGGCACGCTGACGACGCTGACCCTCCTGCGCAAGGAGAAGATCAAGCTCGACAGCGACCTCCAGGTCCTGCGCTCCTCGAACCTCGACGAGCGGTCGCGCTCGATCCAGACGCTCGCGGCCCAGTCCAACGCCCTCGATCAGCAGATGAAGACCCTGCAGAACGAGATGACGAGCAGCGGCTCGGCGGACGGCCAGCAGAACCTCACCGAGGCGCTCCTCGCCTACGAGGGCCTGCTGGTGGAGCGCAGCATCGCCGAGAAGCTCGAGGAATCCGCGCACACCCTGTACGACAAGGCGCGGATCTCGGCCGCGAAGCAGCAGATCTTCCTGGCGACCTTCGAGCGCCCCGTCCTGCCGACGGAAGCACTCTATCCCGAGCGGGCGCGCACCGTCTTCGTGATGCTGTTCTGCTTCACGGTGCTGTGGAGTTCGTTCACCCTGGTCAAGGCAGGCATCAGGGATCAGCGAAGCTGATCGGGCGGGAAGCGGATACCGTTTCCGCGCCGGCTGATTTAGAGCAGGCGACCATGGCCGCCCCGTCCCCCACCTCCCCCCCCATGTCGGATTTCTCCGCCCTCGTCGCGAAGGCGATCAATCCCTCCATGTCGCGTGAGCAGCGCGAGGCGGTCTATGCCCGGGTGCGCGAGGCCGTCCTGTCGCTTCAGGAGCGCGACGGGCTCGACCCGTCCGACCCCCGCGCCGCCTATCGCCGCCACCTCGTGGAGGAGACGATCCGCGACATCGAGATCGACGTCGCGCGCTACGAATCCATGCGCAAGCTGGACGAGGCCTTCGCCGCCCAGGCGAAGGAGCACAAGGCGCAATCCTCCGGGCGGCGGTAGGCTTCCGGCCTTCAGCCGATCGCCGCGCTCGCCCGCGCCTGGCCGGGCTCGGCCACGTCGAGGCCCGAGGCCACGTACTCGTTGAGCTTGTTGCGCAGGGTGCGGATCGAGATCCCGAGGATCTTGGCCGCATGGGTGCGGTTGCCGAGGCAATGGTCCAGGGTGTCGAGGATCAGGTCGCACTCGACCTGCGCCACGGTGCGCCCCACGAGGCCCCGCGTCACCGCCTCGGCCGCCTGGGCGGCCCGGGCCGCCGGCCCCTCCGGCGTCAGGGTGTCGCCCTCCGGGGTGAGCAGCGCCTCGGGCCCGATCTCCGGGCCGGTGGCCAGGAGCACCGCCCGGTGCAGCGTGTTCTCCAACTCGCGCACGTTGCCGCGCCACGGGTTCTTCAGCATCAGCGATTGCGCCTGCATCGAGAGCGGGCGCATCGGCAGGCCGTTCGACTCGGCGTAGCGCCGGGCGAAATGCGCGGCGAGTTCGAGGATGTCGCCGGGCCGCTCGCGCAGGGGCGGCAGGCGCAGGGAGACGACGTTCAGCCGGTAGAGCAGGTCTTCCCGGAACGTGCCCTTGCGGACCTCCTCCGCGAGGTTGCGGTTCGAGGTGGCGAGCACCCGGATGTCGACCTTGACCGACGCGGTGCCGCCGACCCGGTCGATCACCCGCTCCTGCAGCGCCCGCAGCAGCTTGGCCTGCAGCCGCACGTCCATCTCGGAGATCTCGTCGAGGAGCAGGGTGCCGCCATGGGCCTCCTCGAACCGGCCGATGCGCCGGGCGATGGCCCCGGTGAAGGCGCCCTTCTCGTGGCCGAACAATTCCGATTCGAGCAGGGCTTCGGGAATCGCGGCGCAGTTCACCGAGACGAAGGGCTTGGCCGCCCGGTTCGACTTGGCGTGCAGGTAGCGGGCGAGCACCTCCTTGCCGGTGCCGCTCTCGCCGGTGATCAGCACGGAGGCCTCCGCGCGGGCGACCTGCTCGGCCAGCCGCACCACCCGTTCCATCGCCCCGTCGCGCCACACGAACGGGCTGCGGTCGGCGGCCACCGCCTCCAGCACCGCCGCGATCATTTCGGGGTCCGGCGGCAGGGGGATGTATTCCCGCGCCCCCGCCCGGATCGCCGCCACCGCCGCGTTGGCATCCGCCGAGACGCCGCAGGCGACGACCGGCGTGCGGATGCGCTCGGCCTCCAGCGCGCCGATCAGCCCGGCGATGGGCTGGCCGACATCGACCATCACGAGGTCCGCGCCCTTGGCCCGCAGGACGTTGAGGCCCTGGGGCACGCCGTCGGCCTGCGTCACGGACGCGCCGCGCGACATGGCGATCTTCGAGGCGGTGATGAGCTCGCCGTTGAGCCGGCCGATCATCAGGAGCCGCATGGGCCTGTTCCTTCTACCAACGGTTCGAGGGGGTCATGCGGGGCGCTGCCCCGCACCCGCCGAAGGGCTCGGCCCTCCGGGATCCCCATGTCATTCGCCCTTGACGATCTCGGTCATCGTCACGCCGAGCCGGTCCTCGACGAGGACCACCTCGCCGCGGGCGACCAAGCGGTTGTTCACGTAGACGTCGATGGCTTCGCCGACCTTGCGGTCGAGTTCGAGCACCGTGCCGGGGCCGAGGCGCAGCAGGTCGCCGATGGGCATCCGCGCGGCGCCGAGCACCGCCGAGACCATCACCGGCACGTCGAACAATTGTTCGAGGTCGGCGGCGGTCTTCGGCGTGGTCGGCGCGTCGCGGATCGACTCCGGGGCGAAATCGCCGTCGTTGTCGCCGAGCTGGGGCAGGCTGAAATCGTCGGACATGCGTCCTCCGCGTCAGGAGAAGGAGGGGAGGCCGAGGGCCTCCGCGACGGCGGCCTCGATGCGGGCGCGCTCGCGCACGACGCCGCCGTCGGCCCATTCGATCCGGGCATCGCCCGGCAGGGTCTCGGGGTCGCCCAGCACTACGAGGCGCCCCTCGAAGCCGCGCTCGCGGGCGAGGCGCTTCACCAAGGTCTCGGCCTCGTCCACGAGGCTGTCATGGACCCGCACCACGAGGTGGGGCACCCCGCGCAGGTGCTGCAGGGCGGTGCGGGCCGCCTCGCCGATGCCGATCAGCGGCTGCGCCTCGAGGGCGTCCCCCGCCACCTTGCGGGCGATGAGCATGGCGAGTTCCACGGCCTGCGCCTCGCGCTCGGCCTCCCGCGCGTCGGCGGAGGCCAGGAGCCCGGCGGCCGAGAGGGCGAGCCGGGTCATCGCGTCGGCGAGGCGGGCCTGCGCCTGCCCCTCGGCCTGGAGGCGGCCTTCCTGCACCCCGCGCGCGAAGCCCGATTGCTCGGCCTGCACGGCCTCCTCGGCGGCGCGCATGGCCTCGGCGCTCGGCCGGGGCCGGCGGAAGTCGGTGTCGAACAGGAAGGGCGTCGTCTGGCGCGCGGGGCTCAATAGACCAACTCCTCCTCGGCGCTGTTCTTGGCGATCATGATCTCGCCCTTCTCGGCGAGGTCCTTGGCCGTCTCGGTCATCTTGGCCTGAGCCTCATCGACCTCCTTGAGGCGCACGGGGCCGAGGGCCTGCATCTCGTCCGTCAGGTTCTTGGCGGCGCGGGTCGACATCTGCGCCAGGAAGAAGGCCCGCGTCCGCTCGTTGGCGCCCTTCAGGGCGCGGCACAGGGTGTCGTTGTCGATCTTGCGCAGCAGGGTCTGCACGCTGCCCGGATCGAGCTTCAGCAGATCCTCGAAGGTGAACATCAACTCGCGGATGCGCTTGGCCGAGCCGCGATTCGCCTGGTCGAGGGCGGCGAGGAAGCGGCCCTCGGTCTGCCGGTCGAAGGCGTTGAACACGTCCGCCATCATCTCGTGGGCGTCGCGCCGCTGGGTCTGGGCGATGGTCGAGACGAACTCGACGCGCAACGTCTCCTCGATGTGGCGCAGGGCCTCCTTCTGCACCGTCTCCATGCGCAACATGCGGTTGAGCACGTCGATGGCGAAATCCTCGGGCAGGATGGTGAGCACCTTGGCGGCGTAATCCGCCCGCACCCGCGAGAGCACCACCGCGACGGTCTGCGGGTATTCGTTGCGCAGGAACGAGGCCAGGATCTCTGGATCGACCTGGGCGATGGACGCCCAGACCCGCTTGCCCGAGGCGCCCTTGATCTCCGCCATGATCAGGGAGACCTGCTCGGACGGGAAGATCTTGAGCAGCAGCGCCTCCGTGCGCTCGAAGTTCGAGGAGATGCCGCCGCTGTTGCCGAGCTTCGTGACGAACTCGATGATCAGCTTCTCGACGGTGTGCACCTCAAGGGCGCCGAGCTGCACCATCGCGGCGCTGACCTTCTTGATCTCCTCCTCCTCGAGGGCCTGCCAGATCGGCGCGCCCTCCTCGTCGCCGAGCATCAGCAGCAGCGCGGCCGCACGCTGGGGGCCGTCGAGCTGCACCAATTCTACGCCGCCAGCCCTCTCGGAATTGCCGATACCCGCCGCCATCGCTCGACCTCAGCTCCTCAATCCTCGTGGATCCACGAGCGCAGCACCTCGACCGTCTCGGCCGGGCTCGCGCGCACCATGTCGACCACGCGTTGCACCGTTTCGGCCTGCACCTGGCCGTTGATCTTGGCGAATTCCATCAGCCGGGCGGTGGGGTTGTCGCGCTCCACCATCGTCACCGCGCCCCCGCCGCCGGTCCCGGTGGTCACGGTGATCGTCGCGCCGGGGGGCAGGCCCTCGATCAGCCCGCCGGCCGCGGCGGCCGCCACCTCGGCGGGGGGCGCCAGCACCTGCCGCACCAGCGGGCGCACCACCGTCATCAGCACGATCAGGGTCAGGATCGCGAGCACGCCGAGTTCGCCCAGGCGCATCACGTCCTCGCGGGAGGGCGAAAGCAGCGACTGGATCAGGGACGGGTCCTCGAATTGCGGGGTCCCGGCGGGGCCTTCCGCGAAGCGCAGGTTCACCACCTCGATCTGGTCGCCGCGCGCCTTGTCGAAGCCGACCGCGCTGCGCACCAGGGCGGCGATGCGCTCGATCTCGGCGGGCTGGCGCGGGCTGTAGGCGGCCTTGCCGTCCGGCCCGACGGCGTAGACGCCGTCCACCACCACCGCCACCGAGAGCCGCTTGAGCCGGCCGCCCTCGGCCACCTCCGTCTTGGTGACGCGGGAGATCTCGTAGTTCGTCGTTTCCTCGTTCTTGTTGGTGGCGTCCTTCTGGGAGGCGGGCTTGTCGCCGCCGTTGGCGCCAGGCAACTCGTTGCCGACGGAGGTCGTCCCGCCCTCGGGGCCGCCGGTCGGGGAGGATTCCGTCCGCGTCTGGGAGGAGCGCACCACCCGGCTCTCCGGGTCGAAGGTCTCGGAGCGGCTCTCGATCCGGTTGAGGTCGAGTTCGGCGTTCACCTGCACCCGCGCCCGGCCGGGGCCGACGATGCCGGCCACCACGTCCTCGATCTGCGAGCGCAGGCGCTTCTCCAGGACGAGCTGCCGGTCCTCCATGGCCGCCGCGCCCTCCTGGTCGGCGCCGCGCGCGCCGTCGGCGAGCAGCCGGCCGCGCTCGTCCACGATGGAGACCCGGTCGGGCCGCAGCCCCTCGACCGCCGAGGCGACGAGGTGGCGCACCGCCCGCACCTGCCCCGGATCGAGGTCGCCCATCAGCTTGAGCACGATCGCCGCCGAGGGCGTCTCGCGGTCGCGCTCGAACAGGCGCCGCTCCGGCAGGACGAGGTGGACGCGGGCCGCCTGGACCCGGCCGATGGCGCGGATCGAGCGGGCGAGCTCCCCTTCGAGCGCCCGCAGGTGGTTCACGTTCTGCACGAAGTTCGTGGACGAGAACGCGTCGCCCTTGTCGAAGATCTCGTAGCCGACGCCGGCCTGGGTCGGCAGGCCCTTGCCGGCGAGGTCCATGCGCAGGCGCGGCAGGTCGGCGCGCGGGGCCAGGATGGTCTGTCCGGTGTCGCCCTTGGTCTCGTAGCGGATGCCGCGGGCGTCGAGGTCGCGGATCACGGCGGCCGAATCCTGCATCGACAGGTCGGAGAACAGCACGCCCATGTCGGGGCGCGACACGCGCAGGATGATGAACGCGAAGAAGCCGATGAGCGTCAGCGTCACGGCCGCCATCGCGGCGAGCCGGGCCGGGCCGAGCTTCGTAACGAGATCGAGGATCGGCTTCACGGATGGGACGCTCGGGACGCGGGCGGGCCCGGATCGGGACCACTCGGCAGAAATTGCCCGGCTTGTGGTTAGCGACCCGTTAAGATCCGTGCGGGATGTCCGTACGTGCGAAAGCCGCGCCGGGTCTGATCCGGGCGCGGCTCGCGGCCGAGGCGAAGGCGGGGGTGGACGGCTGCCGGGACCGGCTGGCACGTCCCGCCGCCATCAGTGCCGGTAGTGCTGGATGCGCGTGGTGCGCAGGCCAGCGAGGCCGTGCTGGTCGATGGAGAACTGCCAGCTGAGGAATTCCTCGGTGGTCAGCGTGTAACGCTTGCAGGCCTCCTCCAGGCTGAGGAGACCGCCGCGCACGGCGGCCACGACCTCCGCCTTCCGGCGGATCACCCAACGCCGGGTGGTCGGCGGAGGCAGGTCCGCGATGGTCAGGGGACTGCCGTCGGGCCCGATCACGTACTTCACTCTCGGGCGGTGGGGTTCGGTCATGATACGCTCTACACTCGACTAACCCGTCGAGAGATGAAGCTACTTGCGCCCACCTAAGAGATGGTGAAGCGGATCGCTTGGATGTGATTCGTTACGAGCCGCTTGTGGACAACCCGATCAACTGGACGCTGGACAGGGGAACCTTCTGCGATCCCACCAGCAGCATCGGCGTGGTGCCGCTGAGATCGACTTCCGTCACCGTGCCGGTCACGCTCGTATCCACGGCGACGTTGGCGCCGGTGGTGTCCTGCGCCGCGACCTTGATGGAATAGGTGCCGTCCGGCGCCGTGAGGCCCGCCGAGGTCTTGCCGTTCCACGTGAAGGCCTGGCTGCCGGCGGTGAGGGCGGTGGTCTGCGTGGCGACCACGTTCCCCTTGGCGTCGCTGATGGTGATGGCGGCCTTCGGCGCCGCGCGGGCGGGGTCGAGGGTCCAGGTGGCCGTGCCGTCCTGCAGCTGGGCCGAGGTGCCGTCCGTGGTGACGGTCTTGCCGATATAGCTCGTGGCCGTGGCCGTGCTCGCCGTCTTCGAGGCGGTGAGGATGCTGTCGAGCCGGTCGTTCGTCTTCAATTGCTGCTCGACGCCCGCGAACTGCACCAGCTGCTGCGTGAACTGGTTGGTGTCCATCGGGTCGAGGGGGTTCTGGTTCTTGAGCTGCGTGGTGAGCAGGGTCAGGAACTGGGAGAAGTTGTTGGCGATGCCGGTGGCGTCGCTCGTGCTGCTCGACGAGCTCGACGTGGACGTGGAACTGCTGCTGACGAGACTGGAGATGCCGGAGGTCATGGGGGTCGTCTCCTCAGATTCGGATGTCGAGGCCGCCGTAGCCGCGCAGCATGCGCAGGGGCACGGCCTCGGTGGGCGTGTCGGATCGGTCGGCCGACCAGGGGCTGGCCTGACGGCCGTCGCCGCCCGGCTGGCCGTTGGACTGCCCGCCCGCGTTGCCGCCGTCGCCGCGCAGGGAGACGTTCACCCCGCCCGCGCTGGGGTCGAGCCCCGCCTGGGTCAGGGCCTGCTGCAACTGGCCGGCGTCGCGCTGGAGCAGGGCGAGGGTGTCGGGCCGGTCCACGACGAGGTGGGTCGCCACGGTGCCCTTGGCCTTGTCGATCTCGAGCTTCACGTCGATCCGCCCGAGCTCGACGGGATCGAGGCGAATCTGGAACTCGCTCGAGCCGGCGAGCGAGCGCAGGCCGATGGTCATCGGCACCTGCCCGAGGGGAACGGGGGCCTGCGTCGGCGCGGGCGCCTGGGCGGACTGCGTCGCCGCCGCCGGGGCGCTGGACGCGGTCTGCGTGACGCCCTGGGTCGCGGCGGCGGCCTGCGGTGCGGTCGGGGCGGGCGCGTCCGCGCCCGGGCCGGTCTCGCCGAGGAGGGCGAGGAAATCCTTGGCGTCGGCGCCCTTGCCGTCCGAGGGGGCGGCGTTCTCTCCGGTCCCGGAAGCATCGACGGCGCCGGGTACGGACGCGGCGGCGCTCGCCACGGCGGCGGCCTCCCCCGTGGCCGTCGCGGCGGCCTGGGCTTCGGTGGCCGGGGACGGCGCCGCCGGGTTCGGCTGGATCTGGATCAGCACCGGATTCGGGGTGGGCGTCGCCGCCGCAGCCTCCTCCTTGGCCGCGCCGTCCGCAGGGGTAGCAGCCTTCGCCGGCTTGGCCGCGGTCTCCGGGGTCGCCTCGGCCTCGGCCGCCTTGCCGTCGCCCGCATCCTGCTTGGCCGGGGCCTTGTCGCGGAGGGGCTTGCCGTCGTCGGAACGGGCCGCACGGGGCGAATCGTCGGCGGACGAACGGGCCTTTTTCGTCTCGCGGCTGTCGGCGGACGTGTCGTCCCGGCGCGCGGCGGTGCGGTCCTGGCTCCGCGTGTCCTCAGCCTTGCGCGGGGTCGCGGCCTCCGGCTTGGCGAGCATGGCGTCGAACCGCGACGGCTGTGAATCGGCCGCGCGCCACGCCGGCTCGGCCCTCTGGCCTTGCGCGCGCCACGCCTTGGTCTCCACCCGATCCGTCCCGCCCAATGCCATGCACCTGACTCCTCCCTGCCGAGTGAGCAAGGGCCGAGCCACGGCCGGAAATCGGTTAAGCCTCTGAAAAATCACGGGAAGGCCGGGCGCTCCCCCCGGCGTCGGAGCGCCTGCGACGGCGGAAGCTGCCGTCCGGCCGGCAGGATCTGCCGGGTGGCGGTTTTCACCGGGGCCCGCAACCGCTATAGACGGGGCCGGCGGACCGGCAGCCTCGGGCGCAAGGCCGCCTGACGCGGCCCGAGATGAACACCCTCGACCTTCCGAACCCACCCCACGAGACGCGCGTCGTCGTCGCCATGTCAGGCGGCGTGGATTCGAGCGTCGTCGCCGGCCTGCTCAAGCGGCAGGGGTTCGATGTGGTGGGCGTCACCCTGCAGCTCTACGACCACGGCGCGGCGACCCATCGCCGGGGCGCCTGCTGCGCGGGGCAGGACATCAACGACGCCCGCGCGGCGGCCGACCATCTCGGCATTCCCCATTACGTCCTCGATTACGAGGACCGCTTCCGCGACGCGGTGATCGACAAGTTCGCCGAGAGCTACCTCGCGGGCGAGACGCCGATTCCCTGCGTCGAGTGCAACCGCACGGTGAAGTTCCGCGACCTCCTCGGGCTGGCCAAGGAACTCGGCGCCGACGCGCTGGCCAC
>Ga0182229_1000025_pt1 | contig 34970 bp, 32 predicted proteins | sample G6R1MG_32_FD_129663 | JGI IMG/M metagenome (GOLD analysis project Ga0182229, IMG submission 129663) | Miscanthus phyllosphere microbial communities from Michigan, USA - G6R4_MAIN_07NOV2016_LD1 MG | ecosystem: Host-associated > Plants > Phyllosphere > Phylloplane/Leaf | place: USA: Michigan...
CCAGGAACAGCAGGATCGAGGCGGCGTAGAGCAGGGTGAACAGGGCGATGAGATAATCGAGGGGCTGGCCGTTCAGCCACCAGGCCGCGGCGGCGCCGACGGCGATCGGCATCATCGGGCCGAAGCCGAACACGAGGTCGAGCCACGGGATCCGGCGCGGCTCGTGTGCGGTGATGGTGCGTCCGGTGGCGTCGTCGCGCATGTCGGTGGGGCCGGGCTCTCGGGTGGACGGTTTGCTGCGCTGCGGCGCCGGGACGGGGAACGGTCCCGCGGGACCCCGGTTCCGCGCCGAGGGCTTTAGCCCCGCGAAAGCGAAACCGCGAGATCCGGTGTGTGCGGGGGGGATTCAATTGATCGTGGCGGCTGGGTTAGCCCATCGGATCCGGGTCTCCCCGCACGCGGGGATGAGGGGATCTCGCGCTTTATTCTCGCATGCGTGAGGACTTGTAGCCCACCGCGGCGTGTGTCCGGGACATGCGTCCCTGCCCTCATCCGGCGACGATGCGGGCCCGTCGTCACCGATCCCGCGGCCTCCCGGGCCCCCCCGATCCATGAGCCCCTTGAGTGCGGTGGAGAAACGCGTTATTTCTCACGTGCCCTCTTCACAAGGTCAGCGCCGCAGCGCGCCCGTGAGCCACGAGGGTCCTGCCGAAAACGGTCCAGCCAAGACGATCTTTCGGGCCCCTCGCTGTTCCAGCGCGGCCCGCTCTCCGGCGCCCGTCCCCCGGGTTGCTTGGCGCAGAACCGGCCCTCCCACCTTCTCCGTCGGTTGCAAGACACCCCATGACGCCACATCCCGACGCCTTCGCCGATCCCCTGGCCGATCCCGAGACCGCGGATCCGGCCGACGCCCCGGCGACCGGTACCATCGCCGTCCTCGAGGGCGTGCGCGAGGTCAAGCTGTTCGACCTCAAGGCCAAGACGCCGACCGACCTGATCGCTTTCGCGGAGGAGGTCGAGGTCGAGAACGCCTCGACCATGCGCAAGCAGGAGCTGATGTTCGCGATCCTGAAGCAGCTCGCTGCCAAGGAGGTCGAGATCATCGGCGCCGGCACCGTCGAGGTGCTGCAGGACGGCTTCGGCTTCCTGCGCTCGAACGACTCGAACTACCTGCCCGGCCCGGACGACATCTACATCTCGCCGACCCAGATCCGGCGCTTCGGCCTGCGCACCGGCGACACCGTCGAGGGCCCGATCCGCGGCCCCAAGGACGGCGAGCGCTACTTCGCGCTCCTCAAGGTCAACACGATCAACTTCGAGAACCCGGAAAAGATCAAGCACAAGGTCCATTTCGACAACCTGACGCCGCTGTTCCCGACCCAGCGATTCAAGCTCGAACTAGACAACCCGCCCAAGAAAGACTTCAGCCCGCGCATCATCGACATCGTCGCGCCGATCGGCAAGGGCCAGCGCGCCCTGATCGTGGCGCCGCCGCGCACCGGCAAGACCGTGCTGATGCAGAACATCGCGCAGTCGATCACCATCAATCACCCCGAATGCTACCTCATCGTGCTGCTCATCGACGAGCGGCCCGAGGAGGTCACCGACATGATCCGCTCGGTGAAGGGCGAGGTCATCGCCTCGACCTTCGACGAGCCGGCCACCCGCCACGTGCAGGTCGCCGAAATGGTGATCGAGAAGGCCAAGCGCCTGGTCGAGCACGGCCGCGACGTGGTGATCCTCCTGGATTCGATCACCCGCTTGGGACGCGCCTACAACACCGTGGTGCCGTCCTCCGGCAAGGTGCTGACCGGCGGCGTGGACGCCAACGCCCTGCAGCGGCCCAAGCGCTTCTTCGGTGCGGCCCGCAATATCGAGGAGGGCGGTTCGCTCTCGATCATCGCCACCGCGCTCATCGACACCGGCTCGCGCATGGACGAGGTGATCTTCGAGGAGTTCAAGGGCACCGGCAACTCCGAGATCATCCTGGACCGCAAGGTCTCGGACAAGCGCATCTTCCCGGCGATCGACATCACCCGCTCGGGCACCCGCAAGGAAGAGCTGCTGGTCCCGCCTGATTCCCTCAAGAAGACCTACGTGCTGCGCCGCATCCTCAACCCGATGGGCGTCACCGACGCGATCGAGTTCCTCATGGACAAGCTGCGCCAGACCAAGAGCAACGGCGACTTCTTCGACTCGATGAACACCTGAGCCGTCTGCACGGTCCGCATGTCCCCCGCGGCCGATCGCATCCCGACCCCCTCATGACATCACCGGGCGCCACCGACACCGTCTTCGCCCCGGCAAGCGGCTTCGGCCGCGCGGCGATCGCCGTGATCCGCATCAGCGGACCCGCCTCTTCCGCCCTGACCGCCGCGCTCGCCGGCGCACGCCCCCCTCCTCGCCGCCTCTCGTTGCGGACGCTGCGCGATCCCGAGACCGGGGACGTGCTCGACCGGGCGGTCGCCGTCTGGATGCCGGGGCCGGCGACGTTCACCGGCGAGGACATGGCCGAACTTCACCTGCACGGGGGCCTTGCCGTGCGGCAGGCCGTACTGCGGGCGCTCGCCCGGTTTCCCGGATGCCGGCTGGCCGACCCCGGCGAGTTCACCCGCCGGGCCTTTCTGGCCGGACGCATCGACCTGACCGAGGCGGAAGCCGCAGCCGACCTGATCGAGGCCGAGACCGAGGCGCAGCGCCGGCAGGCCCTGCGCCAGCTCGACGGCGTTCTGGGGCGGCAGGTGGCCGCGTGGCGCGAGCGGGCCATCGATCTGCTCGCCCGCACCGAGGCGGCGCTCGACTTCTCCGACGAGGGCGACGTCGACGACGCGGCCCTCGACGCCCGGCTCGCGGGCGACGCCGCCTCCCTGCGCGACGCGATTCGCGCCATGCTCGCGGACGGGCGCCGGGGCGAGCGTCTGCGCGAAGGCTTCTGCGTGGTGCTGGCCGGGCCGCCCAACGCCGGCAAGTCCACCCTGCTCAACGCGCTCGCGGGCCGTGACGCGGCCATCGTCTCGGACATCCCGGGCACCACCCGCGACGCCGTCGAGGTGCGCTGCGACCTCGGCGGCCTGCCGGTGCTGCTGGTGGACACCGCCGGCCTGCGCGAGACCGCCGACCCGGTGGAGGCCGAGGGCGTCGCCCGCACCCGGAGGCGCATGGCCGATGCCGACCTCGTTCTGCGCCTCGCGCCGGCCGGCTCCCCCGATCGCCGGCAGGAGGATGGAGCGGCCGTTCCCCCCACCCTCGCCGTCGCGACGAAGGCCGACCTCGCCGGCTCGGCCTCGGGGGTGGAAGGACTGGCGATCTCGGCGCTCACCGGCGCCGGCCTCGATGCGCTGCTCGCGGCGATCCAGGGGGCGGCGGAGGCGGCACTGGGGGGAAGCGGTGCCCTCGTCACCCGCGAGCGCCACCGCGAGGCCCTCACCCGCGCGGTCGATCACCTGGACCGGGTCGCCGGGCTCGGCGGCCTTCCCCCGGAACTGGTGGCTGAGGACCTGAGACTCACCGTGCGGGCCCTCGGCACGGTCGGCGGCCATGTCGGCATCGAGGAGATGCTGGATCGGTTGTTTGCCGGCTTCTGCATCGGGAAGTGAGGCTGTCGACCCGGACCCGCCTCGACGCGCACCGTTGCTCCCGCTCCGTCTGCGGCGATCCGGAACGACGAACCGGACTCGGTGGGACGCACCGATTGCCATGGGCTCGCGCAGGCCCACGATGGCCGTCCGTGACGCGCAGCGCCACTGTCCGTTCCACGCCCGCCCTCCAGCTACCGGCACGATCCGGACGTGCCCGCCTTCCCCTGCGCACGATCCCGTTCTCCCTGGTGGACGCGCCCGAGATCCTGCACTGCGCCCTCGCCGCGCTGTCCTGGCTGGTGCGATGGCAGCTGCTGCCCTCGTTCTCCGTGCTCGCGCCCGTGATCGACCGGGTGATCAACGTGCTGCGCCGGGGCGAGGATCGCGGCGGCATGTTCGTCGCGGTGCGGGGACGGAATCGCGCGGGTCTGCCGGTGGAGCACGTCTGGCACCTCGTGGCCGCGGGCCGCGACGGCCCGCTGATCCCGTCCATGGCCGCGTCCGGGCGCCCGTTCGGGTGACGGCGAACTGACGCTCGGCGACTACGAGGGGCCGTTCACCCGCCGCCGCATCGTCACGGACCGCCGCAGCTCGCAGGACGACGATCCAAGCCAACCGCTCTAGCGGCGCGTCCTCGGGTCGGCCCGGGTCGACCTCGTCCTGGCCGTGCGGGCCCTGCACGGGGACCGGGCTCACGCCTCCGTCGCGGACGCACGTGTGTGAGGCGCGGCCCGGGCTGGCGGGCGGCCATGGCGGCTCGCCTGTTCGGCTTCCCCGCCTCGGGCGAGGACGTGTCCGTGACCGTGCTGTTCGCCACGGGGGAGACCTGGACCCGCGAGTTCGCGGGCCGTCGCCTGACGAGCGGACAGGGCGAGGGAACCGGACGCTGGGTGCGGCTCCTGCGCGAGCGCTTCGGCCCGGTCCGGGTCGGCACGGCCCCCGTCGTGGAGGGAGACACCCTGGTGTGCGTGCTGCGGCGCCGGTCGCTGTTCGACGTACCCCTGCCGCGGATCCCCGGCCCGCCCGGGGGCGCCGTCGAGCGGGAGGAGGACGGCCGCTCTCGCTTCGACGTGACGGTCGCCATCCGCTCGCCGGCACCATCGTGCGCGACACGGGATGGCCGGAGCCGGCGGAGGCCGGTTCGATGTGACGCCGGTCGGGCGTTGCAGACCGTCACGAAACGGCGGTCGGGTGCTGCGGCCCGCGACCGCCGCATCCCTCACGCGCCATGTTTCCCGTGAAAACTCGCGGTCGTTCGCCGGCTACCAGCGGTAGGCGATGCTGCCGAGCACCCGGCGGCGCTCGCCGTAGTAGCAGGCCGTGACCGAGTTGCAGCTGCTGACGATGCGCTCGTCCGAGACGTTCGACACGTTCAGGGCGTAGCGCCAGCCTTCCCAGTCGTAATGGGCGACGAGGTCGCCGACGACGTAGCCGGGTACCTGGAACTGGTTGGCCTGATCGGCAAAGGAACGCCCGACGCCGCGCACGCCGCCGCCGAAGCCGAGCCCGCGCAGGTCGCCGGTCTGGATGGTGTAATCGACAAAGACCGAGCCGTACTGCTCCGGGGTGTTGACGAGCGCGTTGCCGATGATGGCCGCGTTCCCGTCCCGCGTCACCGACAGGTCGTAGGCCGTGTAGGAGGCCACCGCTCGCAGGCCCGGTGCGAGGTTCGCCACGGCCTCGACCTCGAAGCCGCGCGAGTTGACCGCCCCGGTCTGAATGGACTGCGTGATGTTGGCCGGGTTTACCGTCAGCACGTTCGTGCGGGTGAGATCGAACAGGGCGGCGGCGAAGTAGCCGTCGAATCCGGGGGGCTGGTACTTCAGGCCGATCTCGGTCTGTTCGCTGTTCTCGGGCAGAAAGAGCTGCCCGGTCCCGGTGTTGACGCCGACGATCGGGGTGAAGCCCTGGGCGTAGGAGACGTAGGGGGCGAGCCCCGACTCGTCGTTGTAGATCAACGCGACGCGGCCGGTGAAGGCGCTCACGTCCCGGCTCAGGGTCAGGCCGGCGGCGGTGCGGGGATCGTTGTCGGTCGCGACCCAGTCGTTGCGCCCGCTGAGCAACAGGGTGAAGTTGCCGAAGGTGATCTGGTCCTGCAGGTAGGCCGCGAGCTGGTTCTGGGTGACCACCGAGTTGTTCAGGTCGAACCCAAGGTTAAGCGGCGTATTGGGATAGATCGGTCGGATGAGGTTTAGCGACGGACCGAAGCCGAACTGCTGGAAGTCGTCGAGCTGGTAGCGGCGGTACTCGAAGCCCGCCAGCACGGTATGTCCGACATCGCCCGTCGTGAAAGGGATGATGAGCTGATTGTCGATGTCGCTTTGGACCGCGCTGTCACGGGTGAAGAAGTCGAAGCGGGCGAGGTCGGCGCTCGCGGAATTCCCTTCGACATAGCCGCCGCCGAAACGGTTGGCGAAGTTGACGGCGACGGTGCCGTGACGCGCGTTCTGCCGGAACTTGATGTCGTTCTCGAAGCGGTGCTCGAACTCGTAGCCCACCATGTCCTGTGCGCGGGTGAAGCGGTCGACGCCCGGATCTCCGGTGAAGCGGCGCGTGCTGATGAAGCCGAAGGGCGCGGGCGTCACCGTGCCCTCGTAGGGCAGGAAATTCTGGCCACGCGTGCGGTCGCGCTGGACCTGGGCGAGAACGGTGAGCGAGGTGTCGGCGTCCGGCTTCCACGTGATCGAGGGCGCGAAGAAGAAGCGGTCGTTGCTGGTGAAATCGACCTGCGTGCCGCCGGCACGGCCCAGTCCCACGAGGCGGTAGAACAGCTTGCCCTCGGTACCCGGCGCGTCCACAGGGCCGCCGATGTCGAAGCCGGCATAGCCGTTGCCGAAGTTGTCGACCCCGGTCTCGACGTAGTGGATCGGTACCAGCGGTGGGCGCTTGCTCACCGCGTTGATGATGCCGCCGGGGCTGGAATTGCCGTAGAGCCCGGAATTAGGCCCGCGCAGGATCTCCAGGCGCTCCAGTCCGAAGGGCTCCAGCTTCCAGGTGGCGAAGGCCGAGGTGAACAGCTGCAGCCCGTCGAGGAAGTAGCCGGACTCCTGGGCGGTGAAGCCGCGGATCAGAAACCAGTCGTTGCGGGGATCGGCGCCGAAGGTCTCGCCGCGCACGCCCGGCGCGTAGCGCACCGCCTCGGCAAGGCTCGTCGGCTTCTGGTCGTCGATCTGCTGACGGCCGACCACGGAGATCGCCTGCGGCGTCCGGATGATCGGCGTGTCGGTCTTGGTCGAGGAGACGGAGCGCGTGGCGACGTAGCCTGCGATCGGCCCGCGCGGATCCTCGGCGACCCGGCCGCCGCCCTGTCCCGTCACCTCCAGGGTCTCCAGGGTCACGCTGCTCGCGGAGGGCGGGCTCGACTCCTGAGCGAGGGCCGGCCCCGCAAGAACGCCCGCGACCGATCCGAGCAACGCGAGGCGAACCGAACGGGTCCTACGAAGGCCACGTTTGGTGGAACGGGCGCCCCGATCGTCCTGCACGGTCTTGACGGAATGGGGGGAGACGAGGGGCACGTGTCGGTTTCCATGGACGCTCAATACGTCCGCAGAAATGCAAGTATCCCAAGATGAAGGTCAATCGTCCTCCAATGCCGCCGTCACGCATTCATGATACCGTTGTTAATTGGGCACGGAATAGAATTATTCGAATTATGATCTTGTGACTCTAGGTCTACGATCACTCGTGGGTTTCGTGGTGCCTTCCATCCTACGGCACGACCTCACACATTGGCCGATTCAGGTGCGCGTCAGGAACAGGCCGACCACGAGACAGCAGAACCCGCTCAGTGCCAGGGCGCCCTCGCGGCCTCGCGTAGGATCGTAGAAGTGAGCCAAGGCCCCACCCATGCACAGGGTCCCCCCCCAATCCGATCGCCAGCACGCCCATGACTCACCTCCGCCCGTCGCACCCTCACACCCGACCACGCCTGTCCTCAGACCCGGTCGCAAAACCGCGTGCAAGAGGAATGCCGCGATTTGGACACAGAGTTAATCCGGACATTACCGAATGCCCCCGCGCTCGTGGACGGTGCCGTGGAGTCCCGCGTTGACGCTGCGCCGCGCGCGCGCCTAAGCACGCTCATGCAAGATACCAATTCCCAGGCTTACGACGTCATCGTCGTCGGCGGCGGCCATGCCGGCACCGAGGCAGCGGCCGCCGCCGCCCGTACGGGGGCACGCACTGCTCTGGTGACTCATCGCGTGGCCACCATCGGGGCGCTGTCGTGCAACCCGGCCATCGGCGGCCTGGGCAAGGGCCATCTCGTACGCGAGATCGATGCCCTCGACGGGCTGATGGGCCGGGTGGCGGATGCCTCGGGCATCCAGTTCCGGCTGCTCAACAGGCGCAAGGGGCCGGCGGTGCGCGGTCCCCGTACCCAGGCCGATCGGACGCTCTACGCCCGCGCCATGCAGGCGGCGATCGCGCAGACCGCGAATCTGGTCCTGGTCGAGGGCGAGGCCGACGACCTGATCGTGGAGGCGGGCCGCGCCGCGGGCGTGGTGCTGGCGGACGGTCGACGCCTCTCAGCGGGGGCCGTCGTCGTCACCACCGGCACCTTCCTGCGCGGGCTGATTCATATCGGCGAGACCCGGATGCCCGCGGGCCGGGTCGGAGAAGGTCCGGCGGTCGGCTTGGCCGAGACCCTCGACCGGTACGGTTTCCGGCTGGGGCGCCTCAAGACCGGGACCCCGCCCCGCCTCGACGGTCGGACCATCGACTGGGCCGCGCTGGAGCGGCAGGAGGCCGACGCCGACCCCGTCCCGTTCTCGACCCTGACCGAGGCCATCACCACGCCCCAGATCGCCTGCGGGGTCACGCGCACGACGGGTGCAGTGCACGACCTGATCCGGGAGAACCTGCACCGCTCACCGATGTATTCGGGAGGGATCAGCAGCCGTGGACCCAGATACTGCCCGTCGATCGAGGACAAGGTGGTGCGCTTCGGTGATCGCGAAGGCCACCAGATCTTCCTCGAACCGGAGGGGCTCGACGATCCGACGGTCTATCCCAACGGCATCTCCACCGCCTTGCCCGAGGAGGTTCAGGCGGCGCTCGTCGCCCTGATCCCCGGACTTGAGCGAACCCGTATCCTGCGACCGGGCTACGCCATCGAGTACGATTACGTCGATCCGCGCGAACTCGACGCGACGCTTCAGACCAAGCGGCTGCCGGGGCTCTTCCTGGCGGGTCAGATCAACGGCACGACGGGTTACGAGGAGGCCGCGGGCCAGGGGCTCGTCGCCGGCCTTAATGCGGCGCGCCTCGCGGGTGGCTCGGCCCTCGCCGTGTTCGATCGTGCGGAATCCTATCTCGGCGTGATGATCGACGATCTCGTCACCCACGGGGTGAGCGAGCCGTATCGCATGTTCACCTCTCGCTCGGAGTATCGGCTGAGCCTGCGCGTGGACAATGCCGACGAGCGCCTGACGGGCAGGGGCGTGGCCCTCGGCTGCGTCGGGGAACTTCGTGCACACCATTTCGCGCAGTCGCAGGCGGATCTGAGCGCGGTGCGCGCACGGCTCGACACCTTGAGTCTCACCCCGAGCGAGGCGGCCTCCCACGGTATCGCGCTGAAGCGGGACGGCATCCGCCGCTCGGCCTTCCAGTTGCTGTCCTACGCGGAGATCGGCTGGGAGCGCCTCGCTTCGGTCTGGCCGGAACTGGCCCGGGTGCCGTCGCGCATCGCGGAGCGCGTATGCACGGACGCGACCTACGCGGTCTATCTCGACCGGCAGAATGCCGACATCGCAGCCTTCCGTCGCGACGAGGCCGTGGCCCTGCCGGTCGGGCTCGACTACGAGGGCATCGCCGGCCTGTCCAACGAGATGCGCAGCAAGCTGGTGACCGTGCGTCCGACGACGTTGGGACAGGCGGCACGGATCGAGGGGGTGACACCTGCCGCCCTCACCCTGCTCGCGGCCCACGCCCGACGGGGGCGCCGCGTCGAGGCCGATATGGATCGCGGGCGATGATCGGGACACAGCGCGAACGGGTCTTGTCGGAGGCTGGTGTTTCACGTGAAACAGCAGCACGTCTTGATCTCTACGTCGAGCAACTGCGGCGCTGGCAACCGATCAAGAACCTCGTTGGGCCAGGTACGCTTGCGGAGGTCTGGACCCGGCACGTGGCGGATGCCCTGCAATTGCTCTCCCTCGCACCGGAGGCGAAGACCTGGGTCGATCTCGGATCGGGGGCCGGTATCCCCGGCTTGATCCTCGCGATCGCCGGATGCGCACGGGACGATTTTCACGTGAAACTCGTGGAAAGCAACGCCCGCAAATGCGCTTTTCTGCTTGAGACCGCCCGGCTCACCGGCGCACCCATCGAAGTCCGCAACGCGCGCATCGAGAACGTCATCGGCGATATGATTGGAGCCGATGTCGTCTGCGCGCGCGCGCTCGCTCCACTGACGCAACTGTTGGCCTGGAGCCAGCCTCTGTTGGAAAACGGAACCGTCGGACTGTTTCCCAAGGGACGTGATGCATCCGCGGAATTGACCGCGGCCCGGGATGCGTGGAAGTTCGATTGCGACACCGTGCCGAGCCGGACCGACTCGGAGGCGCGGATCCTTCGCGTGACGGCGCTCTCCCGCCTGGATTCATGACCGACCCAACATCTCCCCCCTCCGCCTCCGAGGTCGGCGTGAAGCCGCTGCGGGTGCTGGCGCTGGCCAACCAGAAGGGCGGCGTCGGCAAGACCACCACGGCCATCAATCTCGGCACGGCACTTGCCGCCATCGGCGAGACGGTGCTGGTGATCGACCTCGACCCGCAGGGCAACGCCTCTACCGGGCTCGGCATCGACCGGCGCCAGCGCCGGGTCTCGACCTACCATGTTCTGGCGGGAGAAGCGGCGCTGGCCCAGGCGGTGGTGCCGACCGCCGTACCACGTCTGTCGCTGGCGCCCTCGACCATGGATCTGCTCGGCCTCGAATTGGAGATGGCGAGTTCCAGCGACCGGGCGCACCGGCTGCGCAACGTCCTGCGCACGCTCGGCCAAGCAGCCTCGACGCGTGGCTTCAGCTACGTACTGATCGACTGCCCGCCCTCTCTGAACCTGCTCACCATCAATGCGCTCGCCGCCGCCGACGCCGTACTGGTGCCGCTGCAATGCGAATTCTTCGCGTTGGAGGGCTTGAGCCAGTTGCTGCGCACCGTCGAACAGGTGCGCGCGGCCCTGAACCCGCGCCTGCAGATCCAGGGCGTGGTGCTGACCATGTACGATCCTCGCAACAACCTCTCGGCCCAGGTCGAGGCCGACGTGCGCGGCTTCATGGGGGACAAGGTCTACGAGACCACGATCCCGCGCAATGTCCGCGTCTCTGAGGCGCCCTCCTACGGCAAGCCGGTGCTGCTCTACGATCTGAAATGCGCGGGCTCGCAGGCCTATCTCCGGCTGGCGTCCGAGGTGATCCAGCGTGAAGGCCGCCTGCCCCCGCCGGCTGCGGCGGCCTGACCCGACCTTTTCGATCCTGGCGTAGATGGAGTGAACGGTGGCCATGGCGGATGAAGCAGCGCGTCCGCGTCTCGGGCGCGGCCTCGCGGCGTTGATCGGCGATTTCGGCGACGAGCCGGCCGACGCCGGCAAAGCCCAGGGTCAGCGAAAGGCGCCGGTGGAATTCCTCCGGCCGAACCCGCGCAACCCGCGCCGTCGCTTCGCCGAGGCGGAACTGGAGGAGCTGTCCGCCTCGGTCCGCCAACGCGGCGTGATCCAACCCATCGTGGTGCGGGCGCTCGCGGGCGTGCCCGGCACCTTCGAGATCGTGGCGGGCGAGCGACGCTGGCGCGCGGCGCAGAAGGCCGGACTCCACGAGGTACCGATCGTCGTGGTCGAGATCGACGACCGCACGTCCCTCGAATACGCGATCCTGGAGAACGTGCAGCGCGCCGACCTCAACGCCATCGAGGAGGCCGCAGGCTACGAGCGGCTTATGGGTGAATTCCAGTACACGCAGGCCGAACTCGCCGATCTGCTCGGCAAGAGCCGCAGCCACCTCGCCAACACCTTGCGCCTGCTCCAACTCGCGCCCGCGATCCAGGACCGTGTCACGGCGGGCGAGATCACCGCCGGCCACGCCCGGGCCCTTCTGGGCATCCGTGACGCAGAAGGGGTGGCCCGTCGCATCGTGGTGGAGGGCCTGTCGGTTCGGGACGTGGAGGCGATCGCCTCCGCCGAGATGCCCGAGACGGAGGGTCCCAGGCCCGGCCGTCCGCGCCGCCCCGACAGGGATGCGGGCCTGCGCTCCCTCGAACAGGCGCTGGCCCAGGCCCTCGGCTTCGGGGTTGCAGTGAAGACCAAGGTCGGCGGCGAGGGCGAGATCCGCATCCGCTACGGTAGCGCGGAGGAGTTGGAAACGCTCTCGCGCAAGCTGAACGCCGTCTCGGAAGGATAACGGGCGTATCACGGTCACGGGGCGATGGCCGTTCGCCACCGTGACAGGCGCGCGGCGTCAGCCGCCCCGCCGGGCCGCCTCGCCGGCGATGCGCATGAGGGCGGCCGAGGCGTGGGCGTGGGCGAGGTCGCCCTGTGCCCGTCGGCAGGCGAGCGTCGCCTCCTGCAACAGTGTGACGGCCTGGCGCAGCGCGCCCGGCGCCCAGCGTGCGAGCTGGGTCTCCACCAGCCCCTTGCGGCGGAAATGCAGGCCGCGCCACGTGGCTACCATCTGGCTCGGGGAGGAACCGACATTGTCGAGGCGTGAGGCCAGCAGGGTCAGGGCGTGGCGCAATGCCGAGCCCAGTATCACGGAAGGGTCGAGGCCTTCGTGTCGGAAGCGACGGTAGTCGCGTTCGACCTCGCCGGCCTTTCCGCAGAAGGCGGCATCGATCAGCGTGTTGAGCACGCTGGCGCCGACATCGCTCACCACCGCCTCGACATCGTCCAAGCTGACGCTGTCCTGGCCGTGGGCGTAGAGCGAGAGTTTGTCGAGTTCCGACAGGCTCGCCTTCCGGTCACCGCCGAGGCTCTGGCTCAAGACCTCTCGGGCCTCGCGGGCGATGCGCAGGCCGTATTCCTGAAGCGTGCGGTCGATCAGGTCGCCGAGCGCGCGTTCGTCGTCGGGGTAGCAGGGCAGGGCGAGCGCCTTGGGCGACTTTTCGCAGAGCGTCCGCAGCGGTGCCGACTTGGCGAGATCGCCCGCCTCTACGACGATGCGGGTCCCGGCGACCTCGCTCTTGAGCAGGGCATCGACGGCGGGGGTGTAGTTTCGGCTGCCAGAACGGACCCAGATCGTGCGCGTGCCGCCGAACAGGCCGACCGTACCGGCCTCGTCCACGAGGCGGCCCGCGTCGGAGGCCAGTGTGTCGCCGTCGAGGCGCACCAGGGCGAAAGGGTCGTCGGCATCGATCCCGAACCCTTTGATCAGGCGCGCGGCCCGTTCTCCGACCAGGCCGATATCGGGACCGTAGATCAGCGTCAGGACGATGCGGGGATCGGGGCCGCGCCGGAGCAGTCCCTCGACGTCGCCCGCCTTGACCGCCGTCATGACGCCCGCGCGCTCACGAGCGCGACTTGATGGCGGTAAGCGCCGAGGCGATGCGAGTACGGATCTGGTCGGCCAGCACCTTGGCCAGACGGATCTCGGCGTCGCGGGCGGCGCGCAGCGAGGAGAAGCGCTGGACCGAGCGGTCGTAGATGGCCGTCGAAGTGGCAACCCCTTCCGTCACCACACGGGTGCCGTCCAGACTCTCCAGGGAGAACTTGACGGTGCCGATGATGGTGCCGGCCTCGGCGCGGGCGGTGGTGGACGAGACGATGGGGGTCGTCACCGCCTCGCTGCCCGTCATCTTCAGGCGGTACTGCTTGGGCACCGCGGCCTGCCCCGTTCCGTCGAGACCGAAAATCAGTTCGCTGCGCAGGTAGTGTCCCAGGCGTTCCTGATCCTGCGCCATCAGCACGTCGTCGACCTGTACGGCGGCCAGCACCGTCTGCATGGATTCGCCCGAAGCGGTCGGGCCGTAGAGCGGACGAAAGCAGGCTGAAAGGTTCAGCCCCAGGCCGGCGACGAGCACCAACCGAACCGGTCGCATGCGTGCCGCCCGTGTCACGAAGCCCATCATCGTCAGGTGTCACCCACTTGTTCGGGCCCGACCTTGGCCGGTCACGCTTGTACGGCAGGGCATCCGTCCGGTCACCATCTGCCCGATCACGCTGACACGGCCGGATTTACGATTCGTCTGCGGCGGGAGAGTGGTGGGCCGGAGAGTTCCCCCTATCAGACCACCAGGTTCACGATCCGGCCCGGCACGACGATCACCTTGCGAGGCGTCTTGCCTTCGAGCGCCCGCTGCACTGCGTCGAGCGCCAGCGTCGCCGCCTCGACCGCTCGCGCGTCGGCCTCGCGTGGAACGGTGACGTCCGCCCGCTTCTTGCCGTTGATCTGGACAGGGAGGGTGACCTCGTCCTCGACCAACAGGGCGCGGTCGGCCTCGGGCCAGGGCGCCTGCGCGACGAGGCCGGTGCGGCCGAGCGCTCTCCAGCCCTCTTCGGCGAGGTGGGGCATCATCGGCGCGATCACCTGCACGAGGATGCCTGCGGCCTCCGCCGCCGCGGTCCCGGACGCACCCGCCCTCAGGGCCTCGTCGAGGGCGTTGGCCAGCGTGTAGATGTGGGCGACGCAGCGGTTGAAGCGCAGGCGCTCCACGTCTTCCTCCACCGCAGCCAGCGCCTTGTGCGCGGCCTTGCGCAAGGCCGCGTCGGCCGGGCTCGTGCCCCCCGTCGCGGCAGCGGCGGCCTGGACGAGGCGCCAGACCCGCTGCACGAAGCGGGCGGCGCCCTGCACGCCCTCCTCCGTCCAGATCACGTCGCGCTCGGGTGGCGAGTCGGACAGCATGAACCAGCGGGCGGTATCGGCGCCGTAGCTCGCGATGATGTCGTCGGGATCGACGACGTTCTTCTTCGACTTCGACATCTTCTCGATCGAGCCGATGGCGATCGGTGCATCGGTTTTCACGTGAAACGCACGGCGTTCGCCGTCAACGGTGTCGAAGCGGATCTCGGCGGGCGGCACCCAGGCACCGGCTGCGTCCCTGTAGGTCTCGTGGACGACCATTCCTTGCGTGAACAATCCGGCGAAGGGTTCGGCGACGCCCGACCAGCCGGTCGCCTGCATCGCCCGGGTGAAGAAGCGTGCGTAGAGCAGGTGCAGGATCGCGTGCTCGATGCCGCCGATGTACTGATCCACCGGCAACCAGCGATCCACCGCCGCCCGGTCAGTGGGCGCGTCGGCTAGCCAAGGCGCGGTGAAGCGGGCGTAGTACCACGACGAATCCACGAAGGTGTCCATGGTGTCGCTCTCGCGCCGCGCCTGCGCCCCGCAGCGGGGGCAAGGCACGGACCGCCACGCGTGGTCCCGCTCCAGCGGGTTGCCGGGCACCTCGAACGAGACCTCCTCGGGCAATGTCACCGGCAGGTCGGCGACCGGAACGGGGACCGGACCGCAGGTCTCGCAGTGGATGATCGGGATCGGACAGCCCCAGTAGCGCTGCCGCGAGACGCCCCAGTCACGCAGCCGGAACTGAACCTTGCGGAGCGCCACCCCCTCGCCTTCCAGGCGATCGGCTACCGCCGCGAAGGCGGCGTCGGTGCTCATCCCGTCGAGAAAGCGTGAGTTGATCATCCGTCCGTCGCCGTCATAGGCGGCGTCGGTGATCACGAAACCTGCGGGATCCTGGCCCTCGGGGCAGACCACGGGCATGTTGCCGAGCCCGTACTTGTTCGAGAAATCGAGGTCGCGCTGATCGTGGGCCGGGCAACCGAACACCGCCCCGGTGCCGTACTCCATCAGCACGAAATTCGCCACGTAGACCGGCAGCAGCCAAACCGGATCGAGGGGGTGGCGCACCCTCAGCCCGGTGTCGAAACCGAGTTTCTCGGCCGTGTCGATGGCCGCCTGCGCCGTGCCCGTGCGTCGGCACTCCTCAATGAATTTCTTGAGACCGTCGGCTTTCCCCGTGTCCTGCCATTTAATGGCACCGACAAGTGGATGATCGACTGCGATGGCAATGAATTTTGCGCCGAACAGCGTATCGGGACGTGTGGTGTAAACTTGAATATCGCGACCGGTGTAGTTCTGTTGGTCGAGATACAGACCTGCGGCCAAGTCGTCGGAATCACTGATTTCGAACCGGACCTCCAGCCCCTCCGAGCGGCCGATCCAGTTCTTCTGCATCAGCCGGACCTTCTCGGGCCAGCGGTCGAGGCCGTCCAGCGCGTCGTAGAGATCCTGCGCGAAGTCGGTGATCTTGAAGAACCACTGGGTCAGTTCGCGCTGCTCGACCAGGGCCCCGGAGCGCCAGCCGCGCCCGTCGATGACCTGCTCGTTGGCGAGCACGGTGTGGTCCACCGGGTCCCAGTTCACCTTGGCCGTCCGGCGCGTCACCAGGCCCTTATCAAGGAAATCGAGGAACAGGCGCTGCTGGTGCTTGTAGTAGGCCGGATCGCAGGTGGCGATCTCGCGGCTCCAGTCGAGGGACAGGCCCATGCTCTGGAGCTGTCCGCGCATGGTCGCGATGTTGGCGTAGGTCCACTCCCGCGGGTTGACCTTGCGCTCCATGGCCGCGTTCTCGGCCGGCAGGCCGAAGGCGTCCCAGCCCATCGGGTGCAGCACGGCAAAGCCCCTGGCCCGCTTGTAGCGCGCCACCACGTCGCCCATGGCGTAGTTGCGCACGTGACCCATGTGGATGCGCCCCGACGGGTAGGGGAACATCTCCAGCACATAGTATTTCGGACGTTCGTCCGCGTTGTCGGTGGAAAAGATGTTCTCCTGCGCCCACACCTCCTGCCAGCGTGGCTCGGCATCCTTGGCGTTGTAGCGCTCGGGGGCGGGGGGAGTGTGCGTCATGGGCCGGGTGCCGGAGGAGCGGAAGTCTCGAAAGGCCGCGTCGTCTGGGAGCGCGGCAACACTCGGCCGGCACTAGCATATCCGCACGGCGGACGGTCAACGGAGCGCCCGGGGATCCGCTTCGCTCGACCGGACCGTGTCTTCCGGGCTCCGCTGCGCGGGAGACAGAGTGACGACCGTCACTGTCGAACGCCCGGACATCCTCCGCCCCTGCATCCCGGCGAGGGACTGCGCGAGGAATTCATGCTGGCGTTGGGGCTGACGGCCTACGTCATCGCCAAGGCCTGGAACGTGCGGCACGCGCGGATCGAGTGCATCGGCGGAGGAGATGGGCATTAGCGCCGACACGTCTTTGCGTCTTGGGCGTTACGTCGGCATGGACACGCAGATGTAGGTCGATCTCCAGACCGACCATGACATTTTGACCGCCCGCGCGGCGATGGGTGACGAGGTGGAACGGATCACGCCGCTGGATCGCGAGGCCGCTTGAGGCGGAACCGCCCCGGTCGTGGTCCGGTCCGTCTCCGTGCCGGTCACCCGCCTGTCATCGTACCGACGCGCACCCATCCCCCGAGGACATCCATGACGGACCCGCACTCCCCCGCCTCCGAAACAAAACCGCCCGTGGGCGAAGCCGACGTGGTCGCGGGGCTCGCCGCCGTGCGAGCCGGCATCCGGCAGGCCGCCGAGGATGCGGAGCGCGACCCGGCCTCCGTCCACCTGATCGCGATCTCGAAGACCGTGCCGGCCGAACACATCCTGCCCGCGCTCGAGGCCGGGCAGCGCCTGTTCGGCGAGAACTACGTGCAGGAATCGAAGGCGAAGTGGCCCGCCCTGAAGCAGGCGTTCCCGGACGTGGAACTGCACCTCGTCGGTCCGCTCCAATCCAACAAGGCGCGGGACGCGGTGGAGCTGTTCGACGTGATCCACTCCCTCGACCGCCTTTCGCTGGCCGCGGCGCTGGCCAAGGAGATCGCGCGCACGGGGCGTCATCCGACCCTGCTGATCCAGATCGATACCGGCAACGAGGACCAGAAGGCCGGCATCGCTCCCGATCAGCTCGAGACCCTCCTCGTGGAATGCCGCGACACCCACGGCCTCACGATCCGGGGCCTGATGTGCATCCCGCCGGCGCAGGACCCGCCCTCCCCGCATTTCGCCCTGCTCGCGCGTATCGCCGAAGCCCACGGCCTGCCGATCCTGTCGATGGGGATGAGCGCGGATTATGCGGCCGCTATCCAGATGGGGGCGACCCATATCCGCGTCGGCACCGCGATCTTCGGCGCCCGTACGCACAAGGCCTGAAGGATCAAGCCGTCTGCTGCACGAGGTGCGTCAGCATCGCGCGCAGCACCAGCGTCACCGCGCCGAAGTGGGTCTTGAGCTCCGTCTGGGCCCGGTCCCAGTGTGGGCGGGCCCGTTCCGGGAGGTAAGGTCCGGTCTCGGTCAATTGGAGGATGCGTGTGCGCGCGTCGCGACCGGGCATCACCGCCAGCAAACCGTCCCGCTCCAGCAGGCGCAGGGCCCGGCTCAAGGTCGTGCGGTCCATCACCATGCGGTCAGCCGGTTCCTGCATCGTCGCGGGTTCATGGACCACGAGAACGCGCAGTAGCGAGCATGGGGTGGCGCGAAGCCCCGCCGACGGCATGTGGCGGTCGTACAAGTGCGTCACATGACGCGCGGTTTGGCGCAGACCGAGGCAGGGACAGGACATTGGTCGAGATCCGTCGGTCATACCCCACGCAGCACCCGACCCTCGGGGGCATTCGCCGCGGCACGACAGGACTCGTGCCGCGGTGTGCTCATGCATCGCCTCACCTCAGCGTGGCTTGGAACGCGAACCCATCCGAAACCTGGGCAAAGGTTTCCGTCAAACGTGGCCGCTCGCGTTGCCAAGCGAGGCAGTGGGATACGAGGTGATGAACAGGGCTCGAAGACACCCCGACCTGACTGCATCCGACGAAAACGCCGCAGCCCGAAACCGGTTTCCGCGCCTCTCCCGAAGCGAAATGATTTGTCGGCTTATTATGCGTATTGCTTCCAGAAAAAGGCACGTTGAAGTCTCGTCGTAGCTCTCAGCGAGGCTTGAGGCCTGATAGAAATATTGCCGGCAAAGCATGCACTCATTCACATGATCCGCATTCGGGTCGTCGGGCCGAGGCGGCGAAGCAGTCGCACCAGATCGGCACGCTTGAGAGCAACGCAGCCCTCCGTCGGACGATAGCCAGGCCGGGCCACGTGCAGGAAGATCGCCGAGCCGCGGCCGGGACGGATCGGGCCCCGGTTATAGTCGAGGTCGATCACGAGGTCGTAGAGCCCGTCCTCGCGCCACATCCTCTCGGCGCTGATGCCGGGGCAGGGGAGCCGGATCGGCCTGTTGTAGCGGCGGTCGCGTGCGTCGTCGCACCAGCCATCCTCCGGGCCGGTCGCACGCAGCGGCAGGGCCGTGGCCGGGCGCGTTCGGAAGCGGTCCGGCCGGAAGACGCCCTCGCGCAGGCGGAACGTGCCGCGGGGCGAACCACCATCGCCCTCGCGCTTCACCGCCACGATGCCAGCGGCACCGAGGGCGCAGGGGATCACGCTCGCGCCGGCCAGCACCGTACCCCGGCGGCGGTCGCCGGCCCTCGCCCGCACCCGCAGGATCGAGAGGGTGGTGGATTTCATGGTCTGACCTCGATCGTGCCGATGCACCGAAAGGCCTGCATAAATAGGTTGTGCACGTTCCCAGAACGGAAAAACGGATTAGGTTCATCACCGGGGCCGGTCATGGCCCTCTTGTGACGGCACCCGCCCGGGACCTGCGGGGATGGCCGCCTCCGTCACACGTCTGCCCCCACAGGAACCGGTCGCCGGCGAGGCTCGGTTCGATGGAACCATGCGAGAGTCTCGAGTCCGATGACGACAGCCCATCGTCTCCTCGTCTGCGACGACGACGAAGCTCTGCGCGAGACCTTGATCGAGCAGATCGACGCCTACGAGGAGTTCGACGTGACCGGTGTGGACACCGCCGACGCGGCGGTGGCCCGTGTCGCGGACGGACCGGTCGATCTCGTCGTGATGGATGTCGGTCTGCCCGACATGGATGGGCGCGAGGCCGTGCGTGCCATGCGCCGGGGTGGCTATCGTGGTCCGATCATCCTCCTGACCGCGCAGGATTCGGAGGAGGATACGGTCGAGGGACTGGAATCGGGGGCGAACGACTACGTCACCAAGCCGTTCAAGTTCGCGGTGCTGCTCGCCCGCATCCGGGTGCAGTTGCGTCAGCACGAGGCCAGCGAGGATGCGGTCTTCCGCATCGGCCCCTACACGTTCCGCCCCGGCGCCAAGCTGCTGGTGGGCGAGCGCGGCTCGAAGCTGAAGCTCACCGAGAAGGAGACGGCGATCCTGCGCTATCTCTACCGGGCGGGCCGCGAGGTGGTGGCGCGCGACACCCTGCTCGCCGAGGTCTGGGGCTACAATGCCCACGTCACCACGCACACCTTGGAGACCCACATCTACCGCCTGCGACAGAAGATCGAGCCGAACCCGGCCGCGGCGGCGATCCTCGTTACGGAAGGGGGCGGCTACAAACTGCTGCCCTGACCGTGCCCGGCGACCTCGGCGTTTCGCGGACCCTCGCCGTCGGCTAGAGCGAACACGGATGGCATGATTGCCGGTCCGTCGCGAGGGGGCGGGCCATCACGTCTGCTTGGCGAAACAGAACGGGGGCGACGGAACACGTTGGGATTCGACGACGACATCGCAATCCTCGCGGCCGCACCGGTGTTCGGTTTCCTCGACGAGGCGGCCCTACGCCTGCTGACCTTCGCGGGCGAGCGCCACCCGCTGTCGCCGGGAGGGATCCTGTTCCGCCGCGGCGACCGGGCGGATGCGGGCTACGTGGTGATGTCGGGGCAGATCGCGTTGGCGCCGCGGGGGCAGGGGGCACTGGTCCTCGCTGGTCCCTCGGCCCTGATCGGGCGCAACGCCCTGTTCGTGGTGGGCCGGCGCCCGAGCGAGGCCACCGCCGCTGCGGCCTCCGAGGTGATGCGGATCAGTGCGCAGTTGATGGGGCGTGTGCTCAGAGAATTTCCTGAGGCGGCGGCGGCGATCCACCGCTGGCTAGCCGACGATCTCCTCGACCTGACGCGCGACCTCGGCAGTGTGCGGGAGATGCTCGTCGATCGCGCGCCGACGGGACCGTGACAGCCGGGGGCTGCTTTTGTAAGGGCAGGACACGATCCGCCCCCGCCACCGAAAGTTGCCGATGTCCCACGCCGATCTCGCCCAGACCATCGAAACCGCCTGGGAGGAGCGCTCCGGGATCGACGCCGCCACCAAGGGCGCGGTGCGCGAGGCCGTCGACACGGCCCTCGACCTGCTCGATTCCGGGCGTGCCCGCGTTGCCGAGAAGGTGGGGGAGGAGTGGCAGGTCAACCAGTGGCTCAAGAAGGCGGTGCTGCTCTCCTTCCGCCTCAACGACATGGAGCTGATCGAGAACGGTCCCGGCGGCGCCGCGTGGTGGGACAAGGTGCCCTCGAAGTTCGAGGGCTGGAAGAACGAGCACTTTCGCGAGGCCGGTTTCCGCGCCGTGCCCGGCTGCTTCGTGCGCCGCGGGTCCTACATCGCCCCCGGCGCCGTCCTGATGCCGTCCTTCGTCAACCTCGGCGCCCATGTCGGTGAGGGCACCATGGTCGATACCTGGGTGACCATCGGCTCCTGCGCGCAGGTGGGGAAGAACTGCCACATCTCCGGCGGCGCCGGCATCGCCGGGGTGCTGGAGCCGCTCCAGGCCAATCCCGTCATCATCGAGGACAATTGCTTCGTCGGCGCGCGCGCCGAGGTTGCCGAGGGGGTGATCGTCGGTGAAGGCTCGGTGCTCTCCATGGGTGTCTATATCGGCGCCTCCACCAAGATCATCGATCGCACCACCGGCGAGGTCTTCTACGGCCGCGTGCCGCCCTATTCGGTGGTCGTCTCGGGCACCACGCCCGGCAAGGCTCTGCCAGACGGCTCTCCCGGCCCCGGCCTGTACTGCGCGGTGATCGTCAAGCGGGTCGATGCCGGCACGCGGGCCAAGACGGCCATCAACGAGTTGCTGCGGACCTGAGCGCTCGGCGGCATTCGACTTCGCTTCAGGACCGAGACCATGGCCGAACCGCGTGCCGCCTCGCGCACCCTCGACCTGACCGTCGCGAGGCGGCGCGTGCCGACGCCCTGCGAAGTAATCGGGGAGGGGGAGCAGGCCCTGCTCCTGCCCGCCCTGTCCTCCATCTCCGCCCGCGAGGAGATGGTGCCGCTGGCCCGCGCGCTGTCGGACACGCATGGCTGCCTCGTGCCGGACTGGCCGGGCTTCGGCGCGCACGACCGCGTGCGGGTGCCGATGGAGCCGGCCACCTGCCACGCCTTCCTCGACGCGCTGCTCGCCGCCGCGCCGGGTCCCTACGCCCTCGGGATCGCGGCGGGGCACGCCGCCGTCTACCTCGTGGCGGCGGCGCGGCGGCATCCCGGCGCCTTCGCCCGGCTCGTGCTGGTGGCGCCGACTTGGCGCGGGCCGCTGCCCACCGCCATGGGGCCGGAGCGCGCGCATTGGTTCGGCCGGATCCGCAGGGCGGTCGAGATGCCCGTGCTCGGCGAGGCGCTCTACCGGCTCAACATCAGCCCGCCGGTGATCGGCCGGATGATGCGCGCCCACGTCTACGCTAAGCCGAGCCATGTCACCCCGGCCGTGGTTCGGGCCAAGCACGCGGTCACACGCCAGCGCAACGGACGCTTCGGCACCGCCGCGTTCGTCACCGGGGGCCTCGACCCGGTTCTGAGCCGCGGGGATTTTCTGGACGCGTTCCGCACCGGCCTGCCGCCCGTTCAAGTGCTGCGGCCCGATGGTGCGCCGCGCCGCTCGGGGGCCGAGATGGACGCGTTGATCGCCAGTGGTCGGGTCTCCGGGACGACGATCCCGGGGGCGCTGAGCCCGCACGAAGAGTATCCGGCCGAGGTGGCGCGGGCGATCCGAGCCGCATAGCGAGATGCCTAAGCCGCTCTTAAGCCGAGACCCTGTGGTGACAGCAACCGTTCAGGTCGCGCTAGGCATATCGAACTGTCGGGCGGGGGGACTGTACTCGTCCCGTCGTACGTTCGACCTAGAGCGTCGTCCCGAAAGGTGGTTGCCGGCTTTCGGGGCGAGGCGATGCGATACCCCCCCTTCTCGCGTCTCGTACCGCGGCTCCCCTTCGAGGCCCCCGTCGATGTCCCGTCTTTCCGCCGTCGCTGCGCTGCTGCTGTGTGCCTCCACGCTCTCCCTGGGAGTGGTGCGGGGCGAGGCGTCCCGCCAGGGACAGACCGGACTGGATTCGGCCCCCTCGGTCGGCATGGACTCCCTCAAGCCCGGTACGCCGGCCCGCCAGCCCTATCTCGACGATGCCGCCGCTCCCGACACCCTGGTGATCCTGCCCCCGCCGCCGGCCGGCCATACGGCGGTGGAGGCGGCCGACCGTGCCGTCTTCAACGCGACCCGCGCGCTCAACGGCACGGCGCGCTGGGAACTGGCTACCAGCGACGTCGCCGACGGGGCGGGCGCGATCCTGGAGGATTTCTCCTGCGTCCTCGGACAGCGGGTCGATCAGACGAAGTTTCCCGCCCTGATGACCCTGCTGGAACGCGTCCGTCTCGACATCGCCCGTGCCACCCGCATTCCGAAGGAGCATTACCGTCGGTTGCGGCCCTTCGTCGGCAACGAGGCCCCGATCTGCGTCGATCGCACCCCCAAGCTTGCCGATAGCTTCAGCTACCCATCCGGTCATTCCGGCCAGGGATGGGCCTACGCCCTGATCATGGCCCAGTTGATGCCGGAGAAGGCGACGCAGTTCCTGGTGCGCGGGCGCCTCTACGGGGAAAGCCGGGTGGTCTGCGGCGTACACTGGATGAGCGACGTGTCGGCCGCACGCCTCGGCGCCTCGGCCCTGTTTGCCACGCTTCAGGCCGACGCCGGCTTCCGGGCCGATCTGGAACGCGCCCGCGCCGACCTCCACAAGGCGCTCACCACCCCCGGCCCCAAGCCCGACGCAGCGATCTGCGCCCGTGAGGAGGAAGCGGCCCGCCAGCCCCTGCTCTGATCGAGATTCCAGAACGTCGCATGAATGACGGTCCGCGGGCTTCTATCGGCAGCATTGTGCGAACGCTCGCCGACCGTTTGCCGGGGGTTTTCCCGTGAAACCCGCGTCCGGGCTATCAGGACGGTATGGGGAGCCTCGCCTACGAGCTTGGCTCCGCCTGGACCGGTGCGAAGATCCGGACGGCCTTCGGCACCACCTTGAAATGCGCGGGCGTCCAAGTGGAGAGTTCGCCGTCGGTATTGACCGGCCGCGGCTTTCTGGTCGTGAGGACGATCTCCGTGGTCGAGAAGGCCCGCACGTCCGCTGCCTGACCGTGCGTGCCCCGACGTAGCGCCGGCAGTAGGGCGATCAACCGCCACCAGTGATCGACCTCGAGGCTGTAGAAGTCGAGCTTGCCGTCATCGACGGTGGCGGTGTCCGCAACCGTCATGCCGCCCCCATAATGGCGCCCGTTGCCCACCGACGCCTGGATGGTGGTGACCTTCTCGGTCCTGCCGTCGTGCTCGATCGTCACCGTGAAGGGCCGGGCACCGCGCAGCAGCCGGAAGGCGGCGATGGCATAGCCCACCGTGCCCCACTTCTTCTTGGCCTCGGCCGTGAGTTCGGCCGCGAGGTCGGCCGAGAAGCCGACACTCGCCACGTTGAAATAATAATGGCCGTTGACCTGTCCGAGATCGACGGGACGGGCCTCGGTGCGGATGATCGTCCGCGCCGCCTCCAGGGGATCGGGGGGAAGGCCCAGGGACCGGGCGAGATCGTTGGCCGTGCCGAGGGGCAGGATGCCGAGCGGCAGGCCGGTCTTGACCAGCGCCGGGGCGGCGGCGTTCAGAGTGCCGTCGCCGCCGCCGATGATCACGAGGTCGGCAGCGTCGGCGTGGCGCGCGATGACCTTGGCACAATCGGGATCGCCCGCCGGCTCGAACGGCTCGATGCCGCCCTCGCGCAGAATGGTGCGCACCGCGTCGAGTGAGACGCCACCGTTGCGCGCCTTCGGGTTGACCAGCAACAGGGCACGGCGGGGGGAGGGACCGCTCATCGAGCCGCGCCCGGCGCAACCGGGCGGGGGAGGGGGATCGGCATGGCCGTGCAACTCGCATCCACGGGGCGCCGCGTCAGCGCATGGGCCGGAACGGATCCGACATCACGATCGACGCCTCGACCGCCAGAGGGACCCGGACCCGTTACGCCCAAGGTGGGACAGCGTGACCACAGGGCAAGGCCGGGCATACATCGAAGCCGGGAATGCCGGGGTTGCGGGGACGATCCGGTCGCGCTGCCAACCCATGTCTTGCAGGGGCGCTGGCCACCATGCCATGCCGTGGGGGCCGAAGACGACGACGAGAGCCCGCCCGCCGATGGAACCTCGACCGCGTCCGGTCGCGTTTCATCAGGCCCGGGTTTCGCGGGGGTCGTCTCTGACGTTCCAATGCTGGCCGCGATGGGTGATGCATGCGCCTCTTCCTCACTGCCTCCACCTCCGTCCTCGTGGCCGTGACGCTGGTCTGCGGCGCCTCGGCTCAATCACGGCCGGGCTGGGTCGATCCGCCGGCCCGGGCCGGGTCCAAGGAGGCCGCCCCAGAAAAGGCCTCGCCCAAGGCCGAGATGCCCGATGAGGCGCCTGCCAAGGTCGTGGACGAGGCGACCCCGGCCGCACGCTCGGGCATCAGACCCGAACCGGCACCGGAGGCCCGCAAGGTCAGACGCGCGGCGCAAGCCCCACGAAGCCGACCGCTCGCGGCCGAAATCCGCCGGGAGCGCCGGATGCGGGTGCGCGAGGAAGCCGTTTACGCGGCGCCCGCGCCCCAGTCGGCGCCCGCCGCGGATGCGCGATTCAACGAATGGGCTCCGGCGGCAGAGCGTCTGACGGAGGCCTATCTCGATACCGTGTCCGGCTCAGGGGCGGCGATGGTCGCCTCCGCGCCCCGCTTCTACGCCGGGCGCGTGAGCTTCTACGGGCGCAGCGTCAGCCTTGCCTCTCTGATGGCGGACAAGCAACGGTTCGTCCGGCGCTGGCCCGAGCGCCGCTACGAGGCACACGGCATGCGCACCGCCTGCAACGCTGCGACTGCGACCTGCGTGGTACGTACAACCGTCACCTTCACCGCCATGAACCCATCGCGGGGCGTGCGCTCGCAGGGGGTAACCGAACTCGCTTTCACGATCAGCTTTGCCGACGGACGCCCGGTGATCGTCGGCGAGACCGGGCAGGTGGTGCGCCGCGGAGGCCCGTCCCTCGGCGCCTTGGCGCGGCCCGCCCGCAGCACATGAGGCCGACTGTTTCCTGATGGATGCCACACGCTTGACGGTTCCCACGGGTCCGGGACTGACTGCTCCGACGGCGGAGGAAGAGGAGCGGTTGCGCGGCCGGATCCAGGCCGAGCTGGAACGGCAGCGCGCCCTGCCCGTGGCCGCTCGCACCCTCGCGCTCCTGGCCGAGGCCGCCGTCGAGCCGATCGAGGCGCCGCCGCATTACCGCATCGTCGACCGCCGGGGGGCTCCACGGGTCCATCCAGCGATCGACGGAACGGAGGCGCGGCCTCTGAGCTTGAGCGACCTCGTGGACGAACTCCGGTCGCGCCATCCCGACCTGTTCGCCCCGCCGCTTCCGCCCGAACCGGAGCCCGAGCCCGAGCCACCGCGCGATCCGCTCGCAGACGTGAAAGCCGCGGGCGCCCGCTTCGTCGAGACCCAGTCGGCGCTGGCCCGCTCCCTCGCCACGCAGTCGGCCGAGCGCGGCCGCGCCTTCGCCACCGCCGCAACGGGGCGGTTCGAGGGCTGGCGCAGCCGGCTCGGGAGCCGGCTCGACGCCAAGCGCGTCCCCGCTTCCGACGCCGTTCCCAGCGAAGCGTCGCCGGATCGACCCAGGCTTGCGCGCGGCCTCTCCTCCCTCGCGACACTAAGGGAGGGGGGCGTTCGCTTGAGCGAGCGCGGTCGCGACAGGATCAACGCCGGGCTCGATCGCGTCCGATCGGGACTGTCCCTGCGCGACGACGGCGACGGTGCGGGGCGCGGCCATGCGATCTCGCTGGGGCTGGGCGGCCTCGCCGTCCTGGCCGTGATCGTCGCGATCGCCACCTCCGGCGATGAGGAGTCTCCGGCTCCACCGCAGCGGCCGTCCGTCGCCGAGACAGCTCGGGCGCCCGCGCAGGAGGAGGCCCCGGCCGAGGACCCGAAGGCGGTCGAGGAGGCACGATCCACCGCCGAGGCCAAGCCGGCGGACGAGGCGCCGCGCAACCCCAACGAGATCGCCGGCATCCCCGAGGTGATCGACACGGCGACCCTGCGCGTCTCCGGCAAGCTCCTGCACCTGTTCGGCGTCGAGTGGGTCCGTGGCGGCCAAGCGGACGAACTCACCAAGTACCTCGCCGGCCGGTCCGTGAGCTGCCTGCCGGCGCCGGGCAGTTCGGCCTATACCTGCACGGTGGAGGGCCGCGACGTCTCGGAGGTTGTGCTGTTCAACGGCGGCGGGCGCGCCTCGTCGGAGGCCTCCACCGAACTCGTGGCGGCGGAGGACCACGCCCGCACCGAGCGTCTCGGCGTGTGGAAGCGGTAGGACGGGGTTCCCTCACGGCCTATGGTGCTCCCCGACGCGAATCGGGCCGGGGGCGAGCATGATCATCTCGATCGGGATGAGCGCCGTGGCGGTGGCCTTCGCCTTGCTCGTCGTGGTGACGCTCGCCGCCGGCATCCGCACGATCCCGCAGGGCTTCGTCCATACCGTCGAGCGCCTCGGACGCTACAACCGCTCTCTCCAAGCCGGGCTCGGGCCGATCATCCCTATGTCGAGCGCATCGGCCGGCGGGTGAACGTCATGGAGCAGGTGGTCGAGGTGCCGAGCCAGGAAGCCGTCACCCGCGACAATGTCGGCGTGCGCATCGACGCGGCGGTGTTCCATCAGGTGCCCGAGGCGGCCCGCGCCTCCTACGGGGTCTCGAACCTCGATCAAGCGCCGCTCACGCTGACCATGACCAACATCCGCGCCGTAGTCGGCTCGATGGACCTCGACCGGCTGCTCTCCCGCCGCGACGAGATCAACGAGCGCCTGCTCGGGGTGATGGACGCCGCCGCCTCGCCATGGGGTGGAAAGATGACCCGCATCGAGATCAAGGACATCCTGCCCCCCGCCGATCTCGCCGGTGCCATGGCCCGCCAGACGAAGGCCGAGCGCGAGAAGCGCGCCTCGGTGCTGGAGGCGGAGCGCCAGCGCCACACCGAGATCCTTCGCGCGAAGGGGCGCGAGCAGGCGGCGATCCTGCAGGCGGAGGCCCGCGAGCGCTTGGCCGAAGCCGAGGCGAAGGCCACCGGCCTGGTCAGCGCGGCCATCGCCCAGGGGAGACCTCGCGGCAGCCAACTTCCTGGTCGCCGAAAAGTAGGTCGAGGCGGTGAGGGCCATCGCCACCGCGCCGAACCAGCGGGTGGTGGTGCCGCTCTTCGCGCTGCTTGCGGTCGGCGCCGTGGTCGTCGCGACCCGCCTCGACCGGGGCGCCCACCGCCTGATCGGTCGTGAGGTCGTGCTCGACACCCCGATCCGGGACAGCATCGGCCGCGTGCGCTTCGACGACGTGGTCTGGCGCGTTTCCGGCCCGGAGGCGCCTGCCGGGCACGCACATGCGGATGGCGGGGGTGGAGGGAACGGTGCTGGTGGTGGCGGCGGTGTGAGGCAGGGGGCCTACCCGAACGCACCTACCTCATGCTGGATCATCCCCGAGATCTCGCGCACGCGCTCGAACATCCGGCGGATGGGCTCGAACACCGTGCCGTGCTCGGCCTCGTAGGTGCCGACGTCGCGCGGGCCGGGGGGCTCGCCGAAATTGAGACCGAGGGTCGGATCGGGGGTGATGGGAAAGATCTCGTCGAGGAGCGTCAGACAGCCGTCGATGTCGAGGCGCAGGAAACGCTGGAGCAGCATCTCCCGGGAAATGCCCGCCTGTGGCCGGAAGCTCGGGATGTGTACGGCCAGGAACCAGATCCGGTGGATCAGGGCGAGTCGGATCGCGTGGAGCAGGGTGAGGCGCGCCGACATGGTGGCGAGATCGGGTGCTGCGCCCTGCAGGAAGAGCGCGTCGCTGGTCAGGCGCCCGAACAGGCGGCGCAGATCGGGGGCGAGGTTGAGCCGGTCGAGGGCGGCGGCCACTACCACGAGTTCCTCGCGTCGCCCCTCCTTCCGGGTGCGGCGGGCCCGCTCCAGCCAGACGGCCGGGTCGAGGGTGTCGACGTAGGCGCGCAGCACGTCGAGGTCGCCGACGCTGGCTGCGTGCTGCACGAGGCGGAAGGCACGCGAGAACCGGACCGAATTGCTGCGCAGGTGCCGAAACAGGTCCGGCGCGCGGTGCGCCGCCCGTCCGACGCCGTGCAGAGAGTTCGCGAGATACCCGAGCTGCTGCAGGATGGCGTTGTTGGGGATCGCCCGCATCTGGGTCGGATGGGTGATCGTGGCCGGACCGCCCCCGTCCGACTGCCGCGCCACGGGGCGCGAGCCGGTACGGTCGATCAGGCTCGGGCCGAAGGTGCCCAGCAGTGCCGCGTAGCCCGGATCCTCGACCAAGGCCTCCATGTCCTGGCGCACGGTACGGAAGAACTCGGCGGCGAAGTCGGCTTCCTCGTAGATGGGGTCGTCACCGGCCTCCGCCTTCGCCTCATTTAAGGTATAGCCGGCAAAGCTATCCTCCTCGAATAGTTCGTCGACAAATATGTGTTCGGCGATACGCGCGATGGTGGCTTCCGCCAGGGCCGGCGTACCGAACATTAGGTAGCCGTCGGAGCCTTGGAAGCTCGATTCGAGTCGCACCCGGATGCCGGCGGCCCGGTTGCGGATCCGTGAGTCCTCGGGAGCGAGGTAGGCGAGGCGGTCGCGTAGCGAGGTCGGATGGGCGCCGCGCCCGATCGACTCGCCGTGGGTGTCGAAGATCACCAGCTCGACGCCGGTCAGCTCGTTCTGCACCATCAGTTCGGTGATGCGCAGGCGCAGGCGCTCGATCCAGAAGGTCGCCGCGAGCTGGCCGACGTAGCGGCCCGAATCGGAATAGCCGAACTGCACCGAGAGCCTGCCGAGCCGCTTCAGGTGGTTGCGCCAGTGCGGGTTGCGCAGCGCGTCGTCCAGCACGCGGATGCCCTGTTCGAGCGCGCTCGCGGTCTCGAACAGCGGCGTGATCTCGAGCTTGTCGGCGATGCCGTAGTGCCGCGCCAGCCAGAGGGCAGCGAGCAGGGTGTAGCCCGTCTCGGTCTCCGCGATCAGGAAGCGCACGGGATGCGTGCCGTCGACGTGCTTGAGGATCTGGGCGATCGTCATCATCAGGCGGGCGGCCGAGGCGCGCTCGGCGGCGAGTGCTCCGAAATCCACCGGCACCGGCCGCACGTCGGTGAGCAGGGTGTGGATGGTGGAAAGGTGCGAGCGGCGTTGCGCGGCGTCGGTGGGCTCGCCCTCCAGGTCGATCACCCGGCGCACGGCGTTGTGGATCTGGCTGGCGTTGAGACGGAAATGGGGCAGGGCGTTCGAGAGGCCGTGCGCGGCGATGCCCGAGCGCAGCACCGCGATGGCACGGCGATCGGCATCCGTCTCTGCAGCGCCGAGGGCGGCCGCGAGCCCGGCCAGGATCGGTCCGGAATCGGTCTGCGCCCGCTCGCGCTCGATGATCAGCGCCAGCGCGAAGCGGTGCACGCTCTCCAGCGACGGCTTGGTGCCGAGTAGCGGCGCACCTGCGAGCTGGCGGTTGACGGCGGCGAGCGCCCCGGCGGCGAGGTCGCGCACCGCACGGGTGGCGGGCACGTCGGGCAGGTCGCGCATCACCCGGTCGAGCTGCATCCGCTTGGAAATCAGGCGGTAGCGCAGCGTGTCCCACCAGCCGATGTCGGTGCGTCCGTCCGTGTCACAGCCGACCCAGCTCGCGATGGCGAAGGGTTTCGGGACGAGTTCCGTCCAGCGGTCGGGCCAGCGCTCGCGGGCGGCGTCGAGCAGTGCGCCGTTGAACAGGTCGAGGGCGGCGCGGCCGTTGTTGGCGGCGTGGCAGGCCTGCTCGAACTCGTCGTCGAGGCTGATCCGGGCATCGGGTCGGGTCGAGCGGGCGGCCGCCTTGTCGGTGAGGGCGTCGCGCGCAGGTCCGTCGGAGGTCGAGGCGGCCTCGGCGATCAGGCCCGCCACGTCCCGCGGCATGCCGAAGGTGGGGTGCGCCGTGAACACGGCAGCGAAGGCGGTGCGGCCGACCGTGTCCCGGAACCTCTCGACATCGTCGTTTGCGCGCGGCTGCGCGGCGACGAGGCGCCCGGCGAGGTCCGCCGGCCCCTCCTCGTCGAGGCCGACATAGGCACGCAGCCGCCCGGCCCGCTCCGCCAAGGCCTGGGCGCGCAGGCGCACGAACAGGGCATCCAGGCTGTCCTCGTCGATGTCGCCCCGGTCGATCCGGCGGGTGATGGCCAGCGTCACCGCGAGCACGGGATTGCGGAACGGGTCCTCGCTCGACTGGGCGCGGGATTCGGCCACGAGGCCGAGCAGCTCGATCTCAAGGTCGGCGGCGGGGAGGGGCTGGGCCCGGGGCGATCGGCCGGCTTCGGTCATGGGCGGCATCGCGTCTTCGGAGCGGAACGGGGAATCCGGGTGATGGTCGTCGAGGGGCATCGGAAGCGTCCTCCCGTGAGCGCCCCGCGGCCCGGACGAAGCGAGGCCGCGGTGTTCTCACCATTGCACGGGCCGACGCAAGGACCGTTCCGCCGGACGCACGAGCGGCGGCGGGTGCAACGGGGATCGATCCGGGGTATCGCTGCTGGCGCCGATGGAAAAATTCATGATCCTCGCCGCGGGAGCGGCCTTCGTTCTGGCCTGCGTCGCGGTAGCGGTGCTGTCGGCCCGCGAGCGGAGGCCGGAGCTGCGCCTGCCTCGCGAGGAGGAACTCGCGGCGGGCGGCGACGAGGATCGCCTGATCGCCTCCCTGACGCCGCCGAAACCCAGTCCGATCGACCGGGAGGCGCCGCTGCTCGATCACGAGCCCATCGCGCGACACGAGACCAAATCTCCCGAGACGCGGACGGCGCTGCGATGATCGGCTCGACCCGCGCCCTCGTCGGCCTCGCGGCCGTGCTCGCCTTCGCCCGCGTCGCCGCGGCGCAGGAGCCGGCCCCGGAGCCCGTGCCGGCGGCCGAAGAGGCGGCGCCCGCACCGGCGAGATCGAAGCCGCGACCCAAGCCCAAGCCGAAGCCGGTGCCGAAGGCGGCCGTCCCGACCGATCCCGCAGCGCCCGAGGTCCGGCCGGGGGCGGCCGCCCAGTCGCAGGCGACACCGCCGCCCGAACCGGTGCCGCATCCGGTCACCCCGGCGGTGACGCCCCGCTCGGCGACGCCCTTCGCCGCGCCGGTGGTGGCCTGCGAACCGGGCAAGGCGGTGCGCTACGACGAGGCGAAGGCCGGCGACCTCTGGGTCACCCGCGCCGGCACGGTCTCGGTGGACAATCCCCTGCGGCCCCTGACCCCCGACGTCACGCGCGTCCTCCAGGTGGTGGTCGGCAACAAGCTCGCCACGGCCTACGGACCCGACCTGACCGCCCTGCGCCGCGGCGCTTCGCCGGGGGTGCTCGAGGGCGTGCTCGGCGGACCGATCCGCTGGGATGCCGCCCTGGGCGCCCTGCCCGAGACCCTCACCCTGGTGTCCGAGGTCGGCGCGAGGCTCGCCGAGATGCGGTTTCGCGATTGCGGCGACGCGCCTGCCGTCAAGGCGCCCCCCGCCGCCCGCAAGCCGAGGGGCGAGGGCGAACTGGCCAAGGGACCGGCCAAGGAGCCGGCCAAGGCCTCGCCCGCCGCCCGCCGCGCCGCGCCCGCGCCCGTCACGAAGACGCCGCCGGGCTTCACCCTGCCGCAGGGGGCGATCCCATGAGTCCGACCAGCGCCGCCGAGATCATCGCCGCCCTCGACCTCAAGCCCCACCCCGAGGGCGGCCATTACCGCGAGACCTTTCGCGATCCCCGCGAGGTGGACGGCCGCTCGGTCGGCACCGCGATCTACTACCTGCTCGACGTGGGCGAGGTCTCGGCCTGGCACCGGGTGGATGCGGCCGAAATCTGGCACTGGCATGCGGGCGCGCCGATGGTGATCACGATGAGTGCCAACGGCCACGACGCCGAGGCCCACCATCTCGGCCCGGACCTGCTGCGTCGCCAACGCCCGCAACTCGTGGTCCCGGCGGGGCACTGGCAGACCGCGACCAGCCTCGGCGCCTGGACGCTCGTCGGCTGCACCGTCTCGCCCGGCTTCGATTTCGCCGGGTTCGAGATGGCGCCGCCGGACTGGCGGCCAGTGCCGCGAGGGTGAGGCTCACCCGTTCCGCGGCAGCGCCGAGCCCCGTGCCTCCGGCCCCGACCCGATCGCGTCGAGCCGCGCGACCTGCTCCGGCGGGATCCGCAGCGAACCGGCCTGCAGGTTGTCGCGCAGATGCGCCACCGAGGAGGTGCCGGGAATCAGCAGGATGTTGGGTGCGCGTTGCAGCAGCCATGCAAGCGCCACCTGTATCGGCGTCGCCTCCAGCTCGCTCGCCACCGCCGACAGCGTCTCGGATTGAAGGGGCGTGAAGCCGCCCAGCGGGAAGTAGGGCACGTAGGCGATGCCGTCGGACGCGAGCGCGTCGATCAGGGCGTCGTCCTCTCGGTGGGCGAGGTTGTACTGGTTCTGCACGCAGACGATCTCGGTGATCGCCCGCGCCGCCGCGACCTGCCCGGCCGTGACGTGGCTCAAGCCGATATGGCGCACGAGACCCTGCCGCTTCAGCTCGACCAGTGCCTGCAGCGGCTCCTCCACCGGCCCGTCGACCGGATGGTGGTGGCCGGACGACAGGCGCAGGTTGACCACGTCGAGGGCGTCGAGGCCGAGATGGCGCAGGTTGTCGTGGACGGCCGCGATCAGTTCCGCCGTCGAGAGCGCCTCGATCCAGGATGCGTCCTCGCCCCGGCGTGCGCCGACCTTCGTCACGATGGTCAGGCCTGTCGGGTAGGGGGCCAGTGCGTCGCGGATGATCCGGTTGGTGACGTGCGGACCGTAGAAGTCCGAGGTGTCTATGTGATCGATCCCCGCCGCGACGGCCTCGCGCAGGACCGCAAGGGCTTCTTCCGGGTCGCGCGGCGGACCGAACACGCCGGGTCCGGCGAGCTGCATCGCGCCGTAGCCGAGGCGGTTGAGGGTGAGCGGCGTACCCGCAAGCGTGAAGCGGCCGCCGAGATCGTCGTGTCCGGATGTCGAATGGGCCATGGTGCCGAATCCTTGCCAGGAGCCTCGATGCGAGGCGTAAGACCAAGATTACAGGGCGATGCCATCGTGCGATAAGCCGGCTCCCACCGCACGCCTTGTTCGGAATTCCGCACGATGACCGATCCGAACCTCGCGGATCTCGACGCCTTCGTCGCCGTCGCCCATGCCCGGAGCTTTCGCGCGGCGGCTCGGCTCAGGGGTGTTTCGGCCTCGGCCCTCAGCGAGGCCTTGCGCCGGCTGGAGGCGCGGCTCGGCGCACGCCTTCTCAACCGTACCACCCGCAGCGTGACGCCGACGCAGGCCGGCGAGCGACTGCTCGAACGCGTCGGTCCGGCGATCCGCGAGATCGGCAGCGCCCTCGACACCGTCAATGCCTCAGCCGACACCCCCGCCGGCACGCTGCGGATCAACGCGCCCACCGTCGTCGTCCGCCACGTCCTGCCGGGGATCGTCGCACGCTTCCTCGGCGCCTATCCGGGCATCGTGCTGGAGGTGGAGACCAACGACAGCTTCATCGACGTGCTGGCCGAGGGCTTCGATGCCGGCATCCGCTACGAGGAGCGCGTCGAGCGCGACATGATCGCGGTGCCGATCGGACCGCGCAGCCAGCGCTTCGTGCTGGCGGGCACGCCCGGTTATCTCGCCGCACAGGGTGTGCCGCGGCATCCCCGCGACCTCCTCGGCCATGCCTGCATCCGCCACCGCTTCGCCAGCCGCGTCACGGTGCAATGGGAGTTCGAGCGGGGCGGCGAGACGGTCCGGATCGCGCCGTCGGGACCCTTGATCGCGACCACGCCCGAACTCGAGGTCCACACGGCGCTCGCGGGTCTCGGCCTCGTCTGTACCTTCGAAGACTATTTGCGGGAGGGGCTGGACGACGGCCGGCTCGTGCCGCTGCTCGAAGACTGGCTGCCGCCCTTCTCGGGGCCACGCCTCTACTTCGCCGACCGGCAGCACATGCCGGTGCCGTTGCGGGCCTTCGTCGATTTCATCAAGGCGGACGACGGGTAGCCCTCGGGCTCCACCCGGATCCGGCAGAGGGCTCGGCCCTCTGCACACCCAGGACGCCGCCGTCACGCGTGTGGGGATGCCTCCGGCCGGAACGGTCGGAGGCACCGACCTCAGGCGATGTACTGGCCGCCGTTGATGGTCAGCGTCGAGCCGGTGACGAAGCCCGAATCCTCGGCCGCGAGGTATTCCACCGCGCGGGCGATCTCCTCCGCCTCGCCGAGGCGCCCCACGGGGATCGTCGCGATGATCTTGTTGCGGATGTCCTCGGGCACCGCCATCACCATC
>Ga0182229_1000026_pt1 | contig 34815 bp, 39 predicted proteins | sample G6R1MG_32_FD_129663 | JGI IMG/M metagenome (GOLD analysis project Ga0182229, IMG submission 129663) | Miscanthus phyllosphere microbial communities from Michigan, USA - G6R4_MAIN_07NOV2016_LD1 MG | ecosystem: Host-associated > Plants > Phyllosphere > Phylloplane/Leaf | place: USA: Michigan...
GCGGTGGCGGCGCGGGAGCGGCCCTTGTTGCGCCAGGGCGCGTCCCTCTCCCAGTCGCCCGCCATGATGCAGCCGAAGGGATCGACATGGTCGACCACCTCGGCGAGCCCGTAGCGACCGATCTGCTCGCGCACGGCCCGCGCGTCCTTGTAGGCGCCCGGCAGCTCCGACAGATCCGGTTGGCCGCAGAAGAATCGGACATCCAGGCCCTCCGGAATCTCCGGGCGGTTCTCGCGCAGGTAGGCCGCGCGGCTCTGGTTGCGGCCGGCGCCATGCGGCGCGAAGCCGAGGGTGTCGGGGTTGTCCCGGTGGGCGGTCACGAGCACCGGCTCGGCCATGTTGAGGGGGATCAGCGTCAATCCGACGTCGTCGGCGGAAAAGCCCTTGAACGAGGGGGTCGCGCCCTTGCCATGGTAGAAGAGCCCGTCCGCCCGCTGGAACACGAAGTTGTGCTCGTTCCAGAACCGCCGATCGATCCGCGCGGTGACCCGCGCGATGGCTTGATCGTGGATGACGATGTGGTTCGCCCGCGTCCATTCACGGACGATCTGCAGCGCATCCCAATAGGCTTGGCCGGCGGCGCTGTCGGCCTTCAGCCAAGCATTGTGCTTCGGCACAGCCGGCGCGACCTTCGCCGTGTGGCGCTGGGCGGCCTGCATCCCCTTCTTGTAGAGCGCTGCCCCGAAGCCACGGGACCCGTGATGGGTGACGAGGGCCGGCTGGCCCGTCGAGCGCAGCCGACCGACGAAGGCGAAGTGGTTTCCATCGCCCTGCGAGCTGAAATCGCCGATCGCCCGGGAGATCAGGTCGGACGTGAATGCGTTCGCGGCGATCCTCGCAGCGACAGGGGTCGGCAGGGGAGGCGGGTTCGCCCGGCCGCCCGGCCCGAAATGAGTGACGGCCTGCACCGCGTCGAGAAGTGACGCGAGGTCGATCTCGTCCCGCAAGACGGTGATCGCCACGGAGCAGCAGATGTCGGCCGAGTGGAAGCCCGGATGGATCGCGTCCCGGCAGGCGACGACGCCCCCGACGGGGATCGTGCCGGGCGCATGGCCTGACGGACAGGCATCCGGCATCACCGCACCCGCGCTGATCGTCGGCACCCTCATCAGGTGGTCCATATGTTCCACGACAGCCGCTGCGTTCTCGCGCTCCAGTTCGGTCTCCGCGTCGAGCGCGACGGCATAGGGAGCGGGACCCGTCCGCATCGGAATGGCCTGAGGGACGAGCGTGAGCACGGCCGACAGGATGGCCTGCCGGTCGGCCCCCTCGGCGGACATCCGGTTGGCGAGGGCGAGGGCGGAGCCCATGTGCGAGCCGGGCGGCACCCCCCACGCGACGAGCGTCTTTCCCGAAATCCCCGGCATGAGCCTACCCGGATGCGCGAATTGTCGCAGGTCTAGTGATAGGCGTGATGTCATGCTTCCCGCAAGCCGGGGCTGGATGCCGGGGAACCGCGCACCGGGCCGGTGCCGGTCGCGCCATTGACTTCCGCACCGCAGCGCAGCATATGCGGCATGCAGCGTCAGCGGCCACATCGATGGACCGCCTGAGGGGGCTGCGTGACGGACGGGCTTCAGCGCCGCGGTCCGGCCCCCCTCTTCATAACGTGCATGCACCCGGACGGCCCCATCACGCGGGCTTTCCCCACTCGATGGACCGCCCACACGGTGCCGCAGCCTCTCGCGCGGCCGGCCGGTCTGCTGCGACGGATATCACTTTGACCCAGTTCTCCGATTTCGGCCTCGCTCCGCCCGTGCTCCGGGCGCTCGAGGAGGCCGGCTACACCACGCCGACGCCGATCCAGGCGCAGGCCATCCGCCCCGCCATGGAAGGCCGCGACCTCTGCGGCATCGCCCAGACCGGCACTGGCAAGACCGCCGCCTTCGCCCTTCCGATCCTCCACCGCCTCAGCCTCGAAGACCGCCGTCCGCCCCGCCGGGGCTGCCGCGTCCTCGTCCTGTCGCCGACCCGTGAGCTCGCCAACCAGATCGCCGACTCGTTCTCCGATTACGGCAAGCACCTGCGCTACACGAACACCGTCGTGTTCGGCGGCGTCACCATCGGCCGCCAGGAGCGGGCGCTGGCGCCGGGCGTCGACATCCTCGTGGCCACGCCGGGCCGGCTGATCGACCTCGTCGACCGCCGCTCGCTGACCCTCGAAGGCGTCGAGATCCTCGTCCTCGACGAGGCCGACCAGATGCTCGACCTCGGCTTCATCCACGCTCTGAAGCGCATCGTGCGGATGCTTCCGCAGAAGCGCCAGAGCCTGTTCTTCTCGGCCACCATGCCGAAGAACATCGCCGGGCTGGCCGCCCAGTACCTGAACGATCCGGTGCAGGTCGCCGTCACGCCCGTCGCCACCACGGCCGAGCGCGTCGAGCAGCAGGTGATCTTCGCCCATACCGGCGCGAAGCAGGCCCTGCTCGCCCACATCCTGCGCGATCCGGCGATCGACCGGGTGCTGGTCTTCACCCGCACCAAGCACGGCGCCGACCGGGTGGTGCGCGGCCTCGACAAGTCGGGTATCGCCGGCGCCGCCATCCACGGCAACAAGAGCCAGCCCCAGCGCGAGCGCGCCCTCCAGGCGTTCCGCGACGGTGAGTGCCGCGTGCTCGTCGCCACCGACATCGCCGCCCGCGGCATCGATGTCGATGGCGTCAGCCACGTCGTGAACTTCGACCTGCCGAACGTGCCCGAGAGCTACGTCCACCGGATCGGCCGCACGGCCCGCGCCGGCAAGGACGGTCTCGCCATCTCGTTCTGCAACGACGAGGAACGCGCCTACCTCCGCGACATCGAGCGGCTGACCCGCCAGAAGGTGCCGGTCGTCGGCTTCCCCGAGGGGTTCACGGCCCCCTCCGGCGAGGCCGCCGCCGAGATCGCCCGCGAGGAGGCCCGCCGGCCCCCGCGCCAGCAGCAGCAGCCGCGCGGCGGTCGCCAGCAGGACGGTCGCGGCCGTCCGGGCCAGGGCCGTCCGCAGCAGGGTCGCGCCGAGGGCTCTCGTCCCGGTGCCAGCCCCGGCCAGCACCGCCAGGGTCAGAACGGTCAGGCGCGTCCGGCCGAGGGGCGTCCGCAAGGGCGTCCCGCGCAGGGCGCCCGCCCGGCGCAGGCTCGTGACGGCCAGGGCCGCGACGCCCGCCCGCAGCAGCCGCGCTCCGGCCGGGACAACCGTCCGCGTCAGGGCGAGGCGTCCGGCCGTGGCGGCAATGACGGCCGCAGCATCGGCTGGCTCGACCGCGCCCCGCGCTCGTAACCGTCCCGTCTTCCGACTCGCCACAACGACCTTATCTTGAGGCCATCCGGCCGCGATGCGTTCCGCGTCGCGGCCGTTTTCGTGGGAGACGGTGATGCGCTTCGAACTCTACCGGGATGCCGGCGGCCAATGGCGCTGGCGCCTGCGTGCCCGCAACGGCGAGATCATCGCCGAATCGGGCGAGGGCTATGTCCGCCGCGAGGATTGCGAACACGGCATCAACCTCGTGCGCCAGAGCGCCGAGGCGAAGATCGAGGACATGACGACGAAGATCGCGTGAGACGCGTTTGACTCCCTCCTCACGCCGCCGATATTATGACCATATGGTCATTTGCTGGAGTGTGGCGTGAGGAGCGTTCCGATCGTCGAGGCCAAGGCGCGTTTCTCGGCTCTGCTGGCTGAAGTCGAGGCCGGCGCGGAAATCGCCGTGACGCGCCATGGCAGGATCGTGGCACGGATCGTCCCCGATCAACCCCGGAGCGCGGCCGATCTCTTCCGCGATTTCTGGACCTCCGCCGAAGCCATCGATTTGGCGGCGCCCGAGGATCCCCCGGCGGAACCGGTGGCGTCCTGGGACGCGTGAGCCGTGCCGCTCCTGTTCCTGCTGGACGCGAACATCGTCATCGCCGCGCTGAAGGGACACCGTGAGGTTCGAAGGCGACTGGAAGCCGAACCGGCGGCGGCGCTGCGCCTCTCCACCATCGTGTTGGGCGAACTGGAATTCGGCGCGGAGAAGAGCGCCTATGGCGACCGCAATCGCGCCAACCTGGCCGCTCTGACGGGGCGCATCCCGGTGGTCGGCATCGATCCGGAGACGGCCCGCTGCTATGGCCGCATCCGCGCGCATCTCGAACGGCAGGGCACGCCGATCGGCGCGAACGACACCTGGATCGCCGCCCAATCCATCGCCATCGGCGCAACGCTGGTGACGGACAATCTCCGTGAGTTCTCCCGCGTGCCCGACCTGCGGGTGGAGACGTGGCTGACGACGCCGGACACGTAACGCGCCCCGCCCATCGCGTCCGGGCCCGCCCTGCGCTATGGTGCTGGTTCGGCACGGTCGGCGTCAGATCCGACTGGCCGCGAGGAAACGCGGACTACTCGCCATGAACGATATCGCCGAGCGTCACGCGGAGGCGCGTGCGTCGCGTGACCTCTGGCAATCGATCCCGCTCGATTGCATCCTGTGCGCGGTGTTCGTGTTCGCCGCGGCGGGGCTCACGCTCGCCGGGGTGTTTCCTTGAGGGCGGCCCGATGCAGGTTTCCGGCACTGCGGACGAGACCAACGGGGAGACGCCGCAGGGCGACCTGACGGTGCGCACCATCGCCATGCCCGCCGACACCAACGCCAACGGCGACATCTTCGGCGGCTGGGTGCTGTCGCAGATGGATCAGGCGGGCGGCATCGCCGGGGTGGAGCGGGCACGGGGGCGGGTCGTCACCGTCGCCCTCGACGGCATGACCTTCCTGCGCCCGGTCTCCGTGGGCGACGTGCTCTGCGTCTACACCCGCGTCGCCCATGTGGGCCGCACCTCGATGAAGATCGAGGTCGAGGCCTGGGCGCGGCGCTTCCGCACCCAGAACCGGGAGAAGGTCACGCGGGCGACCTTCACCTTCGTCGCCATCGACGACGAGGGCCGCCCGCGCGCGATCGCTACTTGATCACCCCGCAGGCGATGCGGTCCCCCGCGCCGCCGATGGGTTGGGTGGTGTGGTCGTCCTCGTTGGCGTGGATGATCAGGGCCGAGCCGTCCCCGTCCTTGAGCCCGCCCTCGCCGGTCAGCGCCGTCTCGGACGAGACCTCGGCATTGGCCGAGCCATCCTGATTGGCGAAGATGTTCGGCAGGTCGCCCTCGTCCGGCCCGTCCGGGTTGAGCAGGCCGTGCTTGCTCTGATCGTGGTTCACGTGGGCCTTGGAGTTCATGAACTTCGGATCGGAGCAATCGCCGACCGCGTGGAAATGGATGCCGTGCCAGCCGGGGGGCAGGCCGCCGGGCTGGATGGTCAGGCGCAGGACCAGGGTGTTCGCCCCGTCGCGGATCGCGAGCTTGCCGATCGTGTCGCCCTTGGCGTTCTTGATCGGGCTCTCGTAGGTCTCGGGGGTGGCGGGTTTGGCCGCGTCCTTCGCGGGCTCCTGCGCGAAAGCCCCGCTTGCCGCGAAACATCCCAGTGCGGCGAGCAGCGTCAACGTGCGTGTCATGCGATGGCCCTCTTCTCTGGCCGCGGTTAGGTAGGGGTCGCGGGCGGCGCCGACACCCCTACCCGAGACCGGAGACACATGACCCGCGAGCGGCAGAGGGCCGACCTCTATCTGGTGGAGCACGGCCATTTCGAGAGCCGCGCCCGGGCGCAGGCGGCCATCCGCGCCGGGCGCGTGCGGGTGGACGGGCGCGTGCTCGCCCGCGCCTCCGAGACGATCCCGCCGGGCGCGTCGGTGGAGGCGCACCCCGAGCATCCCTTCGCCTCGCGCGGCGGGCTGAAGCTCAGCGCCGCCCTGGATGCGTTCGGCCTCGATCCGGCGGGCCTGCCCTGCCTCGATGTCGGCGCCTCGACCGGCGGCTTCACCGACGTGCTGCTCATGCGCGGGGCGGCCCATGTCCACGCGGTCGATGTCGGGCGCGATCAGCTGCATCCGCGCCTGCGTGCCGATCCGAGGGTGACGAGCCGCGAGGGTGTCGATATCCGTAGTCTCGCACCCGGCAGTCTCGATCCGGCGCCGCGCCTCGCCAGCGCGGATGTCAGCTTCATCTCCCTGCGCCTCGTCCTGCCGGCCCTGTGGCCGCTGCTGGCGCCGGGGGCGTCCCTCGTCACGCTGATCAAGCCGCAATTCGAGGCGGGGCGCGAGCGGGTCGGGCGCGGCGGGATCGTCCGCGATCCCGAAATCCATGCAGAGGTCTGCGCGACGGTGCGCGGCCTCCTCGAAGGCCGGGGGGCCACGATCCTCGGCCTCGTCCCGTCTCCCGTCGAGGGCGGGGACGGCAATGTCGAATTTCTGATGGGGGCGAAGCTGCCGTGAGCGAGAGCGTCGAGATCATTCGCCTGGGCGCGCGCGGCGATGGCATCGCGCAGGACGGGACCATCGTGCCCTACACCCTGCCGGGGGAGCGCGCCGCGATCCGCCGGGAGGGCTCGCGGGCCGAACTCGAGGAGATCGAGCGGGCGTCGCCGGATCGGGTGGAGCCGTTCTGCCCCTACTTCATGCGCTGCGGCGGGTGCCGCACCCAGCATCTCGCCCGCGAGCCGGAACTGGAATGGAAGCGGGGCATCGTCGCGAACGGGCTCGCGCAGGCGGGGCTCCCGGTCGTGCCTGAACCGGCCCTCGACGCCCACGGGACGGGGCGGCGGCGGCTGACGCTGCATGTCCGCCTCGTCGAGGGGCGCACGGAGGCGGGGCTGATGGAGGCGCGCAGCCATGCCCTCGTGGACCTCGACCACTGCCCGATCACCGTGCCGGCCCTGCACCGGGGGCCGGATGTCGCCCGCGCCCTGTCCGTGCCGATCGGCGGCGGCCGCAAGCCCCTCGACGTGGCGGTGAGCGCCACCGACCAGGGGCTCGACGTCGACATCCGCGGCCACGGGGCGGTCTCGCCCGGCGCCAGCGCCGCCCTCGTCCGCATCGCGGGGGAACTCGGCCTCGCCCGGCTCTCGCTGCATGGGGAGCGGCTGATGGAGGCCGAGCCGGTCTCGGTCGCGGGCGAGGGTGCGCGGCTATTCCCGTCGCCCGGCGGCTTCCTGCAGGCGACGGCGGCGGGGCAGGCGATCCTCACCGGCCTCGTCCTCGACGCCCTCGGCCCGAAGGTGAAGAAGGTGGCCGACCTGTTCTCGGGCTGCGGCCCGCTGGCGCTCGCCATGGCGAACCGTGCCTCCGTCCACGCGGTGGAGGGCGAGGCCTCGGCGCTCGCCGGGCTCGACCGCTCGATGCGGGCGGCGACCGGCCTGAAGCGCATCACCCAGGAGCGGCGCGACCTGTTCCGCCGCCCCCTCCTGCCCCTGGAACTCAAGGCCTACGACGCCGTGGTGTTCGATCCGCCCCGCGCGGGCGCCGAGGCGCAGGCGAAGCAGCTCGCGGCCTCCGTCGTGCCCGTCGTCGTCGGCGTCTCCTGCGATGCCGGCACCTTCGCCCGCGACGCGGCCACCCTGGTCGCGGGGGGCTACCGGCTGGAGCGGGTGACGCCGGTCGATCAGTTCCGCCATGCCGGCCATGTGGAGATGGTTGGCGTGTTCCGGCGGGAGAAAGTCCGGCGCTAGGTTAAGGCAACTGCCGCGCGCATCGCACGTTTTCCCGGCGACGGAGACCCGGACGATGCGCGCCACGACCCTTTCCCTGCTGATCGCCTCGCTCATGCTGCCGGGCTCGGCCCTGGCGCAGGGCCGCGTGGCCCCCGACGAGACCGGCACCGGAGGCGGCCCGCGCTCGACCATCACGGCGCCCAACACCAAAAGCCTCGGCGTCACGAAGCCGCCGGGCACGTCCATGGGGCCGGGGGAGGTCCCGTCCTCGCGCGAGCGGCGGCAGGAGCGCTCCCTGACGAACCGGATCGAAAACAGCATCTGCGAGGGCTGCAACTGAGGCGCCCGGCGGCGGCGCTGTCACGGAACCTTCAAGAAACGGGGTCACATGCCGTCGGCCCCTTGCGCCTCCCGCCCGCCTGCGGGATGCCGGGGCCGCCACAAGCCGCCGCGTCCCTGAAGAGATTCCCGCGTGATCTTCATCCATCAGCCCGTCACGGAGGCCGGCCAGCGCCTGCTCGAACGCCGGGCCGTGAACCTGCAGGACGTGATCCCCGAGGACACGATCTGGCTCGACCTCATCCGCCCGACCCGCGAGGAGGAACTGAAGGTCGAGGAATTCGCCGGGATCGAGGTGCCGACCCGCGAGGAGATGAAGGACATCGAGCCGTCCGAACTCCTCTATGTCGAGGACGGCGCCCGCTACATGACCGGCCGCGTGCTCTCGAAGGTCAGCGATTCGGAGGAGCCGGGGCTCGCCGGCATCACCTTCATCCTGCGGGGCAACCGGCTCATCACCGTGCGCTACGAGGAGCCGCAATCCTTCCGCATGTTCGCACAGCGGGCGGGGCGGGCCACCGGCAACGGTCACGCCACCGTCGCCTCCGGCGACGCGATCCTCGCCGGGCTGATCGAGGCGGTGATCGACCGGGCGGCGGACGTGCTCCAGCTCCAGGGCGAGCGAATCGACCGCCTGTCGGGGACGATCTTCGAGGTGCAGGACGACCCGAGCGCCCGCAACACCGCCCTACAGGACACCCTGCGGGCCCTGGGCCGGCACGGGGACCTCATCTCCAAGCAGCGCGAGAGCCTCGTTTCGATGGAGCGGATCCTGCTCTCGCTCTCGGCGACCTACCGCACCAACAAGGCCCCCCGCGACCTGCGCGAGGATGTGCGCTCCACCCTGCGCGATCTGCAATCGCTGGAGGAGCACGCGACCTTCCTCTCCACCAAGATCCAGTTCCTGCTCGACGCGACCCTCGGCCTCGTGAACCTGGAGCAGAACAACATCATCAAGCTGTTCTCGGTCATGGCCGTGGTGTTCATGCCGCCGACGCTGATCGCGTCGATCTACGGCATGAACTTCAAGTCCATCCCCGAACTGGACTGGTCCTTCGGCTACCCGATGGCCGTGGTGATGATGGTGGTGGCGGCCGTGCTGCCCTACGCCTTCTTCCGCTGGAAGCGCTGGCTGTGACGAACACCATCGGAGAGGCGCGTCACAGTTTCAGGATGTCGAGCCGTTCTGGGAGTTCGTCTCCGGCCCGCTCCATGCGGGCGCCTTCAGCCCGCAGCTGCGCTCCGTGAAGGCGCCCCCCGGCGGCGGGCCTGCAGTTCGTCGGCCACGTCAAGGTGGACGGGCGCACGGAGCAGATGACCGTGGCCCTGAAGGACACCGCCGACACCGACCTGTGGCATGTCACCCCCGCCCCCGCGCGGGGGTGAGGGCGGCGCCGCTCAGGCGGTGGTGATGTACTCGCGCAGGGCCTGGTGCTCGGCCTCGACGGTGGCGATGCGGCGCGCCACCACGTCGCCGATGGAGACGATGCCGACGAGGCGTCCGTCCTCGCAGACCGGGATGTGGCGGAAGCGGCCGTTGGTCATCAGCTCCATCACGTCCTCGATCGTCGTGGAGCGGTTGCAGGTCGTCACGTTGGCCGTCATGTGGTCGCCGACCGGGGCGTCGAGGGTGGCGGCGCCGAGCCGGGCCAGGGCGCGCATGATGTCCCGCTCCGAGACGATCCCGACCACCGTGCCGTCGGGATGCGCGACGACGAGGGCGCCGATGCGCTTCTCCGCCAGGATGTGAATGACGTCCCCGAGGGTCTTCTCCGGGCCCACCGTGGCCACCGAAGCTCCCTTTTCCGACAGAATCCGCGCGACGGTCATCGACCCCTCCCTGTGTCATCGGTTGGGTGCACCGTCAGCTCCGGCGCACCGGTTGCGACATGCGGGCCGGGTTGGTCCCGGCTCTCGATCGTGCCCGAGTGTGTGATTGTTCCGGCGCCCTGGCAAGGCCGCCGGTCATCGCGTTGGGGGAGATTTCCTGTCGAGGAGGGGGAAGAGCAGGAAGCCGGCGATGAAGCCGCCGAGATGCGCGTCCCACGCCACCGCCGCGCTCTCGGCGCCCAGCGGCAGGCTCACGATGCCGAACAGGAGGTTGGTGACGAACCAGATCGCCAGGAACGACACCACCGTGCGGTTGCGCAGCAATTCGGGGATCGTCTCGGCCGGGCGGTGCGCCGGCTTCTGCCAGGGCTGCGTGCCGTAGCCCGAGACCGGCGGCTGGAAGACGAAGCGCGCCGCCGCCGCCATCAGGGCCGAGATCCCCGCCGAGGCCCCGACCAGGGGCGTGGCGCTCAGCGGATCGATCAGGATGTGGAGCAGGCCCCCCGCGATGATGCCCGCCAGGGCGAGGGCGCCGTAGCGCCACGCCCCGCAGCGCCGGGCTACTGGCGTGCCGAAGGCCGCGAGCCACACGCTGTTGAACAGCACATGCATCCACGAGCCGTGGAGCAGGGCGTAGGTGGCCAGCGTCCAGGGCTCCAGGCTCTGCTGGCCGGTGACGTAGCGCGCGAAGGCCTCGCGCATCGCCGCGACGTCGGGATCCCCCGAGGCCGCCGCCTGGATCACCTCCGCGATGCGGCTCGGGTCGAACCACACCGTCCACCGGGCGGGAACCAGGGCGAGGTCGAGCACGACCTGGATGTCGCGCACGTCCGAGAGGAGGTACTCGCGAATCGCCTGGATCGCGACGAGCACGGCGATGGAGGCCGTGACCACCCCCGGCATGTTGAAGACCGGGGCACGGCTCTGGCGGGGGAAATCGGGCGAAGCGTCCATTGCCCCACATGTTGTCACTGGGAAGTTGCGGACAAGCCCGCGCTGCCACACGAAGGCGAATCCTCGGGGTGCAACTCCTTCTCAGCGTTGTGTTGTGCCGGAGGGTACAGGCTTCAGTGGCGATCAACCTTAACCAAAGCGTAACTCGCCGGATGCATCGGCGCGCCCGAGGGCATAGGGATTGCGGCCAGGGACGGTAACCGCCCGATGCGCGGCCGCAGACGTCGTCCAGACGTTTCGGAACGGGCATCCACGAGGCACTTTTGTACCGATCCGGGACAGACATGAAGCATCCCACAAGTCATCTGCTTCACGCTTACTGGGAAAAGCTCCGCGGTGATCGTGCCGCGCCGGAGCGGGCCGAAATTGAGCCTGGCGAGATCCGTCATCTTCTGGCGGATAGCCTGATCCTGGAACTCGACGTGCCGGCGCGCTCGGCGATCATCCGCCTCGCGGGGACGCGGGTCTGCGCCCTCTACGGCCGGGAATTGCGCGGGCAGCCCTTCAGCGCCCTCTGGGGTGACCGGGCCTGTGACGCATGGCGCCTCGCGGAGACGGTCGCCCTCGACACGCTCGGCGTCGTGGCGGGCCTGCGCGGCGTGAACCGCGCGGAGGAGGGCGTCGATCTCGAACTCCTGCTGCTGCCCCTGCGCCACCGGGGCCGCCCGCATATCCGCGCCCTCGGCGCGCTGAGCTTCGTCGGGGCGCCGCCCTGGCTCGGCCTGAAGCCCCTGGAGCGGGCCGAGACGACCTCCCTGCGCATCCTTGCGCCGCGCAGCCGCAGCGCCCGCCCGCCCGCCGCCGGGCCGGGTGAGGGCATTCGCCGCGTGTTGATGCCCGATGCGCCAGTGCGGCGGGGGCACCTGATGGTCCATCCCGGCGGGCGCGCCTGAGCCGGTCCGACTTTCTGACGAAAGTGCGACAAGAACCCTGCCGGTGAAGGCATTCCGTAACTCGTGATCACTACGGTTGCCGCAGCGAAGCTTACTCGGCGACTGATCTTGGCATGATCGCGGTGGATGCCGGCCCACTCCCGACTTTAAGAAGTCGCCCCGTCGTGGGCGTGGCGTCGAACCGTCGCCAGCACCAGCGGGTGCGCGTGGCCGTGCTCGGCCGCTACATGCTCTCCGACCGGCGCGAATATCCCTGTCAGACCGTCGACATGTCGCCCGGCGGCGTCCGCCTGACCTGCGCCGTCCTCGGCGAGATCGGCGAGCGGGTGGTGCTCTACCTCGAATTCATCGGCCGGATCGAAGGAGTCGTGGCCCGGCACACGGCCGGCGGCTTCGCGGTGAAACTCGCGGCGACGTCGCGCAAGCGCGACAAGCTCGCCTCTCAGCTCACATGGCTCGCCAACCGCGAGATTCTCGGCCTGCCCGAGGGCCGCAGCCACGAGCGCGTCGTGCCGGAGAAGCCCGGCGTCACCCTGAAGCTGGAAAACAACCGCGAGGTCATGGCGCGGCTCATCGACATCTCGCTGTCGGGCGCCGCCATCACCTGCAACGCGACCCCGCCGATGGGCAGCATCGTGCTGGTCGGCAGCACGCCGAGCCGGCTGGTGCGCGTGTTCGAAGGCGGGTTCGGCGTGCAGTTCCTGCTGCCGCTCTCCCCCGACCGCTTCCACGCCGGGATGACGCTGTAGGAACCCGGTTCAGATCTTCTTGGCGAGTTCCGCCGCCGTCTGCTCCGGCGGGCGGGAGATGTCGAGGGCGCCGAGGAAGCGGTTCTGCGCGTCCATCACGTACACGATCGCCGTGTGCTCCATGACGTAATCGCCCTTCTGGTCCGGCACCTTGCGGGCATAGGCGCGGTAGGCCTTCTCGACGGCGGTGATCTGCTCCGGCGTGCCGGTGAGGCCGGTGATGCGCGGATCGAAACTCGACAGGTAGGTCTTCAGGCTCGCCGGATCGTCGCGCTCGGGATCGACGGTCACGAAGGCGACCTTCATCGCCTTGGCCTTGGGGCCGAGGGCCGCCAGCACGTCGGAGATCTGCTGCAGCGTCGTCGGGCAGACGTCGGGGCAATGGGTGAAGCCGAAGAAGACGAGGTGCGTCGCCCCGGTGAAATCCTTCTCCGTCACCGTGCGCCCGTCCTGGTCGACGAGGGTGAACGGCCCGCCCACGGCGGCGGTGCCGACGGAGGTCACCTCCGGCCGCAGCATCACGAAGGCGGCGGCGGTGATGCCGACGAGCCCCAGGCAGAAGGCGAGGAGCGGAATGAGGGCGCGGCGCATGGCGTGAGGAACCCCGGCACTGGTGTGCCGGGGTGGTGCACGGAACGAACCCGGTCTTCAAGCCCGCACGTCGCCGCCGGGCGAGGCGGACCCGCTCAGGGCTGGCGGGCGGGCTCGGCGGCCTGCGCGTCCTTCGGCTTCTCCTTGCCGAGGTAGATGTATTCCGGCGCCGCGCGGAGCTGGTCCTTCGTGGTGTCGATTGTGGCCTTCAGGCTGTCGTTGTCGCCCCGGCCGACCTTGATCGCGGTGGGGTCGATGGCGACGTATTTCGCACCGATCCCGAGGAAGCCGCCGACGCCGACGATCCAGGCCTTCACCTGCTGCTTCTCGTCGAGGACGAGGTCGGCGATCTGGCCGATCGTCTCGTTGGCGCTGTTGGTGACGCTGAGGCCCACGAGCTTGCTCGACACCATGTCGGAGGGCGCCTGGGCGACGAATTTCGGGCGCAGGTCGTCGGAGAGCGTCGCCGGCTTGGCGGCCACGGGCCCCCCGGCCGCCGGGGTGTCGGCATTCTGGGCGAGGGCCGGGACGAGGGCGGCGGTGACGAGGGCCGTCGCCAGGGCGACGGTCGCGAGCGGGTTGCGCATGGTGCGGGAGCCTTCCGGTCGGGCAGCCGCGTCGGCTGCGACGCCCGCTCAAGGGTCAGCGGCACCGCAGGGTTCCACGCGCGATGTTGAAAACGTTGCGCTTTGCCGGCTGAGCGGCGATAGCCGGTCCCCGATGCCCCGCCTGACCCTCTACCAGCCCGACATCCCGCAGAATGCCGGCACGATGATGCGCATGGCGGCCTGCCTCGGCCTGCCGGTGGAGATCGTGGAGCCGGCGGGGTTCGACGTGTCCGACCGGCACCTGCGCCGCTCCGGCCTCGATTATCTCGATCACGTCGCCATCACCCGCCACCGGTCCTTCGCGGCCTTCGAGGCGTGGCGCCGGGAGGCGGGGGCCCGCCTCGTCCTCGCCACCACGAGCGGGGCCGTGCCCTACACGGACTTCGCCTTCCGCCCCGGCGATTGCGTGATGGTCGGGCGGGAATCGGCCGGCGTGCCGGAGGCGGTCCACGCCGCCGCCGACGCCCGCGTCGTGGTGCCGATGCGCTCGGGGATGCGCTCCCTCAACGTCGCCGTGGCGGCGGCGATGATCCTCGGCGAAGCCCTCCGTCAGGTCGGGGACGCAACGGATCGCCCCGAGCGGGCTTGACCCGACAGATACCTTCAGCCCGCGCCCACCTGAGAGAAGCCTTGCCGGATCAGCTCCAACCCAATCCGTCCCGCCGCCATGCCGATCTCGGGCTGGACTTCTTCGACGTCGTTGCCCCGGCGCGTTTCCCGAAGACCGTCCTGCGCCATCGCAACCAGCCCTGGGCCGAGCGGGTGGGCCTCGGCGGGCTGACGGACGAGGAATGGGTCGCCCATTTCGGCCGGTTCGAGCCGCTGCCCGGCAGCTTCGAAGAGCCCCTGGCGCTGCGCTATCACGGGCACCAATTCCGCTCGTACAACCCCGAACTTGGGGACGGGCGCGGCTTCCTGTTCGCGCAACTCCACGACCTGAAGGACGGGCGGCTCCTCGATCTCGGCACCAAGGGCAGCGGCACCACGCCGTGGTCGCGCACCGCCGACGGGCGCCTGACCCTCAAGGGCGGGGTGCGTGAGGTGCTGGCGACCTCCATGCTGGAGGCGCTGGGCGTCTACACGTCGAAATCCTTCAGCCTGATCGAGACCGGCGAGGACCTGATTCGGGGCGACGAGCCCTCGCCCACGCGCTCCTCGGTGCTGGTGCGGCTCTCGCACAGCCATATCCGCATCGGCACGTTCCAGCGCTTCCTGGCGCTGGAGCAGCCGGAGAACGTGGGCAAGCTCCTCGACCACACCATCACGACGCATCGGCCGGACCTCTGGCGCGAGGGCGTCGAGGACCGCGCCGCCGCCTTCCTGGAGGACGTGACGGTGCGGGTGGCGCGGATGGGCGCGCAATGGGCGGCGGCGGGCTTCGTCCACGGTGTGCTCAACACCGACAACATCAACGTCACCGGCGAGAGCTTCGATTACGGCCCCTGGCGCTTCCTGCCTGAATTCGACCCGAACTTCACGGCGGCCTATTTCGACCAATCCGGCCTCTACAGCTTCGGCCGCCAGCCGGAGGCCCTGTTCTGGAACCTGTGCCGGCTGGCCGATTGCCTGCTGGCGCTCGCCCCGCAGGCGCGGCTGGAAAAGGCCCTCGAAGGGTTCGGCCCGGCCCTGCAGGAGGGTTTCGCGCAGGCCCTGTTCGCCCGGCTCGGCCTCGCCCCGGCCCCGCAGGCGCAGACCGACCGCCTCGTCGCCGCGATCTGGCGCTTCCTCGGCGACAGCCGGGCACCGTTCGAGCAGTTCTTCTTCGATTGGCGCGGGGGCCTCGCCAGCGCGGAGCGGGCTGCGGCAAGCCCAAGCGCGAGCCATTACGCGACCGAGAATTTCGCCCCGGTGCGGGCGGCCTTCGAGGGCGTGGAGGCCTCGGCGGAGGCGCGGCTCGATCACCCGTATTTCGCGGGCGAGCCCTGCACGATGCTGATCGATGAGGTCGAGGCGCTGTGGGCGCCCATCGCGGAGCGGGACGACTGGTCCGTCTACGACGCCAAGCTCGCGCGGATCGCGGAGATGGCGGACGCCTACGGGACCGCGCCCGCGCCGGTCTGATCGGCCTGCGCGGCAAGCGCCTCGGCCTCGATCCGGCGGCGCTCCTCGGCGTGGCCGGCGGCGATGGCCATTGCCATCAGGCGCTGCGTCAGCCGCAGCACCAGCCAGAACAGGGCGAGGCAGAACAGGGTGGCGGCGGCGGCCTTGAGTGGATCCACGCGTCTCCCCTATTGCGGCAGGGCCGATCGGAATGGTCGGTTGCGCCCCACATAGATCAGGTGCGCCCGGTTGCGCGAGACTTTCCATATCGAAGTGATCGGGCCGGATGGCGAGGAGGTCGTCACCCGAATCTCCGTGCGCGTCGCGAATCTGGAGTTTGCGCAGGAGCGCGCCCTGCGCCTGTTCGCCCGTTCGCGGGTGCCCCAGCGCCGGGACGAGCCGGCCCAGGCCGTGCGGGTGATCGACGGCGCGGGCCGGGAAGTGTTCCACCGCACACGATTCGAGGAAGGCGACTGACGGCGCCTAGCCCGTCGCCCGCCGCTTCCGGAGCCTGAGTCGCAGACGCGCCAGCCTCTCGCGCGCCCGTTCCAGCCGGGCGGCGAGGGGGAAGAGCGGATCACGCCCCGATTCGATCAGGCGGTGGGCGATGGCCCGGCGCTCCGTCCAGAACAGGGTGGCGAGTTCGAAATCCGGCGGCGCGCAGGAATCGATCCGGTCGATTGCGGAGGTCGCCAGCACCGCCTCGGTGAGGCGGTGGACTAGCTGGACGCCCGTCGCGACGGCCGGGTCGGTGTCGTCGTGGGCGACCTTCAGGACGAAGGCGTCGCGGCCCGCGAGGGGCAGGACCATCGAGGCGAGGAGCGTGTCGCCCCGGTGGAGCCGCGCGATTCGCACCCGCCCCCCTTTCGCTAGGGCGGCGACGGCGGCGCGCAGGAGGGCGGCTTCCGCCGGCCGCTGGGCGAGGGCGGTGCCGGCGCGGCCCTTCCAGCTTGCGGCCTCCAGGGCGATATGCGCGTCGAGGGCGGCGGGGAAAGCCGCCGGATCGGCCAGCATGGTGAAGGTGACGGGGCCGTCCGCGTCGAGGCGGCGGCGGGCGCGGCGCAGCCGGCGGCGGCGGTTGCCGGAGAGGTGATCGAGATAGGCGCCCCGCGCCGCCGGATCGAGCCCGGCGGCATCGAGCAAGCCCCGGTCATGCGCCCAGTAGGCGTCCTGCCGGACACCCGCGTCATTGAGGAGGGTGCGGAAGGGGCCGTCGGCGGGGGCGTTCTGCAGGAGCAGGCGCGGCGGCTCCCCGAGGGCCTGCGGCGCCGCGAGGAACGCGGCGAGGGCGGCGGCGGGATCGTCTCCGTCGAGGAGGGGGATGCCGAGGGGCGCGTAGCCGTGGGTCCAGCCCATCAGCACCGGCAGGGGCAGGCCCCAGCGGCGGGCGATCCGGCGATGCGGCCAGGCGGCCAGCAGGCGCGCGCCCGGTTCCTCCGGCGGCCTGTCCGCCACGAGCAGCATCCGCACCCCGCCGCCGAAGGCCGGCGCGGCGGCGAGCGCATAGGACGCCTCGTAGAACGGGTTCGCGACGAGGGCGCGGGCGCCCAGCGCCTCCCAGGCGCCCACCCAGGGCGCGGCGGGGTCGAGGGGCCGGATCGCGGCGACGAGACCGCCGGGCAGGGGCGCCGTCGCGGAGGGGGAACGGGTGTCCGGCAGGGGGGGCTTCGGCATCGGGGCGGGGGCGATCATGCCGCGAGCCGGCGGCGGATCGCCCCCGCCAGACCGAGCATGTCGAGGCGCCACGCCACGGCGACGAAGGCCGCGCCGAGGACGAGCATTCCAAGCACCTGCCCGGGGGGCTGCGTGCCGCCGGGCAGCAGGCCGATGCCGACCACCACCAGCCCCGCCGCGAGGGCGGCGGCGAGGATGCCTGCCATATCGGGCAGCGGCAGGGGCATGGCGGTGCCGGCCCGCTTCGCGCCGACGATGAGGACGAGGCAGGCGGCGGCCTGCCCCCCCGCGAAGGCGAGGGCCGCGCCCATGGCGCCGAGCCTGGGGATCAGCAGCAGCGAGGCTGTGGCCACCGTCACGAGGGTGGCGAAGGCGGCGGCCGCTTCGAGCCGGCTGGTGCGGGTGAAGTAGATGACCTGCCCGAAATAATACGAACGGAACATCATCAGGATGCTCGCCAGAATCAGCACCGGGACGAGGCGGCGCGCCTCCTCGCGGTAGCCCGGCCCGAGCAGGATCGTCACCACGAGGTCGTCGAAGCACAGGAAGAACACCGCGCCGAAGGCGGCGATGGCGGTCATGGACCGGGCGGCATCGCAGAGCACGCCCGAGGCCGCCGCCATGCCGCCGCGCCGCGCCTCGCGCTTGGCGATGGACATGAGCGAGAGGGCCAAAGCCTCCCCGAACACGATGAAGCTCTGGCGCAGGAAGTCCGCGATGGCGCCGTAGGTCCCGAGACCCGCCGGCCCGACGGTCTTTGCGATGATCAGCCGGTCGAGGCTCTGGGCCAGCGCCGCCGTGGCGAAGGAGAGGACCAGGGGCCAGCCATAGGCGAGGAGGCGCAGAGCCTCGTCGCGGCTCCCCGGCCCGCGCATCAGCGGCGCGATGGTGACGAGGGCGGGCAGAGAGCCCAGCGCGTTCGCCACAGCGATGGACATGGCGAGGTCGACCGGGTCGCCTGTCGCCTTCAGCACGATGCTGCCGAGGGCGAGCATCAGCACCGCCCGGCACAGCACGGCGGCGGCCACGGCGCCCGCCGCGAGACGGGTGCGGGCGATCTCGGTGGAGCCCTCGAACAGGACGAAGCCCAAAGCCAGCATCAGGATCGCCCCCGCCGCCGGGGGGGAGATCAGCCCGAGGAGGGCGGCGAGCCCGGCGGCGGCGCCGGCGAGCAGCAGCGAGCCGCCGAGGAGGCGCACCACCGTCCCGATCTGCGCCGAGGCGCGGGCTTCGTCGTAGAGGGCGAAGAACGCGAATTTCGGCCACTGGCAGGTCGCGCCGTAGAGCACGAGCGCCCAGGAGAACAGGTACAGGTAGCTGCCGTAGATCTCGCTGGGCGCGAGGCGCGTGAACACCGCCACGGAGGCCATGTTCAGGGCCGCCGCGACGCCGCGCGATCCGACATAGATCAAACTGTGCCGAGCGATCATGGCATCGCGATCGGTGCGCTGACCGAATCCCCGGATGGGGCGGGTCCGTGCTGTCGTGGGTCGAAAGGGAGGGCGGGGCTGTCGGTCACGCCGCTCCGCTGCAGGGGCCGTGCCTTCAGGCAGCACCCCGCGTGCCGGCCTCGCCGCCGCCGTCCACAAACGCCTTCAACTCGTCGAGGGAGGCGAAGGTGAAGCGGCCGTTCGGCGTGTCCGCCTCGATCGCCCCGTCATCGAACATCATGTAGGTGTTGCCGCCGGAGCTGTAGCGCCCGACCACGGCGCGCTCGGGCTTCGCCTCGGGGGCCGCGTCGAGGCTCGACCGCAGGGCCGGTTCCGGTGCGGGCTCCGGCGCCACCGGCTCGGGGCGGCCGGGCACGAACAGGTCGTCGGCGGGCTCCGCGACGACCGGCTCCGGCTTGGCGGGTGCCTCGGGCGGCTTCACGTCCGCAGGGGGCGTCGCGGGCGTGGCGAGGCCCGGCAGTGGCAGTTCCGGCTCGGCGGCCAGGGGGCGCGGCGGCAGGACGAGGGAGGGCTCGATCCGCGCGCGGTCCGAGCCCATGCCGACCACGGGTGGGACGGGCACGGCGGTCAAGAGGTCGTGGCCGACCTCTTGCGCCGGGAGGTCCGGCACCTCGACGGGCGCGGCCTCGGCGTGGACTGCGCCGTCGCGCAGGACCCGCTCGATGCGGCGCAGCCAGGTGGCGACGACGGCGAGGCCGAACAGCAGGAGACCGGAGGAGGCGACGACCGCGCCCCCATAGACCATCGCCATCCCGCTTTCGAGACGCACGTAGGGGAAGCCCTCGACGACGGCGATCACCCCGGCGATGAGCATGGCGGCGGCGAGCGCGAACAGCGCAGCGATCATTGTACACTCTGGACGCGGGCCGAGAGGGCCCCGAAGATGGCCGGCACGATAAGGCGCTGCACAGGTTTTGCAAAACCTGTTCGCACAGCCCTATCGGCGTTGCCGATGACGCAGGCCCGACTTACGTACCGGACGTCAACCCGGGGGCCCCCCGCCGGGGGCATGCGGTTGCCCTCGGCCGCACGGAGACATTCAATGACTTTCACCCTGCCGGAACTGCCCTACGCCTACGACGCCCTCGGGCCGTACATGTCGAAGGAGACCTTGGAGTTTCACCACGACAAGCACCACAAAGCTTATGTGGATACCGGCAACAAGCTGCTCGAAGGCACCGATCTGGCCGGCAAGAGCGTCGAGGAGATCGTAAAGGCCGCCTACAACACGAATCAGGCGCTCTTTAACAACGCCGGCCAGCACTACAACCACATCCATTTCTGGAACTGGATGAAGCCGAACGGCGGTGGTGCCATCCCCGGCGCCCTGGCCAAGAAGATCGATGAGGACCTCGGCGGCGCCGAGAAGTTCAAGGCCGACTTCATCCAGGCCGGCGTGACGCAGTTCGGTTCGGGCTGGGCGTGGCTCGTCGTGAAGGACGGCAAGCTCGCCCTCATGAAGACCCCCAACGGCGAGAACCCGCTGGTCCACGGCGCCAAGCCGATCCTCGGCGTCGATGTGTGGGAGCATTCCTACTACATCGACTATCGCAACCGCCGCCCCGACTACCTCAAGGCGTTCATCGAGAACCTCGTGAACTGGGAGCACGTCGAGAAGATGTACGCCGAGGCGACCGCCTGAGGCGCATCCACCGGGCGCCGCGGCATGCGGCTGAGGCGCCCGGGCCCTTGAGATGAAAGCCGAAACCCGATCATGATCCGCTCCATCCTCTCCGTCGGCGGGTGGACGCTCGTTTCGCGCGTGACCGGCTTCGCCCGCGACGTGGTGATGGCCGCCGTGATGGGCGCCGGCCCCATCGCCGATGCCTTTGTCGTCGCCTTCCGGCTTCCCAACCATTTCCGGGCCATCTTCGGCGAGGGGGCGTTCAACACTGCCTTCGTGCCCTCCTACGCGTCCCTGGAGGAGGCGGGGGCGACCGGTGCCGCGCGGTGCTTCGCGGATCGCGTGTTCACGCTGATGCTGATCGTGCAGCTCGTGCTGCTCAACCTCGCCCTGCCGCTGATGCCGTGGGTCGTCCATGCCCTGGCGCCGGGCTTCGAGGAGGGCGGCGAGCGCTTCCAGCTCGCGGTGGCGCTCACGCGAATCACCTTTCCCTACCTGCTGTTCATGACCCTGGTGACGCTGCTGTCGGGCATCCTCAACGCCCATCGCCGCTTCGCCGTGGCGGCGGGCGCGCCGGTCCTGCTCAACCTCGCCATGCTGGCGGCCCTCAGCCTGACGGCCCTGTTCCCCAACGCCGCCTATGCCGCCGCCTGGGGCGTCTCGGTCTCGGGCCTGCTCCAGTTCGGCCTGCTCTGGTGGGGCTGCCGCCGCGCGGGGGTGATGCCGGACCTCGCGGTGCCCCGCCTCGATCCGGCGCTGAAGCGGTTCTTCGCGGTGCTCGGCCCGGCGGTGATCGGCTCGGCCGGTTTCCAGATCGCGGCCTTCGCCGACACGATCATCGCCAGCTGGCTGCCGACCGGCGCGGTCTCGGCGCTCTATTACGCCGACCGGCTTTACCAACTGCCCTTCGGCGTCATCGCCATCGCGGCGGGCACGGTGCTCCTGCCGGAGATGAGCCGCCGCATCGCGGCCGGAGACGTGGCCGGCGCGCATGGGGCGCAGAACCGGGCGGCGGGGTTCTCCCTGGCGCTCTCGGCGCCCTTCACCGTCGCCTTCCTGACGATCCCCGGCCTCATCATGGCCGCCCTGTTCCAGCGGGGCGAGTTCAGCGGCGAGGACGCCGCCCGCGCCGCCTCGGTGCTCGCGGCCTACGGGCTGGCGCTGCCGGCGGTGGTGCTGGTGCGCAGCGCCGTGGCGAGCTTCTACGCCCGCCAGGACACCAAGACGCCCCTCTGGGCCTCGCTCACCGCCATCGCCGTGAACGTGGTGCTGAAGCTGTGGCTCACCGGCCCCTACGGCGTCACCGGCCTCGCCATGGCGACGGCGGTCAGCCAATGGGTCAACCTCGCGATCCTCGTCGGCCTCGCCCTGCGGAGGGGCTGGGCGGCGCCGGGGCGGACCCTCGGCCTCACCGTCGCGGGGGTCGTGCTCGCCTGTATCGCCCTGACCGGAATCGCCTTGTTCGGTCGGCCCGTCGCCGAGGCGCTGGTGCCGGCCCTGTCCCACGGGCGCGAGATCGCGGTGCTCGTCCTCCTCGGCCTCGCCGGGGCCGTGGTCTATGGCGGGCTGCTCCTCGGCTTGCTGCACCTGTTCGGGCTTCGCCTGCGCCGGGCGTGAACGGAGCACCGCCGGCCGAGTTGATGGCGGAGAATGCGAGGAGGCCGCATGTCCGACGTGAACCTTCTGGACGGAATCCGCGCAGCTGTCTTCGACGCCTACGGCACGCTGTTCGACGTGAACGCGGCGGTGGATCGCCACGCCGCCGCGATCGGGCCGCAGGCGACGTCCCTCTCCGAGACGTGGCGCACCAAGCAGCTGGAATACAGTTGGATCCACGGCCTGATGGGCCGGTACGAGCCCTTCTGGACGCTGACCGAACGGGCCCTCGATTTCGCCTTGGCCAAGCACCCGGAGGTGGACCGGGGGCTGCGCGAGCGGCTGCTCGACGCCTATCGCGACCTCGACGCCTACGCGGAGGTGCCGGGCGTGCTCTCGGCGCTGCGGGAGCGGGGCTTGCGGACGGCGATCCTCACCAACGGCGACAAGCCGATGATCGACCGGGCCGTGGCCTCGGCCGGGCTGTCGGGGCAACTCGACGCAGTGCTGACGGTGGACGCGGTGCGGATGTTCAAGACGCACCCGGACGCCTACCGGATCGCCCTTGATGAATTCGGCGTGAGCCGCGAGGAGGTGCTGTTCTGCTCCTCGAACCGCTGGGACATCGCGGGGGCCGCCGCCTACGGCTTCCGCCCGGTCTGGATCAACCGGAAGGGCCTGCCCGACGAGTACCCGGACTTCGCCCCGGTGGCGGTGCTCGGCTCCCTCGACGGGCTGGTCTAGCCCGGCGGCCTTCCGACAAAATTAAGGCTCTCGCGCTCTCATCCGCTCAACACGAGCAGGAGAGTTCTCGCGTGTCCGTTCACCCGTCCTTGTCCACGATCCGCGCCGGCGCCCTCGCGCTGGCCGGTCTTCTCACCGTCACCGCCATGCCCGCCACCGCCCGCGACGGGCATAACGGCGCGATCATCGGCGGCCTCGCGGCCGGCGTCGTCGGCGGCATGGTTGGCAGCGCCATCGTGAACGGCGCCAACAACCCGCCGCCGCCGCCCCCGCCGGAGTACCGCCCGCGCCGGGTGCTGGTGGAAGACGAGCCCGAGACCGTCATCGTCCGCGAGCGTCGCGGCCCGATCTGCCATTACGAGCGCCGGAAGGTGTGGCTCGACGACGAGAACTTCACCTTCAAGCGCGTGCAGGTCTGCGAGTAAGGGGGGCGGGCTGCGGGCACCCCGCCCGCAGCCTCACACCCGCATCGGCATCAGCACGTAGAGCGCCGAGGCGCCCTCCCGATCCTGGATCAGGGTCGGCGAGCCGGGATCGGCGAGCTTGAACAGGGCGGTGTCGCCTTCGAGCTGCGCCGTGATGTCGAGCAGGTAGCGGGCGTTGAAGCCGATATCGAGGGCGGACGCCGCGTAGTCGACGTCCAGCTCCTCGGTGGCGCTGCCCGCATCGGGGTTGTTCACGGAGAGGGCGAGGCGCCCGTCCGTCAGCCCGAGCTTCACCGCGCGGCCCCGCTCCGACGAGATGGTCGAGACGCGGTCCACCGCCTTGGCGAAGGTGTCCCGCTCCACGGTCAGGCGCTTGTCGTTGTTGGCCGGGATGACCCGCTGATAATCGGGGAAGGTGCCGTCGATCAGCTTCGAGATCAGCGTCAGCCCGTCCGCGAAGCGCAGGCGGATCTTGGCGGGCGACAGGTCGATGCCGACCGTCTCTCCGCCGTCGTCGAGGAGCTTCTGGATCTCGGCCACCGCCTTGCGCGGCACGATCACCCCCGGCATCCCGACGCTGCCCGCCGGGGCGGGGATCTCGACGCGGGCGAGGCGGTGCCCGTCCGTCGCCACCGCGCGCAGGACTGGCGCGCCGTCCGATTCCAGGACGTGCAGGAATATGCCGTTCAGGTAGTAGCGCGTCTCCTCGGTGGAGATCGCGAATTGCGTCTTGTCGATGAGGCGCTTGAGGTCGGCGGCGCCGATCTCGAAGCCGTGCGGCATCTCGCCCGTGGCGAGATCGGGGAAGTCGCCCTCCGGCAGGGCGCCCAGGGCGAAGCGCGAGCGGCCGGAGCGGATCGACATCTGCCCGCCTTCGCCGCCGGTCTCCAGGGAGACCTGCGCGCCCTCGGGGAGCTTGCGCACGATGTCGTAGAGAACATGCGCCGGCACGGTGGTGGCGCCGGGATCCGACACGTCGGCGGCGATGCCCTCCGTCACCTCGATGTCGAGGTCGGTCGCCTTCAACTGGAGCGTCGATCCCTCGCCGCGCAGGAGCACGTTCGACAGGATCGGGATGGTGTTGCGCCGCTCCACCACCCGGTGGACGTGGCCGAGCGACCTGAGAAGGGCCGCGCGCTCGACGATGACTCTCATCGCACAAACTCTGACTATTCGGGACCGCGGCGGCCCCTGGAAAACGGTCGTTCAGCTTGGCGAAGCGCCGGAGCGAAGGCAAGGCCGTGCAGCCCAACTCGCACAGGCGAGGCGTTCAAACGCCCGCCTTAGCCACGCTTGTCGAGGGGACGGCCGAGCAGCCGGGCGAATTCCGCCTCGATCTCCTCGACGGAGAACGGGTTGCCGGCGGATTTCGGCTCGGGCTTCGTCGCGGCCGGTTCAGGACGCTGGGGGGCGGCCTTCTTCTCGGCTCGCGTCGGCCGGGCAGTAGGCTCGGGCTTCGGAGCCGGCTCGGCCCCGGCCTTGCCCGACATCCCGGAGGCGACCGGATCGAGGGGCGGGGCCACCAGGGCGGCCATCGCGGCGGCGATCGGATCGACCTGCTGCGGGGCCGGCGGCGGTACGACCGGGGCCGGCGGCGGGGGAGCCGTCGACAACGTGGGCGGCGGTACGACCGCCGAACTCGGACGCGCGATGGCGGCCTGGAGCTGGCGGGCCATGTCCGACAGGACGGCGGGGTCCACCGGGCGCGGATCGGCCGCCGGAGGCGTCACCTGAGGCGGCGTCAGGGGCGGGAGCGTCACCGGAGGGGATGTCAGCGGCGGCATGGCGATGCTGGCATCCGGCAGGCGGATCGGCTCGGGGGGCCGTTCGGCCAGGCGCTCGGCCTCGGGCTTGCGGTCGAGGGGCGGCGTGGCGCCGCGCGGCGGCCGGGGGCGCATCAACGCCTCCCGCACCGAGCCGGGCGGGGTCGGGAGGACCGGCGCGGGCGGCGGCGGCGGGCTCGGCGGCGGAACGGGGATGTCCCGGCCCGGCTCGTCGCCAGCGATCAGGGCGGCGTCGAGGGGAAGGCGCACGGGCGGCGGGGCGCTGGAGCCCGGCACCGGCGGGGGTACCACCACCGGCATCTCGAAGGCGGGTTCGGGGCGGCGCGGCGGTGTTTCGAGGATGGGGCGCCCGGCCTCGGCGATGGCGCGGGGCGGCTCGGGCAGGCGGCCGGCTTCCGCCAGCGGATCGGGCAGGGGCTCGGCGGCGGGCTCGGCGCGGAGCGTCGCCTCGGGCAGGGGCCGCTGGCCGCGCTGGATGTTGCGCTCGATCACCACGTCGTTCGGGCCGCCGACGAGGAGCAGGTGCTCCACATTGTCCCGCCGCAGCAGGATCAACTGCCGGGCGCGGTCCAGCTCGTAGACGTCGACGATGCCGAGGCGCGGCTGGCGCGTGCGGCCGCTGCGCCCCTGGAGCGCTCCGCCGGTCCCGGTGAGACGGCGGACCACGAGCACGATCGCGGCCAGTGCCGAGAAGATGATCGCGAAGATGACGAGGTACTGGATGACCGGGGAGCCGTCAGAGCCGAACACGGATCGTAGCCATGACAAGGTTACGCACTCGCACATTCCTGCCGTGGCGAGTTCCGCGGCAGGCCCCGCGTCATAACACGAGGCCGCGCCAAACGGGCAGGCCGAATTAAGGCTTCGTTAACAGCTCGTTGGTGTGCCGGGCGCGTTAACGTGCCTGTTCGGGTCGGGTTGATCCGGCATTCGTGCGTCCAGGAGGGGACGGCGAGGTCTTTAACGGCGCGTTAACCATGCACACGGCAGTTTTTGCCGAGCCCGGACCTGCCGGGTGCGCCGCGCGAGGGGGCCATGGCCATTTCCGACCTGCCCATGCTGGCGATGCTGCGCACCCGGATGCAGTGGAACCAGGCGCGCCAGACCGTCATCGCCCAGAACGTCGCCAACGCCGACACGCCGGGCTTCAAGCCCCAGGATCTCACCGAGCTGCGCTTCGACAAGGGCACCGGCCAGGCGCAGCGGAGCTCGCCCGGCCTTGCCCTTACGGCGGCGGGCCATCTGGCGCCCATCGGACAATCCGACGCGGCGGGCGACCCGAGGAAGGTCAAGGATTTCGAGATCCGGCCGAGCGGCAACGGCGTCAATCTCGAGGACGAGATGATGAAGGCCGGCGACATCCAGACCGATTACCAGCTTGCCGCCTCGCTCTACCAGCACAGCCTGACGACCCTGAAGATCGCCATCGGCAAGAGCTGATCGCACCCGGCCTTTTGAGCGTGCGGAACTCCTAGAGAGAGGGGCGGGCGGTGGAATTTTCGAAATCCCTGGCGGCATCGACATCCGGCCTCAAGGCCCAGTCCGGTCGGATGCGGATCATCGCGGAGAACATCGCGAACGCCGATTCCGCGCCGGCGAGCAAGGGCGCCGAGCCCTATCGCCGCAAGATCCCGACCTTCACCAGCCATCTCGACCGCGAGACCGGCGCCAACGTCGTGGAGACGGGCCGCGTGCGGCGCGATTCGAGCGCCTTCCGCGTGAAGCACGACCCCGGCAACCCCGTCGCCGACGCGAAGGGCGACGTGTCGATGCCGAACGTGAACCCGCTGATCGAGAACATGGACATGCGCGAGGCCCAGCGCAGCTACGAGGCGAACCTCAACATGGTCACGACGACGCGCAAGATGATCGCGCAGACCCTCGCGATCCTGAAGTAGAGGCGGCGCCATGGCTTCGAGCAACTTCGCGGCGGGCGCCTACGCCGCCGTCCAGGGACTCGCCTCAGGGCGGCCCACCCCCCGCGTCCAGCAGACCCAATCCCCCGGCGAGGGCTTCGCCGGCCTCCTCGGACAGGCCATCGACGGCGTCGGCGATGCCGGCCGCCGGGCGGATGCCCAGGCGATCACCGCCGCCTCCGGCAAGGCCAACGTGGTCGATGTCGTCACCGCCGTCGCCGAGAGCGAGACGGCCCTGCAAACCATGGTCGCCGTCCGCGACCGCATGATCTCGGCCTACGAGGAAATCATGCGGATGCAGATCTGACGCCGCGCGGAACCCCACGATGACCGGCCTCGCCATCCTCGACGTCGCCCGCGACGGCATCTTCGTCTTCCTGAAGGTCGCCGGCCCGCTGATGCTCGTCGCCCTGTTCGTGGGTCTCGTCGTCTCGCTGGTGCAGGCGCTGACGCAGATCCAGGAACAGACGCTGATCTACGTGCCGAAGATCGTCGCGGTCTTCGCGACCCTCCTGCTGATGCTCCCGTTCATGGGCGATGCCATGGCCGGCTACATGACCCGCATCGCCGCGCGGATCGCGGCGGGCGGGTGATGGCGCCCGTCATGCGCTATAGGGAGGCGCATGAACCTCCTCCTGCCGGGCGTGGCCTCGGCCTTCCTCCTCGTGTTCGCGCGGGTCGGCACGCTGATCATGCTGATGCCGGGCGTCGGCGAGCAGACCGTCTCGCCGCGCCTGCGCCTCGCCTTCGCGCTGATGGTCACGCTGGTGCTCTATCCCATGGCGCGCCCGCTGCTCGGCGGCACGGAGGGGATCGCCGGGCCACGCTTGATCGCGCTCCTGTTCGGGGAGACGATCATCGGCCTCGTCATCGGGCTGACCGTGCGGATGGTGCTCGCCGCGCTGCAGACGGCGGGCCTCATCATCTCGCAGCAGCTCGGCCTGTCATACGCCATGACCGTGGACCCGACCGTGGGCGGGCAATCGGCGGCGGTGGGCAACTTCCTGTCGTTGCTCGGCATCACGCTGATCTTCGCCGCCGACCTGCACCACCTCGCCATCGCGGGAATCGCCCGGAGCTATCAGGTGCTGCCGCCGGACGGGGTGCCGGCCTTCGGCGACGCGCTGATGCTGGCCCTCAGGGCCGTGGCGCGGGGCTTCACCCTGGCCGTGCAGATCTCCGGCCCGTTCATCGCCTTCGGCATCCTGTTCAACCTCGGGCTCGGGGTGCTCTCGCGGCTGATGCCGCAATTGCAGGTGTTCTTCCTGGCGGTGCCGGCCTCGGTGCTGATCGGCATGCTGATTCTCGCCGGGTCGCTCGGCGTGATGATGGGCGTCTTCATCGACGACATGGGCCGGTATCTCGGCGAGTTCGTCGGGCGCTGACCCCTTACGGCCGGAGGCGCTGAGCCATGGCCGAGGGCGCGGAACAGGAAGACAAGACCGAAGAGCCGACTCCGCGGCGGATCGAACAGGCGATCGAACGCGGCGACGTCGCCAAGAGCATCGAGGTGAACACCCTCGCGATCCTCGGCGCCTTCACCCTCGCCCTCCTCGTGGCCGCGCCGAGCATCGCCAGCGGCCTGATGCGCAGCCTCACCAGTTTCCTCGCCAACGCCCACCAAGTGCCGGACGGCCCCTGGGCCATGGCGCGGGCCGCCCGCAGCGGCCTGTGGATCTGGCTCGAAGCCGTGGCGGTGCCGGTGGGCGTCGCCCTCGTGGCGGGCGTCGCGGCGGGCTATCTCCAGCACCCTCCGGTGTTCAACGCCGAGGCGCTGATGCCGAAGTTCGAGCGCATCTCGCCCATGGCGGGGTTCAAGCGCATCGTCGGCGTCGAGGCCCTGTTCCAGTTCGGCAAGGGCCTCGCGAAGATGATCGCCGTCGGCGTCGTCGGCGGCGCCATCCTGTGGCGGGACCGCGACCGGCTGGAGGTCTTCGCCCGGCTCGATCCCGGCGCCTGCCTGCCGGCGGTGCTGACCCTCAGCCTCAAGCTCCTGGCGGGGATGCTCGCCGTCCACGTCGCCATCGCCGGGGCGGATTATCTCTATGCGCGTTTCCGCTGGCGCGGCCGGCTGCGGATGTCGAAGGAAGAGATCAAGCAGGAGATGAAGGAATCGGAGGGCAACCCCGAGGTGAAGGGCAAGCTCAAGCAATTGCGCATGGCCCGCTCCAAGAAGCGGATGATGGCCGCCGTGCCGGGGGCCACCGTCATCGTCACCAACCCGACCCACTACGCCGTGGCCCTGCGCTACGAGGCGGGGATGCCCGCGCCGATCTGCGTCGCGAAGGGCGTCGACGCCCTGGCGTTGCGCATCCGCGAGGTCGCGAAGGCGCATGACGTCGCCATCGTGGAGAATCCGCCCCTCGCCCGCGCCCTGCACGCCACCGTGGAGATCGACCGGGAGATTCCGGCCGAGCACTACAAGGCGGTGGCGGAGGTGATCGGCTTCGTGATGCGCCTGCGCCGCCGGGCCGCGTGAGGGCGGGGCTACGCTTCCTCCACCATTTTGCGCGAAGCTCTTGATGGGCTTGGTGCCGTCCGTGGTCCGACGCCCCTTGCCGTGGGGCGGACCGCGGGCCAAACCGGAGCCCGTTTCTGGAAAGACCCCGATGGCCGACGTGACCGGATCCCCGGCCCCGACTTTGAAGGCAGACCCGGCGAGGCCGGAGAGCACGTCCGAGATTCTGGCGGTTCAGCCGCCGGTGAACGGGTCCATCGACCGTTCGGAGCAGCCCGGCCGCGTCGGCCTGCTCCTGATGCTCGCGGGGCTGCTGGTGGGCGCGGCGATCGGCCTGTCCTTCGTCGCCAACGAACAGGCGCAGGCGCTCATCGTGTGGCTGCTGGCGCTGCTCGCCATGGCCGGCGTGTTCTTCCTCTTTGCCCTCGCCATCGGCGCGATCCAGCTCTCCGGCAGCAACGCCCGGGACGACATCACCCGCGCCATCGTCGATGGCGGGCCCGACGGCGCCCTCGTGGTGGAGGATGGCGGCCGGCTCATCTACGCCAACGCCTCGTATCTGCGCCTCGCCGGGGGCGACAGCTTCACGAACCTCGCCCCCGTGGAGCGGATCTTCGTCGGCTCGCCGGAGGTGTCGGAGGCGGTCTACCGCCTCTCCCAGGCCGCCCGCGACGGACGCCCGCACACCGAGGAGATGCGCATGGCGCCGCCCCTCGGGCAGATGGCGGGCGTGGCAGGCGAGCGCGATTTCGGCTGGTACCGGGTGTCGGTGCGGCCCCTGCCGCGCCCGCGCCGGGCCGCCTCCCTCTGGACCGTGGCCGACGTGACCGCCGAGCGCGAGCGGCAGGAGAACGTCTTCCAGGAATTGCAGCACGCCATCGACTATCTCGACCACGCCCCGGCGGGCTTCCTGTCGATCAGCCCCACGGGCACCATCGTCTACATGAACGCCACGCTCGCCGCGTGGCTCGGCTACGATCTCGCCAGCGTCGGCTCGGGCGGGCTGCACCTCACCGAGATCGCCCCCAGCGCCGACGTCCTGATTCGCACCGCCGGCCTGCCCGGCGAGGTCCGCACCGACCGGTTCGACCTCGATCTGCGCCGCCGCAACGGCCACACGGTGCCCGTGCGCCTCTACCACCGGGTCGCCTTCGGCAAGGACGGGAAGCCCGGCGCCTCGCGCACCTTCGTCATCAACCGCTCGGCCGGGGCCGACGCGGACGAGCCGCAGCGCGCCGCCGAGGTGCGCCTCGCCCGCTTCCTCAACAACTCGCCCATCGCCATCGCGACGCTCGACCGCAACGGCCGGATCGCCCGCGCCAACGCCTCGTTCACGCGGCTGTTCGGCACCGCGCCGCTCACCTCCGACGAGGCGGAACTGGAAGGGGAGGGCGGCACCCGCGCCGAGCCGAACCTCAACGATTCGGTCGTGGACCGGACGGCGCTGGAAGCCGGCCTCAACCGCGCGGCCAGCGGCATCACCGAGGCCGAGCCCATCGAGGTGCTGCTGCAGGGGCCGGGCGGACGTTCGGCGCGGCTGTGGCTGAGCCCGGCCGATGGCGGCAACGAGGGCGAGCAGGCGGACGAAGCCGAGCGGGTGATCCTCTACGCCCTCGACACGACGGCCCAGCGCCAGCTGGAGCAGCAGGTCGCGCAGGCGCAGAAGATGAACGCGGTCGGCCAGCTGGCCGGCGGCATCGCGCACGACTTCAACAACGTCCTGCAGGCGATCATCGGCTATTCCGATCTGCTCCTGGCGAGCCACCGGCCGAACGATCCGGCCTTCCAGGACATCATGCAGATCAAGCAGAACGCCAACCGGGCGGCGGGCCTCGTCCGCCAGCTCCTGGCGTTCTCGCGGCGGCAGACCCTGCGGCCGGAGGTGATGAATGTCGGCGAGAGCCTGTCCGAACTCACCCTGCTGCTGAAGCGCCTCCTCGGCGAGCGCGTCACCCTCGAACTGAAGCACGGGCGCGACGTCTGGCCGGTGAAGGCCGACGTGAACCAGTTCGAGCAGGTGATCGTGAACCTCGCGGTGAACGCCCGCGACGCGATGCCGGAAGGCGGCAAGCTGACGATCCGCACGGAGAACGTGGTCGATCCCGGCCCGCAGGCGGCGACCGACGGGCGCGGCGGCCCGCCGGCCGGGGATCACGTCCTCATCGAGGTCTGCGACACCGGCCAGGGCATCCCGGCCGAGCTGATGGAGAAGATCTTCGAGCCGTTCTTCACGACGAAGGAGATCGGCAAGGGCACGGGCCTCGGCCTCTCGACGGTGTTCGGCATCGTCAAGCAATCCGGCGGCACCATCGACGTGCAATCGACGGTGGGCCGGGGCACGGCGTTCAAGATCTACCTGCCCCGCCACATCCCCGTCCCGGAGGTGGCCCCGGCGGAGGCGCCGGCCCTGGCCGACGGGCGGCCGCAGGATGCCGCCGCGTCCGGCACCAAGGCGGCCCCCCCGGCGCCCCGCCGCCCGGCGACGGACCATACCGGCCAGGGTGTGATCCTCCTCGTGGAGGACGAGGATCCGGTGCGGGCCGTGAACAGCCGCGCCCTCTCGGCGCGGGGCTACACGGTGCTGGAAGCCGCCTCCGGCCTGGAGGCGCTTGCCATCGTCCGCGACGGCGAGCAGCCCATCGACCTCGTGGTCTCGGACGTGGTGATGCCGGAAATGGACGGCCCCTCCCTGCTCCGTGAGGTGCGCAAGCACCAGCCGCACCTGAAGGTGATCTTCGTATCGGGCTATGCCGAGGACGCCTTCCGCAAGAACCTGCCGGAGGGCGAAGCCTTCAACTTCCTGCCCAAGCCCTTCAGCCTGAAGCAGCTCGTCGAGACCGTGAAGAAGACGATGGCGGATTGAGGCTGAAAGCCTCTTCCGGTCCCTTCTCCATCTCTGTCCTCATCCTGAGGTGCCCGCCTCGGCGGGCCTCGAAGGATGGTTCCAGAACGCACCGCGATCCGCGGAGCCCTCCTTCGAGGCTGCTTCGCAGCACCTCAGGATGAGGTGGGGTGCGGGAAGGTCGTCAGTTTCCAAAACAAGAAGGCCGCCCCGGACGAACCGGGGCGGCCTTTTTTATGAAACGGCGAATGCCTCAGGCGGCGTCGGCGATCTGCGACGGGCCGGAATCCTTGCCGCGCGCATCGACGTCGCGATCCACGAACTCGATCACGGCGAGCGGGGCGTTGTCGCCCTGGCGGAAGCCGGCCTTCATGATGCGGCAGTAGCCACCCGGACGACCCTGGTAGCGCGGGCCCAGCACCGAGAAGAGCTTCTTGACCATGTCGGCGTCGCGCAGCTTCGACATGGCGAGGCGGCGGGCGTGCACGCTGTCGGTGCGGGCGAGCGTGATCAGCTTCTCGACGACCGGACGCAGGTCCTTCGCCTTCGGCAGGGTGGTGACGATCTGCTCGTGCTTGATCAGCGCGGCGGACATGTTGGCGAACATCGCTTGGCGATGCTCGGCGGTGCGGTTGAAACGACGACCGCGGTACCCGTGACGCATGGTGGCTCTCCTGTTGTTCGCGACCGCCGTGCCAAGGGTCGGCCGCCTGTTGAGCGAATAGCGAAGTAGCGAATAGCGAGTAGTCAGCCGGAGTGAGGCTCCACCATCTCGCTTCGCAAGCTTCCCTATTCGCTATTCCTTATTCGCCCCCTGAGCGCCGCAGGCGCTCAGTAATGCTCTTCGAAGCGCTTGGCGAGGTCTTCGATGTTCTCCGGCGGCCAGCCGGGGACATCCATACCGAGGTGCAGGCCCATGCCGGCCAGCACTTCCTTGATCTCGTTGAGCGACTTGCGGCCGAAGTTCGGGGTGCGCAGCATCTCGCCCTCGGACTTCTGGATGAGGTCGCCGATGTAGACGATGTTGTCGTTCTTCAGGCAGTTCGCCGAACGGGCCGACAGCTCCAGCTCGTCCACCTTCTTGAGCAGCGCCGGGTTGAAGGGCAGCTGCGGCGTGAGCGGCGCGGCCTCTTCCTTGCGCGGATCCTCGAAGTTCACGAACACCTGGAGCTGGTCCTGGATGATGCGGGCGGCATAGGCCAGCGCATCTTCGGGGCTCACGGCGCCGTTGGTCTCGACCGTCATGGTCAGCTTGTCCTTGTCGAGATCCTGGCCCTCGCGGGTGGTCTCGACGCGGTAGCTGACCTTCGTCACCGGGGAGAACAGGGAATCCACCGGGATCAGGCCGATCGGCGCGTCCTCGGGACGGTTGCGCTCGGCTGGGACGTAGCCCTTGCCGGTCGAAACCGTGAACTCCATGCGAATCTCGGCGCCGTCATCCAGCGTGCAGATGACGAGCTCGGGATTGAGGATCTGGATGTCGCCGACCGTGCCGATGTCGCCCGCCGTCACCGTGCCGGGGCCGGTCTTGCGCAGGGTCATGCGCTTGGGGGCGTCGGTCTGCGAGCGGATGGCGATCGTCTTGATGTTCAGGACGATGTCGGTCACGTCCTCGCGGACGCCGGGGATGGACGAGAACTCGTGCAGCACGCCGTCGATCTGCACCGACGTCACCGCCGCGCCCTGGAGCGAGGACAGCAGAACGCGCCGCAGGGCGTTGCCCAGGGTCGTGCCGAAGCCACGCTCGAGCGGCTCGGCGACGACCGTCGCGATCCGCTTGGGGTCATCGCCCGTCGAGACCTGCAGCTTGTTCGGCTTGATGAGTTCCTGCCAATTCTTCTGAATGACCACGGTCCTACCTCTCACGCCTCGCGGGTCCGCATCGTCCGGTACCCACGTTCCGGCCGGGTGGGGGCGCCCCCTGGCACACCGCCCGGTCTCGATTCATCTATCTGGACTCACTCGCCGCCGACCCACAGGGCCGGGACGAAGCTGTACCCGGCGCCGTCGCGATCGACGTAGCCGAGGGCTGGGAATTCCAGGTGACAGCCGGCGATGAAGCTCCGCTCCGACGCCGCCTGATCCATGATCCGCTTGCGCGTCTCCCGGGCCTGATCGCCGTCCACATCGAAGCCGACGCCCGCATCGGGGTTCTTGAACTGGATCGCCGGCAGGTGGACCACATCGGTCCAGATCAGCAGCGACTCGGAACCCGAGGACACGCGGAAGCCGCAATGCCCCGGCGTATGGCCGGGGAGATGGACCGCCTCGATGCCGGAAAGCACCTCGCCGCCGCGATGCTCGCGCATCCGGCCGGCATAGGGCGCCACGGCATTCCGCGCGCCCTCGAAATACGATTTGGCATCCTGCGGCGCCCGGGAAAGCGCCTCGTCGGGAAGCCAGAACGCCGCCTCATCCGAATGCACGACGATCTCGGCATTCGGGTAGACGGCCTTGCCGTCCTGGGCGAGACCGCCGCAATGGTCGGGATGCAGGTGCGTGATCAGCACCGTCTCCACGTCCTCGGGCGCGACGCCGGTGGTCGCCAGAGCGGCGCCCAGGCGTCCCATGGTTTCGACCGGCGCCAGCGCGCCGTAGCCGGTATCGACCAGGACCGGCTTGCGGCCGGGCCCGGTGATCAGGAAGGCGTTCAGGGTGATCTTCGGCTGCTCGGTGCGGAAGCCGGCCCGCTGCAGGCGCGCCGCCTCCCCCTTGTCGATGCCCGTGACGAGATCGAGGCTCGCCTGGAACCAGCCGTCGTTGAGCGCGGTGACCGTGAGGTCGCCGAGGTTCCAACGCAGCACGCCCGGA